>FLOH01000170.1_pt1 | contig 179675 bp, 159 predicted proteins | sample 756751 | NCBI WGS metagenome assembly FLOH01 (sample SAMEA4026879, study PRJEB14308) | marine metagenome | biome: coastal water; material: water | depth 74 m | reverse complement strand
GGCGGGATGCGGCTGTGCCTATCCCGATGGTGTCGATGCGGGCGCCGTCGAACGATCAAATCGGATTCATGCACAACTCAAGTCGACCGCATTGAAGCACCCGGACACCACCGAAGCCTTGCGTCGTCTGCCAATGTTGAGGCGCTATCGTGTGGGAAACAGCACAATTGGTGTTGTTCACGGCGACGCGCATTCTCTGGCCGGCTGGGGTTTCGATGTCACCGCACTTGACGATCGACAGAATCATGACTGGATTGTCGATAGTTTCCGACAGGCCGCGGTCGACATTTTTGCCAGTACACATACTTGCCTGCCCGCGCTACGCAGCTATGTGGTCGATGGAAAGTCCAAAGTGGTAGTCAACAACGGTGCGGCGGGAATGCCCAATTTTTCAGGTGATCGGCGAGGGTTGATCACACGTATTAGCCTTCAAACTGCAGTTTGCAAGCCGATCTACAGCCAGCGGATAGGCAATACTCATGTGGACGCTATTGCCATCGAATACGACCATGTTCGCTGGCAACGTCAGTTTCTGCGCAACTGGCCTGCAGGGTCGCCCGCCTGGGTCTCATACATTGATCGAATTGAAGGCGGTACTGAATTCAGCATCGAAAAGGCTTGCTTGGTTAAAGATTGACGCTTGGCACTATGACGATAGCGGGCGTTATGCTTCCGCTTGCTTCGTCAAAACGTAAAAAATATAGGAGATACACACGTGCCCGCATTACTGCCCCAACCCGATCCCCATGGATTACTTGAATATTCAGTGGTTTATACAGATCGCTCGCTCAATCACATGTCGCAGCGCTTTCAGGGAGTGATGAAGGATATCTCGCGTATTGTGAAGAGCGTCTACAAAGCGCAATCCGCGATCATCGTACCGGGCAGCGGCACGTTCGGGATGGAGGCTGTGGCCCGACAGTTCGCCACAGACAAGAAATGCCTGGTGATCCGTAACGGCTGGTTCAGTTTTCGCTGGACGCAGATTTTCGACATGGGCATGATCCCATCCGAATGCATCGTCCTCAAAGCGCGCCAGATGGGCACGCATAGCGAAGCCCCGTTTGCGCCAGCGCCAATTGAGGAAGTGGTTGCTGCAATCCGTGAGCATAGGCCCGACATCGTTTTTGCTCCTCACGTAGAGACCGGATCCGGCATCATCCTGCCGGATGACTACCTTCGTGCAATCGGTGCGGCGGTGCGCTCGATCGATGGTTTGTTCGTGCTCGATTGCATCGCTTCTGGCGCAATCTGGGTGGACATGCTCGCTAATGAGGTCGATATCCTGATCAGTGCTCCGCAAAAAGGCTGGAGCGGTTCACCGTGCTGCGCAATAGTGGCGCTCGGAGAGCGAGCTCGAGCCAGGATTGACGCTACCAGCAGCAGCAGTTTTGCCTGTGATCTGAAAAAGTGGCTGCAAATCATGGAGACTTTCGAAAATGGCGGTCATGCCTATCATGCGACGATGCCCACTGACGCCTTGGCAAGCTTGCGCGATGTGATGCTGGAAGCTGAAACCTACGGTTTCGACATAATCTACCAAGAACAGCAGGAACTCGGCCGCAGAGTGCGCGAATTTCTGATCGAAGAAGGCTTTGCAAGCGTTGCCGCCCCGGGCTTTCAGGCTCCCGGTGTAGTAGTAAGTTATACCGGTGATCCGGAAATTCAATCAGGCAGGATGTTCCTCGGGAAAGGGCTACAAATCGCAGCTGGCGTGCCACTCCAGTGCGATGAACCCGCTAATTTCAGTAGTTTCCGCATTGGCTTGTTTGGTCTCGACAAATTGCACAACCCAGACCGAACCCTGGAAAATCTGAAAATGGCGGTGAATGAACTCGGCTGAAAGCTCTGGTCGTCCGCTTCAGGATGACCAAATTCGTTGATTCGGCGGGGTTTGCCGGCCAATTCAAGTTTCAATAATTCATGGTGTAAGGAATTTAGTGCCGTGCCGACTATTCGGTCAGCAGGCTCGCATTGTCAAAGCGACTGCAACACGATGCATTTATTCCAATCTGACTCAAGGAGATTCACCATGAACAAGACTTTGACCTCTGCCTCCCTCGCCATCGCCCTCGGTGCTGCCTTGACCGCTGTATCTGTTGGTGCCATTGCAGCTTCGCATGGCGGAGCTGCAAAGATGGAGAAGGAGCACTGCTACGGCGTCGCACTCAAGGGCAAGAACGATTGCAAGGCTGGTGCCGGAACAAGCTGTGCGGGAACGTCGAAGACCGACCACCAAAGCAATGCCTGGTCAGCCGTACCCAAGGGAAGCTGCGAGAAGACTGCATCTAAGACTTCGCCGACGGGTCATGGCCAACTTAAGGAATTCAAGGCAAAAATGGCCGGCTGAGCATAAATTGAAAGCGGGACACCGAATATGAAATCACGTGATTCCGCCAATTCCTCGGTAGTTGCGGTTGTCTCAGCCAAGGGTTTGCCATGTCGTGGCGGGGTCGGTCTCAAGCCGGAGCATTTTCGGGAGATTCTTGAGTCCAGCCCCGATCTTGGCTTTTTCGAGGTCCATGCTGAGAATTACATGGTGGACGGAGGACCGTTCCACCATTACCTGAGTCGTATTCGCGAACGCTATCCTTTGTCGATTCACGGCGTCGGTCTATCGATAGGTGGTGAGTCATCGCTCGATACCACTCATCTGGATCGGCTTGCCAATCTGCTGGATCGCTACCAGCCCGAATCTTTCTCAGAGCACCTTGCCTGGGCCAGTCATGGTGAGGTTTTCCTCAATGATCTGCTGCCCGTTCCCTATCACGAAGCTACCTTGGCGCGCGTCTGCGAACACATCGATCAAGTGCAAAGCCGCCTGAAGCGAACCATGCTGCTTGAGAACCCGGCGACCTATGTCGAGTTCGCAGATTCGACAATGGCGGAAACAGATTTCATCACCGAGATCGTTCAGCGGAGCGGCTGCCAACTGCTACTTGACGTAAACAACGTTTATGTTGCTTGCGTCAATCACCACCGCGACCCCTATGACTATATCCGTGCGCTGCCACTGGCGGCAGTCGGGCAAATTCATCTCGCCGGTTTCGCCAGTGATGTCGATGCTGCAGGCGATACGCTGCTGATCGACAGCCATGGTTCGCCCATCGCACAGGCGGTTTGGGAGCTTTACGCGTTTGCACTGGATTTGCTTGGGCCAATACCGACTCTGATCGAGCGAGACAATGACATTCCCGCTTTTTCGGTATTGCTCGCAGAAGCGCATCAGGCAGAACGGATGATGCGTGGAATGCTTGCCACGCGGCCGCCTGAAAAGGCTTTCGCATGAGTGCTCAGCTGGATTTTGCTGCTGCCCTATTGGCGGATGACGTCGTTTGCCCTCCGGGTCTGACGGCCTGGAACCAATCGGATCCAGCGCGGCGCTTTGCTGTTTATCGCAACAATGTCATCGTTTCGCTGATCGATGCACTGGCTGACACCTATCCCGTTACGCAAGAACTGGTTGGTGAGGAATTTTTTCGCGGCATGGCCCGATTGTATGCCCGGGCCAATCCGCCACTCTCACCCATGCTGGCGTATTACGGCGGAGATCTACCAGCATTCATCGAGACTTTTCAGCCCGCGCAGGCTGTTCCCTATCTGGCGGATGTGGCCCGGCTTGAGATGTTGCGCGTGCACGCGTATCACGCAGCCGACGATGTACCGCTTGATATCGAGCAGCTAGCCGGTTTATTGGCCGACGAAGCGCAACTGGCCCAAAGTCGATTCCGTCTGCATCCCTCAATTGGCGTTTTGCAGTCGGATTTCGCCGTAGTGTCCTTGTGGGCTGCTCACCAAACATCGGATATCGAGGCCGCGTTAAGTGAAGTTGATCCTCATTCTGCCGAGACTGCACTGGTGTTGCGGGCCGGGCTTGAGGTGGAGATCTCCCGCATTTCGGCAGGCGCAGCGCGATTTGTCGAACAGCTTCAGCAAGGCGTTGTCTTTGCTCAGGCAGCGGAGCAGGGCTTTGAGGCAGAAGCTGAATTTGATCTGGCATCTGTTCTTGGCGTGTTGATCCAGAGCGGTGCGCTTTGCGCCGTGACAAATTCAGGGAACTCGATATCATGAATACCAGCGCAAGCAGCATTGTTCAAGCTTCTGCCGAGACCACTGGAGTGGCGCGTCTGATTCAAAAACTGATCGGTTTGATGGCGTGTATCCCGGATTCACTGATTGCGATTGTCGGTCGTTTTTCCATTGCCGCAATTTTCTGGAAATCAGGGCAGACCAAAATCGAGGGCCTGGCAATTGACATTATCAATGGCGATTTCACGTTGGGCATTCCGCGTTTATCGGATTCAGCAATCTACCTGTTTAGCGAAGAGTATCGCCTGCCTCTGCTACCTCCGGAACTGGCGGCGATCATGGCTGCAACAGCCGAACATGTTTTTCCGTTGCTGATATTGATTGGCTTGGCCACCCGCTTTTCGGCAGTTGCTTTGTTGGTCATGACCATGACGATCCAGCTACTGGTCTATCCTGATGCCTATCCAACCCATGGCGTATGGGCAGCCGTGTTGCTCTTTCTCGTCGCAAAAGGGCCGGGCGCATTATCGTTGGATCAACTGATCGCAAATCGGTTTAGTGCGAAAGCCTAGCGCCCGAGTTTGATCCGGAATAGCGGTGAGGCCCGCACTAGCTGGCTACAGGGCGAAACTCCCGCACCATTCGCCGTCAACATGGTCGATGCTCACCCGTTTTGGCGCGATCTGGCGCACCGCCTTGCTGTCGATCTCGATTTCCGGCTGACGACCCAGACGCTCAGCGACCTCGAAGCTGCAGGCGGTGGACGTCACCGGACGAAAGTACAAATGCAGCTTGTCGCTTGCTACAGCGATAGGTTTGCCTCTGGAGTCTTCGCGGAAGTGAACAAACTTTTTTACCAGGCAAGAAAAATACAGTTCAAGCTCGACAATTAACGGTGATTGGCGTTTGGCCATTTCTCGAGCCGCCACGGGTGTCCATTCCACCTCAACGTTCTTGCCGTTGATAATGATGGTGGCGTGAAGGTTTTCCTGGCTCATGGTTGTGACTCCGATTGCAGATAGTTGACGGTCGGACAAAGTGGTGCGTACTTACGTTCCCGGCCATCTGTAAGTTACTGAAGCTTTGCGAAGACTATCAAGTATTCACCGGGCGGTTCAAGCGCCCACCTATTCAGGAGGTCATGTGTCGTTTAAGAGAATATTACTGGTTCTGGCGCTCGCCCTGGTTGTCGGGCTCTATTTCGCGCTGGATCTGGGGCAGTATTTAAGCCTTGACGGACTGAAAGGAAGTCAGGCGACGATAGACGCATGGCGCACCGATCATCCCGAACTGGCCATCGCGATTTATTTTGCTGTCTATGTGCTGGTTACCGCGTTGTCGCTGCCGGGCGCGGCGATCATGACTTTGGCGGGTGGCGCGATATTCGGCCTTTGGCTGGGCACACTGATTGTTTCCTTCGCCTCCAGCATTGGTGCCACGCTGGCCTTCCTGGTTTCGCGCTTTTTATTGCGCGATTGGGTGGCGCAACGATTCGGTCAGCGCATGGCTGCGATAGATAACGGCATCAAGCGTGAAGGTGCGTTCTACTTGTTCACCCTGCGCCTGGTGCCGGCGGTCCCTTTCTTCCTGGTTAATCTGTTGCTGGGCCTGACGGCCATGAAGGCTCGAACTTTCTACTGGGTCAGTCAGTTGGGCATGTTGGCGGGCACCGTGGTTTACGTAAATGCCGGTACGCAACTGGCGCGTATTGACTCGCTTTCCGGCATCGTCTCTCCTGAATTGGTGTTGTCGTTCACACTGCTGGGAATTTTCCCTTTGATCGCGCGCAAACTGGTCGAGATCGTCCGCGCCAACAAAGTGTACGCGCCCTGGAGCAAACCGAAACGCTTCGACCGCAATCTAATCGTCATCGGCGGCGGCAGTGCTGGCCTGGTCACGGCCTACATCGCCGCAGCCGTCAAAGCCAAAGTCACCTTGATCGAGAAGCACAAGTTGGGTGGCGACTGTCTCAACACCGGCTGCGTGCCATCCAAGGCGCTGATTCGCTCTGCCAAGCTGTTGTCACATATTTCGCGGGCGAAGGAATTCGGTTGCCGTACCGCCAGCGCCGAGTTTTCGTTTGCGGAAGTGATGGAGCGGGTACAAAGCGTGGTGCGCACCGTGGAACCACATGATTCGGTGGCGCGCTATACGGAGCTTGGCGTTGATGTGATCGAAGGCACGGCGAAGATCGTCTCACCCTGGGAGGTGGAGGTGACGCGTCACAATGGCGCCAGTGAGCGCCTGAGCACTCGCAGCATTGTCATCGCAGCGGGGGCAAGACCTTTCGTGCCACCGATACCCGGAATCGAAGAGGTCGGCTATCTGACCTCGGATACCGTCTGGGATCTGCGCGAACTGCCCAAACGTCTGGTGGTGCTGGGCGGCGGCCCGATCGGCTGCGAACTGATCCAGGCTTTTGCCCGCCTCGGCGCCGCCTCTGGTTGCACCGTGACTCAGGTCGAAATGGCGCCACGCATCATGATGCGGGAGGATCCAGAAGTTTCCGAGCTCGTAAGCCAACGCTTCAGGTCCGAAGGCATTGAGGTCTTGGTCAATCACAAGGCAAAGCAGTTCCTGGTCGAGAATGGCGAGAAGATACTGATTGCCGAACACATCGAGAATGGAACTGCGGGGCGCGACGTACGTATCCCCTTTGATGCCGTGCTGGTGGCTGTCGGCCGCGTTGCCAACGTCAAGGGCTATGGGCTGGATACGCTCGACATTCCAGCGACGCGCACGGTCGGCACCAATGCGTACTTACAAACCAACTATCCGAACATCTACGCGGCGGGCGACGTTGCCGGGCCTTTCCAGTTCACTCATACTGCGGCGCACCAAGCCTGGTACGCCGCAGTCAATGCCTTGTTCGATCCGTTCAAGAAGTTCAAGGTTGATTACCGGGTAATTCCCTGGGCCACGTTTGTCGAGCCAGAAGTAGCGCGTGTCGGACTCAACGAACAGAATGCGGTGGAGCAAGGCGTCGCTTATGAAGTCAGCCGTTATGACATCGACGATCTGGACCGGGCGATCGCCGACAGCGAAGCCCATGGCTTCATTAAGGTGCTGACCGTTCCCGGCAAAGACAAGATTCTTGGCGTCACTATCGTCGGCGAGCATGCCGGCGACCTGATCGCAGAGTATGTACTGGCGATGAAGCAGGGCATCGGTCTCAACAAGATTCTCGGCACCATCCACATTTATCCGACCATGGCCGAAGCCAACAAGTATGTTGCCGGGGTCTGGAAAAAGGCCCATGCACCTGCGGGTTTACTTGCGTGGGTCTCGCGCTTCCATGCCTGGCGGCGGGGCGCCTGAATGAAAGCTCTGTCGCCGATCTGGTTGGCGCTGCCGCTCTTCGGCTCCTCGATTGCCCTCGCGGAAAATGTCTGGGTCGGCAAATTCGACACGACGAATACCGAGCTGCCGGCGCCGTGGCGCGTCGAGCAGATCGACAAGCGGGTGCCGCCCACGCGCTATCGTCTGCGTGAGTGGGACGGCGTCGGCGCGGTAGAGGCGCACGCCGTCAAGAGCATGGCCTTGCTGGCGCGGCCACTCACCGTGGACCTGAGCAAGACGCCGGTGTTGTGCTGGCGCTGGCGCATCGATGCGCCTGTGGCGTTGGCCGACATGACGCAAAAATCCGGCGATGATTTCGCCGCGCGCGTGTATCTGAGTTTCGATGTGCCGCAAGACCAACTAGGCTTTTTCGAACGCGCTGGCTTGGGCTTGGCTCGCTCCATCCATGGCGACCAGGTGCCGGATGCCGCGGTGAACTATGTCTGGGATAACAAGCAGCCGGTAGGCACCGTGCAGGCCAATGCCTACACCGACCGCGCGCGCATGTTCGTCTTGCGCTCGGGCGATGCGCTTGCCGGAAAATGGGTCAACGAGAGGCGCAACGTCGCCGAGGATTTCCAGCGCGCTTTCGGCCATGCGCCTGCCAGACTGCACGGGCTGGCGCTGGCCACCGATACTGACAATACCGGCTCGGAGGCGCGTGCCGGTTTTGCCGACATACGCTTTGTCGATACGGCGACAGGATGTCCGGCATCGTGAGCCGGGCCAGCCCGCCCGAAATGTTCGGCCGGGTAGGGGTGGCCATTCTGGCGCGGGCGCCGATCCCCGGCGAAGCCAAGACGCGCCTGATCCCCAAACTCGGCGCTGGCGGTGCGGCGAGGCTACAAGCCTGGATGCTGCAGCGGACCGTTAAATTGGCATTGAACGCCGATGTCGGACCGGTGAGCCTGTGGTGCGCGGGCGATCCTGCTCATTCTGATTTCGCACTGTGCCGTACCTTCGGCGCTGTGACGTTCCATTCCCAACCACCGGGCGACCTCGGTGTTCGCATGCTGGCGGCGTTGCAGTTCGCGGCGACACCCGAGGGAGCGCTTGTTATAGGCACCGATTGTCCGGCCCTGAGCGCCGAGCATCTGCGCGATGCAGCCAAAGTCCTGAGCGAAAAGGATGCCGTCGCAATTCCCGCGGAAGACGGCGGCTACGTGCTCCTTGGCATGAAACGGACATCGCGTGAGTTGTTTACGGGTATTGAATGGGGTAGCGCACAGGTCATGGCGCAGACTCGCCAGAGCCTGACGACATTGGGTTGGCACTGGAGCGAACCGACAATGCTTTGGGATGTCGATCGGCCGGATGATGTCGAACGTCTGCTCGACATGTTTCCGGACCTCAGCCGGATCCTTGCCGAGAAGTGGGAACCCGTATGAAGCGACTGCTGTTCGCCGGCTGCGGCCATGTTCTTCTGACCGTCCTTAAGACTCTCACGGGCGCTGCCTGGCCGGATGTTGAGGTCGTTCCGGTCTCGCCCTAGGCGTGACAGATCTACTCGAGCATGTTGCAAGGCCAGATTGCCGGATACGATCACGTCGGCCAATGGGCCGCCGCCATGTCGCCGCTGCCGAGCGCTGCCTGCTTCTGCGCGGTCAGTCTCCACCATTCGGCGTGACGTCACACCAGGAAAGCAGCGTGAGCAACAGCTTTCGTGCCTCTTCCAGGAATAGTGTACTCGACGCAATCACGGTCGCCAGCAACCAGTCGGACGGCTGCAGATCGACGGTATCGAACACTGCTTGCGCCGGCCCCCAATGCACCACGACGACCTGCAGGCCGACCACGCCCGCGAGCGCCAGCCAAAGCTTGCCGTTGGCGAAGAATTGGCGGTTGAAGGCACTGCCGAACTCGGCGCGGGCATTGAAGATGTTGAAAAACTGGAACAGCACGAAGGTGGTGAAGGCCAGCGTCACGGCATAGGTGTGGCCGCCCTGAGCTTGACCCCAGGCGAAGGCAGCCAGTGTTCCCGCCGCCATGGTGAGCCCATACAGTCCCAGGCGCCAGAGTCGGGCAAGGGACAGGATCTGGGCCTCGGGAGCCCGCGGCGGCACCTGCATGATGCCGGACCGGGCGGGCTCGACACCGAGTGTCATGGCCGGCGGGCCGTCCATGATGATATTCACCCAAAGAATCTGGATCGCGGTGAAGGGCGTTGGCATACCTAGCAGAGGTGCGCCGAGCACTGTGAGAATCGCGCCGATATTGGTGGAGAGCTGGAAGCGGACGAACTTGACGATGTTGTCGTAGATGGTGCGACCTTCTTCGACCGCATGGACGATGCTGGCGAAGTTGTCGTCGGTGAGCACCAGAGTCGCGGCTTCCTTGGTCACCTCGGTGCCGGTGATGCCCATGGCAATGCCAATGTCTGCAGCCTTCAACGCGGGCGCGTCGTTGACGCCGTCCCCGGTCATCGCGACCACGTGCCCGCGCGCCTGGAGCGCCTCGACGATACGCATCTTGTGTTCCGGTGCGACACGGGCAAAGACGGCAGTACGCTCGATCAACTCGATCAGCGCAGGACCATCGAGTCCCTCGATTTCACTGCCTTCACGCGCTTCGCCGTCGAGGCCGAGTTCGCGCGCAATGGCGGCGGCCGTCAGGCGGTGATCGCCGGTGATCATTTTTACGACTACACCCGCGGTCTTGCAAACGCGTATCGCTTCCTTGGCTTCAGCGCGGGGCGGGTCGATGATACCGACCAGCGCGATCAGGGTCAGCTCGTCACACCAGCGCATCAAGTCGCCCGTCGGGTCGAAGTCCGCTGCCGGGATGACACGCCCGGCCAGCGCCAGCACGCGCATAGCATCTTCGGCAAAGGCGGAGTTCTGCGCGACGAATGTCTCGCGGGCAGCAGGGTCGATTGATGCACTGTCTGCCGTGCCGGTATCAAGCGTCAGATGATGCGAGGCTCGTGCCAGCAAAACATCGGGCGCACCCTTGACCCACATCCGCACGACATCGCCGTCCCGGTGAAAGCTAGCCATGAACTTATGTGCAGAATCAAAGGGGATTTCGGCGATGCGCGGGCTTTGTTCGCGGAGCGCATCCAGATACGCACCGCCTTTGGTGGCGAGCGCCAGCAGCGCACCCTCGGTTGGGTCGCCGATAAGTTCGCCGTCGCGAATGCGGCTGTCGGCGCAAAGAATCGCAGGCCGGGTGAGCGAACTCCAGTCTGGCGCAGCCTGGCCGTCATCCGCGACAATCTCGCCGACTCCGTCGTAGCCCTCGCCGCTGACAGAAAATAGCCGGCCGAAACAATACACGCGACGTGCCGTCATCTGGTTGAGCGTGAGTGTGCCGGTCTTGTCGGAGCAGATCACCGTGGTGCAGCCAAGGGTTTCCACCGCCGCCAGTTTCTTGACGATGGCATGGCGCTTGGCCATGCGGTGCATACCCAGCGCCAGGGTCACCGTGACGACGGCCGGCAGGCCTTCGGGGATTGCTGCCACGGCAAGCGCGATAGCGGTCATCGTGGTTTGCACCAGATCGTCGCCGCGTGCGATGCCGAGTGCAAAGATGAAAGTGACAACCACACCGGCGATGGCCGCCAGACGTTTGCCGAGTTTGTCGAGCTGCACTTGCAAGGGCGTCGCCGATTCCGCAGTCGCGGCCAGCATACTGGCGATTTTTCCCATCTCGGTGACCATGCCCGTGGCGATGACTATGGCTTCGAGTCGCCCGCGTGTCATAACGGTGTTCATGTAGATCATGCCTCGCCGTTCCGCCAGCGCCGACTTTTCATCGGCTACCTCGGGACTCTTCGCCACCGCATGCGATTCGCCGGTGAGTGCCGCCTCCGCGATTTCGGCGGAATGCGCAACCAGCACCCGGGCGTCGGCCGGAATGCGGTCGCCGGCCTCCAGTAGCAGGATGTCTCCCGGAACGAGTTCCTCGGCGGCGATCTCCTTTGGCTGTCCGTCGCGGCGTACGCGCGCAATGGGTGCCAGCATGTTCTTGAGCGCGGCCAGTGCCGCTTCGGCACGGTGTTCCTGGAAGAAGCCCAGAGTGGCGTTGAGCAGCACTACGATGGCGATCACCACGGCATCCTTGAAGTCACCTACCGCGCCGGCCAGTACCGCCGCTCCAAGCAGCACAATGACCAGGAAATTCTTGAACTGGTCGAGAAATTTTTTCCAGGCCGGGCGCGGCGGACGGCTTTCGATGCGGTTGGGGCCATGCGTCGCCAGCCGCGCTTGCGCTTCGGCACCCGACAGCCCGGAACTTGCCGACACGGCCAGCGTAGCCGCGATTTCCCTGGTCGTCCTGGCGTGCCATGGTTCGGGTTTGGAGTTTGTGGGGGGCGGGGGAAGGGTCATAGTCATTCGATGCAGTAAACGCGGGTCAAAGTGAGCGGCCCACGGCGATGGTTACCGCGACAAAGCCTGCATAACTACCCAGCAGCAGTACGCCCCGCCCGCGTCCGATCAGGCCGGCTGGACCAGGGATCAGCAATAGCAGCGAGAGCATGCCGAAGCCGAGGGCAGCGGCGATTTCCGCGGGAGGAGCTGTAATCGGATGGATGCTGGCCGCAATGCCGATAACCGCCATGCCGTTGAACAGATTGCTGCCCAGCAGTGTGCCGACGCCGATATCGTCATGGCCGCGCAGCCTTGCCAGCACAACGGTGACCAGTTCAGGCAGCGAGGTGCCGATGGCGACGACGGTGGCACCGACAATGTAGGCATCGACACTGAAGGCGGCGGCAACGCCACTGGCGCCGCTAACGAAGAGGCGTCCGGCAAGAATCAAGGCGGCCAGACCGGCCACTCCGAGCAGCAGGAATGTCCAGGGACGGCCGTCCACCGGTACCGTGTCGATTGTCCGCGAACCAAGTCCGGCGCGGATCAGGGCACCCATCCAGATGGAGAAAACAAGCAGCAGAAAAACTCCCTCGCCGCGCGAAATGACGCCATCGATGACAAACCAGAATGTCAGCAGCGGCAAGCCGAGAGCGAAAGCGAAATCGCGGCCAAATTCACGTCGCTCGATTCGAATCGGACCGAGCAGAAGGGCGAGACCGAACAGCAAGGCAATGTTCACGACATTGCTGCCCAGCGCATCGCCAAGCCCGATTTCCGGGCTGCCTGCCAGCGCGGCAACCGAGGACACCGTCAGCTCAGGGCTGGATGTAGCGAAAGCGGCGAGGCTGGTTGCCACCAGCAGTCGAGGCACACGCAAGGCGGTCGCGGCACCCAGTACGCCCTTGAGAAAGAGCTCGCAGCCGATGCCCGCCAGCGCCACGGCGGCAAGCATTGCCATCAGGTCGTAGCCGGAAACGGCCAATTACATCTCCTGCGAAGAATCGGATTCGTCCAGATGCGCGGCCCATTCGCGCCACACCGCCCAGGCCACCGCCAGCACCACCGGGCCGACAAACAGGCCGACCAGGCCGAAGGCGAGGATGCCGCCCAGCACACCGAACAGCACCAGCAAAAACGGAATGTCGCCGACGCTGCTGATGAATACCGGACGCAGCACGTTGTCGATCTGGCTCACCACCGCCGCGCCCCAGATCCAGACGCCGATCGCCGCGCCGGTCTCACCCTGAAGCAGCAGCCAGGCACCGGCGCTACCCCAGACGATGGGTGTGGCGAATGGAATCAGCGCGAACAAGGCGGTGATGACGCTTAGCATCACCGGCGATCCCAGTCCTGCCACCCAGTAGCCCAGCCCGGCCAGGGCGCCCTGCACCAGGGCGGTGAGCAGAAATCCGTAAACCACGGCACGGGTCGTGGCACCGGCGGAGGCGAGATAGGCATTGATGCGGGGACCGATAAAGCGGACCAGTACATGGCGCAGCTCACCGACCATGCGCGCGCCGTCGCGGTAAAAAAAGAACAGGGTCATCAGTGCCAGCCCAAGCTTGGCCAGGTTTTTGCCAACCCCACCAGCAAGCGCCGCGGCTTCTCCGGCATGGGTGGCAAACCAAGCCTTTGCGGTGGCAATCAGTCCTTGCGGGTCCGCAAGCAGTTGCGCTCGTATTTGCGCCAGCCAGTCTCCGATCCAAGGCAGCCCCAAGGTCCAATCAGGCAATTCCGGCGGCGCGGCAACGAAGGACTGCAGCGCCGGATAGAGTCGGCCAACTTCATCCTGCGCAAGCCATACCAGCCAGATCAGCGGGACGACCAGAGCCAGGCTAGCCAGCAAGGTGGCCAGACTGGCAGCAAGGGTGTCGCGCCCGCCGCAGCGCTGGCGGAGCCGCTCCATCAAGGGCCAGGAAGCGTAGGCGAGAATTCCGGCCCATGTCAGCGACGCCAGAAAGGGCTCCATCACCAAGGCAACCAGTGCGATCAGGCCGGCCAGTGCGAACCAGGACACCAGGCGGCCGGGGGAAGAAGATCCTGACACGCCGTTCACGCCGTCCCGATCTTGCGCTGTCGTTCGGCACCGCCGCTCACCGGTGTCATGATGTCATACGGTGCCATCGCCAATATGTGCTCCGAGCGTGTCAGACCCGCAGCAATGCTAAACGAAAGAAGTACATGCCACATCGATCATCACATCCTTTCCCGGCCAATGATTTTCTTGCGAGGACGGATAACGGACTTGTCGCAACGAAATGGGATACTTGCACTGTCTCGGCAGGCACGCTGTTTGCGGGCTGTTGAAGCAGATCGCCACGCTCGGGAACGAGCTAAACATGACCAAATATGAACTGGCAGTTGCTATGGACTACGAACCAAACAGATTATGAAGAAATCTCAGTTGCACAAAATGATTCCTGACTGCTTCTGCATACTTGAAGATTCGAACGTCAAATGTCTTTATTCTGTTCGAAACACATGCTTTCCCCACGCTAGACGGGGGAAAGGTTTTATTTGATGTCGTGCGGCTCGAAAGCGCGGCAGGGGCCCAGAATTGTCGCGATGGCGATCGCTTTCTGCATCTCGCGCTTGCTGCCCATTAATGAGCTTCTGGAAAATCGGCGATCCTGGCGTGTCGGAACAGCGTGCCCCGATGCCTCCGCTCCACCGAAATGACCGACGGTTGCACCGGCTACCATGGCTGAATTTGCTGTCTCTTCAGCCGGGAATTCCTCCAAAATCTCCTCCGACGCAGGGCCTTGCTCTTCTTGCGGCCCATATCGTTTCATCATGTATTGAAACAGCACAATGACGGCAAAGATCAGGACATAGATCAGTTCCGGTGGCAGGCCCTTCATACGTGTCTCCCTATTTTCTTGGAGCGGATTGGGTTTCGTCTGCTGTACTGGCAATCTCTTCGCGCATGACGGTGTCGGCCTGCAGGTTTTTCATGCGGTAGTAATCCATGATGCCCATATTGCCCTGGCGGAAGGCTTCGGCCATTGCGCGCGGCACTTCAGCCTCGGCTTCTACAACCCGCGCGCGCATTTCCTGCTCCAGTGCGACAGCCATGGCGCGGCGCTCTTCGGCTTTGGCTTGGGCGATCTGCTTGTCGGCGTTGGCCTGGTCGATCTGCAGCTTTGCGCCGATATTGGCGCCAACGTCCACATCGGCGATGTCGATCGACAGGATCTCGTAGGCTGTGCCGGCGTCCAGGCCCTTGCTCAGGACGTGCTTGGAGATGTGATCCGGATTCTCCAGCACGCTCTTGTGGCTCACGGCGGAGCCGATGGTACTGACCATGCCTTCGCCAACTCGAGCGATGATGGTTTCCTCGCCTGCGCCGCCGACCAACCGGTCGATGTTGGTGCGTACTGTTACTCGGCAGACGGCAATGAGCTGAATGCCATCCTTGGCCACCGCCGCGATTTTCGGCGTTTCAATCACTTTGGGCAGAACCGACATCTGCACCGCTTCCAGCACATTGCGTCCGGCCAGGTCGATGGCTGCAGCACGTTTGAAGGGCAGCGGAATGTTCGCCTTGTCGGCCGAGATCATGGCATTGACCACCCTGACGACGTTGCCGCCGGCAAGGTAATGGGCCTCAAGATCATTGATCGAAATATCGATACCGGCCTTCACCGCGCTTATCCGCGCCGTGACCACGGTAGTGGGTGGCACGCGGCGCAGGCGCATGCCGATCAGGGTAAGCAGCCCGACGTAGGCACCCGAAGCCCAGGCGGCAATCCACAGCGGGATAGGCACCAGATACAACACCAGCGCCAGTCCCGCGACCACCGGAATGAGCAAACCCAGCCCGCCCGACATGCCAATCAGATTTTCGATCACTTGATATCCCTATTGTTGTTTTTCAGCGCGCGGCGAAATGCCTAGTCGCTGTTGTTCATAAAGCCCAGCAGATGCAGCAGGCTGGTGAAGAGGTTGAATATGGAAACAAAGAGCGTGACCGTGGCCATGACGTAGTTGGTTTCACCGCCGTGAATGATGCTGCTGGTCTGATACAGAATCAGGCCCGACATCAACAGCACAAAAGCGGCGGAAACGGCCAGTGACATCGCCGGCATTTGGAAAAAGATCGCCGCCAGACCGGCCAAGAAGGCCACAAGAATACCCGCCGCAAGGAAACCGCCCATGAAATTGAAATTCTTGCGTGTGGTCAGCGCATAGCCGGAAAGCCCGAGGAAGATCGCTGCGGTGCCGCCCATCGCAGTCATCACCGTCTGGCCACCATTGGGCAGGCCAAGGTAATGGCTAACAATCGGACCCAGGGTGTAGCCCATGAAACCAGTGAGCCCAAAAATCGAAACCAGGCCCCAGCCGCTGTTGCGCAGCTTGGTGGTGACAAACAGCAGGCCGAAGTAACCGACCAGCGTAATGACAATGCCGGGATGTGGCAAACGCAGTGCAACGGAAATGGCGGCGGTGGCGGCTGAAAACAGCAGGGTCATCGACAGCAACATGTAGGTATTGCGAATCATGCTGTTCGTGGCGAGCAGTGATTGTGAGCCTTCGCGTGTAACGGTAGTGGGTATGGCGTTCAGGCTATTCATCTGGTTTTTTCCTTGCAATGGTGGAGTCGTGAAAAAGGGAAATGTGCTGTAAGAGTATATGGGCGATGTTTAGTTCCTTCAATTCGCATTGTCAGTATTGTTAGTTCGTAAAAACCGCAGTAACGGAAGGCTTCAAACCCAGACCACGCAAGCCCTTCCTGCACCGGTCGATGCAAGTAACTGGGTGAAGAACGGTTCAGCCCCTATTCCGCTTTCTGGCTCACCACTACAGGGAGAACTCGTTCGCATTCTGGATTAATCCGGAACGAGCTGACTCCGTGATCGCCAATACGCAGGGATGGCGTACTTTGCGCTCGACGGAGAGGGCAAAGTACTCAATGCGAAGATCCGGCGCACGCCCAATGACTTTTAGTTCACCCGAATCGAGATATTCATTTTCCAGGACACTAGGCACCGGAAAGACGCCAACACCCTCGCGCCCAAAGGCTGTCATCAGCGCGCTGTCATCGAATTCACCGACGATGTTGGGCCGTAGCCGTTGCCTGTCCAGCCACTCCTTCAGCTTGCGCCCGGCAGACGAGTCATCCCCGGGGACAAGCAGCGGCAATTGGCCAAGGCAGTGGGGAAACTCCCCGACCGCCTGCTTCGCCAGCTCCGGATGAGCAAGAAAGCTCAGCGCGGAATCACCGAGTCGATGGCTGTAGGCGCGGACATCGACCGAAGGAGGAATTGCAGTGTCGGAAATAACCAGATCGAGGCGGTGCAGGGCAAGCTCGGCCAACAGCCGGTCGAGCCGCCATTCGCGGCAAACGATGCGCACCGCCTCAGGCAGCTTGACCGCCGGTCTCAGCAGCAGATAGGCCAGTGACTTGGGCACAGCATCCGAGACGCCTACTCGGAACTCAGTTGGTCGACCCTGTGGATAGTGGCGAATCACCTGCTCAAGCTCGGCACCGAGAGCGAACATCTCGTCAGCGTATTCGAGTGCCAAACGACCGGCATCGGTTAGCACCAGCGAGCGTCCCTGGCGAGAGAAGAGGGGAGTGCCCAGGCTCTCCTCAAGTAGTTTTATCTGGGCGCTCATGGTTTGTGGTGTGATGTGGATCGCTTCGCCGGCGCGAACGACGCCGCCATGTTTGGCCGTTTTCCAGAAGTAGTACAAGTGTTTGAGATTCATGAGAGTTCTTATCAATAAGGTTTTTACGAAGCGACAATGATTATCATACGACTTTTTTACAATTGCCATTTAGCCTAAATTGACGCTTCGTGATCATCGGGAGCATTGCAATGGAAATTCAGGTAAAAGCCATCAGCCTGCCTCGCGCAGCCTCTTTGCGCCAGTATGCAGTGAAAATAATTGGTGAGGCTCTGGCGCGGTTTACCCACGCCATTGAGTTTGTGAACGTGCGCCTGAGCGACATCAACGGCCCGGAACGCGACGGCGTGGATATGCTCTGTCGCGTTGTGGTTCGTCTGAAAAATCATTCGATGTTGGTAGTTGAAGATCTGTCCGGAGATATGGGTCGCGCAATCTCCCGCGCAGCGGAGCGAATGGAGCAAGCGCTTGGACGCCAGCTCCCGCGCCTGGTGCGCATCGGCTAATCCAAACTGGCGCAGGTATTGCCGGGCCGCCAGACAATCAGGCCTGATGGATCCCTTATGTAACAGCTCGTTCAGTCAGTTGCTGAGAGTTTTCGTCGTAACGAATGGTGAGATGTAATGACATCTCTATTGCAGCGGGCTAGAGCGCTCCAGGAATAATCGATAAGATTTGCCACGGCTGGTGCCGCTCGCCAATTGTTGGTTGGACTCAACCTCAATGTGTTTCTGACTTACTATGTTGCTTTGGTCGGAAGCTACCCGCGATGCCGTGTCGTTCGCGCAGCTCCCCCATCAAAATCGGAGAGAGATATGAGTCTTGTATGGCGGGAGCAATTAAGTGTGGGAAATGACTTGATCGACTCAGATCACAAGCATCTCATCGAGATAATCAATCAGGTTGAAGAATGCATGAAGACCAAGAGTCGAGACGGCTTGGGTGGCGCATTCGACAGACTTACCCGCTATTCGAAAACCCATTTTGCCGCCGAAGAAAAGATAGCAGAAAGCGTGGGGTATAAAGATGCCGTACACCTGCACGACTCACACGAGGCATTGCTCGCAAGACTGGATCAGCTTCGGCAGGAAATTGAAGATGATTGGAGCGAAGAATCAATGGGGCACTTCAGTGAATTGCTGCGAAGTTGGCTGGTTGATCACGTCATAAAGGAAGATTTGCGGATGAAGCCTGTCCTGACAAAGCGCTCGCCGCTTTTCGACCCTAGATGAGTCAGGTCAGGGGATAACTCCAGACAGGTTAACAAGCGTGGGTAGCGAATGTAGGTGCCAATACCGTTGGCTGAATATCGCTGCTCCTTGTCAGAATGAAAGTTTTCCGCAGTGGAAATCTAGGCGACCAAAGGTGATCCACCTTGAGGCGGGGGGTGATCTGCGGCTTCTGCTGTTTGTACTTCCTCAACCCGTTTCAAATATTCGCTGACGGATGGGAAATTGTGTGCAAGCGCCACATCGGAAGCCCTGCCAGACGGACCCGGAATCAAAGGCGAGGCACCGTGCTTGACGAGCATCTGGACTACCTTGAAATTTCCGCGTTGCGCGGCACGCATCAGCGGCGTCATACCGGAAACGTCGATCGTGTCGAGATCGAAATCCATGGACAATACTGTTTTGACGTAGGAATCATTGCCTCGATCAATGGCATTGAGAAGAACCTGTGTCGCTTCCGGATTCTGTTTGCGCTTCTTGAGCTCCAGACCCGAAGGTATCAATTTGGCGCCGTAGTTCATCAGCGACAACGCGACCATTGCAATTAGCGCTAGCAGCATCGGCCCCTGGCTGATGTTCAGACTTTCTGCCCATTGTTCTGGCAGGTTGGCGCCGACTGCCAATAAAGTGTAGAGCAGAAAAAAGAAGAAGCGGACATACAGGAACAGCGCGAGTACCACCATCAAGCCCAGCACTGCCATAACAAGACCGGGCTCGATGCCAACACCGGCCAGCACCCCGTTTGGAAGATTCGCAACCAGCGCCATCATGCCGACCAGCCCAAGCAAGGTCCACTCCCTGATTTGTTTTTGTTTAACGATATCCATAGCGATCTCAGGTCAAGGGTTTCAGCGTTGAAAAATGAAACGCAGACAATGGTCGATAAATTACAATGCACATTATCCGAATTCGCCGTCGAAAGGGATGCATAGCCGGATGTGAAGTTTCATTCGTCATTCGCCTAACTGCGTTTAATTTACCGCATCTTGCGTGTTGATGGAATTCCCTTATCGAGAAGTCAAAGGTTTTCATTGAAAACCAAGGCGCAAGAACCGATTGAGTGGCAAAATTGCTGCGTCGCGGCAATTCTACGGAATTACACAGGGGAGATGGTGATGAAAAGCAAATGGGTATTTGCCTTCGAAGAGGGAGATGGCAAGAACAAGATGTTGCTGGGGGGCAAGGGCGCCAACTTGTGTGAAATGACACAGATCGGTCTGAATGTGCCGCCTGGGTTCGTCCTCACTACGGATGCCTGCCTGGCCTTCCTGGAAAAAGACCGTTTACCTGAAGGCGCGATGGACGAGACTCTGGCCCATATGAAAGCGCTGGAAAAGAAGACCGGCAAGACGTTTGGCGGTGCCGAGAATCCCTTGCTGGTATCCGTTCGATCCGGATCGGCGATGTCGATGCCGGGAATGATGGACACCATTCTTAACCTGGGGCTCAACTCCACAACGCTGAAAGGCTTGATAGCGCTGACAGGCAATGCACGTTTCGGTTACGACGCCTGGCGTCGTTTTATTCAGCTGTTTGGCAAGATCGCGCTGGGGGTAAGTGATGAGCACTTCGACGCGGCGATGGCGAAGATCAAGGCCCGCTATGGCGCACGACAGGACGTCGATCTCAAGGCGGAACATCTGGCGGAGTTGGCGGATGAGTTTCTAGCTATCGTTAAGCGCCACACCGGCAAGGACTTCCCCGAGGATCCATATAAGCAGCTGGAAATATCGATCGGCGCGGTTTTTCGCTCATGGAACGGCAAGCGAGCCATCGACTATCGTAGGCAGTTCAAGATCACCAAGGCGCTAGCCAGTGGTACGGCGGTCAATATCGTCACCATGGTGTTTGGCAACATGGGATCAGATTCGGGTACCGGCGTCGGATTCACCCGTAACCCGGGTACCGGTGAAAATATTATTTACGGTGAATATTTGACAGACGCTCAGGGTGAAGATGTTGTAGCAGGCATTCGTACGCCAAAGCCGATTGCCGAGATGGAAAATGAAATGCCGGAAATCTATCGGCAGTTGCAGGAGTTGCACTCCCGACTCGAGGGGCACTATGCCGAGGTGCAGGATTTCGAATTCACCATCGAGAAGGGCACGCTGTATTGTTTGCAAACGCGCAACGGAAAAATGAATGCTCGCGCGATGCTGCGCACTTCGGTAGAAATGCATCGAGAGGGTTTGATCTCCCGCGAAAAGGCCCTGATGCGCATCGACCCGATGCTGTTGGAGCAAATGCTGGCACCGCAACTGGCGGCTAATTTCAAGGGCAAGCCGCTGGCGACAGGTTTGCCGGCTTCCCCGGGCGCAGCTTCGGGAAAAATTGTGTTCGATGCGGATACTGCGGAGGAGCGCGGAAATAATGGCGAACGCATCATCCTGGTGCGTGAGGAGACCAAGCCGGAAGATATCCACGGTTTTTTCCAGGCACAAGGCATTCTGACCAGCCGTGGCGGCAAGACTTCGCATGCCGCAGTGGTTGCGCGCGGCATGGGCAAGCCCTGTGTTTCAGGCTGCGAAGCCATTGTCATCGATGACGTGGCGCGTCGCGCCGTAATCGGCGAAACCACCTTGCACGAAGGCGATGTAATCACCATCGACGGCAGTAGCGGCAACGTTTACGCCGGTGAGGTGCCCACTATCGAAGCGGTGTTTTCGGAGGATATGGAGACCTTGCTGGAATGGGCCGACGAAGTGGCCCGGCTCAAGGTGATGGCAAATGCCGACACGCCGGATGACGCGACGCGTGCGCGGCGTTTTGGTGCCATGGGTATTGGCCTGTGCCGAACCGAGCGCATGTTCAACAGCTCAGATCGTCTGCCCATCGTGCAGGAAATGATTCTTGCTGAATCCACCGAAGAGCGTCAGGCTGCGCTCGATCGCCTGTTGCCGATTCAGCGTGCCGATTTCAAGGGTATTTTCAAGGCAATGAAGGGCCTGCCGGTGACAGTTCGTTTGCTTGACCCGCCAATGCACGAATTTCTGCCAACGGCGGCGCAACTCGAGTTGGAGATTGCCCACCTGCATCACATGCGCGATTCCATCAGAGCGCTGGAAGAATTACCGGAAACCCTGAAACTTCTCAGCCCGCGTCTGTATCAGCAATACTCCGATGGTTTGTCCAAGCTATCCGTGGGGATGAAAGATTTCAAAGACGGGCATCTGGAAGTGGACGCTATTCACAAGAAGGAAGTAATTCTCAAGAAAGTTCGCGCGCTGTCCGAGGTCAATCCCATGTTGGGCCATCGCGGCGTCCGTCTGGGCATTACCTATCCAGAGATTTACATGATGCAGATTCAGGCGATTCTGGAAGCTGCCGCCTTGTGCGCCAAAGAGGGTATCGAAGTTCATCCGGAAATCATGGTGCCTCAGGTCGCAACGGTTGAGGAATTGCGCCGGATTCACAGCTATGTGCAACGACTGCACAAAGTGGTCGAACTGACTCACGGCATCAAGGTTGACTTCAAGTTTGGCAGCATGCTTGAAGTCGTGCGCGCCTGCCTGCGCGCCGGACGCATGGCCGAAGATGCCGAGTTCTTCTCTTTCGGCACCAACGACCTTACGCAAGCCACCTTCTCTTTCAGTCGTGAAGATGCCGAGAACAAGTTCCTGCCAGCGTATGTCGAGGCCGAAATTCTTCAGGACAATCCGTTTGAGGTTCTTGACCAGAAAGGCGTCGGCGAACTGATGAAGCTGGCCGTGAGCGAAGGGCGCAAGACCAAGCCGGACCTGAAGGTGGGCATTTGCGGCGAGCACGGCGGACATCCGGGTTCAATACAGTTCTGCCACAACATCGGCCTTACCTATGTATCGTGCTCGGGACCGCGTGTTCCCATTGCGCGACTGGCGGCTGCGCAGGCAATGCTGATGGAGACCAGCGAGGCCGTTGGCAAGAACGCCTGAGCCCGGTTTGCCCGGACCGGATCGAGCAGGCCATAATCCGTCTCATGGACGATAGCGGATATATGGCACTGGCGCTCGATCTGGCGCGCGAAGCCGGCGCCGCCGGCGAGGTGCCTGTGGGTGCCTTGGTCGTGAGCGACGGCGAGATCGTCGGTCGCGGATTCAACCAGCCCATCGGCCGCCACGATCCCACGGCGCATGCCGAAATCATGGCACTGCGCAGTGCGTCAGCCCATCTGGGCAATTACCGCTTGCCGGGCTGCACCCTGTATGTGACGCTGGAGCCTTGTGTCATGTGCGCAGGGGCGATCATGCACGCCCGAATCGAGCGTGTGGTGTTCGGCGCGCGCGACCCGAAAACCGGCGCTGCCGGTAGCGTTCTGGATCTGTTTGCCGAGTCTCGATTGAACCACCACACGGCGATTGCCGGTGACGTCCTGGCCGATGAATGCGGCAGCCTGCTATCGAGCTTTTTTGCAGCGCGCCGCGGGCGCACGCTCGTCGCCTGATTCGGGGACTGCATGCATATCTGCATCAGCCTGACACAACAAACCCTGGAATTGCACAACGATCAAGGTGCGCTATTGAAGCGTTACCTTGTTTCCACCGCGAAGAACGGGGCTGGCGAACAGAGCGGAAGTTTTTGTACGCCGCGCGGTCGCCATATCGTTCGTGCAAAAGTCGGCGCTGGCGAGACGGCGAATACCGTGTTTGTGGGTCGTCGGCCGACCGGTGAGCAATGGACGCCGCAGCTCGCGGAGCAGTTTCCCAATCGAGACTGGATTCTGACGCGCATCCTTTGGCTGTCGGGTACCGAGCCGGGCCGCAACAGACTTGGGGAGGTCGACACCATGCGCCGCTACGTTTACCTGCATGGCTCGCCGGACGCCGTGGCCATGGGCGCGCCGGGTTCGATTGGCTGTGTGCGCATGAAGAATCAGGACATCATCGAACTGTTCGACCTGATTCCTCCCTACACCCCGGTCGACATCGTCGAATTCGGCGTCACTGCCGGGCCGTGGGCGGAGCTTGGAGAAGCCGCCCGGCAGGTGCGCGATAGCGTGTTTGTCCAGGAGCAGAACATTCCGGTTGAACTTGAACACGACGAAAACGATGTCATCAGTCATCACGTGTTGGCGCGGGATGCCGCGGGTAATCCCGTCGGCACCGGGCGGCTGCTGCCCGATGGGCATATTGGCCGCATGGCCGTACTGGCCGAGCAGCGCGGCACCGGCGTGGGCCGAGCACTATTGGAACGATTGCTTGAAGAAGCCCGGCGAATGGGGAAGAAGCATCTGGCCTTGAATGCCCAGGCCGAGGTGTGCGGCTTCTATCGGCGATTCGGATTTGTCGAGCAGGGCCCGGAATACATGGAAGCGGGTATAACCCACCAGACCATGGTGCGCGATCCCTGAATTCGGGCACTACGGCCTGCGGTAGCGCCTACCGAGGAAATCGATAGCGCACCCGCTGGCCGCGCTGCGCATCCGGGAGCCAGGTCTGCTCGTCAACAACGGTCCACCCATCGTTACCTACGCACAGCACAGTGGAGCTGCGCGTACCGTAGTCGGGCGACTTGACGAAGGCCGACGACAGCAGGCGTTCCCAGTCCAGCGGTATTCCGGTTTGCGGCAGATGTTCGTCCGGATGGATTCCATCGTCCTGCAGCAGTTCGAACAAGGCCTGATCGTCCGGTAAGCGGTCAAGTGCCTGGGTCAGCGCCGTCTTGCCAGCGCCGACTTTTGGCCAAGGCGTATCGAGCAGGTGATTCGAGACGCCATACACTCCCGGCTCCAGTTGCTGCGCTGCGCCACCCATGTTGGACGACCACCACAGGTTTTCACCGTTACTCACCAGCAGGTTGTAGCCATTGCGTTCCTTGCCGGATGCCTCGATGCGCTGAAGGTAGTCTTGTGGGCGCTCGCTGCCGGTCAGGAAATCCGCCACCAAACCACCGCGCGAAGGTGCGTTGCTGCGGTTTTGCGTCGAATCGCGGTAATTGGTCAAGGCGGCAAAGCGCCCATTGCGGGTAATGCCCATCCAGGTCCCGCCCGCTTCCAGATCGCGTCCCGCCAAAAGCTGCGGGGCGTCGGTCCAGAATTCGGCAGGCGCTGTCGGTCGGGCGAAAAACTCGTCGCGATTGGCCGCCACCACCAGCGGATAGCCGGGATGCACCTGCCATGCGAGCAAAATCAGGCACATCGGGACTCTCAGTCAATCGAATAGGGCAGGGGCAAAAATTCCAGACGCTCTCCGTCGAGGGAGCCGACATGCACTTCGCCGGCTTCCACGGCACCGATCTGGACGCAGACCAGGCATTCGAAACCGCCGGATGGGGAGGGCGCCAAGCTGACTACGGCGCCACAGTGCTGGTCGCCGGTTTCCGGCGCATAGACCGAGGTGCCGGGTGCCACCGGGTTCGCCAATGCCGCGCGATAGGTGCGCCGTTTGATTTTGCCCAGATACTGGGTGCGAGCGACAATTTCCTGTCCCGGATAGCAGCCTTTGCTGAAACTCACACCGGCCACGGCGGGCAATTCCATATTCAGCATCTGCGGTATGAAGGCCTCCTGAGTGGCTGCGACCACGCTCGGCTGGCCGGCGGCGATTTCCAGCCAGCGCCATGCCGCCAGACCCACGGGTTTCGCCTGCGTGGCGAGTTGCTGCCAGCGGGAGCCTGCGTCGCCGGCATCGAGCGCCAGCAGCCAGCGCGTATCGTCGAGCCGGATCGCCTGGCCGCCGTCGACGGGGGTGACGCCGAAGCGCGCAAGATCTGCCGCCTCGTCGCCCAGAAAACTCGGCGATGGCGAGACGGCGGCCGAAAAGCCGATCAGCGCCCGCTCCTCGCTTGCATCGCTGAGCTTTACCTTGGAGCGCAGCACGTACATCGAGAGCTTTTTCAGCATTGCCGGAAAAATCTCACGCGGCAGCATCAGCAGAAAATCATCGCCGTCGCGCCAGATCAGAAACAGCGCCAGCAATCGTCCCTTGGGAGTACAGAATCCGGCAAAACGCGCGCCATCCGGGGTAATGCCCTTGATGTCGTTGGTCAGCAGATTGTGAAGAAAAACAGCCGCGTCCTCGCCGCTGGCACGAATAAGGGCATGATCGGTCAAGGGCGCGACGACCGCGCCATCGCGGGCCGCGATCAGTTCATCTGTGGCATTGCCGAAGCTGCTGCCATCCTCTGTCAGGCCTTGGCTGACAAGCGTTGAAATCCATTCCTGAGTCATTAAAAACGTCCGGGTAGATGAAAGGGCGGAGTGCTATTATCGCGCTAACCCTCAGATTGCGCCCCCCGGTTCATATTCAAGCCTTCATGCGTACTTTCAAGATCGCCCTGCTTTTGGTCGTCCTCGTCTTTATTGCAGCAATCATGGGCACAAGCTGGTTTTCCGTCCGACATTTACCGATGCGTAACGATCCAACAGTGTTTTCCATACCGGCTGGCGCCAGTCTGCGAACCGCTGCCCAGGTTATCGAAGCCGCAGGTGTCGATTTGCCGGCCTGGCAACTGGAATGGATGGGACGAATCATGAGTCGTTCCGCCCGGATCAAGGCCGGTAGCTATGAAATCGGAGAAGGTTTGACGGCCATCGGGCTGCTCGACAAACTGACGCGTGGCGATGTCCTGCAAACCGAGCTTGTGCTGGTCGAAGGCAAGAGCTTTCGTCAGCTGCGAGCCACCCTGAATGAGCATCCCGATCTTGCTCATGAAACTCAATCACTGAGCGATACGCAGATTCTGACCAAAATCGGTGCGAGCGAAACGCATCCCGAAGGTCTGTTCTATCCGGACACCTACCTTTTCCACAAGGGCAGCAGCGACATTGACGTGCTGCGCCGCGCCTACAAGGCCATGCAACAGCGGCTTACCGCAGCATGGGAGCGACGCGACAGCAGTCTGCCGCTCAAAACGCCCTACGAACTTTTGATATTGGCGTCAATTGTCGAGAAGGAAACCGGACGATCCGCCGATCGCTCCCAAATTGCGGCCGTATTTGTCAATCGCCTGCGCCGCGGCATGTTGTTACAGACCGATCCGACAGTCATTTATGGCCTCGGCGAGCGTTTTAACGGCAATCTGCGCAAAATCGACTTGCAGACCGATACGCCATGGAATACCTACACCCGGGCTGGCCTGCCGCCGACGCCGATCGCCATGCCGGGGCTGGCTTCGATCCAGGCTGCAGCGAAGCCACCACCCAGTGACAAGTTCTATTTTGTTGCCCGTGGCGACGGATCGAGCGAATTTTCAAACTCGTTAACGGCGCATAACCGTGCCGTCAACAAATACCAGAGACGCTGAGCCATCATGACACGCGGCCGATTTATCAGCTTTGAAGGCATTGATGGTGCTGGAAAAAGCACCCAGCACGCCTGGATGGTGGAGCATTTGCGCAGTCAAGGGCATACCGTGGTCGCCACCCGCGAGCCCGGTGGCACGCCCCTGGGTGAAAAGCTTCGCGCCCTGTTGCTGGCAGAATCGATGCACCTTGAAACCGAAGCTCTGCTGATGTTCGCCGCCCGCCGCGAGCATGTGGCACAGGTGATAGCACCTGCTTTGGCAAGGGGTGAATGGGTGGTATGCGATCGTTTCGTCGATGCCTCGTTTGCCTACCAAGGTGGAGGGCGCGGCCTCGACTGGAACAAGCTCGAAATCTTGTCCAATTGGGTCCTGGGCGATCTGCAACCGGATGTGACGTTCTTTTTCGATGCCCCGGTCGCCATTGCCCAAAAACGCCTGCATGCTGCCAGCGGCAATCGGGATCGCTTCGAACAGGAGCAAGCGGAGTTTTTCGAACGTGTGCGGGCCGCTTACCTGAAAATTGCAGATGAAAATCCCGGCCGAGTGCAGCGGATTGACGCTACCCAGACTCCGGAAGAAATTAATAAATTACTTGAGAATATAGTTGCAACACTTTGATTTAATACATTCCAAGTGGAATGATTCTGTACGAGAACAACTGCTTGGACAAGGCTTGGGTCGCTTGCCGCACGCCATGTTGCTGGTCGGTCCGGCCGGTGTCGGAAAGTCGGCGTTCTCGGAGCAGATTGCGGCAATGCTGCTGTGCGAAGCGGTCACTGTTGAGCAAACCGCGTGTGGAATTTGCCAAGCTTGCAACTGGCTCGACGCCGGCAATCACCCGGATTTCCGAAGAGTTGCGCCGGACGATGACGGCGAGGCCGAAGAGGGTTCAGCGGTAAAGAACGACAAGGCCAAAAAACGCAGTTCAAGCATCATTCGCATAGACCAGATTCGTGAGCTCGAAGCCTTCGTTTTCACCGGTAGCCACCGCAATGGCAACCGTGTCGTACTCATTACCGAAGCCGAGGCGATGAACGCCCCGGCAGCAAATGCACTTCTTAAAATACTTGAGGAACCTCCTTCAAGTGTTTATTTTATATTAGTTTCATCAAAGTCTAAATCACTCCTACCCACCATCCGCAGTCGTTGCCGCTGCATATCTTTCGGGCCTCCGGATGCGGCGGCGGCGGCCGAGTGGTTGGCTGGAAGAGGTCTACAAAAACAGGCTGCCCGTTATCTCGATCTGGCCGGTGGTGCACCGATGCGCGTCGCCCAATGGAATGAGCAGGGACAATTGGCCCCAATTGACGCACTGGTGGAAACCCTGATCACGCCTCCTGGCGACCCTGTTGCTCTTGCCGCGCGTTGGGACGGTCTACTCAAGGGAGATGGCCTGTTTCGTATGGAACATCTGGTCGAAGGCGTTCAACGCTGGCTGTTCGATCTGACACAAGAACGGATGGCGGGGCAGGTTCGCTATCATGGCGGCTGGCCACGGCCAAAAGGGATCGCCAGCCTCAATCCTGCCGCCTTGCTGGCAGCCTGGCGGGAAATCAATCAATTCCGTCGAAGCGCGCGTCACCCATTGAATCAATTACTTTTTCTTGAAAATCTGGCAGCCCATTTCTTGCGTGCCCTGCGGCCACTCCGATCATGAAGAATTTACTGGTGGATTCGCACTGTCATCTTGATTTCTCGGATTTCGAGGGTCGGGAAGATGAGTTGCTGGCCGCCATGACCACCAATAAGGTCGGCTGGGCACTAATAGCCGGGGTCACGCTGGAGCGTTTTCCCGGTGTGCTGGCGCTAGCCGAGCGTTTTCCCAATCTTTACGCGGCGGTCGGCGTTCATCCTGACACACAGGAAGGTGAAGAACCGGATCAGGACACTCTGGTTCGCCTTGCCGAACATCCAAAAGTCATCGCAATCGGCGAAACCGGGCTCGACTACTACCGCCTTGAGGGCGACCTGGAGTGGCAGCGCGAGCGTTTTCGTACCCATATTCGCGCCGCGCGCCGTAGCCGCAAGCCTTTGATTATTCACACTCGCGAAGCGGCTGCCGATACCTTGAAGATATTGAAGGAAGAGGGCGCCGATGAAGTCGGGGGGGTCTTTCATTGTTTCACTGAAACCCGCGAGGTTGCCCAAGCCGCGCTCGATCTGGGGTTTCACGTGTCTCTTTCAGGCATTGTTACCTTCAAGAACGCGTTACAAATCAAAGATGTGGCCAGTTTCATTCCTCTTGACCGGATCCTGGTCGAGACCGATGCACCCTACCTGGCGCCGGTACCGCATCGTGGCAAACTGAACCATCCGGCTTTGGTGCTGCATGTCGCCCAAGAGGTCGCCAGGTTGCGAGGCATGTCACTTGATGACCTGGCCGAGGCCACCACTGGCAATTTCTTCCGTTTATTCAACATTAAGAACAATGCGTAATATTCTGTTATTAATAGCATTACTTTTTTCATCAGGGATGGCTCATGCTGGCGCCTACGACGAGATCATCAAGGCCGCCGATGGAAACGATACGGAGACGGTTCTAGAACTCCTTAATCGCGGAATGGACGTAAATACTGCTGATCGCGAAGGCACGACCTTGCTGATGACGGCCGCCCGTAATGGCAACATCAAGATGATGAAAACACTGCTTGCCAGCCGTGCCAACGTCAATCGTCGCAACCAGTTTGGCGATTCCGCGCTGCTGATGGCTGCTTTGAACGGCAAAACCGAAGCAGTAAAACTACTGATCGGCAACAAAGTCGTGATCAACACATCCGGATGGGCGGCTTTGCACTATGCGGTTTTTGGCGGTAACGCAGAGATAACGGCTTTGCTCATTGCCAACGGTGCTGACTTGAATGCACGCGCGCCCAATGGGCAAACCACGCTGATGATGGCTGTAAAAAGCGACCGGTTTGATTTGGTGCAACAGCTTGTAACCGCCAAAGCCGATATGGATATGGTGGATTCTGAAGGTCGAACGGCTTGGCAACTGGCAGATCAACTCAAATTCAAAGAAATTGCCGACTATCTGCAAGTGCAGCAAAATGCCCGTTAAATGAGGGAATGGGAACATTTCAGTGTAATTGTTATTGCGCATAATTGGCATTATGTAAACTAAAAGATCACTCAAGATTAGCAAGCTCAGGGAAAAGACAAAATGGAACTCAAGGATCTAGCTGAACTAGAAAAGGCAACCAAACGTGGACGACGAGAATCGGTGCGCTTGGGTACCAGCCTGATATTTATCGTCGCGATCATGCTTTACACCAGTCTGTCGATAGGCATCCAGGGGCCGCATGGGGTGATGCTGATCATTGCGGCCATGATTGGTGGCTATATGGCGATGAACATTGGCGCCAATGATGTGGCTAACAACGTAGGGCCGGCCGTTGGTTCGCGCGCAATTACCCTGGCCGGTGCAATTCTGATTGCTGCGATTTTCGAGATGGCAGGCGCCTTGATCGCCGGTGGCGATGTGGTCGCCACAGTACAAAAAGGCATCATCAATCCAGCGGCAATTGAAGGTACCGACCGCTTTATCTGGTTGATGACGGCCGCCCTGCTCGCGGGTGCCATTTGGCTCAACATCGCCACCGCATTTGGGGCACCGGTCTCGACCACGCATTCGATCATCGGAGCCGTGCTGGGTGCCGGCATCGCGGCGGGTGGTGTCGATGCGGCCAACTGGAGCAAGATGGTCGGCATTGTCGCAAGCTGGGTGATTTCACCGGTGCTGGGCGGAGTCATTGCAGCCGGCTTCCTCTATTGGATAAAACGAACCATCACCTACCGGGCCGACATGGTCGCGGCGGCCCGGCGAATGGTACCGATCCTGATTGGTATCATGGCTTTTGCCTTCTCTGCTTACCTGATGATCAAGGGTCTGGGCAAAGTCTGGAAGGTGGGCCTGGGCACTGCCCTGGGCACAGGTGCGGTGATCGGCCTGCTAACCCATTGGCTGATGGGTATCTCCATGACCCGTAAGCTCCCTACTCTCGAAAATACCAAGCAAAGCATCAATACCCTTTTCATCGTTCCCCTGATCTTCGCCGCTGCGTTACTGAGCTTCGCCCACGGTGCAAATGATGTGGCCAACGCCGTCGGCCCACTGGCGGCTATTGCCGACGCTGTTCAAAGCGGTCATGTCGGCACCAAGGCTTCGATTCCGCTTTGGGTCATGATGATCGGTGCAATTGGCATAGCCATCGGCTTGATGCTCTACGGACCCAAGCTGATCCGCACCGTTGGTAGCGAAATCACCGAACTCGACCAGATGCGAGCCTTCTGCATCGCCATGGCCGCTGCATTGACTGTAATCGTCGCCTCGCAGCTTGGGCTACCTGTCAGCTCGACGCACATTGCCGTCGGTGGGGTCTTCGGCGTTGGTTTTCTGCGCGAGTACATCAAGCAGAGTTACTCGAAAATGATCGAGGAGATCAAACAGCACCACGCGGGTGCCGACAAAGAGGTTGTAGAGGAGTTCCTCGACCGCTTCGGCAAAGCGTCTCTGAATGAAAAGCGCCTGATGTTGCAGAAACTCAAGACACACGGCGAAGCCGCCGACTTGACCAAGTTTGAACGCAAGCAGATCAAGCAGGTATACCAGCAGCAACTGGTCAAGCGCTCGGCCCTGATCAAGATTGCTGCCGCCTGGATAATTACCGTTCCTGTCTCCGGTTCGCTGGCGGCGATGATCTACTTCATGATCTTTGGCATGGTGCATGCCTGAGCCTGGTGATCGAAGTGATTTTCGCCCCCCTGCCCCCGTTCCGGAAGCAGGGCTGGCGGCACCCCCTTGATGGACAGCAGCAGCCTTAACGTCCTGCTCGGCGGCGTCGGCCTGTTCCTGCTGGGCATGATGCTGATGACAGATGGCCTCAAGACGGCCGCCGGTCCGACCTTGAGCCGGATCCTTGCCTCATCGACGCAAACCCGCCTGCGCGGGCTGTTTTCCGGTATCGGGGTGACGGCCCTGGTGCAATCCTCAAGTGCGGTTACCGTGGCCACCATCGGCTTCGTCAATGCCGGCTTGCTGACTTTTGGCCAGTCGATGTGGGTCATATTCGGCGCCAATGTGGGCACCACCATGACTGGCTGGCTGGTGGCCTTGATCGGTTTCAAGATCAAAGTTCAAGTCGCCGCCCTGCCGATGATCGGCCTTGGCATGGCGCTACGCATTTCCGGCGCAGAAACCCGGCGTGGCGCCGCAGGCACGGCGCTGGCCGGTTTTGGCGTGCTGTTTCTCGGCATCGGCTTCCTGCAGCAGGCATTTTCGGGCGATGGTTTCGATTTGTCGGGGATTTCCGGCGAGGGCGTCCGCTCGGTGATCTTGCTGATGCTCGCCGGCTTGCTGATGACGGTGATCATGCAGTCGTCCAGCGCCGCGCTGGCCATCGTGCTGACCCTGGCTGAATCCGGAGCATTGCCATTGCAGGATGCGGCAGCAGCGGTGATCGGTGCCAATATCGGCACCACCGTCACCGCACTGATCGCCGTCATTGGCGCCACCCCCAACGCCCGCCGGGCCGCCGCTGCGCATGTGTTGTTCAACACCCTTACCGGTGCTGCCGCCCTCGCCCTGCTACCCCTGCTGCTTGGTGTGGTCGATCTGGTCAATGTCAGCTTTTCGCTCAATGCCTCGCCGGCCATTAGCCTGGCCTTGTTTCATACCGTGTTCAACGTGCTGGGCGTGATCTTGATGTGGCCGCTGTCAAACCGTCTTGCAGCTTTTCTGCTGCGCCGCTTTCGCAGTCGTGAGGAAGATGTTGCCCGGCTGCGCTATCTCGACCACAACGTCGCCTCCGTGCCATCCCTGGCGGCCGACGCCCTGCGCCGCGAGTTGATCCGATTCGGCGGTATTGCCATCGGAGCCGTATGGTCGCGCAACGGTTTATTGACCGGCGCCAGCAGCCGCCCGGACGACTCGAGCGCACTGCCACCGCTCGAGCACGCCATAGCGGAATTCGTCACCCAGGTCAGCCGTGCGTCGATGGCCGACAAAACGGCCCAGAAACTCGCGCAGTTGCTACGCGTGCAGCGTTACTACGAAACCTGCGGCGAACTCGCCCCGGAAATCGCCACCGGCCATGCCGCCGTGGTGGCGCTCGGTGAAACGGCGCTGCATGCGGCTGTGATTGCCATGGCCGCGCACGCCGATTCCCTGCTGCTTCAACTCAACCCGGATACCGAACCCTTTGCCCCGCTCGACGAGGTGCAGGCCATGGATTTCGAGCTCGATTACCAGCAACTTAAAGCGGACATACTCGCTGCGGGGGCTCGCGGTGAGATCGACATCGACACCATGGAATCGCTCACCCGAAGCTTTAGCGCCTTGCGCCGGGTCATCGACCAGGGCGCCAAGGCGGCGCGACTGCTGAGTCCTGAGCCGGCAGAAGCGTGATCTGCATTTTGTGTTTCGGGCGTCAAGCGTCAAGAACCGCTCAAAAGTCGGCGCTGGTGATACGGCGAGACAACGAAGACCCCGGTCAGCACCGATGACCATCCTTAAATCAATCCAACAAATGCTGTCGCCACCTGAGGCCCCACCGCTATCCAGCCTCGAGGGCCGGTCACTCTACCGTATCGACAAGGGCACGCTGCAGCTGGAGGTGCATGAGTCGCGGAAATGGCGCTGGCTTAGCCTGGGCGATCGGCCCGATATCGTTCAGGCCCTGTTTAATCGAAAATATCCGCACCACCCCATGATGTCCTACTGCATCGGTATGCTGACGGCCCTGTTGCTCCAGCCGCAGGCCCGGCAGGCGCTGAATCTGGGCCTTGGCTGTGGCGCCTTCGAGCGCTACCTGCTGCGCCATTATTCGCAAACGGCGCTGACATCGGTGGAGATGCAAGGCGCGGTGGTTGATGTTGCCCGCCGCTTTTTTGATCTGCCAAGCGACTATCCGGTGGTGATCGACGACGCCGCCAGTTACCTCAAGTATTGTCACCAGAGCTACGATCTGATTCTGTGCGACCTGCACGACGGAAATCGCCAGCCGGCCGTGAACGACAAGCAGTTTTTGTCAAATCTGTGTCAGCGCCTGAGCGACACCGGGGTCGTGAGCATGAATCTGTTCGGCGCCAAGGATAGTTACGAACTGGTGGCGCTACTACAGTGGGTGCGTCAGCAGTTGCCGCACACGGTTTTGCTGAAGCCACCCCGTTCGCAAAACATGGTACTGCTGGCCAGCCGGCAGCCGCTGCCGGACATGCCCGAACTAAGGCGGCGCGCCGATGCGCTGCAGCAGCACAGTGGGCTGGCCTTGCACGACTATCTTGATTGCTGGCAAACCCTGCCCTTCCCGCCCTGACAGTGCGCCCGGGAGGGTGGTGGCAATGGCTAAGGATTCCTTCCCTTGCCTTTGTTGGCCTTTTCCACCCAGGCCTTGATGCCTTCCATCGCCACGTTGGCCTCGGCCGACTTTTTCTTGAAAGCCTCGACCCCGCTGGCGTCGTTGCGGCGGATGCCGTCACCCAGCAGTTCCCATGACTCGCGGCGCAGATGCACAAAACTGGCCAGGCCGTCGCGCAGCGAGCGGCTACGCGGGGTCACGTGGGGCAGCGCGGCGATGCGCTTGTCCTGCTCCGCCCAGCCGGGAATCATCTCCTGATCCAGCACCTGCAGGAACGCTTGCGGCGACATGCTCTTGGCACGTGTCTTGAGGCTCAAGGCGATGTCGTTGAGGCTCGCCTCGGCTTTGGGATAGCTGCTGAGAAACTGGCGAAAGGCGAGCTCATCGCTGTAGGGCTCGGCGACTTCAATGGCACGCAGCGCCCCGCCACCGATCAGCACCAGGACGGCGGCTGCCGCGGCAAGGGCGCGTCCCAGAGGCATCACATAGGCCGCGCCGATCAAGGCACCGGCCACCAGTCCGCCGACGTGCGCAGCATTGTCGATGCCGGTGTGGGTGAAGCCGTTGAATAGCGAGTAGGCAATGAACAGCGTCGCGCTGGTTTGCAATTTTTTCGTCACCGTCCCCGGCAGCAAGTCCGGGCGCAGCAACAGCGCCGCCAGCAGGCCGCCGATAACGCCGAACACCGCCCCCGAGGCGCCGACGCCGACCAGGTCCTGCTGCCAGTTGATGCTAGCGATGCCGCCCAGCAGCCCAGCCAATAGATACAGCGCGACAAAGCGCCCGCTACCGAACAGACGCTCTGCAACCCGCCCGGCCTCCCACAAGGCCCACATGTTGAAACCGACATGCAGCAGGCCACTGTGCAGAAACATCGACGAGACCAGGCGCCACCACTCGCCGCCCGTGGTTGCCACCGCGAAATTTCCGCCGAAATCAAGCAACAGGGCGGCGTCGCCTTTGAGCCAGCCGGCGCCGCTGAAGCCGCAGAGGATAAACACGAAGAAGTTGATCGCCATGATCGCCAGCGTGGCAAAGGCCGGGCCGCGGGCTTCGAGAAACATGGCATAGCTAAGCGTATCGGCGCGCACCTGCTGCCCACTTTCCGAAACGCTATCGGGCAGGCAAAGTGCGAGACGCGAGGAGCTGTTCGGGCTACCAAGGCGCAACAGGCGTGGCTGATGCAAGCCGTTGCCGGCGACCGTAAAGCGCAGCACGCGGCCACTGACCGCGACGTCTTGCACATGCTCGACCAGGATGTGCTCGTCGCGCTTGCGCAGCGCAAACAGCCTGCGCCCCCTGCCCCGCAAACTGAGCACGCCATTCGCAACGCTGACCGTCCCCGTGCCGCGCAACACGGGATCGGCAGCAAGAAAGCACTGAAACTCAACGGCCTCGGCATCGAAAACCGCATTGGGGACAAAGTCGCCCATCGGCCTGGCCGCCAACTCATCCGCCGGCCCCACCTCGGCCGCCGCAAGCGCCGACGCAACAAAAGCACCGGCCAGCCACTGCTGGTTGCTGTAACCATTGCGCACCAGCGCATCCGGCGCAATGGTGCCGCTTTCAATCAGCTCGACAAGCTGCGACTTCGACACCGGGCCCAAGTCACCCTCCGGCCCAAGGATGAACCAGGCGTCCAGCGCGTCGATGCGGGTTTCCGCTTCTGCCGGGCGCTTCGCCACAGAAGGTTCGGCGGCTCGCGCCTGTCCATCGTCGGTAAATGGTTCATGCGTTTCCGCGCCGTCTCGCCATCGCCGACTTTTCCTCCACCGAAGCCTTTGAGGTGAAAGCGGAGGGAAGAACTCCGAAACCTGACGTCTAGTCTTTTGGGATATTGTATTCGCGTAAGGCACTGAGCGCAGCGGATAGCAAAACATCCTGCGCTTGCAAACCGTCCACCACAATTTCTGCGTCCGGCGCGACGCGCGCTTGTTGCAGGTTCAGGATGGTTCGCACTTGTCCGCTGTACTGCTCGAGGTAGGCGTCGAGCCATTGCAGAAATTTACGGGGGTCACTCTGGGTGTCCGCCAGTACTACGGTCCGGCAGAACCCGGCTATCGGCGTAGCGGTTGATTCGGTCTACGATTTTCGTCGGCAGTCTGAGCCGGGCAATCATTGGACCGAAGGGTGACAGATAGTCCATTGCCGGTTCTGCCACATCAACGGCCCAAGGCGTTGTTTCCGCTTCGTACTTCCGCAGACGTCTGGTTTTCGATTCCATTGGCAGTTTCAGATATCTAACGGGAATAGGAACGGGAGCTCAGCCTGGATCCAACATCCATGGGGCTGTACAGAAATGTAAATCCTGAATTTCATCTTGCATTGAAACTTCACGACGTTCGTCGTCCGCCCCGGGTCGATTGTTCAGGCGACGGGACTGGGCTGGAACCTGAAAAACACGGGAACATCTTTGCGGAAAATCGACTGTAACGGTAGTCCATTCCACAACACTCCTGAACAGCCGATCATTGCTGCAAGCAGAGCTTCTTCAGGCGCCGGCTTTTTGCTTGTGGTAACACAGTCATCAAGCAGCATCGACAGGTCTCTGTCGTCGAGTAGCCCAATGCCCAGTTTCGTGTGCATTAAAGCATTGCCTTCTTCATCCATGAATACGGCAGCGACATCGCCCGCCGCAACGCCCGTATGTGCTGTCAGTCGGCCATCGACATCCAGCCTGAAAACATATGGCGTGTAGTTCAATGTCACATAAACGGTTTGTGGTCCGTTCTGGAAAACCCAATTGCCAGACCGATCAGGACCATAGTGATTGTTTATAAAACCGATCAGTCTGTCATGGGTGATGGGCTGGCCCTTTAGCAGCCAGCATCCGCGACGGTTCAGCGATAGCCAGTCATAACAGGCAGGTACGTTGGGCCACTTGACCGCTTGAGTGGAATCGGATGCGGGCATCATTGCATTTCAATTAAAAAAGGGGGCTCAGCCCCCTCTTCGATTCGCCACTCGGATTCGCTCAGTGGTGATGTCCGTGCTCGCCATGAACATGTCCATGAGTCAGCTCTTCGGCTGTGGCGGCTCGAACATCGACTACAGAACATGAAAACATGAGCGAAACACCAGCCAGCGGATGGTTGCCATCCACCACTACTTTGTCTTCAGCAATGTCGGTAATGGTGAACAGCGCATCTTCACTTTCACCATCCTCGCTACCGCGCTCGAATTGCATGCCGACTTCAATGTTATCCGGAAACAACTGGCGCGCTTCAATCGCGACGAGCTCGGCATCGTATTCACCGAATGCCTCTTCCGGTTCCAGCTTCACTAGCAGTTCTTCGCCCACGGCTTTGCCTTGAAGCTCTTCTTCGATGCGGTCGAAAATTCCACCATAGCCACCATGCAGATAGACCAGGGGTGCTGCACCTTCGTCAATCGAAGCGCCGTCACTGTCCTTGACGTTGTACTTGAGGGTGACGACGGTGTTTCTAGCGATGAGCATTGTGCTTTCCTTTTCCATTGAGACCTTTAACCAGTTGATAGACCTCTGCGCAATGTCCTTTCGGATGCACATCGTAGAGGGCATGACGAACAATTCCTTCTTTGTCGACGACGAATGTCGAACGTATTACACATAGCTTCTTGTGGCCATCCCGGTCGCGAAACTGGGACACACCAAACTGGCGACAGACTTCACCTTCCTGATCCGACAAGAGACGCACGGAGAGGCCATGCTTGTCGCGAAAATCTGCGTGGGAAAGACAATCGTCACGCGAGACGCCCAGGATTACGCAGTCATGTTTCGCGAATTCATACTCATGGTCCGAGAAATTAGCCGCCTCCATCGTGCAGTAAGGCGTACCGTCTCGCGGATAGAAAAACAGCACGGCGTTCTGGCGGCCGCGTAGTGAAGCTAAATCGAACCACTCCATGTCAGCGTCGGGCAATGAGAATTCCGGCGCTCTCTCTCCAGCATGCAGCATGTGGTTCTCCCTGTTCGGCGAACTCGGCCAATTTTAACTGAGTCTACGGGGAAGAAATCATGCCTCGCTGTCTTCGTCCTCGATAGACAGAATATCCTCTCGACGATGCGCACTTGAGAGATATTCGAGGGAACGCATTTCGATCAAGCGACTGACGGTGCGCTTGAATTCGCTGGCTTGCACGCCCTGAGTGTAAAGCTCTTCGGTCGCGCATGCGGCGCTAAGGATGAGCTTGACCCGATGGTCGTAGAGCACGTCGACCAACCACGTGAAACGTCGCGCTTCGTTGGCCATTGCGGCATTCATCCGCGGCACATTGGACAAGAACAATGTGTGATGCCGATTTGCCAGCCAGAGGTAGTCGTTCTGCGAGCGAGGCCCACCGCACAGCACTGGGAAATCGAACCAGACTATCCCTGGAGCACGGTGTACCACGGGCAATGTACGACCGAGAATTTCCAAGGGTTTTGCATGCCCGGAGCCACCGGCGATGGCGCTAAATGTACGCCCGATAGCTGTTTCTGCGGCCTCGCCTTCCGCAACAAGAAATACCTCGGCCTGCTCCAAAACGCGCAGCCGGTAGTCAATCCCGGCATCAATCTCGATTACATCGAGTTTCTGTAGTAACAGATCGATCGTCGGCAGGAATAATTCACGCTGCAAACCGTTCGGATAGAGACCACCTGGGGGATAGTTCGAGGTGATGCAAAACACCACGCCGGCTTCAAACAGAGCTTGCATCAGGCGGCCCAGCATCATGGCGTCGGCGATGTCGGAAACGTGAAATTCATCGAAGCACATCAGGCGGGTTTTTCTTGCAATGCGTGCTGCCACTTTGGCCAGCGGGTCCGATTCCTTTCGATACGCCTGTAGTGCCTGGTGAACTTCGCGCATGAAGGCATGGAAGTGCACTCGACGCTTGCGTTCGTAAGGCACCGCTGCGAAAAAGCAATCCATCAGAAAGCTCTTGCCGCGCCCCACGCCACCCCAGAACCAAACACCGCGCGGCAACTCGGGATGAATCAGGAGTTTTCTGAGTCTGCCGCGCCGGGCCGCCTTGAGCGCCAGCAAGTCGTCGTAGAACTTCTGTAGGCGCTCGGCCGCAACCAACTGTGCAGGATCAGCTTGAATGCCGCGCTCGGACAGCGCGGCATTCAAGCCTTCGATCATGCCGTTCTTGGGAACATTGAGGATGTTATGTGGCATTCAAAGCACCAGCAGCGGGATAGGCCGAAAAACCAAGGAAAGACAGAAAATCATCCTTCCTCTCTATCCGCATCCTCCGTCGTGACGTATTTCGCTTTTTAGAAATGCAGCGCGCGCTTGTCGACCGCCAATGACGCCTCGTGCATCGCTTCCGACAGCGTCGGATGCGCGTGGCAAATTCGAGCGACATCTTCCGATGAAGCGTTGAACTCCATCGCCACGACTGCCTCGGCGATCAGTTCCGAAGCATTGTTGCCAATCACGTGGACGCCGAGAATGCGGTCGGTATTGGCGCAGGCAATCATTTTGACAAAGCCAGTAGTATCGCCCTGACCCAGCGCCCGTCCATTGGCCGCAAACGGTATTTGCCCGATGCGATACTCGACACCTTCGTTCTTCAACTGCTGTTCGGTCTTGCCGACCCAGGCAATTTCGGGATGCGTGTATATAACCCAGGGAACCGTATCCGGATTAACGTGGCCTTTCTGGCCGGCGATGCATTCGGCTACCATCACGCCCTCTTCCATGCTCTTGTGCGCCAGCATCGGGCCGGGTACGACGTCACCAACAGCCCATACATTGGGCAAATTGGTGCGGCAGTTCTTGTCGACAGCGATGTAGCCGCGGGGGTTGATGTCGAGGCCGACATTTTCGGCGCCAAGACCTTCCGTGTGCGGCACACGACCGACGGAAACAATCAGGCGATCGCATTTCAGGATTTTCGTCTCATCCCCGAGTTCATATTCGACGCTGACCCCTTTCTTGCCTGCTTCGACCTTGGTGATCTTGACACCCAGTTGGATGTTCAGTCCCTGCTTTTGCGTAAATACTTTCCAGGCCTCCTTGGCGACAGCTTGATCCGCTGATGCAAGGAAATCCGGCAGCGCCTCGAGAATTGTCACCTCGGAACCCAAGCGTTTCCAAACCGATCCTAGTTCCAGGCCGATTACTCCCGCACCGATTACGCCAAGACGTTTGGGTGTCGAATCGAAAGCCAGTGCGCCGACGTTGTCACAAATCAGTTTGTTGTCGACAGGAATCCCTGGCAGATGGCGAGCCTTCGAGCCGGTAGCGACGATGACGTGAGTCGCTTCGACCACCTCACCATTCACGTCGACCTGCCAGAGGTCATTTTCCTGACCGAGGAACCTGCCGTGACCGGGAAGCAGGGTGACCTTGTTCTTTTTGAACAAGCCCTTTATGCCGCTGGTCAGCTGCCCGACAATGTTGTCCTTGCGCTTGATCATGGTCGCCACATCCATCTTCACGTCGGAGGTGGAAATGCCATGCATGACGAAGGAATGGCTGGCCTGCTGGTAAAGTTCCGAAGACTGCAGCAGGGCCTTGGAGGGAATGCAGCCCACATTAAGGCAGGTACCGCCAAGGCGAACTTCGCCCTTCGGATCAGCGTAGGACTCGGATTCGATGCAGGCTGTCGACAGGCCCAGCTGTGCTGCGCGGATCGCCGCCACATAGCCGCCGGGGCCGCCTCCGATCACCACTACGTCAAATTGTTTGTTTGCCATGAGATAAATCCTTTAACCACGGGGGGCACGGGGAACACGGGGAACAATGCAACGTCTATCGACTCGTCCGGGAATCGGTTTTCCCCGTGCGCCCCGTGGTGAATGTTTTCAAACGTCAAGTAGGAGTCGGGCCGGATCTTCCAGCGCTTCTTTCATGGTCACCAGACCCAGCACCGCATCCCGACCGTCAATAATTCGATGGTCGTAGGACAGGGCGAGATAGTTGATCGGACGGATCACGACCTGGCCGTTTTCGGCGACAGGACGATCTTTGGTCGCATGCACCCCGAGAATGGCGGACTGCGGCGGATTGATGATTGGCGTCGACAGCATGGAACCGAAAGTGCCACCATTCGAAATCGAAAAGGTACCGCCAGTTAGGTCTTCCAGCGACAACTTGCCTTCTTTGGCCTTGGAGCCGAATTCGGCGATCTTCTTTTCAATCTGGGCCAGACTCATCTGGTCGGCGTCGCGCAGGATGGGCACAACCAGGCCACGCGGGCTGCCCACGGCGATACCGATATCGAAATAGCCGTGATAAACGATGTCGCTACCATCCACGGAGGAGTTGATTACCGGGTACTTCTTGAGGGCGGCCACTGCCGCTTTGACGAAGAAGGACATAAACCCGAGCTTGACACCATGCTCCTTCTCGAACCGCTCCTGGTACTTCTTGCGCATCGCCATCACCGGCGCCATGTTGACCTCATTGAAGGTGGTCAGGATGGCGTTGGTGGACTGCGACTGCAGCAGGCGCTCGGCAACGCGGGCGCGCAGGCGCGACATCGGCACCCGCTGTTCGGGGCGGTCCGCAATGATGGCATCGGCGTTGACGACATTGGGCTGCGGCAATGAAGGTTTGGTCGCAAAACTCGGCGCTGGTGATACGGCGACTTTGGCGGCAACGGGTGCCGGCGCGGCCTTGGCACCGCCGCTGACGTCTTCCTTGAGGATGCGGCCGCCGCGGCCGGAACCCTGCACGTCGGAAGCGGCGATGTTGTTTTCCTCCATGATCTTGCGGGCTGCAGGCATGGCGGTTGCTGTGGCCGGAGCAGCAGCAGCAGCGCCGGCGGGCGCCTTGGCGGCAGACGGGGCCATAGCGCTCGCCTTGGCCTCGGTGTCGATCTGAGCGATGACTTCACCAGAAGCGACCGACTCGCCGTTTTGCCTGATGATTTTGACTATTACCCCGGAATCGGGTGCCGGCAGTTCAAGGACGACTTTGTCGGTCTCAATGTCAATCAGATTCTGGTCGCGGGTGACGAAATCACCCTCCTTTACGTGCCAAGTCGAAAGGGTTGCTTCGGCAACCGACTCGGACAGTTGGGGGACTTGTACTTCGATCAGCATGGAAAGCTCCGTTCGATGGGGTTACTTCAATGAGCCGAGGGCAGTCTCGACCACAATCTTTTGCTGTTCAACGTGCTTGGCTGCGCTGCCAACCGCCGGAGATGCCGAGGCTGGGCGTGAGACGCAGTGCAGGGACTGCCCTTTCGTGACCAGATGGACAAGCGTGTGATGTTTGGCGTACCACGAGCCCTGGTTTTCCGGTTCTTCCTGGCACCAGACCAGTTCTTTCAGGCCCGGATACCTCTTCATTTCCTCGGCCAGGCGTGCATCGTCCATTGGGTAAAGCTGTGGCGTACGGATGATGGCGATATGATTGGCCTTTGCCTCGCGTCGGGCCTTGACCAGGTCGTAGTAAATCTTTCCGGCACAGCAAATCACGCGTGTTACCTTCTTGGCATCCAGCTCATCAACTTCGCCAATCACCGTCTGGAACGTGCCGCTAGCCAGTTCTTCGAGGGATGAGGTCGCTTCCTTGTTGCGCAGCAGGGACTTCGGCGTAAACACGATGAGCGGCTTGCGCTGCTTGCGCAACATCTGGCGACGAAGCAAGTGGAAGACTTGGCTTGCCGACGACGGCATGCAGACCTCCCAGTTGAAATCGGCAGAGAGCTGCAGGTAGCGCTCGATGCGCGCCGACGAATGCTCCGGCCCCTGGCCTTCGTAGCCGTGCGGCAACAGCATCACCAGACCGCAGCCTCTACCCCATTTTGCTTCGCCCGAGGCGAGAAATTGATCAATAACGACCTGGGCGCCGTTGGCGAAGTCGCCAAACTGGGCCTCCCAGACCACCATCTCGTTCGGCGCCGCAGTGGCGAAGCCGTATTCGAAGGCCAGCACAGCTTCCTCGGAAAGCACCGAGTCGAAGCACATGAAGCGACCCTGGTTTTCCTGGATATTCTGCAGCGGCCAGTAGGTGCCTTCGTCCCACTTCTCGCGGTTCTGATCGTGCAATGCGGCATGACGATGGAAAAAGGTACCGCGAGCGACATCTTCGCCCGAGACGCGGACGTTAAAGCCGGCAGCCACGAGTGACGCATAGGCCAGATTCTCGGCCATGCCCCAGTCAACCGGTAACTTGCTGTCGCCCATCTGGCGCCGGTCGTCGATGATTTTCTGTACTCGCGATTGCAAGGTGAAATTGGCGGGAATGTCCGTCAGCCGGTGGGATAGCCGCTGAAGTTCACTAATCGACACCGTGGTATCGCATTTCTCTGTATAGGGCACGTCTACGAACGGCGTCCAGTCGATCGAGAACTTGCTGTGGTAGTCACTGATCACCGGGTCGATCAAGTGCCGGCCTTCGTCAAGCGCCGCGCGGTAATCCTTGATCATTTGATCGGCATCATCCTCGCCGATCACTCCCTGTGCCTGCAGCTTTTCTGCATACAGCCTGCGTGTGCCTTGATGCTGTGCGATCTTCTTGTACATCAGCGGCTGGGTGACCATCGGCTCGTCCTGCTCGTTGTGGCCGAGCTTGCGGAAGCAGATGATATCGATCACGACATCTTTCTTGAACTCCTGGCGGAACTCCATCGCGATTTGGGTTACCAAGGCCACGGCTTCCGGGTCGTCACCATTGACGTGGAATATCGGTGCTTCGATCATCTTGAAGATATCGGTGCAGTACAGCGAGGAGCGATAGTCGCGCAGGTCGGAGGTGGTAAAGCCGATCTGGTTATTTATGACGATATGAACCGTGCCGCCCGTGCCGTAGCCGCGTGTATTGGAGAAGTTCAGCATCTCCTGGTTGACACCCTGCCCTGCCACTGCGGCATCGCCGTGAATCAGCACCGGCAGGGCCTGCATTTTGCCTTCGGGACCGCGGCGTACCTGGCGGGCATAAACCGAGCCGGCCACTACGGGATTCACGATCTCGAGATGCGAGGGATTGAAGGCCAGGGTCAGGTGCACCGGGCCACCCGGTGTGCCAATGTCGGAGGAGTAACCCAAGTGGTACTTGACATCACCGGAGCTAAGAGTGGATTTCTTCTTGCCCTCGAACTCATCGAAAAGCATCGAGGGCAGCTTGCCCAGAGTATTCACCAGTACGTTGAGACGACCGCGATGGGCCATGCCGATGACCATTTCCTGCACGCCGACAGTTCCGGCGGTGCGAATCAACTGGTCCATCGCCACTATCAGGGCTTCACCGCCTTCGAGCGAAAAGCGCTTCTGGCCGACATATTTCGTATGCAGGTAGCGCTCCAGGGTCTCGGCGTGAGTCAGTTGGATCAGGAGGCGTTTCTTGTCTTCGGCCGTGTATGCCGGCGTCGCGCGAATCGGCTCCAGTTTGCCCTGCAGCCAGCGTTTCTGGCCAACATCGGCAATGTACATGAACTCGGTGCCGATGGTGCCACAAAAGGTCTGCCGGCAGGCCTCAAGTATCTCGCGCAAAGTTGCGGTTTCGGGAACTGCCGCGAAAGAGCCGGTCTGGAAAACCTGACCAAGATCTGCCTCGGTAAAGCCATAGTGAGAAGGCTCCAGTTCGGCCACAGCCGGACGCTCGATGCGTTTCAGCGGATCAAGCTGTGCCCACCGATTGCCAAGGAAGCGGTAGGCATTAATTAACTGCAATACCTTGATCTGCTTGCCATCGGATTGCGCGGTGGCGCGACCGGCCTGCAGCGTGCCATCCTTTGCACGCTGGGCGAAGGATGTGATCACGGGATGATGGGCAACATCCGGTCCGGTGTAATTTCCAGCACCCGGAAGGGTACCCAGCTTGTCGAAATAGTCGCGCCAAGCCGGCTCAACCGAAGCCGGATTGGCAAGATAAGCGTCGTACAGTTCTTCGATGTACGGCGTGTTGGAGCCGAACAGATACGAGTTGGACAGCATCTGTTTCATCATTGCATCACCTGATCCTGAATGAGAGACATGAAAAAATCAGAGGAGCGCCTTCGCTCCCCTGTCTTGCTCAGCGCTGGCCTAGCGGCTTGACGTCGCGGCGCGCTGCACCGACGTACAGTTGACGCGGGCGTCCGATCTTGTATTCCGGATCGGTAATCATTTCTTCCCACTGCGTCATCCAGCCGATTGAACGGGCCAGAGCAAAAATACAGGTGAACATGGTGGTCGGAATGCCCAGCGCTTTTTGCACAATGCCCGAGTAGAAATCCACGTTCGGATAGAGCTTCTTCTCGATGAAATACTCGTCTTCCAGCGCGATCTTTTCGAGTTCCTTGGCGAGCTTGAACAGGCGATCGTTTTCCAGTCCCAGTTCGGCCAGAACATCGGTGCAGACCTTGCCCATTAGCTTGGCTCGCGGATCGAAGTTCTTGTAGACGCGATGGCCGAAACCCATCAGTTTGAAACCGTCGCTCTTGTCCTTGGCGCGCTTGATGTACTCGCCAACACGGGATACATCACCGATCTCTTCCAGCATCTGCAGGCAAGCTTCATTGGCGCCACCATGCGCCGGGCCCCACAGGCATGCGATGCCGGCCGAGACGCAGGCATAAGGATTGGCACCGGACGAACCCGCCAAGCGAACCGTCGATGTGGAAGCATTCTGCTCGTGGTCGGCATGCAGTGTGAATATTGTGTCGAGCGCGTGGGTCAGCACCGGGTTGGGCTTGTATTCCTCGCAGGGCGTGCCAAACATCATGTGCATGAAGTTGGCGGTGTAGTCCAGATCGTTGCGTGGATACATGAACGGCTGGCCGGTGTTGTACTTGTAGGCCATGGCCACGATCGTAGGAATCTTGGCAATGATGCGATTGATGGTGATGCTGCGCTGCTCAGGATCCGACATATCCATAGCGTCATGATAGAAGGCCGACAAGCCACCGACCACCCCAACCACCACTGCCATCGGATGGGCGTCACGCCGGAAACCGTTGTAGAAGCGCGTCAACTGGTCATGCACCATCGTGTGGTTCTTGATCGTGCTCTCGAATGCTGCCTTCTGCTCCTGATTCGGCAACTCGGAATTCTTCAGCAGATAGGCCACCTCGAGAAAATTGCAGTTTTCCGCCAACTGCTCAATCGGGTAGCCGCGATAGAGCAGTTCGCCCTTATCACCATCGATGAAGGTAACCGTAGACTGGCAACTAGCGGTCGAAAGATAACCGGAGTCGTAGGTGAAAAGACCGGTCTTGGCGCCGAGGGTACGGATATCAATGACATCATTGCCATGCGTGCCAACCATGATGGGAAATTCATGGGTTTTGCCATCAATGGTCAAGGTTGCGGTGCGGTTTGTGCTCATGGTCAGATCCTCTTTCAGGTCCGTAGAAATGCTGCTGCTACTCAAAATTGGCTATGGGAGAAACTTCCCGTAGCCGCTCGATCATTGCTGCAAGCTGCGGATCGTCGGTGACGTCTCTGCCGCTCACCAGCGCCCACAGATCGTGGTCTTCCAACTCCAGTAATCTCTCCAGTGCCGCTTCTCCTTGCACATCGAGATTCTCTTCGTAGTGCTCCCAGAAACGGTCAAACACCAGATCCAGTTCCAGCAGGGCGCGTCGGCAATGCCATTTCAGGCGATTGATGCGTGCCTTGCGGTCCTCATTCATCTCCGCATACTCCATCTGAACCGTAAGCCGCCCCAGCGACTGAACCGAAGTCACCCCCTTCCGCGGGAAGGGGACCGAAGGGATGGTAGCTATTTTCCATTATGGAAATGGTAGTCAGACGGCACGTCTGACCATCATTTCCTTGATCTTGCCAATCGCCTTGGTTGGGTTCAGGCCCTTTGGACAGACATCGACGCAATTCATGATGGTGTGGCAACGAAACAGCCGATAGGGATCCTCGAGGTCGTCAAGACGCTCGCTGGTCGCCTGATCGCGAGTATCGGCGATAAAGCGATAGGCTGCCAGCAGGCCGGCCGGGCCGACAAATTTGTCCGGGTTCCACCAGAAGGACGGGCAGGCCGTGGAGCAGCAGGCACACAGAATGCATTCGTAGAGACCATCCAGTTCCTCGCGGTCCTCTGGTGATTGCAGGCGCTCGCGCTCGGGAGGCGGATCGTTGTTGATCAGGTAGGGCTTGATCGAGTTGTACTGCTTGAAGAATTGCGTCATATCCACGATCAGGTCGCGAATCACCGGCAGCCCCGGCAACGGACGCAGGACAATCGGCTTGCCCTCGGGAAAACTGTCCATCGCAGTCAGGCAGGCCAGTCCATTCTTGCCATTGATGTTCATGGCGTCGGAACCGCAGACCCCTTCGCGGCAGGAGCGTCGGAAAGAAATGGAGTCGTCCTGGGCCTTGAGCTTGACCATTGCGTCCAGCAGCTTGCGGTCGGTCGATTCGATTTCTACAGATATGTCCTGCATGTAGGGCTTGTCGTCCTGGTCAGGATCGTAACGATAGATCTTGAATTGGACGGTACGGGTGGCGTTCGTCATCGTCAGTTCCTTGTTAGTAGGCGCGCTTTTTCAGCTCGATGGTGTCTACGCTCATCGGCTTCATGTGTACCGGCTTGTAATCCAGGCGATTGCCCTCGCGGTACCACAGCGAGTGCTTTAGCCATTTTTTGTCGTCGCGCCCATCCGGTGTTTCCGGTGTATCGATGGCATCGTCGCGAACATGAGCGCCGCGCGATTCGGTGCGAGCGTTTGCCGAAGCAATAGTTGCCTTGGCGACTTCAATCAGATTGTCCAGTTCCAGCGCCTCGATGCGGGCAGTGTTGAACACCTTCGACTTGTCCTTGATCTGAGTGCGCGCAACCTCTTGCTCGATTTCGGCGATGCGCTCGACACCCTCGGCAAGCAGGTCCTTGAAACGAAACACACCTGCGTGCTTTTGCATGGCACGCTGCATGCTCAGACGGGTGTCATGCACGTCTGAACCGTCCTTTTGGTGATTCAGGCGGTCCAGGCGCGCCATGGTCTTGTCTATGGATTCTTGCGGCAGTGGCTTATGCGCGGCGACGTTCTTGTTGAGATCGGCCACCGCAGTCTCGCCTGCCGATTTGCCAAACACCAGCAGATCAAGCAGCGAATTCGTACCGAGCCGATTGGCACCATGGACAGAGGCACATGCGCACTCCCCGGCGGCATAGAAACCTTGTACCGGAACGCTAGGACTGCCATCTTTCGGCACCACAACCTGACCTAGATAGTTGGTCGGAATACCGCCCATTTGGTAGTGGGCGGTCGGTACCACTGGCAAGGGCTCTTTCAAACAATCGACCCCGGCAAACTGGATTCCGATTTCATGAATACCCGGCAGACGCTTCATGATCGTCTCGGGCGGCAAATGGGTGATGTCGAGCATCACGAAATCCTTGTTCGGGCCACAGCCGCGGCCTTCATTGATTTCGGTGGTCATGGCGCGAGACACCACATCGCGTGAAGCCAAATCCTTGGCGTTCGGCGCGTAGCGCTCCATGAAACGCTCTCCATCCGAGTTGCGCAGAATGCCGCCCTCGCCGCGCACGCCCTCGGTGATGAGCACACCGGCACCGGCAACGCCGGTTGGGTGGAACTGCCAGAACTCCATGTCTTCCAGCGGAATACCGGCTCGTGCGGCCATGCCCAGACCGTCGCCAGTATTGATGAAGGCGTTGGTCGATGAGTAAAAGATGCGACCCGCTCCACCAGTGGCAAATATGGTCACCTTGGCATGGAAGACCACGACTTCACCGGTCTCCATATCCATTGCGGTAACGCCGAGTACGTCTCCGTCGGCGTCGCGCACCAAATCCAGCGCCTGCCATTCGACAAAGAACTGGGTGTTCACCTTGATGTTGCGCTGATACATCGCATGCAACATAGCGTGGCCGGTACGATCAGCCGCTGCGCAGGATCGGCGCACCGGCTTTTCGCCAAAGTTCGACATGTGGCCGCCAAAGGGGCGTTGGTAAATCTTGCCATTGTCGAGGCGGTCGAAAGGCATGCCGTAGTGTTCCAGTTCAACCACGACTTCGTTGGCCTTGCGGCACATGAATTCAATCGCATCCTGATCGCCGAGCCAGTCGGAACCCTTGACGGTGTCGTACATATGCCAGTGCCAGTGATCCTCCTCTGAATTGCCCAGACTTGCGGCAACACCGCCCTGGGCCGCCACCGTATGCGAGCGGGTCGGGAACACCTTGGTCAACACGGCTGTCTTGTAGCCTGCCTCGGAAAGCTGAATCGCGGCACGCAGCCCTGCTCCGCCGGCGCCGACGATGACTGCATCAAATTTTCGAACGGTATAAGTCATGATTGCCTTTCGCAGGGCCGCCCCAAGGAAGGCCGACATAGAGAGAGGGAGCGAAGCGAACCAGCGTCACCCCTTTTCCTGGAAAAGGGGCTGGGGAATATGTAGTTCATTACAGTCTCCAGATGATCTGAACTGCCCAGCCGGCATAGCCGACCAGAGCCAACAGCGTCAGCACATGCAGGATGACGCGCATGGCCGCGGGATTGACGTAATCCATCCAAATATCGCGAACACCGACCCATGCGTGATAGCACAGGCTGATGATGAACAGGAAGGTGATGAATCGGATGAAACCGTTGGCCATGAAGACTTGCCAAGCCTCTCTGGAAGCGGTTGCGCCGCCAAGCGTTGCCGCAAAAATAATCACCGTATAGATCGCCAACAGGACACCGGTGACGCGCTGCGCCAGCCAGTCCATCAGCCCGTAATGCGCACCCACTACCAAACGTTTCATATCAGTAGGCTCCCATTAGTTTCAGGCCGAATACCAATGTCAGTAAAAGACTGACAACCAGCACGGCAACGGCCGATACATGCGCCTGTTGCTTTTCAACACCCACGTGAACATCGATCAGAAGTATCCGTATGCCCATGCAGAAGTGGTGCAGGAAGGCCCAAAGCAAACCCAAGAGGATCAGTTTGACCAGCACGTTGCTGGTAACCGCCGTGAACATTGCGGCACTTTCCGCAGTGGATCCAAGCGAAAGCTCGAACAACCAGATCAGTAGCGGCAGCATCAAGAACATTCCAGCGCCACTGACGCGGTGCAGAATCGACGCATAACCGGCCAATGGCAAACGGATTTCATGCAGCGCAAGGTGTTTGGGCCGCTGTTTTGTCATCTCTGGCATAAGGCAATCTCTCCGTTATTGTTTCGGCGCAGGGCCGCTGTAGAAACAGTCACGCGCTATTTTTGATGCGGTGCACTATAAAACAATCAATCAAACCTGAAAACAAAATTTATGAACCCGGCTAGCCAAGTTCATTGAAGTAGCAATGTTCATTCGTCGCGTACAAACCACGCCGCCATTCCACCGGTTTGCCACCGTAGGAAAAACTGACGCGCTCGACGGACAATAGCGGGCTGCCCTCGGCAACATTCAGCAATTCAGCACTGGACCGATCCGCAGGAACGGCACGCAGTCTTTCTTCAGCACGCACCATGCGGATTCCAAAGCGGTTTTCGAAAAAGCTGTAAAGCGAGCCCTGATAGTCGCGAAGCATCTCCAGGGTGACGGTGCCGAAAATCACACCCGGCAGATAGATTTCATCCACTACCACCGGTTTGCCAGCGAACTGCAATAAGCGGCGCACAATATTGATGGGATCGCCAATACTCAATTCGAGCATGCGCGCCACTTCAGGACCGGCCTTGGCCCGCCAGCATTCAAGAGGTACACTTTGTGCCTGTTCTATGCCTCCGGCAAGTGGCACCAGTCGTAAAAATCTGAAAAAGGCACGCGGATCGTCGTGTGAAGCAACGAACGTTCCTTTTCCCTGGCGACGCAGCAGTAGATTCTCGGCGGCCATCTCGTCGATGGCTTTGCGTACCGTGCCCTGGCTGACATTGAACCGAGTTGCCAGTTCGGATTCGCTTGGAATAGCTTCGCCCGGACGCCATTCGCCGGATTCGAGCCGCTGCAGCAGCAAGCTCTTGATCTGCCTATACAGCGGACTAAAAGTCGGCGCTGGCGATACGGCAGACCCTCCCTGCTGGGACGTATTGGTAGAGTTTGCCTTCGGGGTCACAGCAGAGTGCGGCATGGACGGCATTTGACCATATTTTCCAAGGATCGTCCACACCTTGTCATATGTCTTATATAAGACAACAGACAGATATTGACACAGCGCAGCACAAGTTTTAGTATTCGTGGTCTGCGATCGTGTCGTAGCGGCTGTCCCAGGCGGCACCGCACCGTGTCATTCGATCAGCCCGTTTTTTGCAGTCTTGTCCAATTGATTCAAACTGATACAGGAGTTCTACAAATGCCAAAAGCCCCCGTTCGTGTTGCCGTGACCGGCGCTGCCGGACAGATCGGTTATGCCCTGATATTCCGCATTGCCGCAGGTGAGATGCTGGGCAAGGACCAGCCCGTGATCCTGCAAATGCTCGAACTGCCTATGGAAAAGGCTCAGGCTGCCTTGAAAGGCGTAATGATGGAACTCGACGATTGTGCATTTCCGACACTCGCCGGCATGATTGGAACCGACGACCCTAAAGTCGCCTTCAAAGATGCTGACTATGCCTTGTTGGTCGGCGCCAAGCCGCGCGGTCCCGGCATGGAGCGCAAGGATCTGCTGATGGAAAACGCCAAGATTTTCATCGAGCAGGGCAAGGCACTGAATGATGTCGCCTCACGGAATGTCAAAGTGCTGGTGGTCGGCAATCCGGCCAATACCAACGCCTACATCGCGATGAAATCTGCACCCAGCCTGCCGCAGAAAAACTTCACCGCCATGCTGCGCCTTGATCACAATCGCGCCATCTCGCAGTTGGCTACGCGCACCGGTAAAGTAGTTTCTGACGTTGAAAAGATGATCGTTTGGGGCAATCACTCACCGACTATGTATCCCGATCTGCGTTTCTGCACCGTGGCCGGCACTGCCGCCCCAACCGTTGTCAACGACGATGCCTGGTACAAGAACGAATACATCCCCACCGTGGGCAAGCGCGGCGCCGCCATCATTGCCGCACGCGGCGCCTCATCGGCTGCATCCGCCGCAAATGCAGCCATCGGCCATATGCACGATTGGGCGCTGGGTACCCAGGGCAAGTGGGTCACCATGGGCGTACCTTCCGATGGAAGCTACGGCATCCCGAAAGACATTATCTACGGCGTACCAGTCACCTGTGAAGGCGGCGAGTACAAGCGCGTGGAAGGTCTTGCGATTGATGACTATTCCCGCAGCATGATGGACAAGACACTTGCCGAACTGCAGGAAGAGCAGACAGGCGTTGCCGGCCTGCTCGGCTGATGACCGACGGCAGCTTGAAGTGGAGCGAACTGAGGTGATCCCGCAGTGAGCATGCCGCTTCATCCTGCCGACGTTCTGTACTCCGGCGAGAAGCCCTTTCCCGCACTTGCCGCCTGCGAGCACTTTGCCGGCTCCGAGAGAAACATCCGCAAGGGTTTGCAGTTGCAAACCGAGTTGCTGGCGAATGGCCGACCGGTCTTCGACGTCACGGCGGATTGCGAAGATGGTGCGCCTGCCGGCCGCGAGGCCGAGCATGCCGGGATGGTCGCCGATTTACTGTTGGACACGGCAAATCGTTACGGGCGACTTGGCGCGCGCATCCACGACATAGGCCATGCCCATTGGCAGGACGATCTGCAAATCATCGTCGGTCGTGCCGGCGAACAGCTTGCCTATGTAGTACTGCCAAAGGTTGCCTGTGCTGACGACGCGCGAACCCAGATCACGGCCATCGAAGAAGTTCGAACCCAACACGGCATCGAGCGCGAGATTCCGGTCCATGTGCTGATCGAAACCCCTGGAGCTCTGCATGAAGTCTGGCAGATCGCAGCCCTGCCTCACGTCGAAACGATCGATTTTGGCCTGATGGATTTTGTCAGTGCTCATCATGGCGCCATTCCCGGTTCGGCCATGCGTTCGCCGGGCCAGTTCTCACACCCCTTGATAGCGCGCGCCAAATGCGAGATTGCTGCTGCCGCACTGGGCAACGGCGTGATTCCGTCGCATAACGTCACTACCGAACTCAATGACCCGGATATAGTGCGTGCAGATGCCTTGCGCGCGCGAAACGAATTCGGTTACTTGCGCATGTGGAGCATTCATCCGCGCCAGATTCAGCCGATAGTCGAAGCCATGCGTCCCGACTTTACCCAAGTGACAGAAGCCACTCACATATTGCTCGCCGCGCAGAACGCACGCTGGGGCCCGATCGCCTGGGAAGGCAAGCTGCACGATCGAGCCTCCTATCGCTACTACTGGGAGCTTTTGCGGCGGGCCCACACCACCGGCGCCACCCTTCCGGCCGAGGCCCGACACCGTTTTTTCAGTGCTGCCATGCAGCCAGCCCAACCCGTTTCACACTGATTCCAACGAGAGGAACACACCATGCTTGAAGCCTATCGCCAACACGTCGCCGAACGCGCCGCCCTTGGTATTCCACCGCTGCCGCTGTCCAAGCAGCAGACAGAAGAACTGGTCGCCCTCTTGGCAAACCCGCCCAAGGGTGAAGAAAGTCTTCTGGTCGACCTGATCACCCACCGCGTACCCGCGGGTGTCGACGAGGCGGCCAAGGTCAAGGCCGAGTTCCTCGCAAAAATCGGCTCTGGTGAGACGGCGTGTTCGCTGATCTCCCGCGAAAAAGCTGCCGAACTGCTCGGCACTATGGTCGGCGGCTTCAACGTTAAGCCGCTGGTCGACATGATTGACGACGCCGTGGTCGGCGCCGTCGCCACCCATGCGCTGAAATCCACCCTGTTGGTATTCGACGCCTTCCATGACGTCGCCGACAAGGCCAAGGCCGGCAGCGCCAACGCCAAGGCTGTAATGCAATCCTGGGCCGACGCCGAATGGTTCACCCAGCGACCGGAAGTACCCCAGAAAATTTCGGTCACCGTCTTCAAGGTCACCGGCGAAACCAATACCGACGACCTATCCCCGGCGCCTGACGCCTGGAGCCGCCCCGACATTCCCCTGCACGGCCTGGCCATGCTGAAGAATGCCCGCGACGGCATCACACCTGAGAAGCCCGGCGAGCGCGGCCCGATGGGGCTGATCGAAGAGCTTAAAAAGAAGGGCCATGCCGTCGCCTATGTCGGCGACGTAGTTGGCACCGGCTCCTCGCGCAAGTCGGCCACCAATTCCGTACTGTGGTGGACCGGTGACGACATTCCCTTCGTCCCCAACAAGCGTTTTGGCGGCTTCTGCCTGGGCGCCAAGATCGCGCCGATCTTTTTCAACACCCAGGAAGACGCCGGCGCATTCCCCATCGAATGTGATGTCGCCGAGATGAACATGGGCGACGTGATCGACATCTATCCCTATGACAAAAAAATCGAGAAGAACGGCGCCGTTGTTTCGACCTTTGATTACAAATCCGAAGTCCTGCTCGACGAAGTGCGCGCTGGCGGCCGCATCAACCTGATCATCGGCCGCGGCCTCACCACCAAGGCCCGCGAACTCCTCGGCTTGCCCACCTCCAAGCTGTTCCGCTTGCCGCAGCCGCCGGTTGATTCCGGCAAGGGCTTCTCGCTGGGACAAAAAATGGTCGGCCGAGCCTGTGGCCTGCCTGAGGGCAAGGGCATCCGCCCGGGTACTTACTGCGAACCACGCATGACCTCGGTCGGCAGCCAGGACACCACCGGCCCGATGACCCGAGACGAACTCAAAGATCTCGCTTGCCTCGGATTCTCGGCCGATCTGGTGATGCAGTCCTTCTGCCACACCGCCGCCTACCCCAAACTGGTCGACGTCAAAACGCACCGCACGCTGCCCAGTTTCATCACCGCACGCGGCGGTATTTCGCTCAAGCCGGGCGATGGCATCATCCACAGCTGGCTCAATCGCCTGCTGCTGCCCGATACCGTCGGCACCGGTGGCGACAGCCACACCCGCTTCCCGATTGGCATATCCTTTCCGGCCGGCTCCGGTCTGGTAGCCTTCGCCGCCGCCACCGGCGTCATGCCGCTCGACATGCCTGAATCGGTACTAGTACGCTTCAAGGGTTCGCTCGAAGACGCCGGCAAGCGTGGCATCACCCTGCGTGATCTGGTCAATGCGATTCCGCTGTATGCAATCAAGGCCGGGCTGCTCACCGTTGCCAAGCAGGGCAAGAAAAACATCTTTTCGGGGCGCATCCTCGAGATCGAAGGTTTGCCGAATCTCAAGATAGAGCAGGCCTTCGAACTCACCGATGCTTCCGCCGAGCGCTCCGCCGCCGGCTGCACTGTGCGCCTCGACAAGGCACCGATAGTCGAATACATGCGCTCCAACATCACGCTGATGAAATGGATGATCGCCGAAGGCTATGAAGACAAGCGCGCCCTGGGCCGCCGCGTCAAGGCCATGGAAGAGTGGATCGCCAACGGCACCCTGCTACAGCCGGACGCCGACGCCGAGTACGCTGCGGTGATCGAGATCGATCTGGCCGACGTCAATGAGCCGGTGCTGGCCTGCCCCAACGATCCGGACGACGTCAAGTTCCTCTCCGAAGTTGCCGGCGAGAAGATCGACGAAGTGTTCATCGGCAGTTGCATGACCAACATCGGCCACTTCCGTGCCGCCGGAAAAGTGCTCGAAGGCCAGACCGACATCCCCACGCGGCTGTGGATCGCGCCGCCGACCAAGATGGACGCCATGATCCTCAACGAAGAAGGCTACTACGCCATCCTCGGCAAGTCCGGCGCGCGCATGGAAATGCCGGGCTGCAGCCTGTGCATGGGCAACCAGGCGCAGATCAAGAAAGGATCTACGGCCGTGTCTACCTCGACTCGCAACTTCCCCAACCGGCTCGGCATCGACACTCGTGTTTATCTGAGTTCGGCAGAACTCGCGGCGGTGACGGCGCTGTTGGGCAAGATTCCGACCATGGCCGAATACATGGAGCAGGTGAAAGGCGTAAACGCCAAAGCGGCCGACGTCTATCGCTACATGAACTTCGACCAGATCAAGGAGTTCAAGGAAGTCGCCGATACGGTGACGGTGTAAGCGGTTTCGGCACTTGAAACGGCCTTAAGTCGCCGTATCACCACCGCCGAGTTTTAGGCAGCGCCCCCGTGGAGGGATCCACGGGGGCGCTATGCTTTCTGCCCATGGCTGATTGTCGGCTATGGCTGCCGTGGGGTTTTTCTGCTTGATCGACAGCAGCAGTTCGCATTGCTGCCGCGCGACAAATTCCAGCAAGAAATATGAGGCCGCGAATCGAAGCGGCCGCTTGTCCAGCAGCGCTACTCACCCTATCGACTCAAGAGCGACATTCGGCATTTCGGGATATGTCACCACCTCGTCTTTCGCCATGCTGCTTGTTGCGTTGGATTCAAGAACGTCCAGGTAATCAGGCGACTTTGTTTTTGGCCCTGGCGCATGACGATAGTTTTGTGTTCAAGTACTTTGGCTCGCTTCAACGCCGCGTAGATACCAGGCAAACTCGCCGACTTGGACACCAGCGTGCTGAACCAAAAACAGCGCGTGGGAATCTGCGCGCTTTCCTTGATCATTTGTTGGATAAAGGATTGCTCACCCCCCGGGCACCACAGTTCCGCGTCCTGACCACCGAAGTTCAATCTCGGGTTCGTCGTTTGCTCGCCATCTGGTTTGCCAAGATTTTCCCATTTGCGCTGTGTGCCGGCTCTCGCCTCGATCAGGGACGCATGAAATGGCGGATTGCACATCGTCAGGTCAAACCATTCATCGTCAAAAACCATGCCTTTAAGAATCGCAGCAGACGATGGCTGTAACCTCAGCGTGATCTTCTGCGCCAAAGCGGGGTTGGCCGCCAAAATCGCCTGTGCATTTTTCAATGAAGCCGAATTGATATCGGTCGCGACAAAGCGCCAGCCAAATTCGCTAGTGCCGATCAAAGGGTAAATACAGTTGGAGCCCGTACCAATATCGAGCACCCGCATCGCATTGCTTACTGGAATGACTCCGCCATTATTCGCCGCCAGCACATCGGCCAGGTAATGCAGGTAATCGGCCCGACCCGGGACCGACGGGCAGAGATTCTGCGGCGGTATATCCCACGCCTGAATCCCATAACTGGCTTTCAGCAAGGCACGATTCAATGCCTTAACCGCAGCCTGGTTGGCAAAATCGAGACTCAGTTCGCCATGCAAATTGACTGCAACAAAATCACGTAGCTCAAGGTCAAGCGTCAACAAGTGCGGAAAATCATACCGTCCTCTATGACGGTTACGCGGGTGCAGTTTGCTTGCCGGCATTGCCTCGGCGGTCATGGGCGGTACCTGTTTTTTCATGGAGCTTAGCTTACTGGCATTCCAGTCAAGTCACACGCTGGGCCATGCAGAGACAGTCACCGAGCGAGAATTTGGCAACGGGGATTGGCGCGTCTGGATACAAAACGTGAGTAGAAGGATTTGATGACCGGCCGCTCAGATTCATCGGACCAGGTATTTTTTGCGCAAACTGATCGAATGGCACCAATACGGACCTGGATTCAACCGGTGGATGCAACAGATTGGCTGAATCGTTCAGTACGTCGGATTGAGCCGCAGCGCTTGGTCGCGCGAACCGGTATGGCCTTGACAACATATGCTGTTTAATCCATATTCAGGCATTGTCAAAAGGAAGTTTCAATATGGCGAAAAAGCTCAAAAACGGGCTCTACGCGCTTTCCGTCGATCGTCAAACGTTCATCGCGATCGACGCCATTCCGCGAGCCTCTTTGAAAGATCTGCGCAAAAGTGCCAAGCAGACTCAGGAACACCTGGCCGCTGTTCTTTCCGTTGGCCAGGATACGATCTCCAGGCTGGAAAAGCGCAGCGACATGCTGCTGTCCACCTTGCGACACTACGTGGAAAGCGTGGGTGGTCAGCTCACGCTGGTGGCGACGTTTCCAGACCAACCGCCAGTGATCATTGATCCCTTCAACGAAAAGAGCAAGAAAGCGAAGACCAAAAAACGCAACCGCAAGCGGACTGCAGCCGACCACGGCGAGCCTTGACACCAAGATGCAAGACATGATTCAGACCCCCTACTATCTTATAGACAAGGCAGCTTTGCTACGCAATCTGCAAGCCATCGACTATGTGCGGGAACACGCCAGAGTCAAGGTTTTACTGGCCCTGAAATGTTTTGCCGCCTGGTCGGTGTTTGATCTGATGCAGCAGCACATGGATGGAACCACGTCGTCGTCCTTGTACGAAGTCAAGCTGGGACATTTGAAGTTTGGGGGTGAAACCCATGCCTATAGCGTCGCTTTTGCCGACCACGAAATCGATGAGGTCGTGGCCCACAGTGACAAGATCATCTTCAATTCGATCAGCCAGTTCGAACGCTTCGAACGTTATGCCGGTGACAAACCCATAGGCTTGCGTCTGAATCCCGGCATCAGTTGTGCGAGCTTTGATCTGGCCGATCCGGCACGGCCGTTTAGCCGACTGGGTGAATCCGATCCCGCGCGCATTCTGGCCATCATCAATCGCCTGGATGGCGTGATGATTCACAACAATTGCGAGAACAAGGACTTCAAGCACTTCGACGCGCTGCTCACCGAGGCCGAGCAACGCTACGGCGAGATTCTGCATCGCCTGAACTGGGTCAGCCTGGGCGGGGGCATCAGTTTCACAGCGCCCGGTTATCCCTTGGACGCGTTTTGCGAGCGCCTGCGCCGGTTCGCACAAACACATAATGTCCAAGTGTATCTCGAGCCAGGCGAAGCCACTGTGCGCCACTCCACCACGCTGGAAGTCAGCATTCTGGATATCAGTTTCAACGGCAAAAATCTGGCGATAGTAGATAGCTCGACCGAAGCGCACATGCTTGATCTTCTGATTTACCGTGAAACTGCGCCGATCGGCGCAGATCAAGGCGATTACACCTACCAGATCTGCGGCAAGACCTGTCTGGCCGGCGATATTTTTGGAGAGGCCCACTTTGCTCACCCACTTCAAGTGGGTGAGCACCTCTCGATTGGCGATGCCGGCAGCTACACCATGGTCAAGAAAAACTGGTTCAACGGCATCCACATGCCAGCCATTGCAGTCAAGGAACTGGATGACAGCGTACGCGTAGTCCGCCAGTTTTCCTTTGAAGACTATGTCAATAGTCTGTCCTGACGAAGGGTGTTCAAATTTGAGGGAAAGGGGAATATTCCAATGAAGCGTAATGTCCTGATTATCGGAGCGGGAGGCGTGGCTCACGTGGCGGCTCACAAGTGTGCCCAGAACAATGCCTTACTCGGCGATATACACATCGCATCACGCACACTCAGCAAGTGCTTGACCATCATCGATTCGATCAAGGAATTGGGTAGCCTGCAACAGCCTGGCCATCTGCTGGCTCATGCCCTCGATGCCATGGATATCGAAGCCACCAAACGCCTGATTCGGGCGACCCGTAGTCAGATCGTCATCAATGCAGGTTCGCCATTTTTAAATATGTCAATACTGACAGCGTGCATTGAAACCGGTGCGGCATACATGGACACCGCCATCCACGAAGAGCCAGAAAAAGTGTGCGAAACCCCGCCGTGGTACGCGAATTACGAATGGAAACGACGCAAAGCCTGCAAGGAGGCAGGGGTAACGGCCATATTGGGGGTGGGGTTTGACCCGGGCGTGGTCAATGCCTATGCACGGTATGCCATCGACACCTATTTCGACAGCGTGGACTCCATCGACATCATCGACATCAATGCCGGTAGCCACGGCCGTTACTTCGCGACCAATTTCGATCCGGAAATCAACTTCCGTGAATTTATCTCGACTGCATGGTCGTGGGAAGGCAACGCATGGAAAGCCAATCCAATGTTCGAGCGCCGTAAGGATTGGAACATGCCGGCGACAGGCAAGGGCACCACCTACCTGACAGGGCATGACGAACTCCACTCCATGTCGCAGAACCTGGGCGTACCAAATATCCGTTTCTGGATGGGGTTCAGCGAGCATTACATCAATGTCTTCACCGTATTGAAGAACCTCGGCCTGCTTTCCGAAAAATCTGTGCGCACAGCCAGAGGCCAAGAGGTGGTGCCGCTTGAAGTCGTCAAAGCCGTGTTACCGGACCCCTCTTCGCTAGCACCGGACTACAGGGGGCAAACCTGCATTGGCGACGTAATCAAGGGCGTCAAGAACGGCAAATCGCGGGAAATTCTGATCTACAACATCTGCGATCACAAAGCCTGCTTTGAAGAGGTGGGCAGCCAGGCCATTTCCTACACCGCCGGAGTACCTGCCGTAGCAGCAGCGATGCTGATTGCCAATGGAACATGGGACACGGGTGAAATGGCCAATGTGGAAGAACTCGATCCGAAACCATTTATCTCGCTGTTGAACCGCATGGGATTGGTGACGCGCATCCAGGATTCTCAAGGTGATCGCGTCGTCACTCCTGACAGGAATGTCACGTGGAAGCAAGAGGCGAGGTTGCACGCCAGTGCGTATTAATGTCCCTGAGTCGTCAAATCATGAATGGCTTCTTGGTTCATTACGGTGACGCTTCAGGCGCTTTCAGCGCCTGAAGCGGCGTCAAGTCGCCGTATCATCAGCGCCGAGTTTTTGGGCAACGCCTCCGTGAGGTGATCCACAGGGGCGTTTTGGTTTTCAAAAGCTGATCGCAACGCAAAGGAACCACTAGCCTCGCTTTCTGCTTCACCTCGATAAGCACCCAAGTGGCGCACAGCATCTTTACGCTGCTGCGATACCGACGATTGACTGCAAGGACCGGGCTCGGCAATACTGGCCGAGGGCCAAGCGGCGGTTTCACCGTCTCGCTTTCCGGAATGGACCGATGTCAGCCAGATTCGCGACTTCGCAAACGAGGTCCGCGAGCGGACCGGCGGAATTCCGATCGGCTACAAACTATCAGCCCGGCACATTGAAAAAGACATCGACGCCGCGCTTCAAGTCGGCGTCGACTACATCATCCTTGATGGCCGTGGCGGCGGTGCTGGCGCCGCGCCGATTATTTTCCGCGACAACATATCCGTGCCGACGATTCCCGCACTGGCTCGGGCGCGGCGCCATCTTGATCGCCTGCAGCGTGGCGATATCACGCTCATCATCACCGGCGGTTTGCGCAAGCCGGCGGATTTCATCAAGGCGCTGGCGCTGGGCGCCGATGCAATCGCGGTTTCCAACGCCGCCATGCAGGCCATCGGCTGCATCGCCATGCGGGCCGGCCATATCAACAATTGTCCGGTCGGGATAGCGACACAAAAGCCACATCCTGCGCAACAATTCCGAGCTCGGCAAGATTTCCAAGGAACAGCGGGCCGGCGAGTGGCCGGTCTGGGAAACCAATTTGCACAACCCTTCTTTTGCCGCATTTGCACAACTTTGCGGTGGCCACGGACACGAAGTCACCGATACGGCCGAGCTTGAAACGGCGATTGCTGGAGTCCTGGCGCAGGCCCGGCCAGCGCTCGTGGAAATCATCACGGACCCTGATCTGACACGACCGAAGCTCACCATTTGATTGGCACACCGACGGTTTCGTCGGCGCGGTAGCCACGGGCGACTATATTCTCGGTTTAACCGAATTTGATCTGACTTGATTTGTAGGATTTTTCCGGCACTATCCAGGCTTTTTCGGCGAACGCCCTGCCCTGGGGGTGACCACCTTTGCTACCGCTTTTTTCAATTGCACGTCTCCCATGGCTAGCAACAACACCAACCCGGCACGCAACAACTCGCTTCGTTTGACGCCTATGCCGTGCGTCATCAGACGCTGCTTGAGCTCGGTTAGCTGGACGTATTCATTATCTGGTAATTTGTACCGGTTTGAACCTTCCTTGGGTTTCTTCGGAATTTTCGCTAACGCTTTTGAAAGCCTTACACGCTTCGCTCCGGAGGCAATTGTTGACTCGGGCGAGCTATGAACAAGCTTCTTTGTCGCGGGTGATTTTCTTGCTGCTGACATTCAGTATCCTTATGTTTTGAGTGGCAACGCACCGCTCTCGAGGCGGCGCCTCCTGGTAGCGTGCAATGCAAAAGTGATTCGGTCTTTTCCGGAAAAACCATCGGTCTAGGGAAAAAAAGCCTATGCCCCCCCCCATTTTTGCACATTTTATGCAAATAAGATGGCATGAACATACCCCATGATAGGTATTCGAACTACCACGCTGTCGGTATATAGCGGTGGCGTCGGCAACCGCTAATCGCCGACACTGAGTCGACTTTGAACCGGCTCAGGGCAGAACCAGACCGGTGCGAATAGCGTATTTGGTGAGATCGACTACGTTGTGCACCTTCAGCTTTCTCATCAGGTTGCGGCGATGAACATCGACCGTACTCGCCGAAATATTCAGTTCGGCTGCAATTTCAGGTGAGCTCTTGCCATCGGCCAGCAATGTTGCCACCTGGGTTTCACGCTGCGACAGCGGTTGAGCGTCCGGATCCGCGCTTGACGACCCACGTCGCAGGCTGTCTGTCACCACGGCCGTGACTTGAGGACACAAATAGCTGTTGCCTTCCATCACGCTTTTGATTGCCTTTTTCAACTCGACACCGGCGGCCGACTTGGCGATATAGCCTCGAGCGCCGACATCGAGCATCTGCTGGACGATGCGCCGGTCGAGATAGGTCGACAAGGCCAGCACCTTGATTTCGGGATGCCTGGCGAGCAGGCGCCGGCTGGTCTCGATGCCCGACATCCCGGGCAGGGCCACGTCCATGACAACGACGTCGGGTTTCTTTTCCTCCGCCAGCCGCAGCGCCGTCTCGCCATCGCCGACTTCCGCGACAACCCGCAGGGAATTGTCTTGTTCGAGAACGACGCGCAATGCCTCGCGCACCATCGTATGGTCATCGACGATCAGAATTCGAATCATTGCAAACCTCCTCTGCCGAATCGGGACATGGCACGCTCAGTGTGACCGTGGTGCCGTTACCCGGGCTGCTATCCACATCCATGGCGCCGCCAATATTGATAATGCGTTCGTTGATCGAACTCAGGCCGAAACTGCGCTGTCCGCTCAGCGCGCCGCCGTCTTCGTGCGGATCGAAACCGCGGCCGTCGTCGCTCACCACCAGCAAGAGCAGGCCCTTGTCGCGCACACAAGCGACGCTTGCACGCTTGACGCCGGCATGCTTGGCGACATTGATCAAGAGTTCGCGCACAGAGCGGTAAAGCATGGCCTGAAGTCCTTTGCCAAGCGGTGCCCCGCAGGTATCGTTGCTGACCTCCACCTCGATGTCGTAGACGCGCTCGATCTCTTCGCCCAGCCATTCCAGCGCCGCCACGAAACCAAGCGTGTGGAGTATCGGCGGGCTCAACTCCATGGAGATGGCTCGCGCCGACCGTTCGGCCTGGCCCACCAGATCAACCAGTTTAGCGAGCATTTCCGCCGCTTCCGCCGATTCCACTCTGGTGTGAAGCATGCTCATCCTGATCCGGATTACCGCCAGGATCTGACCGAGGTTGTCATGCAGATCCTGCGCCAGAATGCGCCGCTCGCGTTCCTCGGTCATGGTCAGTTGGCCCGCAAGCCTGCGCAGCGTTTGGGTCCGTTCCAGCACCTGCGCTTCGAGGCTCACTGCCAATTCGCGCATTTTGTCTTCGGCCCGTTTGCGCTCGCCGATGTCAGTCAGTACCACACGCAACACCGGCCCTGTACCGGGTTTCACCATTTTCAGGCAGTCCAGCCGAACCTCAAAGCGCAAGCCATCCGGGCGCTGCAGCGCCAATTCGCAAATCAGCTTGGTATCTGCCTTCAACGCCGTCACGAAATGCCGGCGCCAGCGGTCGGCGTCGGCGGGGGCGACCAGGGGACTGAAGTTGTGTTGCCACAGTTTTGAGCGATCCCTCCCCAGCATTGCGGCGCCGGTCAGATTGACCTCATTGATCAGGCCTCTGGCGTCAAGCGTGAGATATCCAACAGGAGAGAAATCAAAAAAATCGACGTAGCAATCACGAGACTCGGCAAGGGCAAGCTGCGATTCACGCAGCGACTCGTTCTGCATTTCCAGTTCGATTTGATGCACCTGAAGATCATGCAGAAGCTTCCCGACAGGCAGCGGTGCAGCTTCCTGTTGCTTCGCCAACTTGACCGCCAAACGCGCCTCGGCCTCTGTCCGCAGTTTCGGACCGCTCCCTGGCGCTGCTGCGGCTTTCTTCTCATTCTTTTTGGCTACCACGGGCGACCATCTCCTGAGCTTCGCAATCTGGTCAAAATGTCCTAAAAACCTCACGTGATCGGCCAAAACACCTTGAGCGAGCACTATACGCCGCTATGCAACTGACAAGACATATACCCGATCTGCAAGTCGTGGCCGCCCCTCAACGGGTGGCGATGGCGAACGCCTTTGCGGGAACGGCTACAGTCCGAATTTCGTCGGCTTCCTGCGAATCGATACCAGACTGGGTCGGCCGATACGAAAATTGTTGAACTGCCATGGGCCGATCGGATCAAAGTCTTCGCTAATAAAATGCTCTGCCTGTCCTTGAGCGGCGCCCAGTCGGAATAGGCACCGACCACCTCCCCGAGATAGGGGCAGCACAACCCGGCTAATGGCACCAAAGCCGATCATTACCAATCAACCGTGAAAAGAAAGCAGACGTGCGAGCTCGCTCATTTATCACTCTCCGGCGTATTGCTTTCATCACTGAGCGACCAAAAGCCGCCAGACAACGGGGCATCGCCGCCAACTGATAGTCACAACCGCAGGTAGCGACCCAACAGTACGGCGGCGAACCGGGATATGACAATGCACGGCATTGTTCATGCATGACGCGTTCAGACGCTGCATATCCACGACAAGAACACCTCAATGCAAAAATGGCATGGGCCGGACAACGTTCGGGTTTTATGCCATCTGATGAACTAAAGTGATACTCGCTTTTTGGCTACTCTTTCAAATCGACTTCGGCCTGGAGCCAGTCTGACATTTCATTGCTGGGCGCAAAATCTCGCTGCTCGGCACAAAAATAGGCGGCTTCGGCAATCATTTTCTCGCGGAGGGGAATCGTTGCTATCCGTCGAAATACTTGGTTTCTCAGGGCTCAAGGGTATTTTCGCCTTGCCATTGCCTTTGATTTTCTTCACCACATCAATGCTGGTATTCATTTCTGTCTTCCGAGTTGACTTCACATGTGTGAAACATAAATCCGGCAATGAAAAACTGTAGTCGTCTTCATATAAAAGGAGTTCAGAATTCATCCGGTGGCTTTCTTCATTAGCAAACAATGATCGAGCGAGCGCCCATTGCATTTTCCCTGCGCGGCATTGAGGCTGCGGCAGTTGGAGCACAGCAGAGCCCGAACATTGGACATGGCAACTGGCAAAACGCGAGGATTGTCGATCAGGTGCTCTACCAACTGCCCCAAGTGAATGGCCGACTCCCGCTGCGGATTCTGCGGCGGGAGTCGCGCTACCCATGCCCTGCTTATCTGCAGCGCCCTGTTCAATTGGTCTTGATTGCCGTCAGCAACGCGACTCGTCGCGAGAGGAGAGCTTGCTTCCGTTGAATTCGATTGATGGTCGAAGTTCATTTCAAACCGTATTGTCGGGTTTCAGGAATGTGAACGTGGCGCCGCTTCCGGTCTGCGCACGTTAAGGAGAAACATTTCCTGATTGTCCGACGCAACCCGAGCCAGATTGAGTTCGAGCACAAATTCGTTGCCATTGGAATCGGTTGCCTCGAATTGTCGCCACGTGCTGTCTGCACAAAGGTAGACAAGGTAACGCTGGCTAAAACTTGGCGAATTGCTACCGAAGCAAAGCCCTCGTACAAGCTCGGAAATCCGCCTTCCAATCAGGCGAACCTGACTCGCTCCAAACAAGGATTCCGCGAGCGTCCCGCAACTGAGGATTCTGCCCAGTCGGTCCAATAGCAAGGTACCGGACTCACCTGCAGGGTTTGCGACGAGATGATGTTTTTCTTGCTCTGATCCGTGACGCAGTTGCACAGTCTGGTTCTGTCCGAGCATGACTCTCTCCATCTTTATGGTGGCGCCTGGAAGCACTTGCCCGAGCGGCAATGAACACGCCGCTGGCACGCTCAAAACATACCCGGACCGGAAACCAAAGAACATACTCAGGTCTCTGTATTCTTGATACCGAAAAACAGGTATGCACTTCTCCCACCACGGCCTGCCACCATCGCCCGCCGACATCTGCCAGTCGAGCCTTTGAAATCCAGTGTGAATTTGGTTTGTTGAACCTGTTGGCTTACATCGGCCCCGCTAGTGGTCTGTGCCGCAGGCCAGCCCGCACAACGAGAAACGCCCCAGCTTTTCGACTGGGACGCTGTTTATTGCGAAGCCGAAAGCAAGTTCGACCGGCACGGAAAAGCTCTACTCGCGACGCGATGGCCGGCGGCCGGGCCGCGTCCGCTCCCTATAAAGGTCGCGCCCCGCTTCATGCACATCGCGTCGCAACTGCCGGCGATCTTCCGCGGAGAGGCGTTGGTTCTGGCGGGATGAAAATGCATCGCTCGAGTCACGCTGTTCAGCATGTTGCTCCGCAGGCAAAATTCGTTGCGGGGCACCACCGAAACCGCGCTGCTTCTGAGCACGTTGCGGCCCCTGTGCGGCAGCACTGGCTACCACCAGCCACAGCACACTGGCAACTATTGCCACGCTCATCCAATTCGCCCTGCACTTTGCTGTCACAGCCGTCTCTCTATCGCGTTCAATGGAGGATATTGTAAACCTGCTCGCCGGCGATGCGACTGACTTCCATCAGTTGATCGATGCCAGCTCGTGGCTCGGAGCCCCACAATGCCAGTCCGGCAGCCAACGTGATGCTAAAAAATAGTGCTTTCATGATTGCCTCCAAATTTGCTTTACGCATTTCATTGCCCCTTTTCAGGCACGCTTGCATTCTGGGCGGAGGCTGTAAGCTAAATGTTGCCGTCAGTCTGGCTTTGTAATTGTTTGTAAAGGCCACTGGCAGGATGCCCGCGATCCGGCTAGCATTTGGGCCATGAACGAAACCAAAACCAAGATTCTTGTCGTCGATGACGACCTGCGACTGCGCCAGTTGCTTGAGCGCTATCTTTCCGAGCAGGGCTTTACGGTCAAAGCCGTGCCCGATGCGCCGGGCATGGATCGAGCGCTGGAGCGCGAACTTTACGATTTGATCGTGCTCGACCTGATGCTGCCAGGTGAAGACGGACTGGCCATCTGCCGGCGCCTGCGCGGCGTCGCCAATCCGGTGAGCATCATCATGCTGACGGCCAAAGGCGACGAAGTGGACCGCATTGTCGGCCTCGAAGTCGGAGCCGACGATTACCTGCCAAAACCCTTCAGTCCGCGTGAACTGGTGGCGCGCATTCATGCCGTGCTGCGCCGTCGCACTGCCCCACCGCCGCCCGGCGCGCCGGCCATTACCGAAGAAAGCGTTGAATTCGGCAAGGTAACAATCAATCTGGCGACGCGCGAATTGCTGCGAGACGAAGTCAGCACGCTACTCACCTCCGGTGAGTTCGGTCTATTGCGCGTGCTGCTCGAGCATCCGCGTCAGCCCATGAGCCGAGACAAACTGATGGAACTGGCGCGTGGCCGCGAGTATGAGGTTTTTGATCGCGCCATCGATGTACAGATTTCCCGGCTGCGCAAGCTGGTCGAAGAGGACCCCAGCAAGCCAAGATACATTCAGACAGTCTGGGGCTTCGGATATGTCTTTGTTCCGGATGGCAAGAAGCACGAATGATTCCAGTATGAAGTTACTGCCGCGCTCGTTGCTGTGGCGCACCTTCGTGTTTGTGTCTTTGTTGATGCTGCTCTCGGTCGCGGCCTGGTTCGCCATCTTCCGCAGCTACGAGCGCGAACCACGTGCCCGCCAACTGGCGCAGGCCGTTGTCAGCATCGCCAATCTGACGCGCGCTGCCTTGATCTCCGCTCGCCCGGAAGCGCGCCGCGATTTTTTACGCGACCTGTCCGACCGCGAAGGCATCCGCATCTATCCGGCCGATGTGGCTGATCGAGTTGCTCCGCTTCCTGACAGGGCTTTGCTGCATCGGGTGGAAGAGCTGGTCAAGGACCAGTTGGGACCGGCTACCCGCTTGAGCATGGAAAGAGAGGGCGAACGTGCCCTGTTTGTAAGTTTCCGCATTGACGACAGCGAAGAGGGTATTTACTGGCTGGCCTTGCCACCCGAACGCATCGAACGCGTGTTTCCACTGGGCTGGCTCGGCTGGGGCGTCGCCGCGCTGTTGCTTTCCTTGCTGGGCGCCTGGCTGATTGTGTTCCGGATTACACGTCCACTAAAAGCCTTGCAACAAGCCGCCCGAAAAGTCGGCGCTGGCGAGACGGCGCCTCGACTGGATGAGTCCGGCCCCACCGAGTTGGCGACGGTTGCCCATGCCTTCAACCAGATGAGTGCCGACCTGGAATTGATCGACCAGGATCGAGCCCTGATTCTGGCGGGCATTTCGCACGATCTGCGCACGCCATTGACTCGTCTGCGAATGGGAATTGAAATGGCGGCTGACGAAGAGCTGCGCGAAGGCATGTCAGCCGATGTCGAGGAAATGGATAAAACCATTGGCCAGTTTCTCGACTTCGCCCGCTCTGAAGGGGGTGAGGCGCCACAGGATGTTGATATCGCCGCGTTGCTCGCGGAGATCGCGACCCAATACCGGCGGCGCGGATTCAATGTCACAGTGACTTTACCGCCAGCGCCTGGTGTTACAGGCGCCCAGACTGTCAGACCACAAGCGCTGCGCCGTGCCATCAACAATCTGATTGATAACGCGCTGCGCTATGCCGGAAGCGAATCACCAGTTGAACTGATGCTAGGCGTCGTAAGCGGTGAATTGAGCATTGAGGTTCACGATGCCGGCCCCGGGATTCCTGATGAAGAAGTCGAACACATGAAGCGCCCCTTCACCCGATTGGAAGTCGCACGCAGCAACGTTACGGGCGCCGGCCTGGGTCTGGCGATTGTCGACCGTATTGTGCGGTCCCACAACGGACGGCTGGAATTGCTACCGCGCCTCAGCGGCGGCTTGATAGCCCGCCTGGTACTGGGTCAGATCAGCGCATGAACGAGATCACCACACCCTTTGCACAAATCGGCGGCGAAGCCACAGTCAGGCGCTTGGTCCAGCGCTTCTACGAGCTAATGGATACGCTGCCGGAGGCCTACGGCATCCGTAAACTTCACGCCAGCGATCTTTCCAGTGCTGAAGAAAAACTCTTCATGTTTCTTTGTGGCTGGCTCGGCGGCCCACAACTCTACGTAGAGAAGTTCGGCCATCCGAAGTTGCGCGCGCGCCATATGACCTTCCCCATCGCCGGCGACGAGGTCGAACAATGGATGATGTGCATGCGCCGGGCGATGAGCGAAGTCATTGAAGACGAAAATCTGCGAGCCGGCCTGGAGAAATCATTCAACGATCTGGCCTATCACATGCGCAACCGCGACGATCTGCCACCAGCCTGAGCCAAAGCGATCAGAGATCATTGCTGGCCTGGTTCCGACGCAGCGCAAGCGCATGACGATGGCGCGCCATCAGGCGCGGATCGGTGACGATAACACCGATGGTCTCGCCTATCACCATCACCACCCCCAGCACCGGCAGCACCAGCATCAGGCCAGGCACACCCGCCACCGCGCCGCCAACAAAAATCATCAGCACCGTAACCAGCGGATGCAGTTCGAGGCTTTTACCGACGGTAAGCGGCATGTATACGAAGTCGTCGAGCAGACGTACCGCACCGAACAAGGCGATAGCCCAGTACGCCATGCCCGGCGCGTCAGGAAAGTCGGTTGCCGCCACCAGCACCACCAGCAAGCCGCCGAGAATCGAACCCACATACGGAATCCAGGCCAGTACCGCACAAATCAAGCCCAGCGCGAACGGCCCGGGAATGCCCAACAGCCACAACCCCGCGGCAAGCGTCAGGGTGTCCAGCACGGTGAGCTTTATCAGGCCATGAAAATAGGCGCGCGAAGTGCGATCGATCTCGTAGAGCAGATATAGCGTTTTTTCAAAAAAGGCGTTGGGTACCGCACTGCCCAGAAAGCGCTGAAAACGACGGCCGTCACGCAAAAAGAAATAGGCTAGAAACGGTGCCAACATCAGCGAAGGCGCCCAGGCCATGATGCCTATGGCGACGGGCTCAATGTGATCCACGACGCTGTCCGCGCTGGTGCGCAAACGCGCTGCCGCCGCATCCGCCAGGTGCGCATGGGCCAGAGTTGGCCAACGCGCCTCAAGGGCGCGCAGCGAGCGATCCAGTAGCTGCAAGCCGCCCTGAATATAGCCGCTGACAATGTCCTGCCAGGCAGCAACCTGGCTGGCGACCCAGGGGGCCAGCGCAAGGCCTACCACAGACAACACAATCAGAAACGCCAGCGTGACCAGACTAGCCGCGGTGTTTCGATTCATGCCGCGATAAATCAGGCTTTGCATCGGTGAATAGAGCAGGTAGTAGAGGATGAGCGCCAGTAAAAAGGGAACCACCAGCCAAAGTATTTTTTGAAAAAGAAACAGCAATAGGCAGGTGGTCGCAATGATCGAAGCCCAGACGATGGGCCCTGAGCCGTGGTGGCTCTCTTCGACGGTGTAGTTGGGTTGCTCCGACACGCTCATTACATATGCTGATAAGCGCCCGCAGCCATGGCCATGACGCGCATGCGAGCACCCAGGTGGCGTGCCAGTTGCCGCGAAATCTTTGAGGCTATTCGTGCATGGGTATCAAGCAGGCCGACGAAGTCATCACGGAAAAATACAATCAACTGACAGGCCGTCGCGGCGCGAGCCTGGGCCGAACGCGGTGAATCGTCGAGCAATGCCAATTCGCCAAAGAAGGTCCCCGGGCCCAGTTGGGCAACCCGCCCTGCTTCGCCTTGCCCTTGCCGGCATATCAGCACATCACCGCTGGCAACAATGTAGATCGCCTGACCTTCTTCACCCTCATCGAAGATCACCTCGCCGGCAAGGTACTCTCGTTCATGCACCAGTCCGTCGACAATTTCCAGTTCTGACGGCCTCAGATTAACGAACAGGTTGAGGCTGTGCAGACGTTCCAGGCGTGGTGTCGTCTTTTTGGGGCGGAACAGTTTGACCACAAGTATCGGCTCCTGGATGAAATATCGGGTTGATTCGGCGCTAGCTCAGGCCCGCGCACACAAACAATGGCCACAACCAAAACAATGAAGTGATTCTAATTCATCTGACATCGGCATCTTCAAGCGTAAAGTTTGCCAGGGTTTTATAGCGCGCACCGGAGGAATGCAGGTGACTCTCGACCAGGGAAAATTCGCCCACGTGCCAGCCGATCGTCGCTCCCAGACGTGGTAGCTCAGCACATCGAGTACGACGCGCCAGGGTGACATGGGGCACTCGTGCAAAACCGGAATGATCGCCGATAGCAAAGCCGGCACCGCGCAACCCATCCATCAGCGACTCGAACAGCTGCTTCAGTGGCACCGGCGTTCGTCGGCAGCCTGCCCACAGAACGCCTCGTTGTGGCCAGAAGCCCAGACGGTCTAGATTCAGGGCAAAGGACTCGGCACTGACCTGTGTAGCGATCGCTTCAAGCTGCTGGATCTGGTTTGGCGACACCGGGCCGATAAAGGCCAGCGTCATGTGCAGTGAACTCGGATGTATCAGTCGGCTGCGGCCTCTTCCCGCCAGCTCCTGACTGAGTGCAGCCAGATGCGAGGCCGCCTCATCGTCAGGCCACAGCGCGAAAAACACCCGACGCAAATGCGGCTCACTCATGCGGCCTTACATCGCCGCAATCAAGAGCACGACGGCATGGGCCGCGATACCTTCACCGCGCCCTTCGAAGCCAAGATGCTCGTTGGTTTTTCCCTTGACGTTCACCGCCTCGAAGCCAATGCCGAGATCGGCAGCGATGTTGGCACGCATTGCCGCAACATGGGGGGCAATACGTGGCGCCTGGGCGATGATGGTAGCGTCGATATTGCCGACCTGCCAGCCGGCAGCGCGCACGGCTTCCATTGCGCCACGCAGCAGGGTGCGGCTGTCGGCGCCTTCCCATTGCGAGCTGCTGTCGGGAAACATGCAACCGATGTCGCCGAGCCCCGCCCCGCCAAGAATGGCGTCGGTAATCGCATGCAGCAAGGCATCGGCATCCGAGTGCCCCAGCAGGCCCTGCGGATGAGGAATCTCCACACCGCCGAGAATCAGCTTGCGGCCCGGAGCCAGGGCGTGTACGTCATAGCCCTGGCCGACACGAAACGGGATTTTCATTCTGGAAATTACCTTTCACAGCGGTGGCGAGACCCGCACCTTATCAGCATATGGAGAAACACTGAACACCTCCATCACACCGGCGAAAGCCGGCATCCAGTAGGGTCTTGATCAGCGCCGCGACATACCACATGCGCAGTAACCTCTGGCGGGATTCAACGTGCCCCCCTTACGGCCACTTTGCCCTGCGTTCGCGAGTTGGACTGACTCTCACGATACTCCCCTGCTGCTCAATATCCACTCGGCCATTTGCAGATCAAGCGGATAGGTCACTTTGAGATTGCTGACGTCGGCCGCGACCAGCCGCGGCGATATGCCCAGGGCCTCGATCGCGCCAGCCTCGTCGGTAACCTGTGGCGCGGCTTCCAGCGCTTTGAGCAGCCGGTGATGGCGAAACATTTGCGGGGTCTGTGCCTGCCACAGACTTTCACGCGGAACCGTTTCCAGAACGCGCTTGCCGGCATTGGCGCGCTTCAGGGTGTCAGCAAGCGGCACCGCGAGCAGACCGCCGACATCATCGTCACCCACTTCGGCGATCAGCTTTTCGACCATCGCTACCGTCAGGCAGGGCCGTGCCGCATCGTGCACCAGTACCCAGTCATCGGCAAGATCGTCCAGTTCCGCAGCCATCGCGCGCAGTCCGTTGGCTACGCTTTGCGCACGCGAATCGCCGCCGCAGCGCACCACGTGCAATTTCGCGCCGAGCGCGGCCATCGACGCCTCAGGCCAGAGCGTGTCGTCGGGTGCCAGTACCACGAAAACATTTTCGATCGCCGCAGTGGCGCACAATGTACGCAGCGCATGCCAAATCATGGGACGACCGGCAAGCGGCAGGTATTGTTTCGGTGTGACCCGCAGATGCTCAGCCGACGCGCCCATGCGCGACCCGGCACCAGCGGCGGGAACCAGCGCGTGATATCTCATGTCTCAATTCTATACAATCGCTCGACAGGAATTCGAATTCGCGGAAGGAAGAACATGTTCGCCGCAGAAGCTGGTGTTGAAACCTTGCAAGCCTTTGCCACCAGTATCGGCATTGGGCTCTTGATCGGGCTTGAGCGCGAGCGTCAGTCCGATATTAAAGCTGGCCTGCGCACCTTTGCCTTGGTCGGGCTGCTGGGTGCACTCTGCGCATTTTTGTCCCAAACCGCCGACAGCGGCTGGATTCTCGCCGCCGGATTGATCGCCATCGCCGCCATGATGATTGCGGCACACGTCTCCGACCCGCTTGATACCGGCGATCCGGGAACCACCTCCGTCATCGCCCTGATGATTTGCTATGCACTGGGCGCCATGGTCTGGTACGGCTACACCTCGACCGCAGTGATGCTGGCCATCGCGACCACCCTGCTACTGTATTTCAAGGCCGAGCTGCACGGCATCTCGAAGAACATGACGCAGCTCGATCTACTGTCCATTCTGCAATTCGGCGTGCTGGCATTGGTGATTTTACCGATCCTGCCGGACAGGAACTTTGGCCCCTACCAGGCGCTGAATCCGCAAAACATCTGGTGGATGGTGGTGCTGATTTCCGGCGTGTCGTTGGCCGGCTACGCGGCCCTGCGAGTGACCGGGGCACAACATGGCGCAGCCCTGATCGGCCTGTTCGGAGGGCTGGCTTCATCCACCGCGACCACCATGATTTTCGCCCGCCACGCACGCGCCCATACCGATCTGGCGCGTACCGCGATGGTGGTGATCCTGCTGGCCAACATCGTGGTCATGGTACGGCTCGGCGTGGTCTCGCTGGCAGTAGCGCCCGATATTGTCGGCCTGCTGTACAGCGTGCTTGGTTGCGGCATTGCGCTTGGCATTGGTGCAACACTGTGGGGTTGGCGCCAGCTTGCAAGCGGAAGTGCGCTACCGATGCCGAAAGTGAGCAACCCGACGGAGATCAAGACCGCGCTGAGTTTCGGCGCGCTCTATGCATTGGTATTGGTGCTCTCGGCGTGGCTGCAGGATGTCGCAGGCAATCAGGGGATTTATTTGCTGGCACTCGCGTCAGGGCTGACCGATGTAGACGCCATCACCTTGTCCACACTGCGCATGTTCAGCCTCGACAAGTTGACTGCCGCACAAACCGTCACGGCTATTACACTGGCAACGCTATCCAACCTTGCCTTCAAGACCGGGCTGGTGATAGTTATCGGCGGCACCGCTTTGGCCCGCCGCACCCTGCCAGGTTTGGGGGCCATTGCCGTCGGCCTCGTAATTGGTCTGGGAGTGATGACATGAACACTGTGGCAATTCGCCAACCGGCTGTAGCCGGCAGCTTCTACCCCGGCATCACCTCCGAATTACAGAAGGAGTTGGCGAAATGTCTGGCTGTAACCCAGGCAAGCAACAGCAGCGCCGTATCGCCAGAGCCGAGTTTTACTGCCGCTTCTGGCGAGATACTCAAAGCCCTGATCGTGCCTCACGCCGGCTACATCTATTCCGGCGGCACGGCGGGCCGCGCCTATGCGTTGCTGGCGCCACTGGCGGCACGAATCCGCCGCGTGATACTGCTCGGCCCCTGTCATCGCGTTTCGGTGCGAGGACTGGCGGTGCCGACAGTCAGCGCATTCGCCACACCGCTGGGCACGGTTTCACTAGATCGAGCGGCCATCGACACACTGGCCGATCTGCCGCAAATCGTCGCCAGTGATGCCGCTCACGCTCAGGAGCACTCGCTCGAAGTACAACTGCCGTTTCTGCAAACCGTGCTGGGACAATTCCAACTGGTGCCGTTGGCAATCGGACAGGCCAGTGCTGATGAAGTTGCCCAGGTCCTCGAATGGCTCTGGGGCGGGCCGGAAACCCTGATTGTTATCAGTTCCGATCTTTCGCATTTTCACAACTATCAGGAAGCCAGGGCCATGGACGGCGCAACCGCCGAACATATTCTGGCGCTGGAACAATTGACCAGTTTTGAGCAGGCCTGCGGCGCCCTGCCGATCAACGGCTTGCTCGCTGTTGCGCAACGGCGCGGACTGCGTATCGAACGCATCGCGCAATGTAACTCGGGCGACACTGCGGGCGACAAGGCCCGCGTGGTGGGTTACGCCTCTTTCGCGCTGCATCAGCCAGTTTCGGACAACGACTGCTTGGGCCCAGCCCTGCTGGTGCGCGCGCGCAATGCCATCGCCGCCCATCTCGGGCAGCCGACCCATGCCGAAGTGCCCCACCCGTCGCTGGCCCAGCCCGGTGCCACATTCGTTACGCTGACCCAAAACGGCGGATTGCGCGGCTGTATCGGCTCGCTTGAAGCCCATCGTCCGCTGGACCAGGACGTGCGCGCCAAAGCCGTTTCCGCCGCTACCCGCGATCCGCGCTTTCCACCGCTGACCCTGGCCGAGTTGCCACGCACACGAGTTGAGGTTTCCTTACTGACCCAACCGGTGCCGATGAACTTCACCGACGAGGCCGATGCACTGCGTCAATTGCGGCCCAATATTGATGGCGTGATTCTGATCGCCGGCCAGCGACGAAGCACCTTTCTGCCACAGGTCTGGGAGCAACTGCCCGAGCCACGCCAGTTTCTCGCCCATCTCAAACAAAAGGCCGGCTTGCCAGGCGACTGGTGGTCACCCGAAGTACAGCTGCAACGCTACGAGGTGCAAAAATGGAAAGAAGCGCCGAGCCAATAAGCGGCGTTCCCGCCCGCTGGTGGCACACGCTGGACGATGGTCGCATCCAGTGCGACCTCTGTCCACGCAATTGCCGCGTGCATGAAGGCCAGCGCGCCGCCTGCTTTGTACGCGCCATGCAGGGCGGCGAGATGCTGCTGACCACCTACGGCCGCAGTTCGGGTTTTTGTATCGACCCGATCGAGAAGAAACCGCTCAACCACTTCTACCCGGGTTCCAGCGTGTTGTCTTTCGGCACTGCCGGCTGCAATCTGGCCTGCAAGTTCTGCCAGAACTGGGATATCTCGAAGTCGCGCGACATGGATCGCTTGATGGACGACGCAAGCCCCGCAGCCATCGCCCGCGCCGCCCACGCGCATCAATCCAAGAGTGTCGCCTTCACCTACAACGATCCGGTGATTTTCGCCGAATACGCGATGGATACCGCCGACGCCTGTCACGCCGTCGGCGTCAATACCGTGGCCGTGACCGCCGGTTACATGCACCTGGAACCGGCACGCGAGTTCTATTCAAAAATGGACGCCGCCAACGTCGACCTGAAAGCCTTCAGCGACGATTTCTACCTGAAACTCTGCGGTGCGCATCTGCAACCCGTGCTCGATTTACTGGTGATGATTCATCACGAAACCGATTGCTGGCTGGAAATCACCACCCTGCTGATTCCCGGCCAAAACGACAGCGAGGTAGAGCTCAAGGCGCTGGCAGCCTGGGTAGCGAAGGAACTCGGGCCGGAGGTGCCGGTGCACTTTTCCGCCTTCCATCCCGATTGGAAAATGAACGACATTCCAGCCACACCCCCAGCAACCCTGACCCGTGCCCGCCGCATAGCCATGGATGCCGGCCTGCGTTACGTGTATACCGGCAACGTGCACGACAAGGCCGGAGACACAACGCACTGCCCAGGCTGTGGCAAGGCAGTAATCGAGAGAGATTGGTATCGTATACTCGGCTACGCACTCAACGACGCGGGCCATTGCCGGCATTGCAACGCGAAAGTCGCTGGACGTTTCGGCTCTTTCGGAAAACCCTTTGGACCACAGCGCATTCCGGTGCGCCTGCACTCTCACGCTTGAACCAGCGCCGTCTCACCAACGCCGACTTTTGGCCGTATGCTATGGATGTCACCGGCATAGGTGATATGCCGACCAGCCGGCGATTCCTTAGTTTCCACAGACGCGGTTGATCCATGACAAAAAATATGGCAATGGACAGTCCAAAGTCTCAGTTCCGCATGGGATCATGCGTAGAGTCCGCTATTGCTCGCGTCAATCACGGATTAACAAGGCCAGACTCATGTGGGACACTCTTTATTGCGGAAATGCTTGAAATCGAACTCTTTCAATCAAGTTCATCGCGTGTCCGGTCGTTAGTACAAATGCTGCAACTGTCGGTTTCTCTGAATTCAGATTGAGTCAATCCAATTTTTCTGTTCGGAATATGGTTTTCGCCCCCATTAGAGATGGCTTCAATGAACTGAGCTTTCGCATCGACGACAGCAATCTGTCGACGCGTGCCGAGCAACTGCGCGTCAGACTCAAGACCTACCCCATCCTGGTAGCGTCCCAGGCGCTGCTGCAACTATTGTTCGTCTTTGTGTTGTGGGACCACTCGGAGCATCGCCTGCTGCTACTCTGGATTGCCTGCACCTACGTGTTCCATGCGTGGGAAATGATCAAGTGGCGCAACGATCGTGAGTCCCTGCACTCCATCACCGACTGCCGGATATGGAGTCGGCACTTCACCTTGCTGGCGCTGGGCGTCGGTTTGCTGTGGGGTTCGGCATTCATGTACTTCTTCCCCCCGGGAATCGAACAACAACTGCTGTTGATCTGCCTGATGCTGGCTCTTGCCGCGGGATCGGTGACGATGATCTCGGTGCACAGTCCATCCACTTACGCCTATCTGTTTGGCGTCATGCTGCCCCTGACATTTCGCGTCATGGCGGTTGATGACGAGCCGCACCGCGCCATCGCCTACATGTTGATGGTGTTTCTCGTGGTAATTGTCGCCGCCGGGCGTGAGTTGCAGAAATTGATTTTTATCTCTCTCAACCAGCGCTTCGAAAATCTCGCGCTGGTGAAACAGCTCACTCATCAAAAGGGCTTGCTCGAACAAGCCAATCGAGAGGTCGAAGAGAGCAATGAGTTGCTGCGGGACAAAGGCAAGCTGCTTGAAAAACTGGTGCAGGAGCGTACGAATGAATTGTTGGCAAAAACCGTTGAGGTGGTTGCCATCCAGGACGTGATGATCATGGCAATGTGCTCCTTGTCCGAAGCCCGCGACAACGAAACCGGCAATCACATCAAGCGCACCCAGCACTATGTCCGCGAACTTGCGCTGCAGCTTCAACAACATGCACGATTCAGCGACTTCCTCAGTGACGAGATTGTTGAAGCGCTTTACAAAGTCGCGCCACTGCACGATATCGGCAAGGTAGGAATTCCCGATGCGATCCTGCTCAAGCCCGGCAAGCTCACCGTCGAAGAGTTCGAGATCATGAAGACGCACACGACGCTTGGCGGCAATGCCATCGCCTATTCCGGAGAAGATTCCCGTTTGCAGGACAACAGCTATCTGGTTCTGGCGCGTGAAATTGCCACCGGACACCATGAAAAGTGGGATGGAAGCGGCTATCCCAAGGGACTGCTAGCCGATAAAATTCCGATTTCCGCGCGATTGATGGCCGTAGCCGATGTTTACGATGCGCTGATCAGCCGCAGGATTTACAAGGAAGGCTTTACCCATGAGCGCGCGGTGGAGTTCATTGTCGAAGGGCGTGGCAAGCACTTCGATCCCGATGTCGTTGATGCTTTTCTGGACATTCAGCCGGCGTTCCAGAAGGTTGCGCTGCAATACCATGATTGAGATGCTTCGGTAGATATCCCGCCTTTTTCGGCCGGCCGTTTCTTGCTCCCCCGCCGTCTCACCATCGCCGACTTTTACAGCGCGTTCAAGCTGAAATCGTCCTGGATCAACAGTTCTGCCTCGATCTCACACGACACATGCCGCCGCCGCGATCTCGAGCGAACGCAGCCGCAGGTCCGGATCGAAAATATCGCAAACCAGCATCATTTCGTCGGCGGCTGTCGCCTGCAATAAAGCTTGAAGGCCTTGAGACACCGTGTCCGGCCCACCGATCACGGCGGCCGCCAGAAAATCGTCAATGGCGGCGCGTTCCTGCGGGTGCAACTGCGACAAGTAGTTTTCCACCGGCGGTGGCAGGCGGCCACGGTTGCCGTGCAGAATCCCGAGCACGCGCTGATAGGTACTACTGGCAAGAAACTGGGCTTCTTCATCGCTGGGAGCGGCAATCAGCGGCACGCCGATCACTACATAAGGCTTCTTGAGTGTTTCCGAAGGCTGAAAATTCTTGCGGTAGACGTCAAGCGCCTCCAGCAAAAGGCGCGGTGCAAAGTGTGAAGCGAACGCATAAGGCAGGCCACGCTCGGCGGCCAATCGTGCGGAAAACAGGCTCGAACCCAGTAGCCAGATCGGCACCTCCGTACCCGCGCCAGGCACTGCAATGATGCGCTGGCCCTGTTCAGGTGCAGCCAGCAGGTGCTGGAGTTCGGCGACATCGCGCGGAAAATCCGCTTCAGTCTCGACCCGGTCGCGGCGCAAGGCGCGCATGGTGATCTGGTCGGTACCCGGCGCCCGGCCCAGGCCCAGGTCGATGCGGCCAGGATACATCTCGGCGAGCGTGCCAAAGGCCTCGGCGACCACCAAAGGCGCATGGTTGGGCAGCATGACGCCTCCCGAACCGACGCGAATTGTTTGGGTGCCGCCCGCGATATAGCCAACCAGCACCGCCGTGGCCGAACTCGCAATGCCCGGCATGTTGTGATGCTCAGCCAGCCAGTAGCGCTTGAAACCCAACGACTCGGCGTGGCGCGCTGTACGCAGGGAAATCGCCAGCGCATCGGCAACACTGCCGCCTTCGCGCACGGCAACAAGGTCAAGCATGGACAGACTTACGGTGTTCTGTGGATTCATGGTGTCGTTATCGTGTATCAGCGAGTCAATGGACAGACCGCAGGATACCCTTGAACGAACCACGCCCCACTCATGAAGCTATCGCGAAGCTCAATTCACGGATGCCTCGTGACGCTCCAGATAGTGCTTGAGAACGCGCTTGAGCAGCGCCGCGTGCTTGTGATCCTTTTTCGCTTGCGCGCTCTTGATGTCATCCTGGATCATGCGCTTGATGCGCTTTTCTCCACCCGGAAGGTGCACAAGATAGCTTCCGAGTTCGACCGCGAGCAACTCCGGCAAGTGCTCGTGCTCTGCAATGGCGAGGATTTCTCCCTCGGTCAGGTCAGACATGTCGATGCAGTCCTGCAGTGATAGGAACATGGCGTTCTCCCTTCGATGGATACTCACTTCCATCCTAGGTCGAGAACCACCAACATTCAAATTACCTGCTGAATATCACCTCGGTCTCGCCACACGCCGAAGGTCAATGAACGTTTTCAATCCGGTTCGTTGATCTTTCCCTTGTACTGCATGTCCGTCACCAGAATGTGGCTGACCAGCCAGTTCTTCAGATACGACACGACGGTTTCCGTGATGTAGAACGAGGACGCCCCACCCGCGTTATATGACGCCTTAACGGCATCGAGCCAGTTCGTGAAACTTCTATGCGAGGCAAAATGTTCTTCCAGATTGTCCATGTCAGTCGCGGCCAACAGGGACTCTTCGAGCTGAAAATGGGTGCTGACATAGTCATCCAGCAGCTCGAAAGTTTCCGCGATTCGGCTGTTGCCGCCTTGCGCATCGACCAGACGATTGGTGATTTCCACCAGGGTTTGGTGATGCTGATCCAGGATCGGATGTCCAACGCTAAATGACGGTTTCCAAGTTATTTTTTCCATGAAACCAATCTACTTTATAAGAGAAGGAAGCCACAAGCACAGCCCAGGCACCAGAATCAACAGTGCAATGCGGAGCGTGTCGGCAACGATGAAAGGGATGACCGCACGACTTACGCCTTTGATATCCACCCCCGGGCTGGTCGCGATGATGACGAACAAATTCATTCCAACCGGCGGCGTAATCAAGCCCACTTCAACCACGGAAACCATGATGATGCCAAACCAGATGGGATCAAAACCCAAGGAAGTGACGAGTGGAAAAACAAAGGGCAAGGTCAATAGAATCATGCTCAAGGAATCCATGAAACAACCGAGCACGACAAAGAACACCATCAGCAATATTAGTACCGTGTATCTCCCCACGCCCAATCCGCCAATCCATTCCACCAACATGTGCGGCAGCATGGTGGTTTCGATGAAGTAATTGAAGATGGATGTGCCGACAAGTATGAGAAATATCATTCCCGAAGTCGCGGCGGTTTCATCGACACATTGCCGCAGCACGCGCACCGACATTCGCTTTCGCGCAACGGCCAACAGAAAGGCCCCCAACACACCGACGGCAGCGGCTTCGGTCGGCGAAAACCAACCCAGATAGATGCCGCCGATGACAGTCAGAAACAACAGAGCCACGGGCCAGATGGCGACCACAGATTTGAGTTTTTCAGCCGATGTCATTGGCTCACCCGCGGGGCCAACTGAAGGATCAATGCGGACTTTTACCCACACGGCCGCCATGTACAGCAGGGTGGCAAGAATTCCAGGCAGGATGGCGGCAGAGAAAAGCTTGCCCACCGACTCCTCCGTCAGGATGGCGTAAATCACCATGATCACGCTGGGCGGAATGAGTACGCCCAGCGTTCCCCCGGCTGCAACCGAGGCGGCGGCAAAGCTGCTGTCGTACTTGCGGTTGATCATCTCGGGCATGGCGACGCGGGCCATGGTTGCCACGGTTGCCAGGCTTGATCCGCAGATGGCACCGAAGGCCGCACAGGCGCCTACCGTAGACATGGCCAACCCGCCACGGAAATGGCCGACAAAAGCATGCACCGCTTGATACAGGTCTTTCGACAGGCCCGCATGTGCGGCAAAGACGCCCATAAGAATAAATAGCGGAACAACCGACAATCCATACGGGAATACGGTTTCAAACGGTGCGGAACCCAGAATGAAGGCGATGCTGTCCGGCCCATTCAGAATAAGCCCGCCGATGGCTCCGACCACCCCCATGGCAATGGCGATTGGAATACGGACGGCGATGAGAAGCAGTAAAACGAGAAAGGCGACGACGCCCATCAGTGGAGGCGTCATGACTTAGCTGTGCGGGACGGTATTGTGGAACCCGGTTTTGCCATAGTGGGCTTTCCGGATTGTCCAAGCAGGTTTTCGATGGCGCGCAGCACCAGCCAAAGGGTGCTCATGGCAGAGCCAAAAACCAGGGGGACCCAGAAATAGATTTTGGGAATGCCAAGCGTCAGCGTCACATCCCCGTACTCCCATTCCTGTAGTCCCTTGAGGGCGCCAAAATAGGCAACCGCCACCATGAATCCGGCCGCCAGCAAGAACATGGCCAGATCCGACAGGCGGCGCCAGAAGAAGGGGAGTTTGTCGATGAAGAGTGAGATCGCCACATGACTGCGCGAGGTAAATGCATACGGGATGGCGGTAAAGGCGGCGTACATCACCATCAACTGCGTGATTTCCACCGTTCCTTCTATTGAAAAGCTCAGCAGTTTGCGTCCCAGTACGTCGACGACAGTCACCAGTACGGCAACGCAAAGCATGGCAATTCCCAGCCATGCCAGCCATCCAATGATGACATCCAGCATTTTTGTCATTCTTGAAAGCATGCAATCAACCCTGTGCAGGCGATACAGCATCGGGGAATATCCCCGATGCTGTATCTACCCCTACGTCATTTATTTGGCGTTATTTTTTTCGGCTGCCGCTTTCGCTGCCTCGTAGAGGGCCTTCGGGTCTTTCACACCTTGCTTGGCAAGCTCCTCCAGGTAAGCGGGAACCACGGGGGCCACTGCCGTTTCCCATTTTTTGCGGGCATCCGCATTGAAGGAAACAATCTTGTTGCCCTTGGCGACTGAATTCGCCTGGCCCGGTTTGTCCCATTCGTTCCACCAATTACCCAGTTTGGCAACCAGCGATCGGCCAGAGGCTTTGTCGATGCAGGACTTGGCGCTGGCCGAGAGCGAGTTGTACTTTTTCTCGTTCATCACGAAATAGAACGACGTGGTGTACAGACCGACATCCGCATGATTGTCCAGCACTTCATAGAGCTTCATGCCACCAATGGCATCCCACGGAAACACCGTGCCGTCGATCACGCCTTTTTGCAGGTTCTCATACACTTGGGTCGGCGGTAGTCCTACCGGATTGGCGCCCAACTGTTTCAGCATGATGGAAATGGCCAGACTGGGAAAGCGGATGCGCAGGCCTTTAAGGTCTTCCGGAGTGTTTACTGCCTTGCCCTTGGTGTGAATGAGGCCGGGATTGTGGGCATGAAGGGCAAGAACCTTGAGACCCTTGTATTCGTCACCCAGCATTCCGCTCTCATACAAATCCCATAGTGAGTTCGAGGCGGAAGATGCGCTATTGAACATCAATGGCAGATCAACAATCGAAGTGCGCGGCAAACGGCCGCGTGGTATTCCGGTCAACCCGTGGGCGATATCCACGACCCCGGCCTTGACCTGATCCAATTGTTTGGCGACATGACCAAACGCTGAGCCGGCGGGAAACACCGTCACTTTCACATCGCCCTTGGTGCAGGCGCCGACTTCTTCAACCCAGCTCTTCATGAATACGGATTGAAATGGATGTTGCGATGGCATGAAATGGCTGAGCTTCAATTCCTCGGCGCCGGCCGAACTCGCAAGACCAAACGACATGCCCAGAGCCATTGCCAGAAACTTCACGCTGCTATTTTTGATTTTCATTACTTCCTCCTTGTGATGGATGTCGCGCAGATCTCATTGCCAAAGGCTATTTGCACCCATGAACAATTTACACTTGAAATGATGCCGCCATTGCTTGGCATGTCGATCAAGACCATTCGTGTATTGGCTAGTCGGGATGGAAAAACACGAGGCGAAACCTACTCGCCAGCGTAACTGCCGTCGTGCATCCAGCGCGCATGCGTCGGCGCACGCTTGGTCTGGGCAAACTCGTTGAGCATGTCCCATTTCACGTCGTCAAGCATTTTTGCCATCTTTGGCGTACCGGTATTGGCAGCGAGTTCCAGCCGGTGGCCGCTGGGATCATGGAAATAGATGGATTGAAAGATCGTGTGATCGGTCGGCCCGACGACATCGATGCCGTCGGCTTCAAGTTTTGCTTTGGTTTCCATCAGATCATTGACGGATTCGACCTGAAACGCCAGGTGCTGAGTCCATTCCGGTGTGTTTGGGTCGCGACCCATGGGTGGCTTGGTCGGCAGTTCGAAGAAAGCCAGGATGTTTCCGTTGCCCGCATCGAGAAAGATGTGCATGTAGGGGTCCGGATCCTTGGTGGAGGGAACTTCGTTCTCGGCGATGGCCAGGACAAAGTTCATGTTGAGGTACTTGCCATACCATTCGACGGTTTCCTTGGCGTCCTTGCAACGATAGGCAACGTGGTGAATTTTCTGTATCTGCATGTTCGTCTCCGCTGGGATTGAGTACTGCGCCTCAATCAGGTTGTTGGTTCAAAGCACCGGCATTTGCGCTCTCAGTGCTGCGAGGACTTCATTTAAGACTAAACTGATTTATCGTACAAGCGATTTTTACCGATAGCCTTATGAGGTAATCAAATGAATGTAACGCTTCGTCAGTTGCGCGCCCTTGTCGCAGTAGCCCGCACGGGGAGCTTCACTCTGGCGGCCGAAAGCCTGTTTGTCACGCAATCCGCCTTGAGCGGGCTGATCAGAGAGCTTGAGCAAACCCTAGGATTGCGGGTCGTCGATCGCAGTACGCGCAAGGTCAATCTGTCGGAAGTGGGGCTAAGCATCTATCCCCTGATCGACAAGATCATCAATGATCTCGACGGCGTGCTCAGTGATGTTGCAGAGCTCAAGGCACTCAACAAAGGTTCGATCCGCATTGCCGCTCCCCAGTTGATGGCTTCCGCATTGCTGCCTGAAGTCATTGCGGCTTACAGCGCAAAACATCCAGAAATCAGCATCAAGCTGGTCGACTGCATGGTCGAAAGCGTCACATCGCGGGTTTTTTCCGGTGAAGTCGATTTTGGAGTCGGCCCCGAGCGTGATCCAAACTCGGACATCATTGCTACCCCACTATTTGAACTACCCTTCATGGCCGTTTTTCCGACAGGCCATCCGCTGCAGCAACTGGCAGAAATTCGCTGGGCCGACATCGTTGGCTATCCCCTGATTTCTTTGCAAGGCCAGTTCACCGAGCGTTTGCTGGCTGATCTGCGTCGCGCCAACCGCGAACTGCCTCATTCACCAACCAGCGAGGTGGCCTTCATGTCCACAGCTCTCGCCATGGTTAGTGCAGGCCTTGGCGTAACTGTCTGCATACCCTACGCCGCATCGCTGGTACGGCTCTACCAGCTGGAAATGCATCCGCTGCTCGACCCGGAAGTCACACGGCGGTTCTACGTTCTGACTCGCAATGGCCACACCCTGTCCCCGGCCGCCCAGAGTTTTATCGAATTCCTGCTCAGCTACGTCGGCGAACGCGGAGACTGGCTGATTCCAATGTGATCAAGCGCTTCACGGCCGAACGGTTTTCATTGCAACGCAGTGCACCGGTGCGGGCTACCCAGCGCTGCGTATAATTCACGGCTCGTCAGCTCCTGTATTCCATGAAGTCCCTGCTGTCCCTCCCCGCACTGCCAAAACCCGGACACCGTCTCGATTTGCCCTCGCTGGCAGCTTCTGCCGATGCGTTGGCGCTGGCTCAACTCGCGCGCCCTGGGCAACTGCTGACAGTCGTAACCGCCAGCCCCTTGGAAGCCCAGCGCCTTGCCGAGGAAATGGCCTGGTTTGCCCCCGATTTGCGCGTGCATTTGTTGCCGGACTGGGAAACCCTGCCCTACGATCACTTTTCTCCGCATCAGGACCTGATTTCCGAACGACTGGCGACCTTGTACGCTGTGTCGCAATCTCAATGCGAAGTGCTGATCACTGCCGCATCCACCGCGATCACTCGCCTAGCGCCACCAAGCTTTCTTGCCGCTCACACCTTCTTCATGAAAAAAGGCGAGCGTCTGGAGATCGACAAACTACGCGCGCAGCTCACCCTGGCCGGCTATCAGCATGTCACCCAAGTGGTTGCAGCCGGCGAATACAGCGTACGCGGCGGGCTGGTCGATCTGTTTCCGATGGGCACACAACTACCCTATCGCATCGAGTTGTTTGATAACGAAATCGAGACCCTGCGCAGTTTTGACGTCGATAGCCAGCGAACGCTTTATCCGGTTCCGGAAATCCGGCTGTTGCCGGCACGCGAATTCCCTGCTGGAGATGCCGGCCGCACCATTTTCCGACAGCGCTTTCGCGAGGCGTTTGAAGGCGATGCGTCGCGTATCAGCCTGTACAAGGATGTCTCGAATGGCATTCTCCCCGCCGGCATCGAGTACTACCTGCCGCTGTTCTTTGAATCCACCGCGACGCTGTTCGATTACCTTCCGCAGGACACCCTGCTGTTGTTGCACGGCGACGTACCCGCTGCCATTGCGGAGTTCTGGACCGACTTGCATGGCCGCTACAAGATGCTCGGCGGTGACCGTTCGCGACCAGTGCTTCCTCCAGGCGATCTGTTCCTGCGTGATGAGGAATTTTTTGTCGCCGCCAAAGCGTTTCCGCAACTGGTTCAAAAACTCGGCGCTGATGAAACAACTGCGCAGCAGGGCGGTCGAGCAAAGTACGCTCTCTTCGCCGCTGCGGATGATGACACGGCGGCCTCCTTGCCGTCCGTAGCGGTCAACCGCAAGGCCGACGACCCGCTCGCGGCCCTGCGCGGCTTTCTGGCGAACCACTCCGAACGTGTGCTGCTGCTGGCCGAATCGGCCGGACGGCGGCAGACTTTGCACGACTATCTTGCCGAACACGATCTCGCGCCCGAGCCCTGTAGTGACTTCGCTGCCTTTCTCGCCAATACGTCGCGCTTCATGCTTGGTGTCGGCCCGCTTTCCGGCGGCTTTTTGCTGGGCGACATGGCAGTTGTCACGGAAAACGAGCTTTACGCCGCCACGGCGCGCCCGCGCGGAAAACGTTCTGAAGCGCGCCGTGCCAACCTCGAAGGCTGGTTGCGCGATCTTTCCGAGCTGAAAGTGGGCGACCCGGTGGTGCATGAAAGCCACGGCATCGGCCGCTATCTGGGTCTGGTACATATGGATTTCGGCGAAGGCCCGGGCAACGAGGGCGAGTTCCTCCATCTCGAATACGCCGAGGGTGCCAAGCTGTATGTGCCGGTTGCGTCCCTGCAACTCATCACGCGCTACAGCGGCGCCGATCCAGATGCAGTGCACCTTCATACACTGGGTTCCGGCCAGTGGGAGAAAGCCAAGAAGAAGGCGGCCGAACAAGTCCATGACACCGCCGCCGAACTGCTCGACCTCTACGCGAGGCGCGCGGCGCGCGAGGGCCATGCCTTCAACTTCAAGCCACATGATCTGGAAGCGTTCGCCGACGGCTTCGGCTTCGAAGAAACACCCGACCAGCAGACCACGATCAACGCCGTGATCGAGGACATGAAATCAGGCAAACCGATGGACAGACTGGTCTGCGGCGACGTTGGCTTCGGCAAGACCGAGGTCGCCATGCGCGCTGCCTTTGTTGCGGTGGCCGATGGCAAGCAGGTGGCAATTCTGTGCCCCACCACGTTGCTGGCAGAGCAGCATTACCAGAACTTTTCCGACCGCTTCGCCAATCAGGCGATCAGGATCGCCGAAATCTCGCGTTTCAAATCGGCCAAGGAACAGGACGAAGCCGTCGTGTTGCTGGGTCAGGGCAAGATCGACATCCTGATAGGCACCCACCGACTGCTGCAAAAGGACGTCAAGTTCGACCGCCTGGGCCTGATCATCATCGACGAAGAGCATCGCTTCGGTGTCCGCCAGAAAGAAGCGCTGCGACAACTACGCGCCACGGTGGATGTGCTGACGCTGACAGCGACGCCGATTCCGCGCACCCTGGGCCTGTCGCTCGAAGGCCTGCGTGACTTTTCGGTGATTGCCACGCCGCCGCAGAAGCGCCTGGCGATCAAGACTTTCGTCAGCAAGTGGTCCAACGGCCAGGTGCGCGAAGCCTGTTTGCGTGAATTCAAGCGCGGCGGCCAGGTCTACTTCCTGCACAACGAAGTCGCCACCATCGAAAACATGAAAGAGCGGCTGCAAGCGCTGTTGCCTGAGGCGCGCATGGTGATCGGCCACGGCCAGTTGCCGGAACGCGAACTGGAGCGCGTGATGCGCGAATTCACCCAGCAAAAGCACAACCTGTTGCTGTGTTCGACCATTATCGAGACCGGTATCGACAATCCGCACGCCAACACTATCGTCATCAATCGCGCCGACAAGTTCGGCCTCGCGCAGTTGCACCAGTTGCGCGGCCGCGTCGGTCGCAGCCACCACCAGGCCTACGCCTACTTGCTCACTCACGAAGATGCCAAACCAACGGCACAAGCCAAGCGCCGCCTCGAAGCCATTCAGGCCATGGAAGAGCTCGGCTCCGGTTTCTTCCTCGCCATGCACGATCTCGAGATTCGCGGTGCGGGCGAAGTACTGGGCGAATCGCAAAGCGGCGAGATCCACGAAATCGGCTTTGCCATGTACACCAACATGCTCAACGCCGCCGTGCGCGCATTGAAGGCCGGCGAAAAAGTGCCCGATCTGACGCAACCGCTGTCCATCACCTCGGAAATCAATCTGCGCGTGCCGGCACTTCTGACCAACGCCTATTGCCCAGACGTGCATGAACGTCTGACGCTATACAAGCGCCTGGCCAACTGCGACAGCGAGGAAGATCTGCGCGGCATGCAAGAAGAACTGATCGATCGCTATGGCGAAATGCCGTCGCAAACCCTGGCCTTGCTCGAGACCCACCGCCTGCGTCTTGCTGGACGCGCCCTGGGGCTGGCCAAACTGGATGCCGGTCCCGCCGCGATACAATTGCAGTTCGTGCCTAACCCACCCATCGATCCTGCAAAAATCATCCGCCTGCTCCAAAGCGACCGCAGTTTCAAGCTATCCGGCCAGGACAAGCTGACCTGGCAGAGGTCGAGCACGAATCTGAACGAGCGCGTTGGCGTAGTAAAAGAACTTTTCAACAAGTTGAAACCCTGATGCAACAAACAGAAAATCTCAATATTGAAGCCTTCGAGCTGATGCCAACGCCGGAGGAAATCCATGGTCGCGTGCCCTTGTCCGAAGCCGCTGCAAAGTCGGTGCTGGCGGGACGGCGAACCCTGGAAGAAATACTCGACGGTAAGGATTCCCGCATATTCGTGGTGGTCGGACCCTGCTCCATCCACGATCCTGTAGCGGGTCTCGACTACGCGCGGCGCTTGAAGCAATTGGCCGACGAAGTGGCCGACAGCCTGCTACTGGTGATGCGCGTGTATTTCGAAAAGCCACGTACGTCCACCGGCTGGAAGGGTTACATCAACGATCCGCGGATGGACGACTCTTTTCATATCGAGGAAGGCCTGCAACAGGCGCGCGAGTTTTTGCTGGCGGTGAATGAAATTGGCCTGCCGGCCGCCACCGAGGCGCTTGATCCGATCGCGCCGCAATACCTTGGTGATCTGATCGCCTGGACGGCAATCGGCGCACGCACCTCAGAATCGCAAACCCATCGCGAAATGTCGTCCGGGCTATCAACTCCGGTCGGATTCAAGAATGGCACCGACGGTTCGCTCGACGCGGCCATCAACGGCATTCTGTCGGCGGCAAGCCAGCACAGCTTTCTTGGCATCAATATGCAGGGCCGCTCCAGCGTGGTACGCACCGCCGGTAACCGCTATGGTCATCTGGTGCTGCGCGGCGGCGGCGGAAGGCCGAACTACGATACCGTCAGCGTCGCACTGGCAGAAGAAGCATTGGCCAAGGCCGGCCTGCCGCGTAATATCGTGGTTGATTGCTCCCACGCCAACAGCTACAAAAAGCCTGAGCTGCAACCGCTGGTGATGCACGACTGCGTGAATCAGATCGTCGCTCAGCGCAAATCCGGCCAGCGTTCCATCGTTGGGCTGATGATCGAGAGCTTCATCGAGGCCGGCAACCAGCCAATTCCCGATGATTTGACGCAGTTGCAGTACGGCCGCTCGGTCACTGACGCATGTGTCGATTGGCCGACCACCGAAAAATTAGTCCGCGATGCCGCCGATGCATTACGCGAATTGAATTCCGCCGCAGCCCCAGACTGAAAGTCATTTGATGAGCCTTATTCGTGCATTTCGCGGCCTGCGCCCCGCTGCAGGCCAAGCCAGCGCCGTCGCCGCACCACCCTATGACGTTCTTTCCAGTGCCGAAGCCCGTGAACGCGTGGCTGGAAAGCCGTGGTCATTTCTGCACATCTCCAAGCCGGAAATCGATTTGCCGCCTGACACCGATCCGTATGCACCAGAGGTCTATGCCAAGGCGGCAGAAAACCTGCACAAGATGCTTGAAGCAGGTGTCATGGTCAGAGACGAGAAACCGTGTTACTACGCCTATCGAATCAGCATGCCCGGCACCGATGGCGAGAGCGGCGTCCATATCCAGACCGGACTGGTGGCAGCGGCAAGCATCGCCGACTACGACAGCAACCGCATTCGTAAACACGAATTTACGAGGCCGGACAAGGAAGATGATCGCGTGCGCCAGATCGAGGCATTGAACGCGCAGACCGGCCCGGTGCTGCTTGCCTATCCGGCCTCGACCGCTGCCGATGAGTTGATCAATGCGATTGCCCAAGGCGAACCCGCCAGCGACGTGACGGCGGAAGACGGCATTCGCCACCAGATATGGGTACTCAATGATGCCGCTCAAATCGAGGCCATTACCCGGACCTTTGACGCGATGCCGGCGCTGTATATTGCCGATGGCCATCACCGCTCTGCTGCGGCTTCACGCATTGCCGCCACGCGGCATCAGGCGGGACAGGATGTGTCCGCCGATTCGTTTCTTTCCGTGATATTCCCCCATCACCAGATGAAGATTCTCGACTACAACCGGGTCGTCAAGGACCTGCGTGATCTTGAAGCGCCGCAACTTTTGGAGCGCCTTGGCGCTGCCTTTAAAGTCGAGGAAAGCACCGGACGCGTGCACCCTGCACAACCGGGTGAATTCGGCATGTATCTCGCAGGGCGCTGGTACAAGCTGACCATCAAGCCCGAACTGATTCCTGACGATCCAGTCGACCGCCTCGACGTATCACTGCTTTCGGATCATCTGTTGGCGCCACTACTAGAGGTACATGACCTGCGCCGCGACAAGCGCGTCGATTTTGTCGGCGGCATTCGCGGCCTGACCGAACTGGAAAAGCGCGTTGACTCGGGCGAAATGGCGGTGGCACTTGCCCTGCATGCCACGCACATGGACCAATTGATGGCAGTGGCGGACAGCAACAATGTCATGCCACCCAAGTCGACGTGGTTCGAGCCCAAGCTTGCCGACGGTTTGATTTCACATATGCTGGATTAGACGCACAGCCTGTTCATCGAGATATTGATATCGTCTCCAACCAAATCTTGGGGACGAAAAACAAAGGGCAACCCGTGGGTTGCCCTTGTCATTTGCGGCCCTGCCAGGATTACTTCTTCTTGGCGACGGGCTTCTTGGCAGCTGGCTTGGCGGCTGCTTTCTTTGCGGCAGGCTTGGCGGCAGGTTTCTTGGCGGCAGCCTTCTTGGCTGCCGGCTTCTTGCCAGCAACAGCCGCTTTCAATCCAGCACCTGCGGAAAACTTCGGCACTGATTTAGCCGCAATTTTCAAGGCCGCACCGGTCTTGGGATTCTTGCCCGTACGTGCGGCACGATGGACGGATTTGAAAGTGCCGAAGCCAATCAGGGCCACCGGGTTGCCGGCGGAAATCACTGAGGTAATAACGTCAGTCATTGCATCGATTGCTTTGTTGACTGCGGCCTTGGAAAGTTCGGCACGCTCGGCTACTGCTTCGATCAGTTCGCTTTTGTTCATCGAGTTCCCCCTTTGGTTTAGAAAGGCGCATTGTTCCACTAAATTCATTGCAGTTGCAAGCCCTGAGCGCGATTCCGCGAGATTTTTTTAAAATCCGTTGCAGGTCAGCACACCCGCAGAGCCGACATCGTCACGCTGCGTATAGTTACAAGCCCTTGACCGCGTAGACTGCGGGCAAATTGCGCCAGGCTCCTTTGACGTCCATGCCATAACCAAAGACATAGCGATTCGGCACCTGCACCCCGACGAAATCAGCATCTATTGGTTTCGCCCGGCCCAGCTCCTTGTTGGCAAATACAGCGCTCAGCACTTCCTTTGCACCTTGTTCATTCAAGCGTCGGGATATCTCGGCCAACGTGACTCCTTCGTCAAGGATGTCATCTACCACCAAAACGATACGACCAGCAACCTCGGCGCGCGGCTCGACGATCCACGACAACTTGCCGCCGGTTGTGACATCGCCATAGCGGGTCACGTGAAGGTAATCGAAATCCAGCGGAAAGACCAACTGCGGCAATAGCTGACCGGTAAATACGACCGCGCCTCCCATTACGGCCAGCACCAGCGGGTTGGCGCTGGCGAGACGCGCGGTAATTTCAGCAGCGACTCGCCGTACTGCCAGCGCCGAGTTTTCAGCGGTACAGATTAAATCCGCTTCTTCGAGGATCTTGCTTGCCTCCTCCGGGCTCATGACATTCTCTTGAGCATGGCGGCAAAGTCCTGGCCAACTTCAGGATGGCGCAGGCCAAAAGCCACCGTCGCCTCCAGATAACCCAGCTTGGCGCCACAGTCATAACGCGTACCCGTGTAGCGATAGGCCAGCACCTGCTCTTCAGCCAGCAATGCGGCGATGCCATCGGTCAATTGGATTTCGCCACCAGAGCCTTTGCCGATGTGCGCCAAGTGATGGAAGATGCGTGGCATCAGCACATAGCGGCCGACCACGGCAAGGGTTGATGGTGCGTCCTCGGGTTCGGGCTTTTCGACAATGCGTTGGATTTTCTCGAGCGCATCAGTCAACGGTGTGCTGTCGACAATTCCATAACTCCGGGTCTCCTCACGCGGCACCTGCTGCACCCCAATCACCGAATTGTGGAAATTGTCATAGACATCCACCATCTGTTTCATGATCGGCGGATCGCCATCGAGCAGATCGTCGGCCAGCAATACGGCAAAGGGTTCATCGCCCACCACGGGATAAGCGCAGAGCACCGCATGGCCCAAACCCAAGGCCTCCGGCTGGCGAATGTAGATGCAGTTGATGTTTTTCGGCAGCAGGTTCTGGACGAATTCAAGCAACTCGGTTTTGCCGCGATGGGCCAACTCGCTTTCCAGTTCATAAGCTTTGTCAAAATGATCTTCGATAGCACGCTTGGAACGGCCTGTCACAAAAATCATGTCGGTAATGCCGGCAGAAACGGCCTCCTCCACTGCGTACTGAATCAGCGGCTTGTCCACAATGGGCATCATTTCCTTGGGACTGGCCTTTGTCGCCGGCAGGAAACGGGTGCCCAGACCGGCAACAGGAAAAACCGCCTTGGTTACTTTCTTCATAGCTTCAGCAACTCCCTGAATTGTGTCTCATCTAGAATTCTCAGACCCAAAGACTGCGCCTTGTCGAGCTTGGAGCCGGCTTCTGCCCCGGCCACAACATAGTCGGTTTTTTTCGATACTGACCCGGCCACTTTGCCGCCTAGCGTTTCAATCATGTCTTTTGCTTCATCACGCGACAGCATCGGCAGCGTACCGGTAAGAACAAATGTCTTGCCGGCAATGGCCGAGCTCACCGTCGTCATCGGCTCACCTTCGAGCCACCTCACGCCGGCTGCGCGCAGTTGCTCGATCACCTCGACGTTGTGCGCTTCGGCGAAAAACCTGACAACCGAAGCTGCCACGATCGGGCCGACGTCGGGCACCTGCTGCAGGCGATCACCGTCAGCGCTCATCAGTCCATCCAGGCTACCAAAGTGACGGGCCAGATCCTTCCCTGTCGCTTCACCGACGTTACGAATCCCCAAGGCAAAAATAAAACGTGCCAACGTCGTGCTCTTGCTCTTCTCGATGGCGGCAAGAATATTTGCTGCCGACTTTTCCGCCATGCGCTCCAGATTGACGATGGCCAGTAAACCCATCTTGTAGAGGTCAGCCGGCGTCTTGATGATTGCGTTGTCGACCAACTGCTCGACCAGTTTGTCACCTAGGCCTTCGATGTCCATCGCTCGACGACTGGCGAAATGCAGCAGTGCCTGCTTGCGCTGAGCGGGGCAGAACAGACCGCCGCTACACCGGGCAATCGCCTCGTCTTCAGGCCTTTCAATTGCGGAACCGCAGACAGGGCATGCTTTCGGTAACTCGAAGGCCGGATGCACGCCCCCCCCTTCACGCAGGTCGTTTCCCGGGCGCTTGTCCAGAACTACCGATACCACTTCCGGAATCACATCGCCGGCACGACGCACGATAACGGTATCGCCAATCCGCACGTCTTTCCGCCGGGCCTCAGCCTCGTTGTGCAACGTGGCGTTGGTCACCGTCACGCCACCAACAAAGACGGGCACCAGCCTTGCCACCGGCGTAATGGCACCGGTACGTCCCACTTGAACCTCGATCGCTTCCACTGTCGTCAAAGCTTCTTCGGCCGGATACTTGTGCGCCACCGCCCAGCGTGGTTCGCGCGTGACGAAACCGAGACGCTGCTGCAATGCCAGCGAATTCACCTTGTACACCACGCCATCGATATCAAATGACAGCCCGTCACGCATCGCCCGAACCTGCGCGTGAAAGTCGATCAAGCCCTCCGCTCCCTGTACAACGGCACGATGCTCGCAGACCGGTAGGCCGAACTCGGCAAGCGCATCAAGCACGCCACTGTGCGTCGCTGGCAATGCCCAGCCAAGACACTCACCCAGACCGTAGGCGAAAAAGGACAGCGGGCGTTCTGCCGCCACCGCCGGGTCGAGCTGACGAATGCTGCCGGCCGCGCCATTGCGCGGATTCACCAGAGCTGCCCGCCCCAGGGCTCTTTGTCTGGCGTTGTAGCGTTCGAAATCGGGACGGCTGATAAAAACTTCACCACGCACTTCCAGCACCGGCGGCGCAGCCCCTCTCAAATGCAGGGGAATGCGACGTACGGTACGAATGTTTTGCGCCACGTCTTCACCTGTTTCGCCATCACCTCGGGTCGCCGCGCGTACCAGCACACCGTTTTCGTAGCGCAGACTGATGGCGAGACCATCAAACTTCAGCTCCGCAACATATTCAATCGCGGCAGCAGCATCGTCTAAAGCCAGTTCGCGTCGAACACGACTATCGAAGGCACGTGCGCCGCTGGCTTCGGTATCGGTTTCAGTGCGAATCGACAGCATCGGCACGCCATGACGTACCGCAGAGAATTCTGGCAGCGGCTTGCCGCCTACGCGCTGCGTTGGGGAATCCGCGCTGATCAGTTGCGGATGCTCGAACTCCAGTGCCTGCAATTCGCGAAACAGCCGGTCATACTCGGCGTCAGGAACGGTCGGCGCGTCGAGCACGTAGTAAGCGTGGTCGTGTTGTTCTATTTCACGGCGGAGCGCCGCAATGCGTTGCCCCGGATCCATCGCCGACTCAGCCGGCAAGGGCATCAGGAAAACAGCCGCAGCGCCCGAGGACTGCCAGGGACAATACCGCCGTCGCGCATACGCGTTTGCAATTCCTTGGTCTTGGCGCGAATTGCCACGATCATGGCATCCGAAAGTGGCGCGCGCTGGGCATCCACCAGCACCCCGCCCAGCCTTTCTCCAAGTTGTCGAGCCGTCGCCAGCATGTGGTCGAAAGCCAGCACGCCATCGCTGACGCGAGGCACATCAAGACTCAAGGTCAGACCATGCGTCGCCAGCGATTTGATCGTCTCAGCGGCGAGTGGTTCGGCACCCAGGTTGGCCACACTGAATAGCTCACTGCCCGTTGCGTCCCGCTCACGAAACAGGCCTTCGGATTCCAGTACCAGACCGGCCGCTTCCGCGACACCGCGTAGTTTGGTACCGGCAAAAACCCCGCCCGAGGCTTCGACAACATGCAATACAAACTGGATATCCACCGCTGCACAGAATTCATCGAGCGCGCCAGCACGAGCTAGTGTTTCAGCAAGCGAAGGTAGTTCTGGCACTGCGCCAATCTCCTGCGCCATCTGCTGGACACAATCAAAAAACCGGCCTAGTTCGCTGTCAGACACCGGCCCGCGCCGATCGACAAGCTGCAGTGCGACGGCCCATTCCCGGTAGTGCCCAGAGTCGTCTACGCCGACTACCTGCCATCTGCCATGGGCATCGTCACGGGCCAGCCAATGCATAGCCTTGCTCATCTCTTCCGCCCAGACGTTCTGCAATGCCCAAACGGCGGGCGCGGAAACCGGGTCAAGCCCGGTCAGGGTCAGAACGCAATCCGCCACGGCATCGGCGCACTCTTCAGGCAGCAAGGGTTTGAGCTCTGAACTCTGCTTAATGTCAGGAGCGCTTTCCTGTTTCGCTTCCGTGTCTGCTGTTGGTGCGTCATCGGCTACAGAGACGTCTGCATCGGTTACTGTGGCGATTTCATCTGGGGTGTCGATATCATCCGGAAAACTCGGATCCACCCTCTCAGCGGGTTCGCGGCGCAGCGCCTCCATCGCCAGTCCCTCTGCCGCGGGAGCCTCCTGATCACCGAGTAGCGCATCACCCTGCTTACTCTTGAAAATCTCGTCAGCCGTCTTGCGGTGCTTGCTATCCTGCCAAGCGTTGTAGCCCCAGACCATGGCTACAGCCACGACTCCGGCCCCGATCAAAGCGATTTGCAGCTCGCTGAATGCCATATTCAAACCACCTCTTGGTTACCGCTACATCGCCCATTACCGATCAAATCGGCATCAAGCATCACCATGTCTCGCTATGCCGCTTTCTGATCATCGGCGAGGCGCAGCGCCTCTTCAATATCGACTTCCACCACCCGCGACACACCCTGTTCCTGCATGGTTACACCGATCAGTTGCTGCGCCATTTCCATGGCGATCTTGTTGTGCGAAATAAACACAAACTGAGTCTGCACCGACATGCGCTTGACCATATCGCAAAAACGCACGGTATTCGAATCGTCAAGCGGCGCATCCACTTCATCGAGCATGCAAAACGGCGCGGGATTCAGCTGGAACAAGGCAAACACCAGCGCAATCGCCGTCAACGCCTTCTCGCCGCCCGAGAGTAAATGAATGGTGGTGTTTTTCTTGCCCGGCGGCTGCGCCATGATCTGGATTCCGGCATCGAGAATTTCGTCGCCGGTGAGCACCAGCCGTGCTTCGCCACCACCAAAGAGCTGAGGAAACAACGTGCCGAAATGCATGCTGACCTTGTCGTAGGTTTCCTGCAGCTGTTCGCGCGTTTCGTGATCAATGCGCCGAATTGCGTCTTCCAGTGTGCCGATCGCCTCGCCCAGATCGGCTGATTGCGCATCGAGAAAGCCCTTGCGTTCCGAGGCCGCGGCCAGTTCATCCAGCGCGGCGAGATTGACAGGGCCGAGTTCCTCGATCTCGGCAGCAAGACGGACGATCTCGCCTTGCAATGTGCTGTCCCGAAGCCTGTCTGATCCGCCCGCGGCGAGATCTTCGGCAAAAGGCGCCTCGTCGGCCTCGGAAATCACATGCACTTCGGCAAGGCGCTCACGATACTGATCTTCGTTGATCTGGGCCGCTTGCGCCTTGAGTTTGAGATCATTGATCTTGTCACGCAGCGGAACCGCGCCCTGTTCCAGCTTCAGCCGCTGCTCATCAAAACTGCGCAGCTCGCTGGCGGCCGATTCCAGTTGGTTTCGCCGTTCCGCCAGCGCCGACTCCTTGCTTTGCTTGGCGTCGAGTGCGGCGTGCAATTGCTCATTAAGGACAAGGTCGCTGATGCCCGCCACCTCGGTACTCGCCGCAAGAGTTTCGGCTTCAATTCGCTGCAGTTGACTACCCGCCGTTGTTGCGGCACGAGCATTGTCTTCCAGCTTTGACAAACACTCGCGCTCAGAGAAGCCTGCCTCCTGTGCCTCACGCCCGAGCTGGATTTCCAGTGCGCGCGATTCCCGCAGTGCTGCATCTTTCTGTCGATGGACTTCCAGCGCCTGCTCAAGTCGTTCGCGCACCTCACCGAGTCGATCGCGCTGAAGTTCACTCTCTGTATCGGCACGCTCAATGCGCGCCTGTTCAAGATCTTCCTGACGCAGCAATTCAGCCAGATCGCGGTTGATTTGCTCTGAACGCTCCTCGAAACGCGCCTGCGCCTGGGTTAGCTTCAGGGCTTCGACCTGAGCTGCATGAAATGCCTGTTGGGTCTCTTGCGTTGTCCGCCGGGCAGCATTCAGTTGAGTTTGAATTTCAGTCAGTTGTTGCTCGGCCAGCGCTTGCGCCTCACGTGCCACGTTCTCTGTAGCGGCGTGGTCCAGCAGCAAGGCCGCCAACTCGTCAATCTCGCGCTGACGCTCGATTACGCCATGAGTCTTTGCGTCCGGCACATAAAGCGTGAGGCCGGACGAAGTCAGCACGTGACCCGCTCGCGATACGTATTGACCTCCAGCCAGCGTCAACTGGGCGGCCAAATCGTCGACAACCGTAATCCCGGCCAGCCATTCATCGAGTACGCCCGTCCAGCGCGGGTCACCGCAATGAACCTTGCTGCGCAGGCTTTCCATCGCGGCAGACGCAAGACCGGCTTCGCGTGGCAAAGTCAGCGCAAAGATTTCCGGAGGCGGGTTTTCCAGCGCTGCGCGTAGCGTCTCCTGATCCGCTGCCAATGCCGAGAAGCGCTCACGCAGTACGGCCTCGACCGCAGTTTCCCATCCCGCGTCGACTTGGATCGCCTGCCACAGCGGTTTGGCATCGGCCAGATTGTGGGCCTTGAGCCAATCGCCGATTTCGCCGCTTTGCGCTACTTTCGCCTGCAAATGCGCCAGCGCATCATGACGCGCGCGCGTCTCGGTCAAATTGCGGTGTGCGTTTTGCAAAGCCTCTCGGGCCGTGCGCAACTGCTCCTCGGTCTCGGGAACGCCGGCCTGAAGTGTGGCTTGGCGCTCCTGCGCCACCGCCCGCGCGGATTCGGCCGCCTGCTCTTTGGTCTTTGAAGCGGCCAGCAACGCCGGATCGGGCGCACCCAGAGCCTGGCGATCCTGCTCCAGCCGGCTGCGGCTCTGTTGCAGGTTTTCCAGCGCGCGAACGGCATGTCCCTTGTCAGCCTCGGCAAGGCGCAATGCCTGCTCGGCCTCGCTCAAACTACGCCGCGCCTCGGTAACCGCACTACCCGCCTCTGCAAGAGCATCTTCGGCATCTGGAAGCCGATTGGCAGCTTCCTCATGGCGAGCTGCTGCTGTCGCTGATCGCGTGCGGGAATTTTCCAGTAACAGATTCCAGCGCGCTTCGTCTTCAATCAGCGCGGTTTGCTGGGCACGCCAGTGTGCGTCCTCGGCATTCAATTGGCCAAGCCGCGCCTCCAGACGCGCACGGGAATCACGTAAATGGCCAATTTCCGATTCAAGCCGGCTGACTTCGGTATTTGCGGCAAACATCTCGGCCTGTGCCGCATGCAGAATATCCGAGGCTGAATAGTGGCTCTCGCGCGCATGCTCCACGCGCGACTCGATTTCTCTCAGCTGGGCAGTTTCAGCCTCAACCCGATTGACTGCCTCATCGACTTGTCGCGCCAGCTTCTGGACATCAACTTTTGCGTCGTTACGCTTTTTCAGCCAGAGCAGCGTCTGTTTGCGCGAGGCCTGCTCCTGTAAATCACGATACTGCTGGGCAACCGTCGCCTGCGCCTGCAAGTGACTGACTTGCGATTCCAGTTCGTTGCGTATGTCATCCACGCGTGCGATATTTTCACGCGCGTCCTCCAAACGGCGCTCGGTTTCCTTGCGTCGTTCTTTGTACTTCGTAACTCCAGCAGCTTCCTCAAGGAAAAAGCGCAACTCGTCTGGCTTGGCCTCGACGATGCGCGAAATCATGCCCTGACCGATGATTGCGTAGGCGCGCGGACCCAAACCGGTGCCCAGGAACAAATCAATCACATCGCGTCGGCGTACGTGCAGATTGTTGATGTAATAGCTTGAGTTGCCTTCACGGTCGAGCACGCGCTTGACCGTGATCTCGGCGTACTGGCTCCATTGCCCAGCGGCTCGACCTTGTGCGTTGTCGAAAAACAGCTCAACACTGGCGCGGCTGACTTCCTTGCGATTGCCGGAACCCTTGAAGATCACGTCCTGGATCGATTCGCCACGCAATTCAGACGCCTTGGATTCGCCCAGCACCCAGCGCACCGCATCGATAATGTTTGATTTGCCGCAGCCATTGGGGCCGACTACGCCCGCCAACTGGCCGGGGAAAAGCACTGTAGTAGGCTCAACAAACGACTTGAAGCCCGAGAGTTTCAGCTTGTTTAGACGCACGAGGGATGAACCGGAAAAATGGTGGCAAAAGTGTAAGGCCGAAGCCCGCCCATTATAATCTGTCCCGACATCCTTACTCGCATCCATACAGCATGCCTAGTCCAGCCGCTCAATTCCGCGCCAAGTCGCTGGAGACCTTCGCCAACCCCGCACTTCACCGGGATTATCAGATCCATATGGAAATCCCGGAGTTCACCTGTCTGTGCCCGAAGACCGGGCAACCGGACTTCGCCGTGCTGACGCTGGATTACATCGCAGACAAGCTCTGCGTCGAGCTGAAAAGCCTCAAACTCTATATCTGGAGCTTTCGCGACGAGGGACATTTCCATGAAGACGTTACCAATCGCATCCTCGACGATCTGGTGAAAGCGACCAAGCCGCGCTTTATGCGACTCACCGCGCGGTTTTACGTGCGCGGTGGGATTTTCACCAATGTGATTGCGGAGCACCGTAAGAAAGGCTGGAAGCCCACGGCGAAGATCGAACTGGCGGAGTTTCCGACGCAATCGAATACACGAGGCTAAGGCTGCGATTCTTGTTGCGGGATGGTGGCAGACGAAGTTTTTTGGAAGCGCGTCTCTCAATGGCCGCGCTCTATACAGGAAGCATCTGCCGCCTGCCTGCGCGTGGCTCATGGCTCGCCCAAAAAGTCGGCGTTGGTGATACGGCGACTTAATGCGGGCTTATTTATCATTCCCGCCCCGCTCTCCGGCTGCTGACTGCCCACGGTGACAACCGAGCATATGTAAATTATTGCGTTGCAGCAATTCCGGGCTATGATAGCAATGTCGCTTCAGGGAGAGCGCTAATGACCCAAATACCAGCCATCATTTCGGACTACATCGAAAACCGGACTTTTGACGAAATTGCCATCGGCGATAGCGCGAGTCTGGTGCGCACCTTGCGCCAGGAAGACATTCAGATGTACGCCATCATGTCGGGCGACATCAATCCGTCCCATGTCGATCACGAGTATGCCCACTCATCCATGCTACGCGAGGTAATAGCGCATGGCATGTGGGGTGGCGCACTGATCTCCAATGTACTTGGCACCCAGCTCCCAGGCCCTGGAGCCGTTTATAAGGATCAAACGCTGCACTTCGCGCTTCCGGTACGGGTTGGAGACACGGTGACGGTAACAATTACCTGCCTGAAGAAATTTCCGCGTACCCATCACATCATTTTCGACTGCCTGTGCGTCAATCAGGACAAACAGAAAGTCATCAGCGGCACGGCCGAGGTCCTCGCACCTACAGAAAAAATCAAGCGCCTGAAGGCCAATTTGCCCGATTTCAAGTTGTCGAAAACCCGCAAAGCGCGCTTCGAGCACTTGCTCGAAATCAGTAGCGGGCTTTCCCCGATATCGATGGCCGTGGTCCACCCCTGCGATGCCGAGTCACTCAAAGGCGCACTGCTTGCACGTGACCGTGGACTGATCATTCCCACGCTGGTGGGTCCCGAAGAAAAGATCCGACAATTGGCGGAATCCAATCAGCTCGATCTGCATGGCTGCACCCTGATCAATGTCGCTCATAGTCACGCAGCTGCCGAGATCGCAGTGTCGCTGGCGCGGGAAGGCCAGGTTGAGGCCTTGATGAAAGGTTCGCTGCATACCGACGAATTGATGAGCGAAGTGATAGACAAGGTCACGGGTCTACGCACGGAAAGACGCATCAGCCATGTTTTCTTGATGGATGTGCCAACCTATCCGCGCCTGCTGTTCATCACCGATGCCGCTGTGAATGTGGCTCCTAGTCTCGAAGACAAGGTCGACATCGTGCAAAACGCGATCGATCTTGCGCTGATGTTGAAAATAGCCGACCCAAAAGTGGCGATTCTCGCTGCCGTCGAGACAGTAAACATCAAGATGCAGGCCACGCTCGACGCTGCTGCGTTGTGCAAGATGGCCGACCGCGGACAAATCACTGGCGGCCTGCTGGACGGGCCGCTGGCTTTCGACAATGCCATTTCCCTGGTAGCGGCGCGCACCAAAGGCATCCACTCCGCCGTCGCCGGTCAGGCCGACATTCTGCTGGTGCCCGACATCGAGTCCGGAAACATGCTGGCCAAACAACTCGAATACCTTGCCGATGCTCTGACTTCGGGCATCGTACTCGGTGCCCGGGTGCCGATCGTTCTGACCAGTCGCGCCGACTCGGCGGAAACGCGCACGGCCTCGACCGCAGTAGCGGTAGTGATGGCGCATGCAAAACGCCAGAAAGTTTGACGTCGACACGTAAGGCCCAGGAGAAACCATGGCCGACGCCATCCTCACACTGAATGCCGGTTCATCCTCGATCAAGTTCGCCTTGTTTCCACTTGGCGTAACGCTACCGCAGCAGCCCGAGTTGCTTGGTCAGATTGACGGTATAGGCACCTCAGCGTCGGCTGAAACACAGTTCGCGCACCTGAAAACCACTGACGTCAATGGCCGCACGCTGGACGATTTCGACCTCAATCTCACCGGCCCTATTGGCAGTCAGCATAAGGCTGCGCTGACGTTTCTGGTCGAATGGATACATCGGCACGAAGCCGGGTGGCAGGTTGTAAGCGTGGGTCATCGAGTGGTGCATGGTGGGCAGGATTTCTCGCAGCCCATTGCGCTCAACCCGGCCATTGTCGATGCATTGCGAGAATTCATTCCCCTCGCTCCGCTGCACCAAGCTCACAACCTCGCCGGCATCGACGCGCTGACCGCCGCCCTTCCGGGCATTCCCCAAGTCGCCTGCTTTGACACCGCCTTCCACCGTAGCCAGCCCGAAATTGCACAGCTCTTTGCCCTGCCGCGCGCCCTCACAGCGCAGGGGATACGCCGCTATGGCTTCCACGGCCTGTCTTACGAGTTCATTGCCAAAGTTTTGCCACTTTACGTCGATGCTGACCGAGCCAAAGGCCGCGTCATCGTGGCCCATTTGGGCAATGGCGCTTCAATGTGCGCCATGAAAAACCTCAAGAGCCAAGCCACGACCATGGGCTTTACCGCCGTCGATGGCTTGATGATGGGTACCCGCGCCGGCAATCTCGATCCCGGTGTGCTGCTGTACCTGATGGACTATCAACAAATGGATGCCAAAGCGCTGACTCGCCTGCTCTACAAGGAATCAGGCCTGTTAGGCGTTTCCGGCATCAGCCAGGATATGCGCGTACTGCTTGACTCGGCAGCGCCCGAAGCACGTGAAGCGGTTGATCTGTTCTGCTACCGCGCCGTGCGCGAGATTGGCTCACTTTCGGCCGCCCTGGGCGGGCTGGACGCCCTGGTGTTTACCGGTGGCATCGGCGAACACGGTGCCCAAATTCGCGAAAAGATATGCACCCCTCTCGATTGGCTCGGTTTGAAGCTAAATCCACTGGCCAACACCGAGAACAGCAAAAAAATCTCTGCATCCGACAGCCGGATTGATGTCTGTGTGATACCCACTAATGAGGAGTGGATAATCGCCCGGCACACGGCAGAACTGATTGCCTGAGTAGTCACTTTCCCGGGTTCCCAGTCACACCGGGTAGGTTGACACTGCTTGCCGGTTGGCACGATTCCTCCCTAGCAAAAACCGGCCCCGATATGAGAAAAACGACCTCGCGCCAAGGCTTGAAAAGAGCCACCATCCAGTTGTTTCTCTTTCAATTTTTCACGCCAAAAACATACTATATCTAGTAGCGCGTTTCATCCACTGCACTAGCGCTTTTTGTAACGTATTGTTTTTTAGTTAAATTAATTTTTTGCTTTTCACACTGCAAAGCCGAGGGTATGCTTCGTTGCTCACGAGACACTCAACTCGGACATAGCCATTGAAAGAGACCATGACTACTACAATAAATAATACTGAGGAAACAGAAGCTTACGAACACACAGGGCAAATGGGCCTGCCCCTTCCGCAAGAAATTTCGGGTGAAGTTCTCCTCGAAAAGTACGCCAAAGGCAGTGAACGCGATGTGCATGATGTACGCAGCCGTGTGGCGCGTGCGTTGGCCTCGATTGAAGTCGAAGAAAAGCGTGCTTATTGGGAAGAACGCTTCCTCGAAGCACAGGAAAACGGCTTCGTTCCGGCAGGCCGAATCAACTCAGCAGCCGGCACTGATTTGTGCGCCACACTGATCAATTGCTTCGTACAACCGGTAGGCGATTCGATTTCCGAAGTCGTCGATGGTCGCCCCGGCATTTATACCGCGTTGCTGCAAGCTGCCGAAACCATGCGTCGCGGTGGCGGCGTCGGCTATGACTTTTCCTCGATTCGTCCGATAGGAGCTCACGTCAAGGGCACGCAATCGCGCGCCTCCGGCCCGGTGTCCTACATGCGCGTCTTTGATCGCTCCTGCGAAACCGTTGAATCCGCTGGTTCACGCAGAGGCGCACAAATGGGTGTGCTTCGTTGTGATCATCCGGACATCGAAGAATTCATCCACGCCAAGGACAAGGGCGACTTGACCAACTTCAACATCTCGGTTGGCGTTACCGACCCCTTCATGCAGGCGGTTGAGGACGACGGCGATGTTGAACTGACGCACCGCGCCACTCCCTCGGCCGACATCAAGGCAGGCGGCGGCTATCAACGTGAAGACGGTCAGTGGGTCTATCGCAAGGTACGCGCCCGGGAACTTTGGGAGCAGATCATGCGCTCCACCTATGATCACGCCGAGCCGGGCATCCTGTTCCTCGACCGCATGAACAAGGACAACAATCTCTATTATTGCGAGAGCATTGAGGCCACCAACCCCTGTGCCGAACAACCGCTACCGCCCTACGGTTGCTGCTGCCTTGGCTCAATCAATCTGACAGTGTTTGTTACCGATGCGTTTACCGACAAGGCAGTTTTTGATTTCGCCGCCTTCGGCAAGATCATCGATACTTCTGTGCGCATGCTTGACAACGTACTTGAGGCTACGCACTGGCCTCTGAAACAGCAGCACGAAGAGGCGCAGAACAAACGCCGCGTCGGACTTGGTTTTACGGGACTCGGCGATGCGCTAATCATGCTCAAGCTGCGTTACGACACCGAAGCCGCACGTGACATGGCGATCAAGATTTCCGAATACATGCGCGATCGCTCCTACATGTATTCAGCCGAACTGGCCTCAGAACGCGGCGCCTTCCCGCTGTTCAACCGCGACATGTATCTTTCCGGCGGAAATTTCGCCTCGCGCCTGCCCAACGAGGTCAAGGAAAAGATCCGCAAGCATGGCCTGCGCAACTCGCACCTGCTGTCAATTGCACCTACCGGCACCATCAGCCTGGCGTTTGCCGATAACGCCAGCAACGGCATCGAACCGCCCTTCTCCTGGGTCTATACCCGCAAAAAGCGCATGGCCGACGGCACCCACAAGGAATACGCCGTAGAAGACTACGCCTGGCGACTCTACAAACACCAGGGTGGAGATGTCAGCAAGCTACCGGACTACTTCGTCACCGCTCTGGAAATCTCGGCACAGGCGCACGAAAAGATGGTCGCTGCCGTAGCCCCCTACATCGACACATCGATTTCGAAGACGGTCAACGTACCTGTCGATTATCCCTATACCGAATTCGAGAACCTCTACATGGAAGCCTGGAAATCAGGCCTCAAGGGACTCGCCACTTACCGACCCAATTCGGTGTTGGGAAGTGTGCTCTCGGTCGCACCGACCGCCGCGGAAAGCGCCCAGAAACAGCCGCAGGACGTCAGGATTGAAAACGCCAACCGTCGTGATCACGCCAACCGCAGGCTCTCCATCGGCGCCCTGCCCGCCCCGGTGCTGGCAAGCTTGCGCTGGCCCGGCCGCCCGCGCATGACCGATGGCAATGCCGCCTGGACCTACATGATCGAAGCGCCCCACGGCGAATTTGCCTTGTTCGTCGGCCAGATCGAAAATGAGTCCGGCCGCGATGTGCCCTTCGAAGTCTGGGTCAATGGTGCCGAGCAGCCACGAGGCATTGGTGCCGTTGCCAAAACGCTGTCGATGGACATGCGCGCCAACGACAAGGCCTGGCTCAAGCTGAAGCTCGACGCCCTGGCAAAAACCCAGGACGACGACGCCTTCGAACTGCCGCTACCACCGAGCGGCGAACGCAAGCTGGTGCCCGGCGTCGTCTCAGCGCTGGCCCAGGTCGTACGATATCGCTGCGAAAAACTTGGCGCACTGGACGGTTCCGAAGCCACGCCGGTGATCGACTGCATGTTCAGTCGCGATGAACCCAAAACCGGCACCGATGGCACGCTGTCATGGACGGTGGACGTGGTTAATCCCGCTTCAGGCGAAGAATTTGTCCTGGGTCTGAAAGAAATCACCCTGCCCGATGGCGTCACGCGACCCTACTCGGTATGGCTCTCCGGCCACTACCCGCGCGCCCTGGACGGCTTGACCCGCCTGCTCTCGCTCGATATGCGCGTGCTTGATCCGGCCTGGATCGGCATGAAGCTGCGCAAGCTCTTGAACTACGCCGAGCCGCTGGGTGATTTCATGGCTCGCGTTCCTGGCTCCAACAAACAGCAAAATTGGCCATCGACGGTTGCCTACATCGCGCGGCTGATCATGCATCGCTACGCCATGCTGCACATTCTCGATGAGAACGGCTATCCGACGCGTGAAATGGGCATCCTCGAAGTTCCCGACCAGAAGAGCGGCGGCGTCAAGGTGATGCAGGGTTCGCTATGCGGCGAATGCGGCAACTACACCGTAATCCGCAAAGATGGCTGCGATTTTTGCTCTGCTTGCGGTGCCGTGGGTAGCTGCGGCTAGGCTCGCCCTGCTGCACCCAGTCAAAAGCCCGGCTCATGCCGGGCTTTTTTCTTGGCCAAAACTCAAGCCCGGATAACTTCCAGCTTCTCCATCCAGCCCAACACCTCGCGCACTGTTTCATCAGGCCGCTCGAAAGGAAACAGATGCGAGCCTTCCATCCAGCTAACGCGGTTCTGCGTGATGCGTTGGGTCGCTTTCATACCGACCAGATTGATTTCCTGCGAATGCGTTCCTCCGATGAAGGCGATGGGTCCGCCCGGCGGATGCAGACGCAAATAAGAAACCAGTCGATGCGGAACGGTTGAGTAGATTTCGGCTTCGATCTCTGGACGAAACTTCAGACGGCGCTCCATTCCTGTTCTGTCAGTGGGCTCCGATTCCGTGCCGAAACGAATATAGTCATCCAGAATATTCGGATGCCAACTGGCAAACATCGGCTTTTTGGCGAAATGCCGATGAGCCTCGCCAATATTGGGCCATCGATCGCGACGCTTCACCGCCTGAGCCGCAGGAGAAAGGCGCTGCATCATGCCGGTTGCCTTGGCGACCGTGACCAACCCCGCTTTCCAACCGTAGACGATGGGCGAATCGAGCAGCACGATGCCGCGTACCCGTTTAGGACGTTGGCCGGCTGCAAGCAGGCTCAAATATCCACCCATGGAGTGCCCAACTATCCATAATTCGGACTCAGATCCGGGCAGGCTATCGATCAGTGTGGTGAGTTGGTGCGTCATGCCGCGCCAGCTTCGATCAACAGGGAACCGCGCATCATGACCGAAGTGTTCAACCGCCGCGACTTCGTGGCCTGCGGCGCGCCAGCCATCAAAAAGCTGACCATAGGTCGACGCGCTATAGCTATTGGCGTGAGAGAAAACGATCATCAGAACTCGGCTTTAACTACTTCAGGCGCGGATGAACCGGCCGGCATCTGCGTCGCATGCGCGCGTTTTTGAGTCGGCGTCAGTTGTTTGATACGAAACTCCGCTTTCAAGGCCGACGAGCGATCCTGGTGGGCTTCCGCGCCCAGTATCCTCAACGGAGGGTGGGATCGCGTATAGCGCGCGCCCTTGCCCCGTAGATGAGCCTGAAAACGTGCCTCAAGATCGACGGTGATCCCCGTATACAAACTGCCGTCTGTACATTCAATCAGGTAGACGAACCAGATCTTGCTCGATGACATTGTTTCGATCGTGAGGACCGATCAAGTCAGCAGCGGATGCATCCAGACCAACAGCACCTGACCCTGCGACTCGGCAAGCCGCGCCAGATCTCCAAGCTCTATTACCATGGCCTGCACGTCCTCGGTTTCCCACTGTTCCATCTCGTATTCTTCGGTTGCCGCCAGTTCTTCTCCAACCAGTTCTAGCGCCTCTTCGTCGAGCGTCGCCAACCGCTCCATCATTTCATCCGCCATGCGCAACACGATAGTGTTTTCATCGCCGATATAGACGGGTTCATAGTGGCCGGCGGCGTCTTCGAATTCATCGCCAGTAAGCAGGCAATGCAGGGTGACGATCTTCGCGGTATCGATTTCGCGGCGTTCGATGCCGCTCCATTCATCTACCGGGTGCAGGGAATCACCCACGGCGGCGTATTCGTCTTCTTCGGCGGCAACAATATTTGTGAGTATTCCCACGCAATTTCTCCTGTGTGCAATGCCGCTTGATCTTAGCGGAAACTGCCTGCCAGTCTCGTCTTATTCAACGATCAAGTTCTGCGGCGACTGCGCACAATTTTCTGTGACTTTTCGGACAAACCCAGTGCCTGCCGCGAAAGCCGATCCGCCTCGCTATTGCGATGGCGCGGAATCCAGATCATTTGCACGTCCTCGAAATTTCGCAGCGAATCGTGGGCACGTCTTACCAGCACAAGCAATCGTTCAATAGTTGTCGTATCGGAGCCGCGCACATAGTTGAGGCCAACATTGCTGTCCCCGCGCAACACCAGATGGCCCGCCCCCGCATCGTGGCTCAGTTCCAGCGCCAGGCAAAGCGCGTGCAGCTCGGCTTCGTTGTTGCAACCCGAGCACGGCATCAAGCGGGAAGTTTCAGTGCGCTGCCCATCAGGGGAGACGAGCAGTACCCCGACCCCGATCTTGCCTGGATTGGGCAGCGCTGCACCGTCAAACCAGGCCTGCCAGTAGTCTTGGGAGGCTTCAGGTTTTTCTTTGTCGGCGAACTTCAGAACAGGCTGGCGACGACGAAGCGGTCGCGGGCGGCCAGTTTTTCGAGGCCCTTGACCACCTCGAGCGATCCGCCTTTTTTCATGATGTGCGCCAAAAATGTCGTCAGGCCCTGAGACAATGCATAACCTGTCTCTCTCCATTCGCGGCGGAAATCTTCAAACTTGACCGTCTGAGCGCTAAGCCGACCGCTTTTCATGGGAACCAGCGTGACCTTGTCGCCACGATGGCGAATGACGATGGCGGTAGTGCGATTTCCATTGATGACGACCACAAGGCTCCCCTTCCTCGAACGGCGGATGTCAACCGGATAGCGTGCCTGGATGACGCCCGACTGACATCGTCAAGACTATATCTTGGGGATTCGCTGCGAGACTTTGAATTAAAGTCCTTTTCAATGCCAGCCTGAGCTTTCAGGCTTTGGCTTCCAGGCGCTCCCAGCAAGACATAGCCGCATCAAGCTCAACTTCGATTGCAGCGAGCCTTATTTGCAGCTGCTGCAGTGGCTCTGCGGGCCCCTGATAAAAAGCCGGATCCGCCAACCGGCTTTGCAATGTGGCCTGTTCGGCTTCAAGAGCAGCAATACGGTCAGGCAGTTGTTCCAGCTCACGCTGCTCCTTGAAACTGAGCTTTTTGCGGGGAGCGGGTTTGTTTTTCGCCGTTTCACCAGAGCCGACTTTTGGCGAAATCCTGCTGTCAGCGCCGCCGCCCGAATCAAACCGCGCTGCCACTCCCGCCGGCCGTTGCCGCAGCCAGTCGCTGTAGCCGCCGACGTATTCCTTCCAGTGCCCATTGCCCTCGTTGGCAATCGTTTGCGTCACCACGTTGTCGAGGAAGGCCCGGTCGTGACTGACCAAAAACACCGTGCCCGAGTAGTCCTGCAGCAAGGCTTCGAGTAGTTCCAGGGTTTCAATATCGAGATCGTTTGTCGGCTCGTCCAGCACCAGCACGTTCGCCGGTCGGGCGAACAGTCGCGCCAGCAACAAGCGGTTGCGCTCGCCACCGGAAAGCGACTTGACCGGCGAACGCGCGCGCTGCGGCGCAAACAGAAAGTCTTCGAGATAGCCGATTACGTGCTTGCGCGAGCCGCCGATTTCGACAAAATCCGAGCCGGGGCTGATCACTTCGCACAAGGGCGCTTCAGGATCGAGCTGGGTGCGGAACTGGTCGAAATAGGCAACCTCTATTTTGGTGCCCAACTGGACTTTTCCTGCATCGGCAGCCAACTCACCCAGGATCAGGCGCAGCAAGGTGGTCTTGCCGGTACCGTTGGCGCCGATCAGGCCGATCTTGTCGCCGCGCTGGATGCGACACGAAAAATCCTGCACGACACGTTTGTCGCCAAAGCACTTGCTGACCTTCTCAAGCTCCGCAACCAGCTTGCCCGAAGCGTCGCCGCGCACCACCTTGAAATCCACGCGCCCCATCTGGTCGCGCCGTTCTGCGCGCGCCAGGCGCAGATGTTCGAGCCGCTGCACACGACCTACACTGCGCGTGCGGCGCGCTTCTACACCCTTGCGAATCCAGATTTCTTCTTGCGCCAGCATTTTATCGGCACGGGCATTGGCTAGCGCCTCTTCATTGAGCATGAATTCCTTGCGCTGCTGGTATTCGACAAAACTACCGGGAAAACTCACCAGTTTGCCGCGATCCAGCTCGAGGATGCGCGTCGCCACACCATCGAGAAACACTCGGTCGTGGGTGATGAGCATGACTGCGCCCTGGTAATCGCGCAGCAGATCCTCCAGCCAAAGAATGCCGTCGACGTCAAGGTGATTGGTCGGCTCGTCGAGCAGCAACAGTCGAGGTTCGGCCACCAATGCACGAGCCAGCGCCACACGCTTTTTGCCGCCACCGGAGAGCTCGTCGACTCTGGCATCACCATCGAGCGCCAGGCGCGATATGGCTTGCTCGATACGCGAACTCAAGCGCCAGCCATCATTGGCCTCAAGTTGCGTCTGCAAGGCCTGCATGCGGTCCATCGTCGCCGTGTCGCCAGCGCCGACTTTGTGGGTCACCTCGTGATACTCGGCGAGAATCCGGGCGATATCGCCCAAACCGGCAGCGACGGCTTCGAATACCGTGTCATGGGTAGCAAATTCTGGCTCCTGCGGAACGTAGGCGATGCTCAGGCCAGGCTCGCGCCAGACGTCGCCATCGTCAAGCGAGCCCAGACCGGCAAGCGCTTTTAACAAGCTGGTTTTGCCGCTACCGTTGCGGCCAATCAGTCCGATGCGTTCGCCAGCATCAATTTGCATGGCAGCGTGATCCAGCAGCGCGACATGCCCAAAAGCCAGGCAGGCACGATCAAGAGTAAGAAATGGCACGAGAGTAAAGCCGGGAAGGGAATGCAGGATTATAGGCGAGCAGGTAAAATTCGCGCCTTGCCCTCGTAGCTCAGTGGATAGAGCAACCGCCTCCTAAGCGGTAGGTCGATGGTTCGATTCCGTCCGAGGGCGCCAGGAGTCCCCGCAAGAGCGGGCCTGCATCCGCTCCCTGTTTGAAGGCTCCAAGCCGAGCCTGCCCCTGCCAACGCTGCTGAAAGATGAGCATGATCGCCACTCGCCATTTCCGTCTTCCACTTTTTCTGTGTTGTACGCTGTATTCCATACTCGCATTGCCGGCTGACAATCATTTTGGCAAGAACGAGTACCCCATCCACGAAACGGCCCGCACGGGTACCCGGCAGGATATGGAAAAAATACTCAAGTCTGACCCGAAAACTCGAGATATTCGTACGGATCTCGGCGCAACGCTGCTCCACTACGCGGCGCTGAACGATGACAGCGGCCCACTCCTGGCGCTGATAGCGGCAGGCGCGAATGTCAATGCGCGGGACAAGGACGGCAGGACTCCGTTGCACATGGCAGCATTTTCCACGCGAACGAAACACGCTGTACCGCTGCTGGAAGCCGGCGCCGATCCGACGCTGAAGACCGATGCCGGCCGCGATGTGATGAGCATGGCGCGCAAGGTACGTGCAGATGAATTTGCCGGTGTGGTTTCACTGTGGATACTCAAGGGCTGCAAGCCCCACAAGCCTTGCTGAGCACACGCCATCTCGGGGCCCTTGTCCTGATGCTAATGTCCTCGCTGCAGAGCACGCTCGCGGCGGACAAGCCAAACCTGCCCCCCGTCAAGGTCTACGCCCCCAGCCCTTGTCTGTCCTGCATCGATTGGGCCGATCACCTGCGCCAGAACGGATTTGAAGTCACGATGATGGAAATCCTGTCGGTCAATATGCCGCGCATGAAACGCTGGTTGAATGTGCCGTCCGAACTGGAGTCGGTACAAACCGCAACGGTTGCCGGCTATTTCATCGAGGGCCCGGTTCCCGCCGAAGATATCCTGATGCTGCTAAAGGAACGACCCACTGCACGCGGGCTTGCAGTACCCGGCCTGCCGCGCGGTGCGCCTGGGCGGGAACTGTCGAATCCAGTCTGTGAAACCGCCTGCATCATCCTCGACAATGGAGGCAGGGAGAAAGACATCCGCCGTGAGGCATACAACACCCTGTTGGTGAATACGGACGGCAGCACCAGCACCTTCGCCCGCCACTAAAGCTCAAGGCTCAGTTCCCCGCCAGAAAATCGGCGTACAACGACTCCGCCCAGGCTACATCCTCACCACGCGGTTGAGGATCGGGGAACTGGCGCACCGACTGCGAGATCACGCCGTCACCACGAAAGCGGTAGTTTGCGTCAATGCGTACGCGCTCCATCGGCGCCACATCCGTATAGACATGACAGACGCTTTCCGGCAATTGCGGCTCGGGAAGTTTGCCGCGAGCACGACCGGCGATCTCCGCAGCAACAATTTTTCCCAATTGGTTGGCCAGATGGCCGCTCTTCGGGTAATGCCCGAAGAGTGACGAAACCTTACCGACCAGGTCACCGATCAAGAACACTCGATCGTCATCAATGGCATGCAAGCGAACCGGATCCACCGCCCCCCAGCCAGTAGTCTTACCATCGCTGCTTCGCTCCACCAGCTCCGCCTGCCAAATCAGATCACCGGCCTGCTGGGCTGGCATCAACATGCCCTCATCAAAGCGCAACTCTTCGAATTCCGTGCTAATTTTCTTGGCAAAGGGGTCGACCGCCGTAATTTTGGAATGCGTTAAATGCACGATCTGTTTTTCATAGCGGTCGGCGAACACGCGATTGAATGCCTGCATGCCGGGCCCCGGATCGATAATCACAACGCGTCCTTTGATGCTTTTTTGCTTGAACCACCAGGCGATCATGACTGCCCGCTCATACGGCGCTGGCGGGCAGCGATAAGGCGGTGGCGGGATGGTCATGACAAAGTCGCCGCCTTTGAATTCCGTAAGCCTCTGCTTCACCAAATCGAGTTCATCAGCAACAAAACCCGCCGGAAAATTCTGCCTCGAATGCATGCTAGCTCGAAGATCCTCTCCGAACCATGCCGCATAGTCGTAGCGAACACCGACTGCGAGAATCAGCCAATCGTAATCAATGCTGCCCTTTGACGTAACCACGCGCATCGATTCGCGGTCGATGGCACGTGCGTCGGCGTTGACCACCAAGTAGCCACGTGTACGGGCGATAGCGGCGTAGTCATGGCCGCGGCCACTCTCTTGCCCCAGCCCTACCAGCCACTTGTTGCTCAAGGGCAACGACCGAAATGTCGCACTGCGCTCGATCAGGACAATCTCAAGTTCAGGTGCTTTTTCACGCAAATGACGTGCCGCTGTCAGCCCCCCCCAGCCACCACCAACAATGACCACGCGCCGCGCTCGACTGCGTGGCAAGAGATCGGCAAGCGACGGACGGGCCATCCAGGCCGTACCCAGTGCGAGGCCGGCGGCAAGAAAATATCGCCTGCCTTTTGTTTTCATTCAATTCCAATCCTCATCTGCTGTGGACGTCAAAACAACCCGTTTGAGAACCCTGGCTGATAAGATTCTAGGCTAAGCGTATTATCAAGCTAGCGCCTTCGACGAAAGCCATGAAACTATTGCTATTCCTCGCAAAATGCCGAAATAAATATTTTACTTACGTGGTCACTGCTTTAACCGCATGAAGACTTCTGCAGTATCGACTCTGGAAGAAGAGCTCATTCTGGCGCAAGCCGAGTCACGCGACATGAAACGCACGGTGATCGCGCTGCGTAACGAACTTGAAGCTGCTGATGCAGAGCTCCAGGCCACCACCGCACGCGTTAATCAGGCCAATGCCGCTGAAATATCCCAGCTCAAGACCACGGTATGCGCGCTGCGCGAAGAATTGGAGCGAGCCCGTGTCGAACGTGAAGATGCGATTCAGCAGGAACGCGTTGCTGCAAGCCAGGAAATCCAGATGCTCAAGGCGACGGCCGGTGCCCTGCGCGAAGAGTTGGAGCAGGCGCGCGCAGAGCGCAACCACGCGGTTCAGCAGGAGCGCGTCGCCGGTCATGATGAAATGGTTCAGCTCAGGTCGACTGCATCGGCGCTGCGAGACGAATTGGAGCGCGCGCGTGGCGACACAGACAATGCCGTACGCACCGCACTGGTTGCCACCCAGGGCGATATCGCCCAGCTTCGCCAAACCGTGGGCGGCCTGCGCGAAAGCCTGGAGTTGGCGCAGATCGACAAAACCAACGCCATCAGTCGCGAGGGTTCACTGGCCGCCGACGAAGTGACACAATTGAAAGGTACGATTCAACATCTGCGTGACCAAATCGACAGTCTCCACCTATCCGCATGAACGCCATCGACCCACCTATCGAACCCGCCCCCAGCAAGAAAAAATCCTCAGAACGCGACCAGGAGGGTCGCCGACGGCTGCGCCACCTCGAACTGCTGCTCGAAGTCACGCGTCGCATGGCGGGTTATGGAACACTCGATCAGGTTTTGCAGGCTCTGGTAGAAATGACCACCACCGAGCTCAATGCCGAGCGTGGTTCTCTCTTTCTCAACGATCCGGACACCAACGAGCTTTATTCGCGCGTGGCGCAAGGCAACATTCAACGCGAAATCCGCATCCTCAATACCAGCGGCGTTGCCGGCTATGTCTACACCTCAGGCGAGGCATTGATCATTGCCGACGCCTACGCTGACGACCGTTTCAATCGCTCGATCGACGAACAAACCGGCTTCACTACGCGCAATATTCTCTGCGTGCCTATCAAGACCGTCAAAGGCGAAATCATCGGTGTTGCACAAACGCTGAACAAGCGCACCGGAAAGTTCACCAAGCAAGACCTCAATCTTCTTGAAGCCATGACCAGTCAGGGCACACTGGCCCTGCAGAGCGCTCAGTTCATTGAACGCATGCAAGCCATTCGCCGGCAGGAAATGGAGTTCATCGACGTTGTCTCCGAAGTTACCGCCGACATCAAGCTGGGCTCGCTGCTGCAAAAGGTTATGGGTGAAGCTACACGCTTGCTAAGCGCGGAACGCTCGACTCTGTTTCTCAATGACGAGAAGACCAGCGAACTCTGGTCGGAAGTCGGCCAAGGCCTCGAGTCAGTGCAAATTCGCCTGCCCAATCATCTGGGTATCGCCGGCGCGGTGTTCACCTCGGGCAAGGCGATCAATATCCCCTATGCCTACGCTGACCTGCGCTTCAACCCGGCCTTCGACAAGAAAACCGGCTATTTCACCCGATCCATTCTGTGTGTGCCCATCGTCAACAAGCACGGCAAAATGATTGGCGTTACGCAGGTGTTGAACAAACGTGGCGGCCCGTTCAGCGGTGAGGACGAATCGCGCCTGCGCGCCTTTACCGCCCAAATATCGATCGCTCTCGAAAACGCCAAGCTGTTCGCCGATGTGCAGAACATGAAGAACTACAACGAGGCGATGCTGGAGTCGATGTCGAATGCCGTGATCACGCTTGACGAAGCCGAAAAGATTGCGACTTGCAATGCCGCCGGCCTGCGTATTTTCAATGTGACACCGGCGCAGATACTTCAAAAACCTGCGGCCGATTTCTTTTCCGGCAGCAATGCCTGGGTGCAGGAAAAACTCAAGCGCGTGGGCGAGACCCAGACCAGCGAAATGGCGATGGAAGCGGAACTCGTCGTCGGCGAGAACAAACTGTCAGTAAACCTTACCGCGCTACCCCTTGTATCCATGGAGAAAAAGCGCCTCGGCTCGATGTTGATGCTGGAGGATATCTCCAATGAGAAGCGCATGCGTTCGACGATGTCACGGCTGATGGACCCGGGTATCGCTGACCAGATGCTGGCGGGAGGTGTCGACGCCATGGGCGGCAAGAACGTCGTGGCCACGGTACTGTTTTCCGACATACGTGGCTTCACGACGATTACGGAACAGCTCGGCGCCCAGGGCACGGTCGCCATGCTCAATGAATATTTCACGCTGATGGTGGATTGCATCCAGCGCGAGGCCGGCTTTCTTGATAAATTCATTGGGGATGCGATCATGGCGGCCTTCGGCATCCCCGTGTCGCACGACGACGACGCCGACCGCTCAGTGCGCACCGCCATCGCTATGATCACCGAGCTTTGGGCATGGAATAAGGTACGCCTCAATGAAGGCAAGTTGCCCGTCGATATCGGTGTCGGCCTAAACACCGACAACGTCGTGTCGGGGACCATCGGCTCGAAAAAACGCATGGATTACACCATTATCGGCGACGGCGTGAATCTGGCAGCGCGACTGGAGTCGGCTTGCAAGCAGTATGGCGCACACATTCTGATCAGCGAGTTTACGTACAAGCAGTTGCGCGGAACCTACTACAGTCGAGAACTCGATTTAGTGGTGGTCAAGGGCAAGACTCAGCCGGTATCAATCTATGAAATTCTCGACTACCACACCGAGGAGAGTTATCCGCAGATGAGTGATGCTCTGCGCCTATTCAAGGCAGGCCTGAAGAAGTACCGGCAGCAAAAATGGGCAGAGGCCAAAAGCGAGTTCCAGGACGTACTGGCACTGAACGACCACGACAAGGCGGCCAAGCTTTACATCGAGCGTTGCGACCACTTCATCGGCAGCCCGCCCGGCAACGACTGGGATGGTGTCTGGGTGATGGAATCGAAATAATTTAGCTGGCGATACTGCGCCGCAGACCCAGCTACTTGACTCGAGTCAGAATCGGAGGGCCGTTTGCACGCTCCGCCCTTTGCGCCGGAGCAACTTCAGTCTCGGGCTGCTTCATCTCTTCCAATACCGTCGCAGATTCGGTCGCAGCCGCAGCTATCGACTTTTCTGAGACTTCAAATGCCATCCCCTCCCCATTCTCGCTGGCGTAGATCGCCGCCACGCGCTCGATAGGTACAAGCACTGGGATAGACCGCCCACCGAAACGCGCCTGAAAAGTAATGTCTTCGTTGCCCAGCAATAGTTGCTGGGTCGCTTCCATCCCAATGTTCAGAACGATCTCGCCATCCTTGACGAACTCGTTCGGCACCCGCGTCGACGCGTCGACCGAAACCGCAAGATAGGGCGTGAAGCCCTGATCCGAGCACCATTCGTGAATGGCGCGGATCAGGTAGGGCTTTGTGGTCTTCATTGGCTTGTCGCCGAGATGAATCAATGTCGAGACTTGAGACAGCGCTTAGCGGCGCATCATCTTTTCGGTCGGCGTTAATGCATCGATAAAACCTTGGCGCGAAAAGATGCGCTCGGCAAACTTCATCAGCGGTGCAGCAGTTTTTGGCAGATCGATCCCGTAATGGTCGAGACGCCAAAGAAGAGGAGCAATCGCCACATCCAGCATGGAAAAATCGTCACCCAGCAAGAACTTCTGCTTGTTGAACATCGGCGCAAGTTCAGTCAGGCGATCGCGCATATGCAACCGCGATTTGTCTGCCGACTTGATGTTTTTCTCAAGCGCATCAATGTAGCTGAAAAGCTCATGTTCCATCGTAAACAGCAGCTGTCGCGCCTTGGCCCGTGTTTGCGGATCGGGCGGCATCAGTTGCGGATGCGGGAATCGCTCGTCAATGTACTCGTTGATGATGTTCGACTCGTAGAGTACAAGGTCGCGATCAACCAAGACCGGAACTCGGTTGTATGGATTGATGACTGCGATATCTTCAGGCTTGTTGAACAGATCAACGTCGATCACCTGAAAGTCCATCTGCTTCTCGTACAGCACAATGCGGCAGCGATGACTGAACGGACATGTAGTGCCCGAATACAAGTTCATCATGGCACTGGTGCCCCAAGAGTAATCAGCATCACGCACCACTTTGCGTACAGGCGGCGCGTTCATTTCTCGATGCCCCATAATTATCATTCACCTATTGGATGGTTTAATGAATGTCTTTCCAGTACTCGCGTTTCAGCGCGTACGCAAAGACGAAGACTACCGCCAGGAAAATCAAAACCATTACACCAAGCTGCTTGCGAAACTCGGCCACCGGTTCACCCATGTATGTGAGATAGGCAACCAGATCCCCCACAAGGGCGTCAAACTCCTGTGGCTTGAGCTTTCCCGGCTTGACCAGTTTGAGCTTGTGATCCTCGCCCATGATCTGGTCACCTTGCAATTCCCAGAGTACATGCGGCATGCCGACATTCTCAAACACGACGTTATTCCAACCGGTAGGGCGGCTCTCGTCACGATAGAAAGTTCGAAGATAGGTGTAGAGCCAGTCCGCGCCACTACCAAACTCGGATGCTCGCGCCCGTGCAATGACGGTCAAATCGGGTGGCGCAGCGCCAAACCATACCTTGGCTTCAGCGCGCTTCATCGCGATCATCATCGGCTCGCCAACTTTATCGGCGGTAAACAGAAGATTGTCCTTGATCTGCGCATCGCTGAGGCCGATGTCCTTTAGGCGGTTGTAGCGCATATAGGACGCGGAATGACAGTTCAGGCAGTAATTGACAAAAATCTTGGCACCGTTTTGCAAGGCAGCCTTGTCGTTTGCCTTGTCCGGCGCGCGGTCAAGGTGCAGTTCGGGGCCCGAGCCAAATGCCAGCAGTGGTGCAAACAGGATTGCAGTAAGAAATTTCTTCATTTCGATGTCACCCTGTCCGGCTCTGGCTGGCACTTGTCTAGGCTGCTGTAAATCGGCATCAAGAGGAAGAAGGCAAAGTAGATCACCGAGCAGATCTGCGCCAAGAGAGTGCGCATTGGTGTCGGGCCGAGCATGCCTAGATAGCCGAGGATAAAGAAGGAGATGACGAATGCCGCGAGGAAGCCCTTGTACAGGGGGCCACGATAGCGAATCGACTTCACCGGGCTGCGATCAAGCCAGGGCAGCAAGGTAATAATCAATGTCGAAGCACCCATCGCCACCACACCCCAGAATTTCGCATCGATACCGAACAGCGGATAGGTCACCGCGCGCAGAATTGAGTAGTACGGCGTGAAGTACCACACCGGTGCGATGTGCTGCGGCGTCACCAGCGGGTCAGCCGGGAAGAAATTGTTGTACTCAAGGAAGTAGCCACCGAACTCAGGTGCAAAGAAAACGATGATAGAGAACACCATCAAAAAGACCACTACGCCGACGATATCTTTGACCGAGTAGTAGGGATGGAAAGGAATGCCGTCAAGCGGAATTCCGTTTGCATCCTTCTTCTTTTTGATTTCGATACCGTCCGGGTTGTTGGAGCCGACTTCATGCAAGGCGATGATATGCGCTGCTACCAGACCCAGGAGCACCATCGGCACGGCAACGACGTGGAAAGCAAAGAAACGATTGAGCGTCGCGTCGCCCACGACATAGTCACCGCGCAGCCAGAGCGAGAGATCCGGCCCAATCAGGGGGATCGCCGAGAACAGATTGACGATGACCTGCGCCCCCCAGAACGACATCTGGCCCCATGGCAGCAAGTAGCCGAAGAAGGCCTCTGCCATCAGGCAGAGAAAGATGATCATGCCGAAGATCCAGATAAGTTCGCGCGGCTTGCGGTAGGAACCGTAGAGCATGCCGCGAAACATGTGCATATACACGACAACGAAGAAAGCCGAAGCGCCCGTCGAGTGCATGTAGCGGATCATCCAGCCCCAAGGCACATCGCGCATGATGTACTCAACGCTGGCAAAAGCCACCGGCACGCCCGAAGCATTCAGTGAGGCGTCGGGCTTGAAGTGCATGGTCAGCAGGATGCCGGTAACGATCTGGATCACAAGTACCAACATCGCCAAAGAACCGAAGAAGTACCAGAAATTGAAGTTCTTCGGTGCGTAGTATTCGGAAAGGTGGGCCTTCCAGTTGGAGGTAAGCGGGAAGCGCTCATCGACCCAATCAAGCGTCCCCTGCAGTATGGCGTTCATCTTGCTCATCGCATCAGGCCTTCTTGTCTTCGCCAATCACGATCTTGGCTTCGCCAAGATACATGTGGGGGGGGATTTCAAGGTTGTCCGGCGCCGGCTTGCCTTTATAGACACGACCAGCGAGGTCAAAAGTGGAACCATGACAGGGACAGAAGAAGCCGCCCGGCCAGTCGGGAGCAATTCCGGAATCGGCCCCGGTCTTGAACTTCTCGGTTGGTGAGCAACCGAGGTGAGTACAGATTCCGACAGCAACCAGAATCGCAGGCTTGATCGAACGAGTTTCGTTCTTGGCGTAATCCGGCTGCATGTGCTTTTCCGAATTCGGATCGGCAAGCTGATCATCAATCTTCGGCAAAGTCGCCAGTTGTTCTTTGGTGCGATTGATGATCCAGACCGGCTTCCCGCGCCATTCGACAGTCATCATCTGACCGGGCTCGAGCTTGCTGAAATCCACTTCAACCGGCGCACCAGCCGCCTTGGCGCGTTCGGAAGGCAGCATGCTGGCCACGAAAGGCACAGCTACCGCTACTCCAGCTACCCCGCCTGCGGCCGCCGTGGCAACCAGCAAACGCCGTCGACCGCAATCGACTGTATCGTCACAACTCATGGTGATAGTCCCTGAATGCTGTAATGCGAAATCGGAAAGACCGCAATTGTAGCGAATCTCGCGACGCGATTAAAGCCCTGAACTGACCGAACTTATGGGCGCTGACCGCTGCAATACAATTATTTAATAGTAATCAGCTAGATAGCGCGCTCATTCCGAAGTCGAACCAGATCGTCGGGGAGGTAACCAAGACTCTTGAGCACCTGTTCGGTATGCTCGCCAAGGCTTGGACCGATCCAGCGGGTCTCTCCTGGCGTCAGCGACAATTTTGGAACAATACCAGGAATGCGAAAGTCTTTTTTATCAGGGAGTTGCGCTGTCTCCAACATCTGACGAAACAGGAACTGGGGGTCGTCAAACATGTCAACTGCCGAAAAGATGCGACTTGCCGGGACCTGGGCTTCTGCTGCAGTGCGCAACACAGTATCTGCTTCATTGTTGCCCACCCAGGTATCGATCACGCCGTAAATCTCATCGGCCCGCACATCTCGCCCAGCGTTGCTGCTGAGTTGCGGATCATCTGCCAAATCTTTGCGGCCGATAGCCAACATCAGCCGCCTGAAGATCGTATCGCCGTTGGCGCCGATAATCAGATGCTTTCCATCCTTACTGGTATGGGTGTTTGAGGGTGTAATGCCGGGCATGACGTTGCCCGTCCGCTCGCGGACAAAACCGAACACATCGAACTCGGGTATCAGGCTTTCCATCATCGCGAATACAGCTTCATACAAAGCGACATCGACAACCTGCCCCTTGCCACCCTTGACTTCACGGTGACGCAGAGCAATAAGAGCGCCGACCGCACCCCACAGCGCTGCAATCGAGTCGCCAATTGATATTCCGGTTTTTACCGGAGGTCGATCGGCGAAACCTGTGACGTAACGCAAGCCGCCCATCGATTCGCCGATCGCACCGAAGCCAGGTTGGCCTGACATCGGGCCGGTCTGGCCAAATCCAGACAGACGCACCATGACCAGACCCGGATTGATTTCGGAAAGTACGTCCCAACCCAGCCCAAGTTTCTCCATGACCCCCGGACGAAAATTCTCAACCACGATATCCGCTTCTGCAACCAGCTTCCGCGCAATCTCGACGCCTTCAGGATGTTTGAGATTGATGGTCACCGATTGCTTGTTGCGTGACTGAACAAACCACCACAGGGACGTTTCGCCATCTTCAGTTGGATACAGTTTGCGCCATTTGCGTAGGGGGTCGCCCTCCCCCGGTGCTTCGATCTTGATCACATCGGCGCCGAATTCGGCAAGAATACGCGAACAGAATGGACCAGCAATCAGGGTGCCAAACTCGACGACCTTTACACCGGCGAGGGGCTGCTCGGCAGTGGTCAAGCTCGCCTCAAACGAAGTCGCGCCGTTCACGCAGAGCCTGCGCGACGGTGGCTGCGTCGGAAAACTCCAGTTCGCCGCCCACCGGCAAACCACGCGCGATGCGGCTGACCTTCAAACCGCGCGCGTGCAGCAGTTCGGAGAGGTAATGCGCGGTGGCCTCCCCCTCATTGGTGAAATTGGTAGCCAGAATGACTTCCTTCACCACGCCATCGATCGCGCGCGCAAACAAGCGCTCGAAGGCCAGTTCCTTCGGTCCGACTCCGTCAAGCGGGCTCAGCCGGCCCATCAACACGTAATATAGCCCGTTGTAAGCGTGCGTCTGCTCCATGCTGATCGCGTCAACCGGCATTTCCACAATACACAATTGCGAAGCATCACGTCGCGGCGATAAACAACGGTCACAAATCTCGGCCTCGGTAAAGTTGTTGCAGCGCATGCAGTGATGCAGCGACTTCAAGGCGGAATCGAGACCGCGAGCAAGACGCTCAGCCCCGCGCCGATCTCTCTGCAAAAGGTGATATGCCATGCGCTGCGCCGACTTGGGACCGACTCCGGGCAGGCAGCGCAATGCCTCGATCAATTCATCGAGACTCGATGACGATGCCATCAGAACGGCAGTTTCATTCCAGGCGGCAGATTGAGCCCTTGGGCAAAGCCGCCCATCTTTTCGGCGGTGGTTGCCTCAACGCGCCGGTTGGCATCGTTCAGGGCAGCGGCAATCAGGTCTTCCAGCATTTCCTTGTCGTCCATTACCGACGGATCGATGGTGACGCGCTTGACGTCATGCTTGCAAGTCATCTGCACTTTCACTGCGCCGGCACCTGACTGGCCTTCCACTTCCATTTGCGCCAGTTGCTCCTGCGCCTTTTCCATGTTGGCCTGCATCTGCTGGGCCTGCTTCATCAATCCTGCTATGCCACCCTTCATCATTATCTCTGTACTCCTTAAACGGGTTTGATCGTTGATTCGTCGATACTCGCATCGAATAAGTCCACTACATCACGCACGAAGGGATCCTGTTCGATAGCGGCTATCGCACGCTCCTGCCTCTGGCGTTGTTTGTTGCGGCTTCTCTCGGCCGGAGTTTCCGTCTCAAGTTCCGCCACATCAATCTCAAGTCGCAAAGCCTGGCCGAACCATGTCTGCAATTCGGTTTGCAGCTTCTCCTGCTGGGGTTTGCCGAGCAAATGTTTATGCACGGGCGACAAACGCAGACGGATGGCCGACCCGGTGCGCTCCGTCAACTCGCAGTGCTGCGCCAACTGCTTGGCCATTCCCGTCAGCGGCAAGCGTGCGACCAAAGCGTGCCAATCTTCATCGACAGGAGCCGCCGCGTGTGATTCGGCGACAGGGGCTACAAAAGTCGGCTCTGGTGATACGGCGGCAGCAGGAGCGCTAAAAGTCGGCTCTGGTGATACGGCGGCTTTGGACAATTTTTCCGCGACGGCAGTCTTGGCAGGCGGCTGCGCTCGCACTGACGCTGGCGCTGGTGCCGCCACATTCGCAGTTCGGCTCCCGCCTGCGCGTTCCGGTCGGAAAGCATGCAGACGCAGCAAACTCATGACGAAGCCGGCGTAGTCGTCGGGTGCCAGCGAAAGTTCATCGCGACCATGAATAGCTATCTGGTAGGCCAGTTGCAGGTACTCGGCATCCAGTGTCTTTGCGTAGTGGGCAAGACGAGTGAGCTCGGTCTCATCCAGCAGTGCATCGGGAGCAAATTGCGCCAGCGCTATGCGATGAAACAATGTGGCCAGTTCCTGCAGGCCGCCGTCAAAAGACAGGCTGCGCGCATCCATCAGTTTCGCTACCTCCAGCATGGCTTGCACATCCTGCGCTACCAGTGCATCAAGCAAGGCAAACAGGTGCTCGTCGCCAACGGTGCCGAGCATGGCGCGTACACCATCCTCTTCAACTTTTCCGCCACCGTGAGCGATTGCCTGATCCAACAGCGAAAGCGCGTCGCGCATGCTGCCCGCCGCGCCCTTGGCGAGATGGCGCAATGCCGGTGCTTCGAAGGCCACGCCTTCTGCCTCGAGTACTCGCGAAAGGTGATCGACGATCTGTGTTTGCGGCATCTGCTTCAGATTGAATTGCAGGCAGCGCGATAAAACCGTGACGGGAATCTTTTGCGGATCGGTAGTGGCAAGAATGAATTTGACATGCTCCGGCGGCTCTTCCAGTGTCTTCAGCATGGCATTGAAGGCATGTCCGGAAAGCTGGTGAACTTCGTCGATAACATAGACTTTGTATCGGCCGACAGTCGGGGCGTAAGTAGCGCGCTCGAGCAATTGGGTCATGTCGTCAACGCCCCGATTCGAGGCGGCATCGAGTTCGAGATAGTCGATGAAACGACCGCTATCAATTTCCGTGCAGGCCGAACAGACACCGCAAGGCGTTGAACTTATTCCGGTTTCGCAGTTCAGCGCCTTGGCCATGATGCGCGCCAGCGTTGTCTTGCCGACACCGCGCGTACCGGTAAACAGATAGGCGTGATGCAGGCGATTCTGGTCCAGCGCGTGGGTCAAGGCGCGAACGACGTGCTCTTGCCCGACCAGGGTGGCAAAAGACTTGGGGCGCCACTTGCGGGCGAGAACCTGATAACTCATGCGGTGATTTTATCAGGCCCACAATAACAAACGGGGCAGCCATCGTGCGAGCGGCCGCCCCTTGGCAAATGCCTGTTGCTGCCTACCCCTTGCGCGATTCCGTCGCCCCGGGCGTACTCTTTCCATCACGCTCAGGTCCGCCGCGACCGGCCCCACGTTTATGCTGGCCAGCCGCACTGAAATGCTTGTCAGCCACACCCTTCTGCTCAGGCGTGAGCACTGAGTAGAGCCGCGTGAATGACTCATTCACCGATGCCATCGAATCCACGCGCTGCTGCATGAGCTCTTGCATCTGCGCCATACGCACCGGCGCGCTAAGCTGCGGGTCGCCCTGCATGCGCTCACGCATGGCTTGCATGCCTTTGCCCGCCTCGGATGCCGATTTTTCGGCAAAGGCTTGCCAAAGCGGTTCCTGCCCGGCGCTGAGTTTTAGCGCGCTTTTGAGTTTGGACAAGCGCTTCTGAACGCGGGCAGCCGGGTCCGTCCTGCCGTCCTGCTGCATGGAACTGTTCTTGAGGCCGGCTTTGCCGTCACTGACGCTCTCCGGGCCCTGCGCGTAAGCCATTCCGAAGAAGACTGCGCTGGCGGCCAGAACGCCCGCAACTATTGTGCTATTTCGATTCATGGTTCTGCTCCTGTCGTGAATGCCTCATGGCAGGATGCATTTGAACCGCCGGCTGTAAGCCGAGTGTGACACGCCCGCAGCGTTTGTAAGGGAAGATTACAAACCCAAGACCGGTCAAGATGGGGTGCGGCGAGCCTGACCCCCGGCACTTGCGGAAAACGGCTGTGGCTGCTTCCTTCCGGACCTGACCAGATTCACCACCCCGCAATGCGGGGAGACCCGCCGCACAAGAATTTTATCAGCTTTCGCGAAAAGCTCCGCCGTGTCGCCACAGCCGAGTTTCGCGGTATCCGCACCTTTATCAGCCGCCGCCGCGCTGGTAATGGCTGGTAAAGCGCTGCATGAAACGGTCCTGTGCGTTGGCGTCGAGCCCGTCGAACTCGATTTCAACGTGATGGCGCTCGAGCCGAACCATGCCGATTTCCAGCGGCGAAATTTGGGTCAGGCGCACGGTCCAGCTCTTGCCGCGGAACGTGCCGTCAATTTCCTCGTACTCCGTCGTTCCGGTCGCCAATGACAAAAGTCGGACGAAGTCCTGGCGCGAGGTCGTCGCGTCATAGGCCAGCGGAAACCTCATCCGCCAGCCACGGGCGGCCAAATGGCAAGTGTTTCCCCGTCCTTCAAGGCTCGGTCCGCCCTCTCGGCAGGCGGCACGAAAGCACCGTCGATCAACACCAGATGAACCAGTTTCTCCGGCAGACTGAAACGCTTGACCAGATCCGCCACGGTAGTCGTACTTTCGATCTCAAGCGTCAAGGCATTGGTCTTTTTCGCCTCGGGCGGCAGGAAGTCCTGCAGTGTCGCAAATAGCTTGAAAGTTATCCTCATGCCGCCTTCTGCGCACTCGCCAGATAGGCCGCCATGAAACAGGTCGGATCGGCCAGCAGCCGGTCCTTCCAGTCGCCGAGCGTTGCCTGCGTCTGCACCAGTCCACGCAAGGCGCCGACATGTTCGGTCCAGCCGATGCTGGTAGCGCCGATCATGACATCGTCCTTGAACTGCAGTGACAGATAGCGATAGTTAGCTTCATCGACCAGCTCCACCCCGGCGCCACCCTCCTGCTTGCCCACGCCTTGCCACTGACCGAAAGAGGTCGAGATCAGCCCCAGCGTATCGAGCACATTGATCGCCAGACTGCCGCCGCTCACCGCATTGCCGCCGGCCATATTGTGGGCGGCGATACGCGCCTGATCCACGGCGTTGGGCTGGATCGCGTTGAGTTCCGGTTTGCCGGTATGAAAATCGATAGCCTCGGTAACGTCGCCGGCAGCATAGATGTCCGTAACGCTGGTCTGCATCTGGTTGTCTACGCGAATGCCGCGTTCCATGGTGATGCCGCTGCCCTTCAGAAATTCGATGTTGGGACGCACGCCGGCCGCACAGATGACCAGGTCGGCGTCTAGCTCGCCGCCGGTACTGAGCTTGACCGACAGCGCTCCGCCCTTCTGGCTGATGGCGGTAATTGCCGAATTGACATGAACCGCAACGCCTCGCTTTTCGACCCAGGCCTTGATCATGCCGCCCGCCTTGGGCGTCATCATGCGCGGCACCATGCGATCGCCCATCTCCACCACGGTCAGCTCGACGCCACGCGCGGCGAGCGCTTCCATGATGATGCAACCAATGAAGCCCGCACCCAATTGCAGCACCCGTGCCCCTGGCTTGGCCAGGGCGGCTATGGCACGAGCATCCTCGATGGTCCAGCAAGTATGCACATTGGGCAGGTCGATTCCGGGAACCGGCGGTGTCACCGGCCGCGAACCCGTGGCAATCAGCAGGCGGTCGTAGGGCAGGCGCTCGCCACTGGCGAACTCAAGCTGTTTGGCCTTGGCATCAACTTTCGCAACCTTGCCTTCAATCAGGTGAATGCGCTGTGTTGCATAGTGGTCATGGGCTTTGCGCAGGTGGGTGCCACTCTCGGGGATGTTGCCCTGCAGGAAATAGGGAATCGCCATGCGCGAATAGGGTGGTTCGGATTCGTCGCCGATGAGGGCGATTTCGGCCTCCGGTTGCAGTCGGCGCAAGGTTTCTGCGGCCACCAAACCGGCCGGGCCATTGCCAATGATGACATGTTTCATATCGGTTCCTCAGACAAGAACGCCAAGGAAGCCGGAACTGCCGGCCGCCTTGGCGCAGGGTTGAACGGGACTACAGGCCTAGCCGCGCCAAAGTTTCCTTGCTCGGAACGCCATCTGCGCTCCAGCCACGAGCCTTGTAATACTCCGGCCGCATCTTGTCGATGCCGCTGACCAGGCCCTTGGCCGGACCTGTCTTGGCCGGTTCGGTCTTCAGGCGTGGCGGCAGGTCGTCATCCTTCGCGGTGAAGCCGGCAGCATTGTTGAATACCCGTTCCATGTTCCAGATGCGCTCGCCCAGCAGCGTCAGCTTCTCCATGGTCCAGTCGCCTTCGCAGGCCGCATCGAGTTGCGGTTGCAGATCGGCCATGGTCCAGGCAAAGGTGGTGAACACGCAGACGCCGGCCGAGTCGAATACGGAGGTCGCATCCTGGAAGGCCTTGACCAGATCGGCCTTGCCTTCGGTCACCAGCGGATCGGTCTTGACCGGGATACCCAGCACTTCCGAGGCCACGGTGTAGCCGCGCAGATGGCAGGCCCCACGGTTCGAAGTGGCATAGGCCAAGCCCATGCCCTGAATGCCGCGTGAATCGTAGGCGGGAAATTCCTGCTTCTTAACCCCCATCGACAGTTCGGGACGACCGTACTTTTCGCACAGGCGCGCCGATCCGAGGCCGAGTTCCTTGCCGAAACCTTCACCTTTTGCCGTCATCTGCGCAAGTTCGACCAACGCCTTGGCCGAACCGAAAGGCGCGTCCATACCGATCTGCTCCTTGGTCAGGATGCCCAGATCGTAAAGTTCCATGGCCGCGCCAACCGTGGCGCCAAAAGTGATCGGATCGAAGCCGTCTTCGTTGCACAGCACATTGACGTATTGCAGCGCCTCGAGGTCGCCAACACCGTTGGCAGCGCCCAGCGCCCAAGCCGCTTCATATTCGAGGCCGCCGGAGGCGCCCCAATACTCGGGCTTGTTCACCACGCTGAAGTGGCTCTCGTCGATCTTGGAGATACGGCCGCAGGCAATGGTGCAACCGAAGCAGGCCGCATTGGTGACCAGTTGCGCCTTGCCGTCGGTCGGGCGCTTTTCATGCATGGCCTCACCGGAGATCTTGCGTGCATCTTCGAACTGTACGTCGCGATGGTTGCGCGTTGGCAAAGCGCCCATTTCGTTGATGACGTTCATCAATACCTGGGTGCCGTAAGTCGGAAGGCCCTGCCCTGTAACGGCATTGTCGGCCAACACTTTCTTCGCGGCTGTGGCGGCGGCCATGAAGGCTTTGGGATCCTTGATGGCACCACCGCCATTCTTGCCGCGCACGGCCACGGCCTTGAGATTCTTCGAGCCCATCACGGTACCGACGCCGGAACGACCGGCGGCACGATGCAGGTCATTGACGACACAGGCGAACATGACGCCGTTTTCGCCCGAGCGACCGATGCTGGCGACGCGGATCTGCGGGTCCTGATGGCTTTTCTTGATGATCTCCTCGGTCTGGAACACGGTCTTGCCCCAAAGGTGGGAAGCATCCTTTAGTTCGGCCTTGTCGTCCTCGATCGAGAGATACACGGGTTTCTTCGATTTGCCTTCGAAAATGACCATGTCCCAACCGGAGAATTTCAGCTCGGCGCCGAAGTAGCCGCCCGAGTTCGAGCAAGCGATAGCACCGGTCAACGCGCCCTTAGTGATCACGGAATATCGCCCGCCGGTGGAGGCCGGCGTGCCGGTCAGCGGTCCGGTGGCCATGATCAGCTTGTTTTCAGGTGCGAGTGGATCAACCTTGGGATCGACTTCCTCGACGAAATACTTGGTTGCGAGTCCGCGTTGTCCCAGGTATTCCTGGGCCCACTTCATATTCAGCGCTTCCGAGGTGCAGGTACCCTTGCTCAGGTCAACGCGCAGTAGTTTTCTGTTCCAGGCCATGTTCGTCTCCTTAAGCGTTCGCGCGGGGTTGGGTATCGGTCTTGCCGGCCCATTGCTGCATCTTGTCGAGGCCGGTCCAGTTCGCATCAACATAGGTGATGGCGCTAGTCGGGCAGGCCGTGACACAGGCGGGATCGCCGCCACAAAGGTCGCATTTCTGTACCTTGCCGGTCTCGGCCACGTAGTTCACGGTGCCGAACGGGCAGGCGATGGTGCATACCTTGCAGCCAACGCAGATATCTTCATGAACCATCTTGGCGCCGGTGGCGGCATCAATGCGGATCGCATCAACCGGGCAGGCCGTCATGCACCACGCATCGGCACACTGGGTGCAGGTGTAGGGCACTTTGCGTCCCGCATGTTCGAAATTGAAGACCTTGATACGGGACTTCGAGATGTTGAAAACGCCGTGGTTCTCAAACGAGCATGCCATCTCGCATTGCAGACAGCCAGTGCATTTATTGGGGTCAATGTGCAACGATTTTTGCATGATGCCTCCTCTTTTTTGGTAATAGCGGATATGCGACAACGTGCCTATTCTAGGCCGCTGATAATGACGATAGAAAATATTTTGATGTTGCAATGCCGCATTCGAAACCATAGCAATATCAAGTAAGCAAAAACTCGATCACCGGGCTTACCTGAGTCATATCCATCAGCATAGGCGCGTGGCCGACTCCAGGCACTTCAATCAATTTTGCCCTCGGTCCACGCTCGCTCATTTGTACCGCGGCCTCGTGCGTCAGTAGATCGGATGTTTCGCCACGCAGCAGCAAAGTCGGACACGATATTCCGTCGTAGAGCGGCCATAGCTCGATATCATTTCCGCCGCTCGCCGCCTGCATTTCTTGAAATGGCTGTGCAATACCCGGATCGTAGGCAAACTCGACTTTGCCATCGGCTGCCGTGCGCGTCACATGCACCGTCAAATGCCGCCACTGCTCATCCGAAAAACTACCGAAGGTCGCGGAGACAAAGCGTACGAAAACTTCGGCCTGTTCGATACTGTCGAAACGTGGAGCATTGCCCAGATAGTCGCCAATGCGAGTCAGAGAAACGGCAGCGATTACTGGTCCGACGTCATTCAGCACCAACCGCCTGATCGGAGTTTCCGGCTGGGAAGCCAGTGCCATACCGATCAAGCCTCCCATTGAAGTACCCACCCAATCGACCGTCTCCGCACCGATCCGCGCCAACAGTACCGTCATGTCAGCGCAATATTGCGGCAGCGCGTACGAGGATTTCTCCCTCAACCAGTCACTGCGCCCCCGCCCCACCACATCCGGACAGACGACCCGGTAGTCGCTTGCCATCGCCTGCGCCAGAAAATCAAAGTCGCGCGCGCAGCGTGTCAGACCATGCACGCAGACCAGCACTTTTGGATTCGCCGCATCACCCCACTCGACGTAAGACATGTGATGAAAACCCGCCGCACTCAGACACTTCACTTTTCTTTCACGCATTTGAATCGTTCCTTCATTAAGACGAATAATCTTTTACCACGGCGACACGGTGAGAACCATGGATAGCACTAGATATCTCGCTGTGCACTGTGGCGCCGTGCCTGCCGTGGCTAAATCTTTGGATTTCGCTGAAACAAGTCACCGTGGTACCAGCGCAGACTCCTGCATCGCCGCGATCTGTTCGCGTAGTTCGAGGATGCGCTCCTCCCAATATCTATTCGTTGCAAACCACGGAAACGCTGCGGGAAAGGCCGGATCATCCCAGCGCCGTGCAAGCCAAGCGGAATGATGAATCAAGCGCAGAGTACGTAGCGCTTCCACCAGTTGTAGTTCGCGATCATCGAATTCACGAAAAATTTCGTAACCTTTCAGCACATGTCCGAATTGCTGCCCCATCTCCTCCGCATCGCCGGAAAGCAGCATCCACAAGTCCTGTATCGCTGGGCCCATGCGGGAATCGTCAAAATCCACGAAATGCGGACCCTCGGGTGTCCATAAGACATTTCCTGCATGGCAATCACCGTGCAGACGCAACTGCTGCAACGATCCAGCCCGGTCAAAACATTGGCGCACGCCCTCTAATGCCTGATCAGCGACGCCCATCCACACAGTTTCCAGTTCTATGGGTATCACGCCAGAAGCAAGCAGCCAGTCGCGCGAATCCAAACCGAAGCTCTGAAGACTCAGCGTCTCGCGCACAACAAACGATTGACGCGCACCCACCAAATGAATTCGGGCCATCAAGCGCCCCATCCATTCAAGTATCTCCGGCTCGCAAAATTCAGGAGCACGTCCGCCTTGCCTGGGAAATATTGAAAAACGGAAGCCCTTATGTTCAAACAAGGTTTTTCCGTTCAGCGACAGTGGCGCCACCACGGGCAGTTCATTGGCCAGCATTTCGGCCGCAAAAGCGTGTTCTTCGGCTATCTGTGTGTCGCTCCAGCGCCCCGGTCGATAGAACTTGGCGATCAGCGGTGGCTGGTCCTCGATGCCAATTTGCCAGACCCGATTCTCATAGCTGTTCAGTGCCATCAAGGCACCGTCGCACCGATAGCCAAGGCTCTCGATCGCGTCGAGAATGGGCTCGGGTTTCAATCCGGCGAATGGAATGCTGTCAATGGGTACCATTTTTATAGCCGGCAATGTTCAAAGGCCAATTATAGATAGAGCTGTGGCGCTCGCTCTGGAGAGCTCTGAATTTGGCTTCTAATTGGGTAATCCGCTGTGCCAGTAGCGCCGGCGCAGCAGACGTTCATGCTGTATCCGGACACCCGCACTGCTGAGACTGACCCGTACAGCTCCATTGGCATCCGTTCGATGCTGACGAACACCAGCCTCGACATAGCGATTGAGCACATCGTCCTTGGGATGACCGAAGCGATTGCGATAGCCCACTGGGAAAATCACATCACCTGGGGCAACCGCCGCAATGAATTCCGGCGTCGATGAGGTCCTGCTGCCATGATGTGGCGCGGTCAGCACGTCCGCAGCCAGTTCCTTTAAATGACGTTTGAGCAGGGCGATTTCCGAAACGCGCTCAATGTCGGAGGTCAGCAGCATCGATTTCCCACTCACCGTTATCCGCAGCACACAGCTCGCGTCATTGGTTTTGCGCGAAAGCGGCACGGTTCCCGGGTGCAGCATTTCAAATCTCACCCCGTCCCAGTTCCATCGGTCGCCGTCGCGGCAAGCTTGGTAAGTCACTGGCTGCGCGAACAAGGCGTGATCGAAGGGCAAGGAGCTTTTCAGCATTTCCACTGGCAGCGCCGCCAGCACCGATGCGGCCCCGCCCTCGTGGTCCTTGTCGACATGGCTGATCACCAGCATGTCCAAAGCCCGTACGCCCATCGACCTCAAGTAGGGCGCGATGATGCGGTTGCCGCTGTCGGCTTCCGCCGAAAACGCCGGTCCCGCATCGAACAGCAGATCGTGGGTGGCCGTCTGAACATGAACCGCCAAACCCTGACCAACATCGAGCACCGTGATCTCAGCCATGCCCGACGCGGGGCGCGGTGGCTGAACTGTCAGCAGTGGAAGAAACGCCAGAATACCCAACCAGCGCGCCGGAAAACCCCGTGGCAACAGTAACCAAACTGCACCGGCCAGAGCCAGCAGTACAGTCCAGGCCGGCGGCGCGGCCTGCTGCCACATTGCCAGCGGAAAATTTGAAAGCCAGTTGATAAAAGCCATCAAGCTCGCAGTGGCGAAATGCGCCAGAGTCAGTAGCGGGGACAACAAGGGCAATGTACCCGCCAGGGCCAGCGGCGTAATGACGAAACTGACCAGCGGAATCGCCACGGCATTCGCCAGCGGCGAGACCAGTGAAAACTGCTGGAACAAAGCCAGCAGAGCCGGCAGCATGCCCAGCGTGACGGCCCATTGTGCGCGGCCCCATTCGAGCAGCCAGTGCGCTGATTCAAGCCGTCCGCTGCCGATGTGAAACAGCAAGGCTACTGCACCAAACGAAAGCCAGAAGCCCGCAGACAGCACTGCCCAGGGATCAATCAGCAACACCAGGAACAGTGCAGCCAATAGCACTCGCGATGCTGCAAATTCTCGTCCCGAAAGCTTTGCCAACACTACGACACCAAGCATGTATAGAGTGCGCTGGGCCGGCACCCCGAATCCGGCCAGCAGGCAATACAGAAAAGCCGCCAAGAGACCGCCGGCCGCAGCTGCATGTTGGGCCGGAATCAACAGCGGCAGGCGCGCTGAACGCCGCCATAGCCAGTGGAGCACGAGATAGGCGAATCCCGCCAGCATAGTCACGTGCAAACCCGAAATACTCATCAAGTGCGTTACACCGGTACGAGCAAAGGTTTGCCACAACTTGGGGTCAATTGCGTTCTGGTCGCCAATGGCAAGAGCAATCAATATTCCGGCATAGGCAGCATCGGGAAGAGTCGCGCGAAAGCGGTCACGAATTTGCTCGCGCAGCATCTCCACAGCGTATCCAAGTGTCCACACTTGCGCGTCGACACGTTCAGCGCCATTCGGGCGCACATAACCGGTGGCCCGAATTTCGCGCTCGAATAACCAGGCTTCGTAATCAAAACCCTGCGGATTGATATTCCCATGAGGACGCTTGAGGCGCACGGTGAAGCGCCAACGTTCTCCGGCGCGAACGGGGATCAGCGACGAGGCATCATCATCGACATCTTTCCGTCCGCGATACCAGGCCAATGAGATATGCGGCGGCACGCCAGCAATAGCGTGCTCCACATCGAACCCAAAACGCACGCCACGCTCCAATTGCCGGGGAAGAGTGGAGACAACGCCAGTGACTTCCAGATCGCGACCCTCGATAGCCGCAGGCAATTCCACCGCCAGGCGCAGATGGGCGAAGCTAGCTGCCCAGACAAAGCCAAACGCGACACCTGCCATGACCAGCAAACCCGCAACAAGGGATCGCCCTGCCAAATGAGCAGACCTCTGAGGCCGTGTTGTGGATGTCTTGTACATCACGTACAGCAGCAGCCCCAATGCCAGCAAAGCGCCCAGACCCAAACCCGCAAGCCACCACCCGACAGGTAACCCGGCCTGCTGCTGCAGCAGCCAGATACCACCCGCGAAGGCCAGAATGAAAATGCGCATGGCCGGTATTATGTCCCCGACAGGAGTCGGGGACGGTATCCCCCTTTGGGATAGACCATGCGCTCAGAATCATGCGGCCCCAGCCAGATTCAGGTCATCGGAAATTCGCTACTATTTGGTCAGCTCCGAGCACCGTGCGGAGCAGAAAAAACTGCAATTCAAGTCTTGAAGGCTACGCTGATCTCGGCGAAGTTCTGTGCAATTTCGTGTGTTTCCACCGGTTCCCCCAACTGACGCGCCAATTGCGAACAAGAGAACAAGCCACGCAATATCTGGTGACCAGAAGTATCTTCGTCCACCACCGCCGCATGCTGTCGCCCCTTGGCCTTGAGCGTTGCCACCACATGACCAACATGGGCGTGCAGCACGTCATCCATACTGATAACTTCAAGCCGGCTCTCTGGCGTCATGATGTCGCGTACCAGAACTTCCTCTCGAGATACCCCCCGGGCGTTGATGCATTGGAGCGTTTTTTCGCCAAGAAGATCATTGGAGGTGATCATCCCGAGGACATGATTATCCACATTCACTACAAGCAGCAAATGCACGCTGCGCCGACTCATGACACGAGCGGCAGTATCGACGCTGACATCCGGATCGATGGTGAAGGCAGTAACTTTCTGGAAATCGGTCATCACCGCGACAGCTGAATCCTCCAGCGTTACGGTGGGCGGCAAAGCCTGGTGGGGCTTGTGGAAGCGAGTATGTGGCCGAAGTGGCCGATTGGGCAGGGCGGAATACTGACGCATGATGTTTCCTCCTTTGTCGCGTATGGGACCCGCCTCTCCGGGTGGGCTTGTTGCATTCTTCGCCTCTTTGGCGTTCGCCGTCAAAACCATTTTTTCTATGCAGCTATTGATCCAGTCAAGGCGTCTTCGATATATCGGATGCAGATGCTGAAATCGAAGCCGCCAAATGTTCGACAATGGGACGTTCAAAGTACGCTTGCCTTGAATCTAATTGCAACGCAAGGCAATCGGCGATAATTCCCCTATCCCTGCAGGAGTCATGATGAACTACGCAATTCCCCCAGCCCCGATTCCCACCGTACCGGTCGCGGGCAGTAGCGACCACTTCCCAGTGCATCGCATTTACTGCGTCGGTCGCAATTACGCGGCCCACGCCCGTGAAATGGGCTCAGACCCGGATCGCGAGCCGCCCTTCTTTTTCTGTAAACCGGCCGATGCTGTCGTACCGGTGGCACAGGGTGTCACGACCGACGTTGCCTTTCCGCCCGAGACAGCCAACTATCACCATGAAGTCGAACTGGTGGTTGCCATCGGCAAGGGGGGCAGAAACATAAGCAGCGGTAACGCCAATGATCATGTATGGGGCTACGCCGTGGGCTTTGACATGACCCGTCGCGACTTGCAGTTCGCTTTGCGCGACAAGGGCAGGCCATGGGAACTGGGCAAGGCCTTTGACCAGTCGGCGCCTATCTCACCGATCGCGCCCGCCATCCGCAGCGGCCACCCGAACTCTGGTCGGGTCTGGCTCACGGTGAACGGGAAAATCAAGCAAGAGGGCAACCTGTCCGACCTCATTTGGTCGGTACCCGAAACCATCGCGCACCTGTCCAAATATTTTGAACTCCAACCGGGCGACCTGATTTTTACAGGGACTCCAGAAGGCGTGGGCCCCGTGTTAAAGGGCGACCTCCTCACTGGCAGCGTGGAAGGTGTGGGCGAACTCTCAATACGCATCGCCTAATCCGTAACGGAGTCAGAGTCGGCTCTCGTGCTCACTAGGATCGCAATATGCGCAGAAAGATTCGCAAATACCTGCCCAAGCATGAGGCGATTCGGAATAACCGCTGGCTCGCCCCTTTCGCGAATACTCTGTTGCATCCGCGATTGTGGCATCTCAATCGTCACTCCGTAGCCGGCGCGGTTGCCGCAGGCTTATTTTGCGGTTTGATCCCAGGCCCTTTTCAGATGCTCGGGGCAGCGATTTGCGCCGTTATCTTCCGCGTCAACCTGCCACTGGCTCTGTTGTGTACGGTGTATACCAATCCCATAACCATCGTGCCGCTATATATCGCCGCATTTGCTATCGGGCAACAGGTACTCGCCAGCAACGGCCGCCATTTTGTCGCGCCTCCGGAACTGGGCGATGGAGGGTTGATAGCCTGGATGCAGTCGCTGATCGACTGGATGATCGGACTCGGGGCACCGCTGGCGCTGGGACTGGCGCTGCTAGCGTCTGGGTTAGCCCTGATCGGCTACTTTGTGGTGCGCATGCTTTGGCGGGTACATCTGATACGAGCCTGGAACCTGCGAAAGCTCAGGCTAAAGAAATAGCGCCGCCCCCATTCAGGCTTGCTAGACCCGAAAGCGCTTGACTTCGGTCTGCAGGGCGGCCGCCATCTGCTCCAGGCGCAACACGGTTTCCGCAGTATTTCTGACATCTGCACTATTCCGTTCTGCCATCTGTGCGATCCGCTCGACACCGCGCGCAATTTCATTACTTGCGAGCGATTGCTCATCCATCGCACTTGATATGCCACCTACGCTATTACGAACTTTCTCGGTTCCCTGCTGGATTTTTCCAATTGATTCTCCGGCATGACGTGACAAGGCCACCCCCTCCGCAACCCGCTCGACACCGGTTTTCATGCTATCCACGGCGCTCTTGGTACCATCCTGGATGGCCGTAATCATGGACGAGATTTCCTGAGTGGAATGACTCGTTCGTTCTGCAAGTTTTCGAACTTCGTCGGCCACAACCGCAAACCCTCTGCCTTGTTCGCCCGCACGCGCCGCCTCGATGGCAGCATTGAGAGCCAGTAAATTGGTCTGGTCGGCGATTTCCTTGATAGCATTCACAATTGCAGAAATGCTCTCGGAATGCTTGCCAAGCCGCTCAATGATCTCCGCAGACTGATTAACAGTATCGGCGATTCGCTCCATTTCTCGAACCGTATCATCAACGATGCGCCCGCCTTCTTTCGACAAATCTCCAGATTCCGCTGAAATCTGCTGCGCGGTCCGAGCGTGCTCCGAGATCTGCTCAATCTGGGCGGTCATTTGCTGAACCGAAGACGCCATGCCAGTTGCTGCATCGCTTTGCTCGGTCGAACTATTGGCGACGCGTTTGGCTGATCCAGACAACTCGTTGGCTGCATCGCTAACACTCCCCGCGGTGTTTTGCACGCTGCGCAGCAAGGTCTGCATTGACTCAGCCATTTTGTTGAAGCTCTCACCGACCTCGCTCAACTCGTCACGCGTACTCATCGCAATGCGAACGGTAAGATCGCCACCAGCCATCTTGGTTGTTTCGCGCGATAGCTCATGAACGGTATGAATCACCGCAAAATACGCGCCGCCCGACAACCAGATCAAAAACAGAACAAAAATTGCAGATATGGCCATCTGCGTGCTTAGTTCCTGCTGCAATTGGCTCTGGCGGTTTTGCAGCAGTGAATCCTGGGTCGGGATCAGAATATCGAAAAGCCCACGATAGCCAACATCAATTGTCTTTGTGCTCTTGTCGAAAAAGTCCTGCGGCGTAACGCCGAATTGCCAATTGAGCATCCCTGAAACAACAGCCATCACTTCAGTGGAGCCAGCCCCCAGTTCCTTTGTCAATTGGGACAGTGATGAAGCAATCTTTGTATTGCGTTCGCCAACTTTTCCCAAACTTTCGTTCAGCACATCCATATTCTGTCGTAGCCCCGCCAAATGGACTTCAAAAATGGCTTTGTCATCGTCCTGAAGCTCCTTCTTGACCAGCGATGCCGTTCCCTTGCCGCGCGCCTTTCCAAGATGCTCGAGCATCTCCGGCAAACGATGAACCATCGTGTCGACGATGTAATAGGAATTGATGCTCGGATCGCCGAACAGCGATCCCTCCTCCGCGACGTTAATCTGCAACTGCAGCATCCGCGCTATCAATGTGCTATGCGCAGCCAGTGAATCCGCCAAAATCATGGACAAGTTACTTTTACGAAGTTTCATCCAGTCAGACTTGATGGCGGTCCATTCAGAAGTTGTCTTGAGCAGTTCCGCATGGCGCACCTCGACTTTGTCGACTTCCAGGATCACCCGCTCAACGTCTGCAGTCTTGACACCCAACTTGTCCTTCATGCCAGCATTTCCGTTCAAGAATCCCGCTGAAAGACCACGATGCTGCTGAGTCACCTGTACCAGCTTGTGAACCGGTCCAATAAGCTCCAATGCCGCCCTCTCGTTCCCTGCCTGGCGTATAGCCTTCGATTTATCGACAATCAGCGTGGTCAGCAAATATCCAACTGCCAAGACCGCCATCAAACCCATCACTGCAAATTTGGCAGGATATTTGAGACGGCTCATCAGCGTGATGGCCGGAGAAAATAGGAATTTCATTGGTACTCTCTTCCGAAAAGACACTTGCCATGGAGAAACTGAAATTGCTGCCTTTTGCTAGGCAACCTGCAAAAAATATTTCTCAAGCAACAGCTTGCAAAGATCAATAAACCTAAATGAGTACTCCATCCTGCAAGCGCAGGACGCGTGCCGCCTTGGCAGCAAGATCCAGGTCATGGGTTACCAACACCATGGCCGCGCGACGTTCCTGACAAAGCTCCAGCAGCATGCCGAAAACCGCATCGGCCGCACTCCGATCAAGATTGCCGGTTGGCTCATCGGCGAGCAGGCAAGCGGGCTCAGTGACTAATGCCCGGGCCACCGCCACGCGCTGTCGCTCACCTCCAGACAATTCGCCCGGACGATGGCTCAGTCGATGCCCGAGCCCGACTCGTTTCAAGACCTCGCTCGCCTTCAGTTCCGCCTCGGTGAATGCCATGCGGCGAATAAGCAGCGGCATTGCGACATTTTCCACGGCGGTGAATTCCATCAGAAGATGATGGAACTGATAAACAAATCCGAGCGACTGATTGCGCAACTGCCCGCGTTCCGCCTCGCCGACCAGTGCCAGATCACGTCCTTGCAGCATCACCTGACCGGCCGATGGCTTGTCCAGCCCACCAAGCAAATGGAGCAAGGTGCTTTTACCAGAACCACTGGCACCAACAATCGCCACCGTATCGCCAGCGCCGACTTTCAACTCAACACCGCCAAGCACCGATACTTCGGCGACGCCCTGGCGAAACACCTTGATCAGACCACGACACTCCAGAACAGCTGCGGTTTCCTCATTTTCGTCCTGCGGACTACTCATAGCGCAAAGCCTCGGCGGGTTGCGTGCGTGATGCGCGCCAGCTTGGATAAAGCGTCGCCAATAGCGTTAGGAAGAAGGAGACGACGCTGATCGTAGCAACATCACCCCAATGCAAATCAGACGGCAGATCGCTTATGTAGTACACGTCCTTGGCCAGAAATTTCAGTCCCAACACGTTTTCCAGCGCCGGCACAACGACATCGATATTCATCGCCACGGCCACTCCCAGAAAAACCCCTGCAGCCAAGCCCACAACGCCGATCAGTGTGCCTTGCACGATAAAAATGCCCATGATGCTTTTTGGACTCGCGCCGAGAGTGCGCAAAATGGCGATATCGGCGCGCTTGTCGGTCACTGCCATGACTAGTGTCGACACGATATTGAAGGCCGCAACAGCCACGATTAAAAGCAAAATCAGGAACATCATGCGTTTCTCGATCTCGACCGCGCGAAAGAAGTTTGCGTGACTGCGCGTCCAGTCGCTGATCCAGACATCCGCATCAAGGTAGCGCAGCAATTCACGCCCAATCTGGTGTACGGCAAAAAGATCGTCAACCTTTAGCCGTACTCCAGTCACACGGTCATCCATGCGGTACAACTTTTGCGCGTCGGTCATGTGAATCAGCGCCAGACCGGAATCAAACTCGAACATGCCGGCCTCGAACACGCCCACCACTCGGAACTGCTTGACGCGCGGCAAAATCGCGGCCGGCGTCACCAGGCCTTGCGGCGCCAAAAGCGTTACTTTCTCCCCCGTTCGGGCCCGTAGTGCACGCGCCAGCTCGCTGCCAAGCACAATCCCGAACTCGCCCGGCATCAAATTGGTCAACTTTCCGGAACGCATATGGCGAGCGAAATCCGCGACTTTGTCTTCAGCCTCGGGCAGGATACCGCGCACCATCACGCCACGTACCTGGCCGTCGAGCGTCAGCATGCCCTGCGCTTGGACATAGGGCGCGGCCGCCACAACGCGAGGATGCCGTGCCACTCCCTGCACCACCTTGCTCCAGTCGGCAAGTTCACCACTTTCACTGCTGATCTGGACGTGTGAAACGACACCAAGAATTCTCTCGCGCAACTCCTTCTGAAACCCGTTCATGACCGAAAGCACCACGATCAGCGCCGCCACGCCGAGCGCCAGCCCGAGCATGGAAATCAGCGCGATGAAGGAGATGAATCGATTTTCGGCACCCTCGCGCGGCTGGGCACGTGTGTATCGCAAACCGATAAGGAGTTCGTAGATCATGTCATATTGGTGTTGGCGCCGCATGTTAACATGCACTCATGCTGACGCTCATCGTGCCTGGCCTTATTTGGACGCGCCAGGCGCTCGCGGACCTTACCTACGACCTGCCTCTGCCCGCCTTCTCAGTCCTTTTGGGGAAAGGACGGCTGCGTCACACTCCCGCACAAGATACGGCCGCGATACTCGCCAGGTTGTCGGGAATCGCCACTCCACTGCCCGCTGCCGCCTTGCGCAAATACGCCCTGTCCGGCCACCCAGGCGATACCGAATGGCTTTGCCTCGACCCGGTTCGCCTGCATTTCCATGAGCGCAGCCTGGCAGTCGACGATCCCGGCCGATTGGCCCTGACTGACGAAGAAGCCAGCGCGCTCGCCGTATCGCTAGCGCCGACTTTTGACGAGTTTGGACAACTTGAAATTATCCGGCCACAGATGTGGAATTTACGACTATCCAACAAGGCCCCGGCATTTCATGACTTACCCGCGGCCATAGGCCGGTCTGCCGCGCCTCTACCACTGGACCCAGCCTATGCACCATGGCGCAATGCCATCAACGAAGCACAGATGCTGCTTCATGCGCACCCGGTGAATCAAGCCCGCGAGGCAACCGGACAGCCGCAAGTGAATTCACTCTGGCCCTGGGGCGGCGGACGCCTGCCTGATCCAGGCACCTGCAGCTACGACGCGATCTGGACCACCAACCCGGTTACACAGGGTATCGCCCGCGTGTTACAGATTGATGGCGCCATTTTGCCGAAGAGTTTCAACGCGACGACCGCCCATGCACCGCTGGCAGTTTATGACGCCCTTGAACAGCCTGCCGGCAGCGGCGACGCGATGATCTGGCGCGAGCAGCTTAGTCAGTTCGAGGCCGACTGGTTGGCGCCCTCACTTCATGCCATGCGCAGCGGCCAACTTGACGGCCTGCACCTGCTGGCACCGGGTGACTCCGCAAGCGCCGAATTGCAGGTGACGCGCCGAGACCTCTGGTGTTTCTGGCGAAAACCCCGCAGTTTGAGTGAGCTGGCAAGCACATGACCCGCATTACCGTTCGCGACATCCCGCCCCGCGCCACCTGGGCTCTTGAGCAAGGTGGCGTTCATCCATTGCTGGCGAGGCTCTATGCCGCACGCGGCGTTCGCACCCCGGAAGAACTCGACACTCGCAGCGCAGCCTTGCTTCCGCCAAGCGCGCTTAAAGGAACAGCAGAAGCAGCGGTACTGCTCGCCAATACCATAGCTGCCGGCCGCAAAATCCTGATCGTCGCCGACTACGACTGCGATGGTGCCACGGGTTGCGCTGTCGGTCTGCGCGCTCTGCGCATGATGGGGGCGAAGGTCGATTACCTTGTACCTGACCGTTTCACGCTTGGCTATGGGCTTTCGCTGGAAGTCGCACAACTAGCCGCGACCCGAAAGCCTGATCTGGTAGTCACGGTTGACAACGGCATAGCCAGCGTCGAAGGCGTCGCAGAACTGAAGCGGCTCGGGATCGCCACGCTGATTACCGACCACCATCTGCCCGGCGACGAGATTCCCGATGCCGACGTGATTGTGAATCCCAACCAGCCGGGTTGCGACTTTCCGAGCAAGGCGCTGGCCGGGGTTGGTGTGATGTTCTATGTGGCGCTGGCCCTGCGTGCCGAATTGCGCGGTCGCGGTGCATACGCTGAGCAGCCAGAGCCCAACCTGGCCGCGCTGCTCGATCTGGTTGCGCTGGGCACCGTGGCAGACGTGGTCGCCCTCGACCGCAACAACCGCATCCTGGTAGCTCAGGGTTTGGCTCGCATGCGCGGTGGGCAGATGCAGGCTGGAATCGCCGCACTGTTTTCCATTGCCGGTCGCGAAACCAGCCGCGCCGCCACCTTCGATCTCGGCTTTGCCCTCGGCCCGCGCCTCAATGCTGCGGGCCGGCTAGCCGACATGTCCCTGGGCATCGAATGCCTTTCCACCGACGATCCCGGTCGTGCGCTGAACATCGCTCAACAACTCGATGCCATTAACCGCGAACGACGTGTAATTGAGGCTGACATGCGCGAGGACGCGGAACTCCTGCTGGCCTCGCTCGACCCGGGCATGCGTGCCAGCTTGACTCTGTTCGACCCAGGCTGGCATCAGGGCGTGATCGGCATTCTTGCCGGACGCGTCAAGGAAAAACTGCACCGCCCCTGCTTTGCCTTCGCCCGAGGCAACGCCGGTGAGCTGAAAGCCTCGGGCCGTTCGATTCCCGGACTGCACCTGCGTGACGCGCTCGATCTCGTCGCCAAGCGTCAACCCGGATTGCTGCTGCGTTTTGGTGGGCATGCGGCAGCGGCCGGCCTCACGCTAAGGGAAGATCGCCTGAGTGAATTTGAAGCCAGTTTTGAGATGGTCTGCCGTGAGCTGCTCTCGCCGGCGGATCTATCGCGGACACTGGAAACCGATGGCCCGCTCGAATCCGGCTACTTTTCGCTTGAAGCCGTGCGCCTGATTCAACAGGAAGTCTGGGGCCAGGCATTTCCCACGCCGGTGTTTGCTGACAGCTTTGAGGTACTCAATCAACGCATCCTGAAAGACAAGCATCTCAAGCTCAAGCTGCAAAAAAACGGCCGGCGCTTCGACGCCATCCAGTTCAATTTTTCAGAAAACGCGCCTGAACGAATCCGCGCCGCGTTCCGCGTCGATATCAACGAATGGAACGGCACGCAGACCGTACAATTGATGCTGGAACATTTCGAAGCGGCCTGAACGATCCGAGCGGATCAGAACCCTAATCAGGACACTGCAGGCTTTGCCCCAGCTAACACGTTCTCTGCCGCTCCAGGTCTGCCAAACAGATAGCCCTGATAGGCATGACAACCCAGCCTTGCCAAAAACTCTTTCTGCTCCAAGGTTTCCACACCCTCGGCGATAACGCTTAGCCCCAGACTTTGACCCAACGCAATGATGGTGCGGGCAATGGCGGCGTCGTTACTGTCCGTCAGCGCATCGCGCACAAACGAGAGATCGATTTTCAATTGGCTCAATGGCAGGCGCTTGAGATAAGCCAGTGAAGAATAGCCGGTGCCAAAATCGTCAAGAGCGAAGCTGACACCCTCAGCTTTCAATAGGATCATCTTGTCAATGACATCTTCAACGTCTTGCAGTAGCAGGCTTTCGGTGACTTCCAAACAGAGTTTTCGTGGATTGGCACCGGTCTCGCTCAGCACAATCAACACCTGTTCGACAAAGTCTTTCTGGCGAATCTGGCGAGCGCTGACGTTTACCGCCATGGTCAGATGAGCTGTTTCCGCCTGTTCGGTCCATAGCACCAACTGCCTGCAAGCTGCTTCCAGAATCCAGTTTTCCAACGGAAGTATCACCCCGCTGTCCTCTGCCTGACGAATGAAATTCGAGGGAGCTATCAGGCCACGCCGGGGATGCTGCCAATACACCAAAGCTTCAGCACCCGTGACATTCGCTTCACCATCTACCTGCGGTTGATACAGAAGCAGAAACTGGTTCTCACCCAATGCAACTCTCAAATCCGCATTCAGAGTCGCACGTGTAGCAACCACAACCTGCATGTCCGGGTCAAAAAACCGCAAAGTATTCCGACCTGCCGCTTTGGCTTGATACATGGCCGTATCAGCCCGCTTCATCAATTCATCAACCGATAGCGACTGATCGCGAAATAGGGCAATACCAATGCTCGCCGTGCAATGAACGCTATGACTTTCATCACTTTTTGTCGAAAACCCGGGGTCGATCGAATACGACTGACTCAGCGCCGCCTGAATCTTTACCGCCACGATCTCGGCCTGCATTGCCGCCACAGCTTCAGCATCGAGATCCTCAAGAATTACTACAAACTCGTCGCCACCCAAACGCGCAACGGTGTCCCCCTCGCGTATGCAGGACTCCATGCGTGAGGCGACTTCCACCAGAAACCGGTCTCCTGCATCGTGGCCCTGTGTGTCATTCAGAATTTTGAAATCGTCCAGATCAAACAGCATCAACGCCCCATGACTTCCATGGCGAGCACTGCTGGTGAGTGCCTGGCCCAAGCGGTCGAGCATCAGGCGCCGGTTGGGCAGTTTCGTCAGCGGATCATAGAAAGCCAGATTTCTGATCTCATCCTCCGCCTGCTTGCGCTCGCTGACGTCGATATAGCTGGCGCGAATCAAGCGACGGTTCGCCGAGGGCAATTGCACCAGTCTTACTTCGCAATAGTGGGTTTCGCCTTTGGCATTGAGCACAATGCGTTCGAAAAGCACCTGCTCGCCGGCCAATGCCTTCGTCTGCATTTCTTTAAGATGTTCCATGATGGCAACGTCTCTAAGGAAACGCTGAATAAGGTACAAACACTGTGAACGATTTCTTTGTCATGGAGTCAGACAAAGAGTTGTGATCACAAGGGACAAGACGATGAAGCAAATGACGCTGGCAGCGACCAGAGGATTCGAGAAGCACAACCGGGCGACGCGCAAGGCGGAGTTTCTGGCGCGCATGGAAGGCTTGATGCCGTGGGCCGAGTTCTGTGCCTTGATTGAACCGCATTACCCGAAGGCCGGGAATGGCCGGCCGCCGGTGGGTCTGGAACGGATGCTGCGGATGTACTGCGTAGCCAACTGGTTCAACCTGGCCGACGAAGCCTGCGAAGACGCGCTCTACGATGTACCGGTGTTCCGCGAGTTCTGCCGGATCGATCTGGGACGCGAGCGGGTACCGGACGCCACGACCCTGCTTCACTTTCGGCATCTGCTGGAGAAGCATGACTTGGGCGCGGCCCTGTTCGCCAAAGTCGGCGAGTTGTTGCTGGCCAATGGCATGAAGCTGTCTGGCGGCACCATTGTCGATGCCACGCTGATCGCTGCCCCTCCTTCGACCAAGAATCAGGAGAAGAGCCGCGACCCCGAGATGCACCAGACCAAGAAGGGCAACGAATGGCACTTCGGCATGAAGCTGCACATTGGCACCGACAGCCAGACCGGTCTGGTCCATAGCGCGAGTGTCACCGCGGCGAACGTCCATGACAGCCATCAGGTGCCGAACCTGCTGCATGGGGAAGAAACCCGCTTCTACGGCGACAGCGCTTATCGGGGCAAGGATCAGCGGGAGAAGCTGAAAGCCATTGCGCCGAAGGCGAAGGACTTCACCAACAAACGCGCCTACCGAAACTGTCCCTTGACCGAAGCCGACAAGGACACCAACCGTCGCAAGTCCAGCGTGCGATCCAAGGTCGAGCACCCGTTCTTGACCTTGAAGCGTCTGTGGGGTTTCGCCAAGGTTCGCTACCGCGGCTTGGCGAAGAATGCCAATCGGGCCTTCGCCATGCTGGCGATGCTCAACATCAACAAATGGGGACGACCTCTCACAGGAGAGGTGCGTCCGGCATGAGCAGAATGAGGCGGAATACCCTTCGTCCCGACTCAAAACAGGTCGACTATTTGATGAAAATGACATTGGCGTCACAATTTCGTCCCAATTTCAGTTCGTCGCTGAATTTTGCGGCGGCTTATTCAGTGTTTCCCTAAACTGTTCGGGTGGATAAAAACGCTCCGGGCCGCCTTTCAGCAATTCTTCGCGATCACACCCAAAAAGCCTTTCCGCCTCCGCATTGACTTCCACAAAACGTTCCAGATCAACGTCATGAACGACGATGGCATCCGGTGCAAGGTCGACCATCACCCTGAATCGTGCCTCGCTTTCCCGCATTGACCGGGTCATGTCGCGAGCCAGACGCAAAGCGCGGTCACGGGTAGTCGCCAACGACCAGGCAAAACTGAACAACAGCACACTGCTAATCAAGCCTCCAATCAGAATGTGCGTCGAGTGTTCAGTATCGCCTCGTGCTTCCAGTTGCGGCCGACTGGCATAGCTTAGCGTCCATGATCGTCCGCCAACCACCAACGGCTCGCTATGGAAGAACCGTGGCTTGGCAACCTGTTCATCCGTATCGCTGCGATAGAACAGGCTATCCGGGCGAATATCATTCCCATCATGAATGCTCAGCGAAATGCCGCGAGAGGTCCGCATGGACAATTGCTCCATCAGTGTCGGCATACGAAACGGGCTGAGAACGTAACCAATAGTTACTCCGTCAAGCTTTCTGATAACCGGCAGGTACATGATGAACGCCGGTACCGGGTTGGTTTTCATGTCGACTTTCAGCGTGATCTTGCGGGTAATCATCGGTTCCCCGGCATCACTTGCCCGCTGCATGGTTTCGCGGCGCTCGGCGTCTTGCCACATGTCATAGCCGAGTGCCTTGACGTTGAGCCCGACGTAGGGCTCAGCAAAAACATTCAGGACATAGCGATCTCGACGGCCCGGTGGGCGCATGGCGAAATCGGGTACGCCGGACTTTCGCACTTCACCGATCAACGCATCAAGTTCGCTGTGGGCCACCACGCGGGCGAACGCCACTGCAGCGATCGCAGGATAGTTGCGATCCAGCCTGAGCCCGGCAATGTAGTTACGCCAATCGCTGCGACTTACCTTGCCGGTACCAGAAAACACAGCCGCAGCACCGCGTAGGGTTTGCGTATAGCCGGCGATACGGGCATTGAGGTCGGTACGTACCTGACTGACCTCGACATCGAACTCCAACCGAAGCTGGCGCTCCAGACTCGCTTGACTATAACGCCAGGCAAGCATCGTCAAAGACAATGAGCAGGCGAGCGCAATCCAGGCAGGCCAAAGGCCGGGCCTGAACTTGTTCGAATGCGCGTTCGCTTCAGCTGGCACGGTAATTGGCATCGAAGATCGGTAACGCTTTTTATGCGAGGCGTATGATACTACCCACTTTAACTTTGTGGATAACGGCGCCAATTCCAAAAACTTTAGCCCTGGCTAGCGATGTGTTAGCCGGCTACTACCCACCCTTTCTCCCGAACTGCAAAAATGGCCCATGGACACGTCGTTGCGTGCCCCCCCACCACAAAGGAGAGAGACATGGCCGCAAAAAACATTCTGATGCTGGTCGGCGATTACGTCGAAGATTATGAAGTGATGGTGCCCTTCCAGGCCCTGCTGGCGGTCGGCCACAGCGTGCACGCCGTCTGCCCGGACAAGAAGGCCGGCGACAGCGTCAGCACCGCAATTCACGATTTCGAGGGACAACAAACCTACTCGGAAAAGCGCGGCCACAACTTTGCGCTGAACGCTAGTTTTGCCGATATCAAAGCCGAAAACTACGACGCGCTGGTCATCCCGGGCGGCCGCGCGCCGGAATACCTGCGCCTCAACCCCTTGGTGTTGGACATGGTTCGTCACTTCTTCAGCGCCAACAAACCGGTCGCCGCCATCTGCCATGGCGCGCAGATTCTGGCCGCAGCCGGCGTACTGAAGGGACGGACGTGCTCGGCCTATCCGGCCTGTAGCGCAGAAGTGGTGCTGGCCGAGGGAAAGTTTGCCGAAATCGCCATTGACGCCGCGGTCACCGACGGCAATCTGGTCACGGCACCCGCCTGGCCGGCGCATCCTGCCTGGATCAGTCAGTTCCTCAAGGTATTGGGCACCCGAATCGAACTCTGATCCCTTTGCTTGACGGGGCGGCGATGCTACATTGCGAAGCGGGGTAGCGTCCGCTTCCCCAAAGAGCTCGCCGAGGAGAAAAGGCCATGTGCAAGATTTTCATCAGTGCCGATCCCGATTTGTATCGGTGCCGCTCCCGCTCCTTGCGCCTGTCAGGCGTCGTTACCAGCATTCGCCTGGAGAACCTGTTCTGGCAGGTGCTGGAGGAAATCGGCGAGCGAGACGGTCTTAGTGTGGCGCAACTCATCACCCGCCTCTACGACGAACTGGCCGAGGCCGGTGGCCTGGGTGACAACGACGGCACCAACTTCAGTTCTTTCCTGCGTGTCAGTTGCGGCCGCTATCTTGCCTTGCAGGTCTCCGGCCACATTCCTGCCGATACGGACATACCGATTCGCTCACTGGACGCCGACTGGGTGCTGGCCGGCGAGAAATCCGGCCGTTCCGGCACCTTCCCCGCGAAAACCCGACGCATGGAGATGGCGCACGCCACACCTTGAGCCACAAGGCCGGCGAACCGGCCTTGTTTTTCACGGAGTTTGATCAAACCAGCCGTATCACCATCGCCGAGTTTTCAGTTTCGGCGAACTGATGGCAACGTATAATCGCGGCCCTTCGCATCAAACTCATCTGCCGCCGTGTCCCAGATCGATCTAGAAACCGCCCGCCGCCGCACCTTCGCCATCATTTCCCACCCGGATGCAGGCAAGACCACGCTTACCGAAAAACTCCTGTGGTTCGGCGGTGCGATTCAGGTCGCCGGTGAAGTTCGGGCGCGCAAAGCGTCACGTCACGCCACGTCGGACTGGATGGAACTGGAAAAGCAGCGCGGAATCTCGGTCACCAGTTCGGTGATGCAATTCCCTTACCGCGAGCGCATGATCAACCTGCTCGATACGCCCGGCCACGAGGACTTTTCCGAAGACACCTACCGTACGCTGACCGCCGTCGATTCGGCGGTAATGGTGATCGACTCGGTCAACGGCGTCGAAGTCCAGACCATCAAGCTGCTCAATGTCTGTCGCCTGCGCGACACACCGATCCTGACTTTCATCAACAAGCTCGACCGCGAGGGCCGACCACCGATTGAACTGCTCGACGAGATCGAATCGGTGCTCGACATCCAGTGCGCACCAATGACCTGGCCGATCAGCATGGGCAAGCGCTTTCGCGGCGTGTACCACCTCTACGACGACAGCATCAGTTTCTTCGACCCGAAGGCTGAAAAAGGTACGGCGGAAATCATCAAGGGGCTGGACAATCCACGCCTTGACGAACTGATCCCGGATCAGGCGGACGAACTGCGCATGGAGGTCGAACTAGTGCGCGGCGCTTCGCACACGTTCGACCGCGAGGCTTATCTTGCCGGCAAGCAGACCCCGGTTTACTTCGGCTCGGCTATCAACAACTTCGGCGTGCAATCGCTGCTCGACGCGGTGGTCGATCTTTCGCCCAGCCCACAGCCGCGAGCTGCGGAGACGCGGCTGGTGCAGCCGGTGGAACCCAAGTTTTCCGGCTTCGTGTTCAAGATTCAGGCCAACATGGACCCCAAGCACCGCGACCGGATCGCCTTCGTCCGCGTCTGCTCAGGCAAGTTCGAGCGCGGCATCAAACTCAAACAGCGCTCGACCGGCAAGACGCTTTCGGTCAATAACGCCATCACCTTCATGGCGCAGGACCGCAACACCACCGACGAAGCCTGGCCGGGCGACATCCTCGGCATCCCGAATCACGGTACCGTGATTCTCGGTGACGCCTTCAGCGAAGGCGAAGACCTCAAGTTCACCGGCATCCCCTGTTTCGCGCCGGAACACTTCCGCCGCGCACAGATACGCAATCCGATGAAAATGAAACAGCTGCAAAAGGGCCTGCAGCAGCTTGCCGAGGAAGGCGCGACGCAGCTCTTCCGCCCAATACACAGCAACGACCTGATCCTCGGCGCGGTCGGTACCCTGCAGTTCGACGTGGTTGCCCATCGTCTCGAGTTCGAATATGGCGTTGACGTGATCTTCGAGCCCTACCCGGTGGCCACGGCACGCTGGCTACGCGGCAAAGACCAGGCGATTACCGCGCTGGCCGACAAGTCAGGCGTCAATGTCGCGCTCGACGGCGCCGGCGATTACGTCTATCTGGCCCCCAACCGGGTCAATCTGTCGATGACCCAGGAACGCCATCCGGAAGTGAGCTTCCTCGAAACGCGCGAGATTCACTGATTGAAATCAGCGAACGCACTCGAATAAACCGATGGTCCCGCCCAGTCCGTCTTGATTCTTTATGAAGTCCGGCACCTCCTCGGGCGGAAGCGGCCGACTGAACAGATAGCCCTGCAGAAAGTCACAGTGATGGCGAGTCAGGAAAACGCGCTGCGCTTCCGTCTCGACGCCCTCGGCAACCACCTTCAAATCAAGGTTGTGCGCCAGTGCGATGGTTGCGGCGCAGATGGCCACATCATTGGCGTCGCTCTCGATATCGCGGACAAAGGACTGGTCAAGTTTCAGGCTGTGAATCGGCAGTCGCTTGAGATAGCTGAGCGAGGAATAGCCTGTGCCGAAGTCATCGATTGCGAGCCGCACGCCGAGTTCACGCAGCCCGTAAAGTTTGCCGATGCTGGCCTCTGGATCGTCCATCATCACCGATTCGGTGATTTCCAGTTCGAGGTCGGCTCCCTTCAGGCCGTGCCTTTTCAGAGTTTCCTTGACGAAGTTCAGCAGCGTCGGCGAGCGTAGCTGGTAAGCAGAAAGATTGACCGCCATGGTCAGCTCCGTCAGGCCTTGATTCCGCCAGACACTGAGTTGGCGACAGGCTTCGTTCAGCACCCATTCCCCCAGTGGCAGAATCAAGCCGGTCTCTTCGGCGACCGGGATGAAGTCGAGCGGCGAGACCAGTCCGTCGCGCGGGTGGCGCCAGCGCACCAGTGCCTCGACACCGATGACTTGGCTGCGGCGATCGCTATCCGCCTGGCGGTTCTTGCGCCCGGAACCCGCATCCAGTTGCGGCTGATAGTGCAATTCGAACTGAGCTTCATCCAGCGCTACCCGAAGTTCATGATCCAGCCTCAGACGTTCCATCGCCAACTGGTTCATGGCGGCAGTAAAAAACTGGATGTTGTTGCGCCCTTGCGCTTTGGCGTGATACATCGCGACATCAGCGTTCTTGATCAGGGTTTCGACATCGTCGCCATCGCTGGGAAAAAATGCGAGCCCGATACTGGGTGTCGGATGCAGATCGTTGTCGCGAATTCGATAGGGTTCGCCCAGCGCGTGCAGAATTTTGTCGGCGACACGCGCGGCTGAAGTGGATCCCTCGACATCAGTCAGCACCACAACGAATTCGTCGCCACCGACGCGGGCCACGATGTCGCTGTCGCGCACGTTGTCGCGCAGGCGGCGCGCCACTTCGACCAGCAGTTCGTCGCCCACCAGGTGTCCCAGGCTGTCGTTGATCGCCTTGAATCGATCCATGTCGAGGAACAACACTGCCAGCGCGCGCTGCTCCCGCCGCACCGTGGCCAAAGCCTGCTCCAGCCGTTCCCGCAGACTGAGCCGGTTGAAGAGGCCGGTGAGGACGTCATGATGGGCCAACCGGGTGATGCGCTCCTCGGCCAACTTGCGTTCGGAGATATCCTGCACGGTCCAAACAACTCCCTGGCCAAGGTCGCTGGCGTTGAGCGCGCCAAGGCTGTAGTTACAGGAGAAAGTGCTACCGTCCTTGCGTCGGAGTTCCGCGTCGGTGAATACCATTCCGATGCGTTTGACCTCCGCATAGCTCTCCTCGCCGTGCTTTTGATAGGCTGCTTCGGATACATGAAGAATGCGGGTTGACTGTCCTTGCAATTCCTCGGAAACGTAGCCAAGCATCGCAGCAAAATGGCGATTGCAGCGCACGATGATGCGGTTTTTCAGGAAGGCAATACCAACCAAGGCCGTATCCAGAATGATCTTTTGTTCAGCGAGCAAAGCGCTGATTTCATCTTCCGCCTGCTTGCGCTCGGTAATGTCCTGCATCACCCCCACGGCACTTAATGACCTCCCCTGAGAATCAAACACCAGGACGGCCGTCTGCCTGACCCAGTGAATGTCCTCTCCAATCAGCACGCGGTGTTCCTGATCGAAAGGACTACCCTTGAGTGCCTCTCGCCAGGCACGATCGATCGTATCTCTGTCTTGTGGATGAACATGCACAAGGTAGTTGCCGAAATTTCCCTGGGTGCCCTCGGGCACACCAAGAATGCGACAGGCCTCGCTGGACAATCTCAAGCTGTCATTCACGATGTCTGAAGTCCAACTGCCGATTCTTCCAACCACTTGTGCCTGGTTCAGCTCTGCCTGACTGGCTTCGAGAGCGACCGTGCGCTTGATCAGATCTTCGCTCAACCCGGTGACCTCATCGAGATGACCGCGATATGCGCTGACCAGAGAGGCCACCAGATAGGCTGAAAACAGGAAGACGAAGACTTCGACAATCAACTGCAAGGCGGGAGGACTGGGTAGCGCGCGTGGCAGAAATCCCAAGGACTCTGCCAGGAAAAACCCGATGCAGACGGCGACCGTAAGCGCCGCAAGCCCCATGGTCGCGCCGCGACCGAAACGCCAACCCGTCATCATGATGATCGGCGGATAGATGATGATCGCGATCGCGTGGATGCCCCCGGTAAAAGCACTGATCGTGGTTACATACGTCCATGTACCAAAGATCAGCAATGCGGCCGCGCTTCTGATTTTTCCGCGCGCTCTCAGAATCCACGCGACGACTGCCATGATTGCGAGGAGAGCCGCGCCGATCGCACGGGGCGAGCGGAACTGCGCTGGTGCCACAACATCGAGTACCACCAGAAAGCCAACACAACCAGCCACCAGGAAGCCGCTCACCGTCGCCGAAAGTACCGGGGCATTGGCCCAGGAATCGGGCGAGCCGGCGCTTGACTTATGGTCTTTCGACTTGTGATCAGTCGAACTCATTCCAGCCTCTCCCCCAGGCAAAATCGATATGCGGCATTGTCCAACACTGTACGGCAATCGGCGCCGCCAACTGAATAGCGACGATCTGAGGCTATGCCTTAAGTTTCATCAAGTCAATTGAGTGCGACACAGATTGCGCCGCGGTGATTGATGCGAATTCACCCCTGCACGCGAGCCTGCGATTTTGCGGCCGTGGGCGTTCACGGGCGGACCTTCCCGGATCGAAACCGATCAACCAACAGGCAGGATTTTCAGCCTAGTGCGCAACGGATCCGCTCTGAACACGGCGCATGGGCTTGTTCCGCCCGGCCCTGGCATCGGCGCGCATCGGTATCGAGCGGCTAGACGATGCCGAGCGCCATGGCCAGGTAGTCGAAGAACAGGCAATAGAAAAAAATCGGCAAGGGCAGACCCAGCAGGGTGCCGAGTAGATACTCGCGAAAGCCGACACCCGATATGGCCAACGTATAGTTGAGCGCCGGCACTGTCTGAAACAGAATCCTCAGAACAAAGATGCTCCTGACCGGTTGGGCATCCAGCCGCGCCAGCAAGCGGGTAACCAAGCGGTTGTCAAGTTTGCGCAAGGCCGCACCACCAACCCAACGAATACTCAAAAAAGTGAACACGCAGGAAATGCATGCCGCGATATAGGTTGCAATGCCGCCCCACATTTCACCCAGCGCGAGTACCGCCGCGGCGAGAAATATCCAGCCCGGCACCTGAATCAGATTGCCCAGGCAAAACAGCAGGACAAAAATCAGCAAGCCGCTAAGCATGTGCTCATTGATTCTTTGTCGAAGAAATTCGAGGCTGAAATGCTCCCTCAGGCCGGATATCTCGAAGGCAGCAAATAGCACGCCCAGAAACAGCAAGACCGTAAACAACTGCTGGTAGCGGCGTAGCGCCTTGACGTCAAACATCCGATCAGCCCTTTTCCGGAAGCTCAAAACCTGCCAGGAAGAGAACCCGCCGTACATACTGTTGCGTTTCACGGTAGGGCGGTACGCCATCGTGGCGAGCGACTGCGCCCTCGCCCGCGTTATAAGCGGCGGCCACCAGTTCCCAGTTGCCGCCAAAGCGCGCTTTCAGCCATTTCAGATAGGCGAGCCCACCCTTGATGTTGGACTCCGCGTCAAACGGATCTTTGACGCCGAAACGTTCCTGCGTCGCAGGTATCAACTGCATTACGCCCTGTGCATTCGCTGGTGATACTGCTTTCGAGTTGAAATTGGATTCAGCCAATCCAATAGCCAGGGCGATGCGCACATCAATTCCATACCCCTTGGCCAGACTCTGAATCAAACGGGAAATCTTTCGCTTGGCGGGAGAAAGCCCGGACAGGTAGCCTTCAAGATCGAAGCGGTCAATATGCAATTCGGTGACAAAGTTTCCGCATTCTTTCTCCAGCGGCGCATTCTCGACGCGTGCATCATGAAGCATTGCGGCGCGGTGATGCCCGAGTCTCGCGGCGAGCGCCAGATAGGCATTGCCGAGCGCCGGATTTCGCAAATAGCGCGGGCCTTTGCTGAGAACGCGGCCCACTCGAAAAAAGCCTTCCGAACTGCCCATGGTGCCCGCATCACAATAAAACGTGATCGCCATGGCCGGATTGCGACGCAAACCCAGTCCCGTTTCAGCGGCCAGCCCTTGCTCCAGCGCGGCCACGACTCGCGGTGCCTCCTCGTATGACGCCTCAGCGCGCGATACCGTCACGACAAGAAGTGAAGCCAACAACAACAACAGCTTGACGTAGATCGGCGAGTGGTGGCGCTCACCTTGGGTCGGACAATAACTAATCATGCGGGAATTGAACCATGAATTCTCTTACAGGCCAGATTGATGTCACGATGTTCTGACAGATAGACACGCGCCAAGGGTGTAACGAAGTCTAGACCGGCAGCGCGGTTTCGTATTTCACTTCACGTAGCACCACACTGGTACGCACGTTGGCCACACCCGGCAAAGTGAATAGCACTTGATTGAGAAAAACATCAAATGCCTTGATGTCTGGCGCCACGACCTTCAGCAGATAGTCTGCCTCGCCGGTCGAACTGAAACACTCGATGACTTCCGGGCATTCACCGATGGCATTCTCGAATTCCTGAATCGCGCCCTTGACGTGCCGTTGCAAATTGACGCTGACCAGGCAGCACACATGCAGGCCAAGTTTTTCGCGATTCAGCAACACAGTGTAGCGGCGGATCAAACCGTTTTCCTCCATCTCTTTCACCCGCCGCCAGCAGGGTGTGGTCGATAGACCGACGCGAGTCGACAGATCCTGCATCGAACTGCGGGAATCTGATTGAAGTTCGCGCAGCAACTTCTTCGAATAGCTATCGAGTTCATTCATTTCGCTTTTCTCCATAATGGAAAATGTTTGTTTCGCATTTGTCGCGCAGCACGGAACAAAAGGTAACATCTTCTCATGATTGATGTCTAAAGTACTGGTTGGTAGCGGCACGGTATCGCTATCCAGGAAGCAGCACCGGAGGAGAGACCATGAACACTATCGCAACCCAACCCTTGTTGCGCACCAACTATCGCCTTGAAGACGCCCTGCAGGCCGCAAGCGGCCAGGTATTTCTGACCGGCACCCAGGCTCTGGTACGCCTGCCTTTGATGCAGCGCGAACTTGATGCCAAAGCCGGCCTCAATACTGCCGGCTTCATCAGCGGCTATCGCGGCTCACCACTGGGTGCTTATGACCAGGCGCTGTGGCGTGCCAGCAAACAACTCGACGCAGCAAATATTCGCTTCCTTCCGGCGATCAACGAAGAGGCTGGAGCCACTGCGGTGCTTGGCAGCCAACAGGTGGAGAGCGATCCGCAACGCACGTTCGAAGGCGTTTTCGCCATCTGGTACGGCAAGGGTCCAGGTGTCGATCGCGCCGCCGACGCACTGCATCACGGTAATGCCTATGGTTCTTCGCCAAAGGGCGGCGTATTGGTCGTGGCAGGGGATGACCATGGCTGCGTCTCGTCGTCGATGCCGCATCAGAGTGAATTCGTCATGCAGTCCTGGGGCATGCCGATTGTTAATCCGGCCAATGTCGCCGAAATGCTCGAGTTCGGCCTATACGGCTGGGCGCTATCTCGCTACAGCGGCGCCTGGGTCGGTTTCAAGGCGATATCAGAAACCCTCGAAAGCGCAATGACGGTGGATCTCGATTTGGTCAAGCCGAGCTTTACTGTACCCGAGGGCTTTGTCGCTCCCGCCGGTGGTCTGCACTTTCGCCCCAATGACAATCCCAGTCCTGCCATCGAATTACGCATGGTGGCAAAACTCGAAGCGGCCAAGCTGTTCGCCCGCAGCAATTCCATCGACAAACTGATCTGCCCAAGCCCGACCGCTGACATCGGCATCATCACATGCGGCAAAGCGCATTTCGACTTGATGGAAACCTTCCGTCGGCTCGGGCTTTCGCTTGCTGAACTAGCCGCCCAGGGAGTGCGCATCTATAAGGTGGGCCTCAGTTACCCGCTGGAAACCGGACGCGTTGACGACTTTTGCAAGGGCCTCAAGGAAGTGCTGGTGATCGAAGAGAAGGGTGCGGTGGTTGAGCAACAGTTGCGCAACTTTTTTTACAACCGGCCCGAAACCGAACGCCCGGCCATCATCGGCAAGACCGACGCCAGCGGCTGTGCCCTGCTCGCCGCCACTGGCGAACTACGCCCTTCCCGCGTGATGCCGGTGGTCGCGCAATGGCTGGCCGGCCACAAGCTGGTCTTGGACCGCCGCGAGTTGGTGGTCGATTTCACCGCACCGAAAGTACTTTCCAACATCGCCGACTCGGTCAAACGCATTCCCTACTTCTGCTCGGGCTGCCCACACAACAGCTCAACCCGCGTTCCCGAAGGTTCGGTTGCCTCACCCGGTATCGGCTGTCACTACATGGCTTCGTGGATGAATCGCGATACTGCAGGTGCCATTCACATGGGCGGTGAAGGCGTCGACTGGGCGGCCCACAGCCTATTCACCAAACGTCGCCACATGTTTCAGAACCTTGGCGACGGCACCTATTTTCATTCGGGCATTCTGGCCATCCGTCAGGCGATTGCGGCCAAGGCCAACATTACCTACAAGATCTTGTACAACGATGCGGTCGCCATGACCGGCGGCCAGCCGCCCGACGGCTCGATCTCGGTGGCGCAGATGGCGCGTCAGGTGGAAGCCGAAGGCGCCAAACGCGTGGTGATCGTCAGCGACTACCCGGAAAAGTACGTGGGCCAGGAAGGCGACTTCCCCAAGGGCACCCGCTTCCACCACCGCTCGGAACTTGATCCGGTGCAACGCGTGTTGCGCGAAGTGGAAGGCGTCACCATACTGATTTACGAGCAAACTTGCGCCGCCGAAAAACGTCGCCGCCGCAAGAAGGGCACGCTGCCGATCGCAACGAAGCGGATTTTCATCAATACCGAAGTCTGCGAAGGTTGCGGCGACTGCGGCAAGAAATCCAACTGCCTCTCCGTGCTACCGGTCGAAACCCCGTTGGGCCGCAAGCGCATCATCGATCAGGCCTCCTGCAACCAGGACTACTCCTGCGTCGATGGCTTCTGCCCCAGTTTTGTTTCCGTGATCGGCGGCAAGCCGCGTCGCGGCGAGATGGCCGATTTGCAACAAATGCTGCAACTGTCCGCCAAACTGCCTTTGCCGGAAATTCGACTGACCGACGCGCCTTATGACATTCTGGTCACGGGTGTCGGCGGCACCGGTGTGGTTACCATCGGTGCCTTGATCACCATGGCTGCGCACCTTGACGGACATAGCGCCTCAGTGCTCGATTTCATGGGCTTCGCGCAAAAAGGCGGCGCCGTGCTGTCCTTCGTGCGGCTCGCGGCGAGTCCCGATCTGCTGAATCAGGCGCGCATCGACACTCAACAGGCCGACATGATGTTGGCCTGTGACATGGTGGTTGGCGCAAGTGAAGCCGCCTTGCAAACCGTGCGCCACGGTCGCACCCGGCTGGTGGTTAACTCCCATGAAATTCCGACCGATGTTTTTGTCCGTAACCCGGACGCCAACCTGCACAGCGCCGAACTGTTGGAGAAATTGCGCTTCGCCGCAGGCGCGGAGCAGATGCAGATCTGCGATGCAAACACACTGGCGACGCGCTTGCTTGGCGATGCCGTCGGCACCAACATCCTGTTGATGGGCCATGCCTGGCAACTGGGCCTGATCCCGATATCGCTCGCGGCGATTGAACGCGCCATCGAGCTCAACGGCGTAGCAGTGGACATGAACCGCCTCGCCTTCCATATCGGCCGCCTCGCAGCAGTCGATCCAGCCGCGTTGGAAAAAGTCGGCGCTGGCGATACGGCGAACGATGACAGCCTGGAGGCCTTGATCGCATCACAGACCACCCGCCTCACCGCTTACCAGGACGCCGCATACGCGAATCGCTATCGCAACTTGCTCGAACGCGTGATCAAGGCCGAGCAGGCCGCCGCCAGCGACCCAGCCCTGCCCTTCGCTCGTGCTGTGGCACAAAACTACGCCAAACTGCTGGCGGTCAAGGACGAGTACGAAGTCGCCCGGCTCTACACCGATGGCACGTTCGCCAAATCACTGACGAGCGCTTTCGAGGGCGACTACCGCATTCAGTTCCACTTCGCTCCGCCGCTGCTGGCTGGCGTTGATGCCGCGGGTCTGCCGCGCAAGCGCCGCTTCGGGCAATGGATGCTACCGACGATGCGCGTGCTAGCCGCAGCCAAGGGACTGCGCGGCACTGCGCTCGACATCTTCGGGTACAGCGCCGAGCGCAAGCTGGAGCGTCAATTGGCGAAGGATTACGCAGCGTTGATCGAGGGCATCCTGCCGCTTCTCGGCAGGCAGACGATGCCCACACTGCTGGAGCTTGCCGAGCTGCCACAACAAATACGTGGCTATGGCCACGTCAAGCTGGCCAGTATCGAACAAACCCGCAAGCGGGAAATCGAACTGCGCAGCCAAGCCGGACTGGCGCCGACCACCAGCGCGTCGCAATAGCCAAAGACAAAAATGAACCGAATTCTCGCCCTCAACCCCGGTGCCACCTCGACCAAATTCGCCGTATTCGACGACGAGCAGCCCATTCTGCAACGCACCGTCGAACATCAAGGCAGCGAACTTCAAGGGTTTGCCAGGATTTGCGATCAAGCCAACTATCGCCTCGAACTGATCACTGCCGCGCTGGATGCCGAATCCATTCCGCTATCCAGTCTGCACGCCGTGGTTGGTCGCGGTGGCTTGCTAAAACCATTGATCGGTGGCACTTACGGTGTCAGTGAAGCCATGCTCGCCGATCTTCGGGCAGGAGCGCGCGGCGAGCATGCGTCGAATCTGGGCGGCATCATCGCCGACGCTTTTGCGCAGCCGCTTGGCATTACGGCTTTCATCGTTGATCCGGTTTCGGTCGACGAGATGGAGCCCGAAGCCAGGCTCTCGGGGCATCCTGAAGTCCCGCGCAACAGCCTGTCCCATGCACTCAACAGTAAAGCCGTGGCGCGCCATGCGGCGGCGGAAGTTGGCAAAAGCTACGCTGAACTCAATCTGGTAATCGCGCATCTTGGCAGCGGTATTTCCGTTACCGCGCATCGTTACGGTCGCATGATCGACGTGAATAACGCCCAGGAAGAGGGGCCCTTCTCCCCTGATCGCTGTGGCGGCCTGCCATCGCGCCAATTGGTCAAGCTGTGCTATTCCGGCAAGTACACCGAAGCCGAAATGCTCACGCATCTGATGGGCAATGGCGGCATGTTTGCCTATCTGGGTACGCGCGATCTGCGTGAAGTAGAAGCGCGGGAAGCGGCCGGCGATAAAGAGGCAGAACACGTATTCAAAGCCATGGCCTATCAAATCGCCAAGGAAATCGGTGCAATGGCCACGGTGCTGGCCGGCGCAGTGGACAACATTGTTATTACTGGTGGCATGGCCTGGTCCAAGCGCCTGGTCGATGATCTATCGAAGCGAGTGCGCTTCATCGCACCCATCCTGGTCATGCCGGGGGAAGAAGAACTGCCGGCGCTGGCGGCTGGTGCCTTGCGCGTTTTGCGCGGCGAAGAAGTAGCGCAAACCTATTGAGGATGAAACATCAATGAACCATTACCAACGACTTGACGCGATTGTCACCGAGGCCATAAAGCGTGGCCCTGTGACCGTGGCCTTTGCCGCCGCGCAGGACAGAAGCGTGATCAAGGCCGCCAAGGCGGCGACCGAACTTGGACTGATCCGCGCCATCCTGGTCGGCGAGGAATCGGCCATACGCGCGCTCACTACAGAAGTCGGTTTTAGCAGCGCCCGAATCATCGACGAACCAGACGTGGATCGTGCCGCCCTGAAAGCGGTCGAATTGGTGAGCCGTGGCGAAGCCAGCGTACTGGTGAAAGGTCAAATCAATAGCAGCAATTTTCTGAAGGCCGCACTTAATCCGGACTACGGCCTACGCTCGGGCAAGATACTCAGCCATCTCGCAGCATTCGAAATCCCTGGCGAGCCGAAGCTGGCCTTCCATACCGACGGCGGCATGGTGATCAATCCGGACCTCGAAGACAAGAAACGTATCCTGCAAAACTCGCTTGAGGCACTGGCCCGCATCGGCCTCGACCGGCCCAAGGTAGCGCTGCTGACTGCCAACGAACAGGTCAACCCACGCATGCCTTCCACCACAGATGCGCAGACACTAGTTGAATTGTGGCAGCAAGGCTTCTTTCCGCCTTGCATCATCGAAGGGCCGATTGCGATGGATGTTGCGGCGTCAGCGGAGGCCGCAAACCAGAAGGGCATTCGCAGCCAAATTGCCGGAGAGGTAGACCTGTTTCTGCTGCCTAACATCGAAGCTGGAAATCTGGTCGGCAAAACTCTATTGCACTACGCCAAGGCAAAAATGGCCGGCGTGATTCTCGGCGCGACGCATCCGATAGTCCTCGTCTCTCGTTCGGATGATGCCGAGGCCAAACTCAACTCGATCGCACTGGCCTGTCTGCTGGCACCCGAGCGAAAAGTCGAAGCAGCGCCACTACCGGAGGCAGCTACCGCTGGGGTGTAGTCAGTCAAGAGATTCCCGGATTTACGGCCAGCAACAGCAACACAAGCACACAATATCCCGCACAATGGGCGGCCAAACGAAAACATCCGGAGCCACCTCATGACCGAACGGGAAACCGTCCCCGCCCCCCAAGGCCACACCCATGGAATGCTAATCATCGGCGCCGGCCTGGCCGGCCTGACCGTTGCCGAAACCCTGCGTGCTGAAGGCTACACAGGGCCGATCACCCTGGTTGGTGCCGAAGCCCATGCGCCCTACCAGCGCCCGCCGCTGTCCAAGGCCTTTTTGCTCGGCGATATCGCTGAGGCGCAACTGATGATGCGCCCACCTGAAATGCTGGTGAAAAAGAACATCAGCCTGAAAGTTCCCACAGGGACGCAAAGCGCTGGCGCTGGCGTGACGGCGATTGATCGTAGCGCAAAGCAGGTGACGCTCGATGACGGCACGACGTTGGCCTACGATGGCCTGGCGCTTTGCACCGGCTCGCGCCTGCGCGCCCTGCCCTTGGCCGGTGCCGACTGGCAAGGAGTGTTCGGCCTGCGCTCGCTGGACGATTCGAAAGGCATCAAGGCGGCACTCGAAACAGCGCAGAACGTGGTGATCATCGGCGGCGGATTCATCGGCCTCGAAGTCGCTGCTGTAGCACGCAAAAAAGGCAAGCAGGTCACGGTACTGGAAGCCGCCGACCGCCTCATGGCACGCGTTGTTGCACCACTGATTTCGCAGTTCTATTTTGATCTGCACACAACCCATGGCGCCGAGATAGTACTTGGCGCCATGGTTTCAGAACTGGCTGGCCTTGACAACAAGATTACCGCAGTCAAAACCAAAGACGGCCGCGAGTTTCCCGCCGATTTGGTACTGGTCGGCATCGGCGTCATACCCAATGCCGAAATCGCGCAGGCAGCCGGCCTCGAAGTCGAAGGTGGCATCGTTGTTGACGCCTGCGGTCGCAGCTCCGACCCTGCAATTGTCGCCGCCGGTGATTGCACTGCAAGACGCATGAACGATGGCAGCCTGCGCCGCCTCGAATCGGTGCAAAACGCACTGGAACAGGGAAAATCAGCAGCTACCGCAATGCTCGGTCACGAACGTCCCTTCAACGCCGCACCATGGTTCTGGTCGGACCAATATGACGTCAAGCTGCAGATGGCAGGACTGACAGCCGGCTTTGATCAGGTAGCGACACGTGGCGACCCGACAACAAATAAATTCTCCGCCTACTACTTCAAAGGCGAAAAACTAATTGCGGTCGACTCGCTGAACCACCCGGGCGATCACATGCTGGCACGCAAATTTTTCGACAAAGGCATCTCACCAACGGTGGAACAAGCCGCCGATTCTGCCTTCGATCTGAACTCATTGCTCACTTGAAAATATCAACGTCTTCATGAATGGTGATCGGCGTTCCGATTGCGCATCGAACGTCTTTCAGGAAGTCGGAATAGCTTGCTCGTACGACATACAATTCCGCTGGCGCGAATATCCTCCGTGATAGTTATTTGCCTCTTCACCAGCCTCTATTGAAATGATTGTCGTCACCTTGGGCTGCATCACCATCAGACCCAAGCTGGTTGATAGTGCAACGTCATGCTGCCCCGCAACATCCCGAGCTCGTTGCTTTTAGCAATGATTCGCGTTTAAATGATCATGTTCAACAAGAACGCTTTTACCTGTATCAAAGAAAAATGAGCCACGAGTTCATCCATAAAAATGAGGAGAAATAGATGAAAGTAAAAATGAAAATTGCCGCTATTGCCGCAGTGGCTGCTTGCAGTATGGCGGCAGGAACAGCCCAAGCAGGTAAGACGTTTGATTCCGTAAAGAGCAAAGGCTTTGTCCAATGCGGTGTCAGCACCGGCCTGCCCGGTTTTTCAGTTGCCGACGACAAAGGTCAATGGAAAGGTATCGACGTCGATGTTTGCCGTGCTGTTGCAGCCGCCATGTTTGGCGATGCCGGTAAAGTGAAATTCAGCCCACTTAACGCGAAGGAGCGTTTTACCGCACTTCAGTCTGGCGAGATTGATGTGTTGTCGCGCAATACGACATGGACCTATACACGTGATACCAGTTTGGGACTCAACTTTGCCGGAGTAACGTATTACGATGGTCAAGGCTTCATGGTTACCAAAAAGCTCAATATCAATACAGCCAAGAAGTTGTCGGGCGCAGCAATCTGTATTCAGGCTGGAACTACCACTGAACTCAACGTAGCCGACTACTTCCGCTCCAACAAGATGACTTACAAGGCCATTACTTACGACAGCTCGGACGAGACCGTAAAGGCATTCGAAGCCGGCCGTTGCGACGTGCTGACCTCCGATGCATCGCAGCTCTATGCTTTGAGAATCAAGCTTTCGGCTCCAGGCAACGCCTTCGTACTTCCCGAAATTATTTCGAAGGAGCCACTGGGTCCGGTAGTGCGTCAGGGTGATGATGAATGGTTCAACGTCGTTCGCTGGGCGCTGTTCGCACAGATCAATGCTGAGGAAGCCGGATTGACGTCAGGTAACGTCGATGGCATGAAGAGCAGCAAAGACCCCAACATCCGCCGCATCCTGGGTCTGGAAGGCGTCAAGGGTGAGATGCTGGGCCTCAAGGATGACTGGGCTTACCAGATCGTCAAACAGGTCGGCAACTACGGCGAAATGTTCGAGCGCAATGTAGGTAAAGGCAGCGCGCTGGGTATTGCACGCGGACAAAACGCGCTTTGGAATGCCGGCGGCTTGCAATACGCGCCTCCGATTCGCTAGTTTGGCGCTAAATCGCACGCCCTAGTTTTATAGGATAGGGCTGCATACACCACGACACTCCATGAGGAGTGTCGTGGTCTTCATTGCATCTGCTCAGCACGATTTCTATCGAGGTCCACCATGGCCGTTGCGCCTGGAATAGATCAAGCCGCGAAAAAGCCTTCCAAGCTGAACGATCCCCGATATCGGGCGTGGGTATTTCAGATTCTTGCCAGCCTGACCGTTGCCGGATTCATTTACTGGCTGGTCAACAATACCCTGCACAACATGGAGTTGCGGGGCATCTCCACTGGCTTTGCTTTTCTCAACAACCAAGCTGGGTTTGGCGTACTTCAGTCCCTGATCGAGTACGACGAAACCCATACCTACGGCCGAACCTTTGTCGTTGGGCTGCTCAATACGCTGCTCGTTTCCGGGTTGGGAATCTTCTTCGCGACCATCATCGGTTTTACGATCGGCGTTGCACGTCTGTCGCACAATTGGCTGGTCAATCGACTGGCGATGACTTACATTGAAATTTTCCGCAACATACCTCTGCTGTTGCAGATATTCTTTTGGTATTTCGCGGTCGCAATCAATTTGCCGGGGCCGCGTGAGGCCATGAAAATCAGCGATTTGGCATTCCTGAGCAATCGGGGTCTGTTTATTCCGCGTCCGGTGTTCGAAGAAGGCTTCGGCGTTACGGCACTGACCATATTGTTTGCCGTCGTCTTTGTGTTTTTTCTCGTTCGATGGGCGCGGCGTCGACGCGAATTGACAGGGCAATCTTTTCATACCGTTTACGTTTCGCTAGGCATTCTTTTGGGTTTGCCTGCCATTGCGTTCATCGCTACGGGCAAGCCATTGTCCTGGAATATTCCTGAAATGGGAGGCTTCAGTTTTTCCGGCGGACTCGCCGTAATTCCAGAGCTTTTTGCCCTGACACTCGCCCTCTCGGTTTATACAGGCGCATTTATCGCCGAGACCGTGCGCAGCGGTATTCAGGCGGTTGCCCACGGCCAGACCGAGGCGGCACGTGCGCTGGGATTGAAGCACAGCTGGACCCTGCGCCTGATTGTCATTCCCCAGGCAATGCGAGTGATCATTCCGCCACTGACAAGTCAATATCTGAATCTTGCCAAGAATTCTTCGCTCGCTGCAGCGATCGGCTACCCGGATCTTGTTGCAGTGTTTGCCGGAACCACCTTGAATCAGACCGGGCAGGCGGTTGAAGTTATTTCGATCACCATGGCGGTGTACCTGACTATGAGTCTTGTCATTTCGATTTTCATGAACTGGTACAACGCCAAGATGGCGTTGACGGAGCGCTGATATGGCAGATTTCACACCCTCTCCAGACTTGGCACCCCCTAGCCTGTCGGTCGGTCCCTTGGGATGGCTGCGGACAAATCTTTTCCCGGACCTAATCAATTCGGGGCTGACCTTGATCGCGCTTTACCTGGTGTACCTCACGCTCCCACCCGCTATTGATTGGGCATTACTCAAAGCGGACTGGTCAGGCACGTCCCGTGAGGCCTGCGTTTCAGGTGGCGCCTGTTGGGTATTTGTCAGCACCCGCCTGAACACTTTTCTCTACGGGTTTTTCCCCGAGTCCGGCTATTGGCGAGTCAATCTCCTGTACTTCGTCACAATCGCGCTGCTGGTCCCGCTTTTTGTTCAGCGCTTCAAACACAAAACAGTTCTGGCTATTGTCAATCTGGTGGCCTTCCCGCTACTGGTATGGGTTCTTATGTCGGGAGGCGTGTTCGGACTACCACACGTAGAGACCTCGAAATGGGGCGGGCTATCCCTGACACTAATACTGGCTGCCATTGGTTGCGTGGCAGCGTTGCCTTTCGGAATATTGCTGGCACTGGGACGCCAGGCCACCAACATGCCCGCAGTGAAAACCATGTGCGTAGTGTTCATCGAATTCTGGCGAGGGGTTCCGCTGATTACCGTACTGTTCATGTCGTCGGTCATGCTGCCCCTGTTTCTGCCCGAGGGGACCTCTTTCGACAAATTGCTGCGCGCACTGATCGGAATCACCATGTTTCAGTCGGCCTACATGGCCGAAGTGATTCGTGGTGGCCTGCAGGCAATTCCAAAAGGACAGTACGAGGCGGCTGATGCCATGGCTCTGACTTACTGGAAAAAAACCGGGCTTGTAATTCTTCCCCAGGCGTTGAAGATTGTGATTCCAGGCATCGTGAATACCTTCATCGCGCTGTTCAAAGACACCACGCTGGTGATCATCATCGGTCTGCTGGAAGTTCTCGGCATGGTGCAAACGGCGCTCAACGATCCCAATTGGCTCGGATATTCAACCGAAGGTTATGTATTTACCGCTGCCGTTTTCTGGATCTTTTGTTTCAGTATGTCGCGCTTTAGTCAGCGACTTGAAGCGCGCCTGCATACGGGGCACAAACGCTGAATGGTCAATCATCGATGCGGCACACCGCTACCACGCAACTTACCCTCGCGGGCCTTGTATTCTGGAGTCGGCAATGAATGAAATCGCAGAAAAGCAGCTTGAGAATAAAGTGTCTGATCAGCCCATAATCGAACTGACGGGTGTTCACAAATGGTACGGGCAGTTTCATGTGCTCAAGGACATCAATCTGCACGTGAAGAAAGGCGAGCGCATCGTGGTTTGCGGCCCTTCTGGCTCTGGCAAGTCCACCATGATTCGGTGCATCAATCGACTTGAGGAACATCAGCAGGGAAGCATCGTCGTAGACGGCATCGAACTGACCAGTGATGTAAAACAGATCGAGCATATTCGCCGCGAAGTCGGGATGGTGTTCCAGCACTTCAACCTGTTCCCCCATCTGACAGTGCTCGACAACTGCACTCTGGCGCCGATCTGGGTGCGCAAGATGCCTAGAAAAGATGCCGAAGAAGCTGCGATGAAATACCTTGAGCGAGTCAAAATTCCAGAGCAGGCCCTGAAGTATCCAGGGCAGTTGTCCGGTGGTCAGCAGCAACGCGTTGCCATCGCCCGCAGCCTGTGCATGAACCCCGCCATCATGCTGTTTGACGAGCCGACTTCCGCGCTTGATCCGGAGATGATCAAGGAAGTGCTGGACACCATGGTTGGACTGGCTGAAAGCGGGATGACCATGATGTGCGTCACGCACGAAATGGGATTTGCAAAAACCGTCGCCGACCGAGTCATATTCATGGACAAGGGCGAGATTATCGAAGAGAACGAGCCGCACGAATTCTTCAACAACCCGCAGAACGAGCGCACCAAGCTTTTCCTGAGTCAGATCCTCGGACACTAGATCGAAATTTATCTGTCGCCTTAGCGGGAAGCCATAGTCCGTAGTGTCAGGCTACAAACCCCAGCGGCACAAAGAGGCCGCCCAGCGTCTGCCGTGATTCCTGTCGCCACCAGCGTTCCAGTACTGTCGCATAAATGCTGCGGTAATCCACACTGAAACCCATATTGCCGTTTCCATCGAGAAGCGCAAGGCTCGGTTGCTCGCCGTAGAAGCCGCCGCGCACCCCGCCACCGAGCGCGAAATGCACGTTCGCGGTTCCGTGGTCGGTACCGCGGCTCTGGTTTTCTCTCGGGCGTCGGCCGAATTCGGCATAGCTCAGTACCAGTGTCCGTTGCCACCGATTCAACTCGATCAGTGCCGAGCGCAAAGCCGTCAGACCTTCGGCCAGTTGCTTCAGCAGATTGCCGTGGATGCCCGGCTGGTTCTGGTGAGTATCAAATCCTGATAGCGTCAGCCGCAACACCGCCACTTCCGCACCCGATCCGAGCACCTGACAAGCCGTCCTCACCGTATTGCCGAAACCGCCTTGCGGAAATTCAGTCTTGAAATTGAAGGCCGGTCCTTGGCCGTTCAGCTTCACCGCAGCATGGCGGATATCAGACTCCACTCGCTGGATGTATGCCAGCGGCCCTCCGCCTGAAGCGCCACCGCCTTCCGCCAAGCGGGCCATGCGTTCGAATTGCTGCGGATTTGACAAGGCAACGACGCGACCACCACCCGTCATCGGCCCCATGTCCTGACTGCCCACGATCACGGCATCAGCAGCAAATGTCGCGGGAGACGGCACGAGCGAAAAGCTGCGTGCCAACCAGCCTTGAGACAGGTATTGATCGCTTTTCGAAGCTGTGTCCCATATCTCGATGGAACGAAAGTGGGACAGATTCGGATTCGGGTAGCCAACACCTTGCAGCACCGCCAGTTCACGCGCCTTCCAAAGCGGCAGCAAAGCCTGCAGGGAGGGATGAAATCCCATGCGATCAGATATCTGCAGCACCTCGTCGCGGCGGACGCCGATCTGCGGCCGCAGTGTCCGGTAGTCCGGGTCCGCAAAGGGCACCACGGTGTTCAGTCCGTCGTTGCCGCCTTTCAGTTCGATCAGGATCAGCAAACGATCGTACGGCGACGTTCCGGCGGAAAAAGCCAGACCGGGGCTCAGCGCCATCAGTCCGGTGCCGCCGAGGCAGTTCAGAAATACGCGGCGTTTCATGAATTTTTCCTCATCGCGGTTACTTCAACTGATAGGTCGGATCGAGCAGGGCTTCGCGCAGATCCATGCGGCCGTCACGTTGCAGCAGCCGCTCGGCCAAGGCCTTGCGCGCCAGCAAGGTGCTGCTATTGATCCAGGCTTCGCCGCCGGGCCAGCCGCGGACATTCGGCGGCGCGAACAAATCCTGCCCAAGCTGGCGCAGAGCAAGGCTCAGGCGCTGAGGATCCGGCGCTTCCATCTCCAGCGTGTTCAAAGTACCCACTACCCAATCGATGGGCGACTTGATCAGGGCAAGGCGATTATCCGCAGCCCAGAATGCCCGGCTATTCAAGAGTTCGCGCAAAGCGACGCGGGTGTCATAGCCGGCCTCACGAAAACGCAGGGCAATGCGCCGAACCTCCTGTTCCTCTGGCGTCGTCGACACAAACTCGCGCCACAACTTGCGCACGACCAGTTCCGCGGTCTGCGGCTGTGCCAGCAGAATATCGAGTACCGCGTCACCATCCAGATTGCCGCTGACGCCGAGCACCGTCTTGCTGCCATTGTCATGGGCGAAGGGGCGCCAGCGGTATTCGCCGGTATTGCGCTCAATGCTCCAACCGGTAAAGGCGCGCGCTGCTTCCTTGATGTCCTGCTCGCTGTAGTTGCCTTCGCCCAGCGTGAACAGCTCCATCACCTCGCGCGCGAAATTCTCGTTGGGGCTGCCCTTGCGGTTGGTTGCCGAATCGAGATAAACAACCATCGCCGGGTCCTTGCCGACGGCATGCAGCAGTTCGCCGAAGCTTCCCAGCGCGTAGCGGCGCAACAACTGATTCTGCTCGACCATCAGTTTCGTGCTTCTGACTTTCTGCAGGCTGGAAACGAAATGGTTGTGCCAGAAAAGTGTCATGCGCTCACGCAACTGGGCGGCCGGTGTCGGCGCGTCGAGCATGGTGGCAAGCCACCATGCTCGCAGGCCGATCACTCGTTTCCTTTGCTCCCGTTTGCGATCCTCCTTGTCTTGCGCTCGCAGCATGCGCGGCGACTGATATTCCAGGAGATGCGCCGGCGGCGGCGGAACAACAGCGGCGGTATTCGCCAATAGGCGCTCGACCGCGTCCGCCCGCGCAAGCTTGGCAAACCCGACAATATCTGCCGGCCGCGCGCCGAAGCCGGCGCGATTCAACAAGTGCCCTGCATCGGCGGCACCCATGGCCGCTGCAAATACCGGCCCGACGGGCAAGACGCTGGAGGCCAGCATGATTAAAACGATCCGTAACGTAAGGCGCATGTAACGAACTCCGCTGTTGATGCAAACGAATGCTGAACTTCGCCTGTAAGTGAATTGTTGGGCCAACTTGCGGATATGTAAGGCCAAGTTTCGGCGGCGCGAATTCCGGCACTGCCGCAGGTGTTGTCTCGATCGCCCAGCCGGCTTATAGTCGGGAACCTTATGAAAACCAGCGCACGAATTATCCCCATCGCGAATGAGCTCAAAGCCGCAACGCGCAAGGCTGGCGAGCTTGCCGCACCCCTCGACGGCAGCCTTGTCGACCTGCGCCAGCGACGTGTGCGTGACCTGCGCATTTCGGTTACCGATCGCTGCAATTTCCGCTGCGTGTATTGCATGCCGAAGGCCGTGTTCGATCACGATTACGCCTTCCTGCGTCGTGCCGACCTGCTTTCCTTCGAAGAGATCGTCCGCATCGCGCGCATTTTTGTCGATCAGGGTGTCGAAAAAATCCGCATCACCGGCGGCGAGCCGCTGTTGCGCAAGCACATCGAGAATCTAATCGAACAGTTGGCCAAACTGCCGGTGGAACTGACGCTCACCACCAATGCCTCATTGCTGGGGAAAAAGGCGCGGGCACTGCGCGATGCCGGCCTCGACCGTGTCACGGTCAGTCTTGATGGTTTAGACGATGCCGTATTCAAGCGCATGAACGATGTCGATTACCCGGTCAGCGACGTGCTCGATGGCATCGCCGCCGCTGCCGCCGTCGGGCTGGCGCCGATCAAGGTGAATTGCGTGGTCAAGCGCGGCAGCAACGACGACCAGATCCTGCCGCTGGCGCGCCACTTCCGCAACAGCGGTCATATCCTGCGCTTTATCGAGTTCATGGATGTCGGCGCATCCAACGGCTGGTGCATGGATGAAGTGCTGCCGTCGGCCGACGTCATAGCCAAAATCAACGCCGAGTTCCCGCTGGAAGCGATCGACGCCAACTATCACGGCGAAGTTGCCGGCCGCTGGCGCTATCTGGATGGCGGCGGAGAAATCGGCGTCATCTCATCGGTGACGCAGGCATTTTGTTCAAGTTGCACGCGCATTCGGCTATCCACCGAAGGCCAACTTTACACCTGCCTGTTTGCCCAAGGGGGTCATGATCTACGCGCTTTGCTGCGCGATGGCGCCGACGACGAAAAACTGCAGCGCCTCATCGCCAATGTCTGGCGTGGACGTGACGACCGCTACTCCGAGATTCGCAGCGCCGCGACCGCCCTGCCGCAAGGCTCCGCTAAAATTGAAATGTCCTACATCGGCGGCTAGTCCGCTGCAGCGCGCTACTCCATGACCTCGATACTTCAGACCCTCTCCTGCGCCGATAACTACGATCCGAACTCCCTGCCCGTCGATCGTGCCCGCCAACTCATTCTCGATATGCTGAGCCCGGTAGTCGGCCACGAGCGCATCTTTGTACGACAGGCGCTCGACCGTGTCCTGGCTGAGGATGTGCTGTCGCCAATCAATGTACCGACCCACGACAATTCGGCCATGGACGGTTGGGCGGTTCGCTTTGACGACCTCGCGGCAGGTGAGAAAACCGCAGGCGAAACCCGGCTGAAAAATATCGGCACCGCATTTGCTGGCCGCGCCTTCGAGGGAAAACTCGGCGCTGGTGAGACGGTGAGAATCATGACCGGCGCGGTCCTGCCACAGGATGTGGACTGCGTGGTGATCCAGGAAGTAACGCGAGTCGAAAACGATGTTGTCATTGTCCCGCCAGGACAACGCCGCGATCAGAACACACGTCGCGCCGGTGAAGATTTGCAGGCCGGCAAGCCGGCCATTACTGCCGGCAAGAAGTTACGCCCGGCCGAAATCGGCATCATTGCCTCATTGGGTATTGCCGAGCTTTCGGTACGCCGTCGTGTTCGCGTCGCACTTTTTTCCACCGGCGATGAATTGTGCTCGATCGGCACCCCGCTCGCTCCGGGCGCGGTGTACGACAGCAACCGCTACACAATCTGGGGCATGCTCACGCGCCTGGGCTGCGAAGTCATCGACATGGGCGTGGTCAGGGACGATCCTGCCGTGCTTGAAGCAGCGTTTCGCGAAGCCGCAGCTTGCGCTGACGCGATCATCACCAGCGGTGGCGTCTCGGTCGGCGAGGCGGATTTCATCAAGCAACTGATGGCGCAGCTCGGTGAAGTCGCGTTCTGGAAAATCGCCATGAAGCCCGGCCGCCCGATGGCCTTCGGCCGCATTCAACCCGATGGCGAGGACAAACCCGGCGCCTGGCTGTTCGGCCTGCCGGGCAACCCGGTGGCCGTGATGGTCACCTTCTACCAGTTCGTACTTCCGGCGATTCTCAAGCTCGCCGGCGTCGATCCGCTCAAGCTCGTACCTGCCTTTCCGGCGCGCTGCACCGAGGCCATGAAAAAAGGCCGCGGCCGCACCGAGTTCCAGCGCGGCATCCTGTTTCAGGAAAACGGCGAATGGTGCGTGCGTCCCACCGGCGCGCAAGGCTCGGGCGTGCTGCGTTCGATGTCGGATGCCGACTGTTTCATCGTGCTCGAACATGAGCGCGAAAAAGTCGGCGCTGGCGATACGGTGATGGTGCAACTGATGAACGGTTTGGTGTAGGGCAGGCAAGACAAGGTGCATCTGTAGGAGTATTCTGACCAGCCTGCCAGTCGATCGAGTCGACGGGCTTTGCCGACCGGAGATAGCTCATGCTGACATTCGCATCCGCAAGCAGTGATGCCGTTAATTCACAAACGGCAATGCGCGAATGCCTCGATCAGGCGCGCGAACGTTTGAACGGTGCCGCAATCAATCTGATTGTTTTCCATACCACGGTCGGGCACGATTTCTCCAAATTGCTGGAGAGTGCCAAGGAGAATGCACCGGGTGCCAATATCGCCGGTTGTACCTGTTCCGGCGTTGTTGGCAGCGATGGAGCAAGCGAGCGCATGCGCTCTCTAGCGGTGATGGTGGTTAGTGGACGCGACTATGCTGTTGCCCATGCAGATGCAATCCGCGGTGCAAACTCATATGAAGTCGCAAGTCGTGTTGCGGCAGACCTGAAGGCACAAAATCCGAATATCACCATGGTCAACATCCTTGCCAGCGGCATTGATATCGCCGGTGATCAGGCCATCGCCGGAATCGAATCAGTCTTCGGCGAGGACACAATCGTATTTGGCGGCACCTCGGGCGACAACATGCGCGCCCGGGTTTGCTATCAATTCGCTGGCGACCAGATCCTCGAACGCGGCATCGTCCTGGTGGGCTATGCCGATCCGAGTCTGCGCATGCTGACGGCGGTTCATCATGGCAGTAAGCCCATCGGCAAACCATTTACGGTGACTCGTTCGGAGAGCAATCAGGTGTTTGAACTTGATGGCGCGGCCGCCTGGCCGGCGCTGATGCAGCGACTCAATTTGCCGGTGGACACAGAAGTCTCGCAAACCCTGCCGGTAGCCGGATTGGGGCAGCGCATCCCGGAGCAATTGCGAAATGCCTACGGCAACGATCATTTCATTCATACAATTTTCAAAGTCAGCGAGGACCGACAATCGTTTTTTCTGCCGGCGGCGTGCCTGCCAGGCACCGAGTTGTGGCTCATGGAGCGCGACGAAAACTACATGTTCGCGGGTGTCGAGACAATGATGACTGAGTTGGCTCGGCAGCTGGGCGATCAGCAACCCGTAGCGGTATTTCATACAGACTGCGCCGCACGCGGAAAATTCATGTTCAACCGCATCCTCAAAGATGAGATCATCGCGCGAATGCAGTATCCCATTTGCCAAGGCGAACCCGTACCCTGGCTGGGTAGCTACGGCTTCGGTGAATTTTCTCCGGTAGCGGGCGTCAATCGCTTTCACACGCAAACCTCGTCACTCTACGTTTTGACCAGGGCGCAGTAACTTGACCGGATCAGCCACAGCGCTTTCCGGCGCGGAACTAAGCCAGCTGTGCGACGACCTGCAGCGCCAGGTCAGCAACCACATCAACACCAAGCAGGAACTGATCGCCGCCCGCGATGCGCTGGACGGCGATCTGGATCGGTTTCGCGCGATTCAGCGCTTTAACCAACAGGCGCTTGGTTTATCCAGTGTCGAGGCCTTCATCAAGCTTTCAGTAGAGGCCATCGTCGATGCCTTCGAACTGGAATGCGGCGCAGTGATGTGCCTGAACAGCGACGGTACTCAAGTGCAAGTCGATGGCCAATTCGGCCTGGAAGATGCACCTCAATCGCTACCGTTCGACATGGGTTGGCTCGCGGGCGGCGCTTGCCATTTTTTCAGCGCTGAGCACCCGCTGCTGCAAGCCTGGAGCGGCTTACGATTGCGCGAAGTTATCGCCTGTACATTCCACGGTGCCGACGGCCGAGCGATTGGTCTTGTGCTGGGAGGACGCCGCGGCGTCACTTTCGATCCGATATCGCGCGAGTTGGAGCCCTCCTTTACCGTGATGGCACAGCAGATCGGGGCCATCTGGCGCAGCCAGCAGCTCACTGCCGACTTGCGCGCGGCGCTGGTGGAAGTCGAAGGCTACAAAGGCCGACTGGAAGCTGAGAATCTCTATCTGCGTGAGGAGATCGAACGCGGTCAACATTTTTCCAACATCGTTGGAAACAGCGAGGCGCTCCAGGACACCCTGGATCTGGTCGAAAAGGTGGCAAAGACCGACGCGAACGTGCTGATTTCCGGCGAAACCGGTACCGGCAAGGAACTACTGGCACGTGCGATTCACGATGGCAGCCGGCGCGGCGACAGGCCGTTGGTCAAGGTCAATTGCGCCGCCCTGCCCGATTTGCTGATCGAATCGGAATTGTTTGGTCACAAGAAGGGCGCCTTTAGCGGCGCCGTGGCGGACCGTATTGGCCGTTTTGAACTCGCCGATGGCGGAACGATTTTTCTCGACGAGGTTGGCGAACTACCTCTTGATCTCCAAGCCAAATTGCTCAGAGTGCTGCAAGAAGGAGAATTCGAACGTGTCGGGGAGTCAAGCCCGATACACGTCGACGTGCGTGTCATCGCGGCCACCAATCGCGATCTGATCCAGGAAACGGCAACGGGCAGCTTCCGCGAAGACCTCTACTACCGCCTGAATGTCTTCCCGATTCACGCGCCTGCATTGCGCGAACGCGGCGGCGATGTCCTGATGCTGGCACTTAAGTTCGCGCAACAGATGGCGCAACGGCTTGGGCGGGAAATCACCGGGCTATCGCAGGACGTCACTAACTGGCTGCTTAAATATTCCTGGCCGGGAAACGTCCGCGAATTGCAAAATGTCATCGAACGTGCAGTCATTCTCAGCAATAGCAGCGTCCTCCACTGGGACACAGGGCCAACGTCAGTTTCACCTCGCTCTATCTCGTCCAAAGAGCGCCGCGTCCCGCTACCTCGTACTTTGCGTGAAGCTGAAATCGAGTTGATCCAGGCGGCACTCTCGCATTGCAAGGGGATGATCGGCGGCAAGGACGGCGCTGCGCGCGTGCTTGATATTCCTGCCAGCACGCTGCGCGACCGCATTCGAAAATACAGCCTGAAGGAATAAGACGTCAAGAAACGGTGCGGTCGCTGCCCGCATAGCGGGCAGCGTTTTCCCGGCGAGGCTAACCACGCATACCCATGGGCTGGGCCGGGAACAAACTGGCATCGGCACTTGGGCGGGCTGCAACCCGGTCAAACCACGCCTGCAATCGATCCAGGCCCAAGGGAATCGGTTGGCCCGCGTTGCGCAGCAAATCGATATAGGTGAATAGGCATAGATCAGCGACGGTGAAACGATCGCCGCAAATCCATTTGCCCGGCTGCATCAGATCATTGAGCCACGACATTCCCTTGCTCGCCTTGACCTTCAAACCGTCGGCGGCTTCCGGAATGCAGTGCACCCGGGTGTTGAACAAATCGAAGCCCTCTTTGTAATAGAAGGCGTGGACACTCGGAATGCAAATGTTGATCTCGACGCGGCGCAGCCACATGCGGGTTTCGGCCCGCTCTTCCGGAGTTGCTCCGATCAGGGGATGATTCGGATTGAGTTCTTCCAGGTATTCGCAAATCGCCGCCGTCTCGGCCAGGCAGGTTCCGTCGTCGAGTTCAAGGGTCGGCGTCTGACCCGCAGGGTTCTTTTGCAGATAAGCCGGCTGCCGATTTTCGGCCGCGAAAAGGTCAACCTCGACGCGATCGAGATCGATTCCTTTTTCGAACATGAACATCCGTACCATGCGTGGGTTCATTCCAAATGACGTATGCAGTTTCATGGGTGGCTCCTTTTGTTTGGGTTTGTTTTTCGTTCAGCGGAGCCAGCATGGCCTCGCTTGCTCATACATTAGCGAATGCCGTGCCATGGCAGGCGATTCCCACAATTTTTGTAATATCTGCATTAATACAGACACTTGTAACTTACAATTGGGGGACCCCGATCTTTGCGCTGACACGGTATTCGTGTCAACACGGATACCGTGTCGATATCCGCATTTCATTGACTGCCAAATTACAAGGCGGAACTTCGAAGCCTATTCGGCCAGATCGGCGCTGCGAACCCGACCGAGCACGCGGCCAAGGCCGCCGCCAAAGTCGGTCAGCTTGATGCCCATCGCCACGACTACCGACTGACCCGGCTTGAGAACGCCAGGCAGCGAATACTCTCGGGCAAATTCTGTTTGCTGCACCACGCCCGCAACACGTAGATTGCCCAAAACAGCCGGGCTGCGATTGGTGACCCGCAGGCCAATGTTGCCGCTGCTGTCAGCCACTGGCGAGACCTGCACATAGTTGCCGGGATTGCGCGGCAGATCGAGACGCACCAGCGAGGTTGCCGCATGTTTTCCGACCTCCGAATTCGATCCCGCCGCGATCCTGAAGTGCTCGATGGCTTTGGTCGGATTCTTGGCACCCTGCGCCAGATTGCCCAAAACAAAATGTGCAGCCGCCGTCGGCAGCAGCGCGTTGCTGCGTTCCAGATCGTGCTGTGCTCCCTCGACATTGCCTAACTGCTCGCGCGTCACGCCGCGGTTCAAATGAAACGCAAAGTAGTCCGGATTGCGCTTGATGGCTTCACCGTACTCGCGCTCCGCTTCTTTTGTCCGCCCCAGTTTTTTCAGTGCATCGCCACGCAAGGCATGGAAAATCGCCTCACGCGGTTCCAGTTTGATGGCGCGATCGGCCTGCTCCAGTGCTTTTTTGGCATCCTTCTCCAGCGCCTTGCGGCCCTCATCGTGGGCGTCGTAGGCCGGCTTCGAGCGCAGCAGAAACGCCAGCTTGTGCCGATAGGCCTCCTCGCCGCGCAAGAGATTGGCCGGCAGGCCGGCGGCCTTGCTACGGTTGGCTTCAACCCGTTCCTGCGACGGCGGATGGGTGGAAAACATGCCGGCCAGCCAGTTCTGTTCCTTTTTTCCCGAGAGGCGAACAAAGGTTTGTTGCAATTCCACGGCCGCCTTCGGGTCGTAGCCGGCACGCACCATGTAATCAATGCCATAGTTATCGGCTTCCAGCTCGTGATCGCGGCCGAAGCGGAAATTGAGCAGCGCCGCACCGCCTTGTGCAGCGAAATCGACCAAACCCGCATTTCGATTATCCGCGGCCAGCACCGAGATGATTACCGCCCCGGCCGAGAGCAGCGTCCCCCGCTCCACTGAACTCGCGCCGTGACGCGCGGCGGCATGCACGATCTCGTGCGACAGCACCGCCGCCAGTTCCGCCTCGCTCTTGAGCTCAGTCAGCAGACCGCGATTGACCGCCAGCTTGCCGCCGGGCAGTGCCCAGGCATTGGGCACCGAATCATTGATGATGACGAACTCGAAGGGAAGATTGGGCCTGTCGCTGACTTTCACCAGTTTCTGCCCCACCTGGCTGATGTAGGCCGCCAGCGTCGGATCGAGAATGAACTGACCACCCGCCGACTGCTGGCTGGGCACGTACTGCTCGGCCCCCATCTTGATTTCCTGCTGCTCGGAGACAAAACGCAGTTCGCTTTTCTTGGTCACCGGATTGGTGCCGCAGCCACTCATCGCCATTGCGAACAGGGCCAGCAAGCTGATATATACAAATCGGGCCAAGCTTGAAGAAATTGTGTTCATGATCTCGAGACTCTCCGGCAGGTCGAAGCAAACGCAGTGCTATTCTGCACCATCGTCCATCATGCATATGTAACCCGATGTCACAGCCCATCAAGAACATCCTGATTGTCGGCGGCGGAACGGCCGGCTGGCTCACCGCCACTTTTCTCAGCCGCTTCCTTGACCCGCAAGTCTGCCGCGTGACGCTGGTCGAGTCGGAGACGATAGGCAGCATCGGCGTCGGCGAGGCCACCGTGCCGCCCCTGGTAGCCTTCCTGCGCGCCATGGGTATTGACGAAGCCGCCTTCATGAAGGCCAGCGACGCCACCTACAAGCTCGGCATCAAATTCGTCGACTGGCACCGTGACGCGCCGGAAATCTGGCATCCCTTCGGTGTCGTCGGCGCGCCGCAGATTGTCGGGCTGCCGCTGTTCCATCACTGGATGCGTCATCGCCAGACCGGTCGTGAGCATTCGCCCTACACCTCATATTCCTTGCAGGCACTGCTCGGCGACATGAAGCGCGGGCCGCATCCGCTGAATGGCAATCCGCTGGACACCTCCGCCATCATGCGTCAGGGCGCCTACGCTTATCACCTCGACGCACACGCCTTCGCCGGCTTCTTGCGCCAGGTCGCGGTCGGACGCGGCGTGCAGCACATTGTCGATGAGGTGGGCAATGTCGCACTCGACGAGCGCGGCTTTATCACGCATGTGGACACCGCCGCCCATGGCGCTCTGCAAGCCGATCTGTTCATCGATTGCAGCGGTTTCGCCGCGCATCTGATCGAGCAAACCCTGGGCGACCGGCATATTAGCTATGCCGACCAGTTGCTATGCGACAGCGCCGTGGTAATGCCCCTGCCCCACGACGAAGATTTTCATCCCTACACCCGCGCCACCGCCCTCAAGGCGGGCTGGTGCTGGCGCATTCCGTTGCGCCATCGGGTCGGCAACGGCTACGTGTATTCCAGCCGTTTCAGCTCCAGGGAACAAGCCGCCGACGAATTGAAGGCCCATCTCGGACAGCCGGATGCAACGCCCACCCATCTGGCGATGAAGGTCGGACGACGCGAGAATTTCTGGGTCAAAAACTGTCTCGCCATTGGCCTCTCGGCCGGCTTTCTGGAGCCGCTCGAATCGACCGGCATCTATCTGGCGCAAAAAAGCATCGAAATGCTGCTCGACTACTTTCCCGATACCGGCTTCGATCCCCTGCTGATCCAGCGCTACAACCAGCGGGTTGCCCGCGAATACGACGAAGCCCGTGACTTCATCGTGCTCCACTACCTGCTCAGCCAGCGCGACGATACAGAGTTCTGGCGCACCGCCCGCTCCCTTCCTCCCCCGGACTCGCTCGCCGCGACGCTGGAATTCTATGATCAGACCGGCCTCGTCGATTGGCAGAACCATTCGCTGTTCGGCGACACCAGTTTTTACGCCATTGCCACCGGATTTGGCCGCCTGCCACAACGCCCGCACGGCATGAGCGGCCAATTGAACGGCGAAAATGCGTGGCATGCCATGCAGCAGATCAAGACCGCCAACCTGGAACTTGCACGGTCCCTGCCCGATCATGGAGAGTTGATGCGCCAATTGCATTCGCGCTAGCGACTTCGTTGCATTTCTTCCGAATTCAAATCCCTTCACACTACCGAGAACTCTGATGAAGACATTTTCAGTAGCGCTGCGCAAGCTGGCATTGCTGTTTGCCGTGATAGTGCTGCCGACCGGTGCAATGGCGGAGCCACCTAAAATGGGCATCGTGATCATGCACGGCAAGGGTGGATCGCCCTCCAGGCATG
>FLOH01000169.1_pt1 | contig 180647 bp, 181 predicted proteins | sample 756751 | NCBI WGS metagenome assembly FLOH01 (sample SAMEA4026879, study PRJEB14308) | marine metagenome | biome: coastal water; material: water | depth 74 m | reverse complement strand
TCATACGCCGAAATCGGCACCTTTTTATTGAGATGCTTCAAGGTATGCTTTGCTTTGCCGATGGCATTTTCAATCAGCACCTGTAGCACATGCAAAACGCCACTCTGCTCCAGGCGTGAAAGCTTTTCACCTTTTAGTAGCCGTTGTCGAACTTCATCAAGCACACCACCGTTAACTTCAGCAAGCTGTTGCGTCTCTTTTAGATAAATATCAAGCCGCATAAAGCTTTTCCCAGTAATATTCTTCCAGTTCTCGCCAGGTTCTATTTAAAAAGTGGCTCAAGGCTAAGGTGTTTTCGCCTTTCAGGATGACGCCCTCATTCGCAATACTTTCACGCATGGCGAGCCCTGCGCTTTGAATATTGATCAAATCAATTCGGTCAACCGCTATTTCCAGAGATTTAGCGAGATGGCGGCGTAGCTGCTCAGTATTTGCCAGTTGAGTCATGGCATCGACGCCCCTATGCCATTGTAGAGCAATATCCCAGTCGCTATTAGTGGCCGATGTATTACTGGCCCGGCTGCCAATTAAAACGGCCAGCTCCAACTGACTGTTGTTTTCACATATCTGTATTAGTTTGTTAAACTGCTTCATCGAAAAAAGCCCATCAACACCCGAAACCAGAATCATACCATTTATTGGCCGGATCGCATCCCTAATGGGCCAGTCTGACACTTGCAAAAACCTAAAATATGGCACAAACATAAGCTGCCCCGTATAATCGGCGGGTCTTAAAAATCACCATCGGGTCGTGTTTTGAACTACAAGGAATCCTCATCTTTCATTGTCTGGGCTCAGCGCGCTTTAGATGTTTTCATTCCGATTGCCATTCTGTATCTTTTAACATCCCTGTACCCGGCGGCAGAGTGGTCAGATAAGTATCAGATTCTGGCAATTCTGGGTGGTTTGCTGCTGGTGGTGTTCAATCAGAGCACCGGTGCCTACTCGCTGTGGCGCGGTTACGCGCTATTTTCCGGATTCCGCCTGGTGATTCAGGCCTGGGTGTTTACCTGGCTGGCTCTGCTCGCACTGACCTTTCTGTTCAAGGACAGTAGTTACTATTCGCGTTTTGTGCTGACCGGCTGGGCCATCATTACGCCGTTTGTACTGCTGCTTTACCGTTTTATTCTGCGTAGTTTTCTGGGTAAATTCCGCACTCAGGGCTGGAGCACACGCAAGGTCGCGATCCTCGGGGCTGGAATGCTGGGACATAAACTGGCGACGACGCTGACAACGGCCAAAATGCTCGGTTATGTGCCGGTCTGTTTCTATGATGATGACGAGAGTCTGACGAATACTGCTTTCAATGGTATTCCAGTGGCTGGCACTATCGATGAGTTTCTAAAAACCAAAGGGCTGGAAGATCAGTTTGATGAAATCTACATCACGCTGCCGCTACGCGCGGAAAAGCGCATCAAGGAAATCCTGTATGTGCTGTCGGATAGCACCATTACGGTTAAATTTATTCCGGATTATTTCACTTTCGACCTGTTGCATTCGCGCATTACCGATATCGGTGGCATCCCTATCATCAGTGTTTACGACTCGCCACTCAATAATCTCACTAACAAGGCCTTCAAACGGCTGGAAGATATCGTACTTTCTATCATCATCCTGGTATTGATTGCGCCTTTACTGCTAATCATTGGCATTCTGGTAAAAACCACTTCCGACGGCCCGGTCATCTTCAGGCAGAAAAGATACGGTCTGAATGGCAAGGAAATCAATGTGTGGAAGTTTCGCACCATGCACGTGACGGAAGATGATGGCAGCGTGATTCAGGCGAAAAAGAATGACAGTCGGATCACCCCGGTCGGGGCATTCCTGCGCAAAACCTCGCTCGATGAACTACCTCAGTTTTTCAATGCACTGTCCGGGCGCATGTCGATCGTCGGCCCCAGGCCGCATGCCACCGCACACAACGAACAGCACCGCAAGCAGATTTCACGCTATATGCTGCGCCATACGGTTAAACCCGGCATTACCGGCTGGGCACAGGTCAACGGCTGGCGCGGCGAAACTGACACGCTGGATAAGATGGTGAAACGGGTTGAATTCGACCTGTTCTATATCGATAACTGGTCGATCTGGCTGGATTTAAAGATCATCATGCTGACCGTGATTAAGGGCTTTATCAACAAAAACGCCTACTGAGCCGCCGATAAAAAAGATAGTAAAAGCCCAGCTTATTCAGGCTAACGGTTGCTGATAACACAGCCGGAGTGTTTGCAGCATATGGCTGATCTCGAATCACTGCCGTGCATAATCAAACGCCTGTTCCCGCATCTGCTCTAATTCACTGGTGCTCGACTGCAAGGCTTTTTCGATAACCGCTTCCAGCGCCTGTAGACTTGTGCTGTCATAACAAAAGGCATACTCTGCCGGCACCACTTCAGCCAGCCCGCCGGCATTCGAAGCAATCAGCGATTTTTTCAGCATCATGGCCTCAACGGCGACATAACCAAACGACTCGAATAGCGATGGAATCAGCACGAAGTCGAGGGATTGCATGGTGCGATACACATCATCCACTTCGCCATGCAGAAATATCCTGTCCGTCAGCCCGCTTTTCTCAATTTCATCCTCTAGTGACTGGCGTAATGGCCCGTTACCATACAGGTGAAATTCAAACGCTCGACCTTTTGCGAGTAATGACTGCACGGCCTGCAACGCCAGATGCGGCCCTTTTTCGTGACGCAAAATTCCAAAATATCCGATCCGCAGTGGCTGCCCTTCGATTCTGCCCGGAGCAGGTGCGGCCTGACTCTGCTCAATCCACGCTATTCCATTGTAATTAACCCGCGTATGGACTGACCCGCAGCCGAACTTGGCGGCAAACGAGCTGGCCGTGTATCTGGATTCGAACAACAATAGATCGGTGAAGTGGCACAGAAAACGCTCCACCAGCCGGTATATCCAGCTTTCGATCCGGCTGAACATACTATGCACCACACCGCCATGCGGGGTATAGATGACGGCACAACCGGCGAGCTTACCGCAGATTCTGGCATACAGCCCGCCCTTGGCTCCGTGCCCATGTACCAGATCAATATTATGGCGGCGTATATAGCGGTAAATACTCAGGCAGTTTCGCAGATCGGAAAGCGCCGGCTTTTTAGAGATATCGAGACAACGATGATCGCTGATGCGCTGTTCCAGTTCAGTGATTTCATTCTGGTACTGCCGATCACCCTGGTTTGAGCTGATATAGTAAAAATCAAAATCATTGTGCAGGCCGTTTAAAATATCATGTACATGTTTACGAATCCCGCCGGCAGGGTCGCCCACAATCTGTAATACACGTCTGTTCGCCATTCTAAAACTTGACTCTTTTAACCAGCCCGGCCAGCCAGTTACTTTGCGGCAACAGGGTCAGCAGGCGGCTAAACAACGCCAGCACAAAAAATTTGGCATGGAAGCGAGATTCAAAAATCAGTCCCGCATTGCGTAGTAAAGCAACCGGTTGAAAGTCACGGTGACCCAGTATCACACGGTTCAAATTGGTATTCGCGCGATCCTTCATCAGTAAAAATCGGCGATAACGGACTAGCTGCGTACTCTGTTGTGCCGAAAAACCACCATTCTCGATAGCATCATCAAGCACCAGAAAATAATCATGATCGTCTATGCGTGCACGCGCCAGGTTAAACGAAAAGCTGACCGCCGAAACACGATAGCGTATCAAGGGTAGATTGATAAAGCCGAACGTCCCCTGCTCGGTTAAGCGGAACCAGACATTCAAATCGGCCGAACTTTTAAACGCCTGCCCGTTAAAAAGTTGTATATGATTTTTCAGGATAGCAGTTCTAAACAGCACACTGGGACAGGTTACAAAGTTGCCGTATTTAAAACACAGATTGATCAGGGTGAAACGATCCAGCTCAGACTCCTGCTGATCCGCCAGCTCCGGCGGCACCATCCTCAGCCCGGTCGCCGTACCGTTTTCATCGATCAGGCCGGCATGGGTTGATACCGCAACCGCATCCGGGTGACGCATCAGGAAATTAATCTGCGCAGCTATGATGCTGCTTTCATACACATCATCCGAATGAAAGATGGCGGCAAACTCACCTTCCGCTTCTGCGATACAGGTATTGAAATTATCCTCCCCGGAAACGGTGGATTCACGCCTAAACAGTTGAATACGTGGATCTTCATCGATAAAACGCTGCACCACCTCGCGCGTTGCATCGCTGGAAGCATTATCGAAAACCTTGATCAGCAGATTCGGATACGACTGACTGACGATACTGTGCAGGGTCTGCGCAATCGTCAGTGCATTGTTGTAACACGGGATACACACACAAACCAGTGGATCAGACATCCACACCTCTGCGTCGATACTGGCGAAAAACGATCAGTGCCAGATACAAGCCAGCCACGCTGCTAAATAAAAGGGAAACGAGGATACTTTGTGCTTTGCCCCATAACGCATAGGCAACGACAGCCACCGGCAATAGCGTAACGATCAGTCTGGCCAGCGCCAGCCAGGGGAAACAAAAACTCAACAGCCGCCTGGCTGACCTCAGCATCAATACCAGCGTAACCACCCACGACAGGGTCAGCGAAAGAATAACCAGCCACTGCCAGTAAACAGAATAGACCGCACTAAAACTCGCCAGCGAAGCGATCATCGCGCCCCACAGGTAAGGCGTTATATTCCTGTGTGTCTGATACTCGCTATGGGCCGCATGGCTAAGCACGTTGGTCGATACCCTAAGAAACTCGATAAACAGACCGGCCATTAAAAAAATATAGGCGGACAGGAAACGCGAGTCCGCCAGTATCGACAGCAGAAAGGGAGAGACCGCAATCAATACAAACAGCGCGCCGCCAATCACCGGAATCGTATTATTGATAAAGCTCTGGAACAGCCGAGAGCGCTCCTGCTGCGTCTGGCATTGTGCCAGCCCCTTATAAAAGGGTGCATGAAAAACCTGCATGATGAGTGACTCAACAGCGCCGGCCAGACTGGTCGCCAGACCCAGGCCGAGCCCGATATAGGCCAGGTCTTCTGCACTCAGCGCACCCTCAATAATCAGCTTATAGGAATTTCCTAGCACCCAGAATAACAGGGTAGCAGCGGCCAGAGGCAGGGAGAAGCTGGAAACGCCTTTAATTGCACCCCATTTTAACGGTGAAAGCGTTAAACTTTCTTTGCCAAGCAGCCTTTTATAAAAGTAGGCCAGTGCCAGTAAAAAACCGATAATCAGCCCGCCAATCTGGCCACTAAACCAGAACAGAGCTGTGGGCTCGTAACTAAGCACAAAAGCACTCGAAAACATCAGGTAGAGTACCACTGAAACCAGGGTGAAAATCACAAACGCCTTGCGGTAATACAACAGGTTGAGCGCAGGTATGACCGTCTGGTTCCAGGTATTAAAATAAACAAACAGAAATAAAAGCAGCGAAAAATAAAACGTATCAATCGACTCACCCACACCGGCAACAGCAAGCAACGCTGGCACCAGCAAGGTCAACATCGAGACCGCCAGTACGTAATAATTAAAGGCTAAAAAATTGCTCGCAATAGTCCCTTCGTCTTTCCAGCTATTCAGCTTACGATTGATAAAGCTACCAACAGGATTGATCAGTGCCATACCAAAAAAAGAGGCGACAGAAATGATCAGTATCAGATGGCCGATTTCATTATCCGGCAGATAAGTGGTAAACAGTCTGACCGCAATAAACAGCAACAGTATTTGCAGGAGTTTACCTGCGCCGAGAATGACCAGGTCCGAACGCAGGAATGACTTGAAAGCAGACATTTATGCAGTCACTTGCTGGATAATCGTATCAACGAAATACTCCACCGAAAACTCTTGTGCTGCTGCAGAACTCAGATAACCCTGAATCGCCTCCAGCCGTTCCTGATATTCTTCATCCGTCATTTCCGCCAAATAGAGATACAGATCTTCATAGCTGGAAAAATTCCGCATATCGACAAAACATTGCGCAGGGATATGATCCAGAATATTTCCGGCACCCCAATAGACCGGTATGCAACCAGCAAAAAAGCAGTCGAATATTTTTTCCGTGATGTAGCCAGGGATATCTCTGGCATTTTCAAAACAGATAGAAAAACGGTATTGCTCGAGCAGACTCTTCTTTTCTTCGACCCGACCTCTATAGGAAGGAAAGCGTTGTGCCAGTAACCTGGTGAGCGGACCAATCCGGTTCAGTGCACGCCAAAGTTTCGGACCGGAAAAACGATAGCGATCCCAGCCGATGCCATACAGATCGAATTGCTGTGGATGGTTGTGTTCAAACCAGCGTATCGCCTCGACTCTTTTGCTATACAGCTCGAGGGGATGGTCAACGCGTTTATGCCCGGCTATCAATGCGCAGAATTTATCTTTCTTTGCCAGATCCCGGTTTATCTGCTCCGGCAACTGAAAGGCGAAATTCATCTTGAAGTACTTTTTGTTATCTACAAAATCATCATGCCAGGTGAATATTTTGTGAAACGCCCGATGGCTTTCCAGTTGCCAGTTATCCGGACGTATCAACTCACTTTCAAACAGGAGTAGATAAGATTTTCGCGCCGCATTTGCAGCGGGCAGACGAGCAGGCATTTCATTGTAGATAACCAGTTCGGCATCTTCCGCAGAATGCAGGTCGGAAGTCGCCAGATCAAAACCGGATTCTTTCAACTGCTGTTTCAATGCATAAAAGGGCAACAGGCAATTATCACGATTGGCGATGCGGTCATCCAGTGCGAACAGGCGGTTATTACGGTAAAAAGAATCTGCGGTTACGATACAGGCTTTTTTCATGAGACTGTGCGGATGACCTGTTCAATCCGATGGATATAACCATGTTGCTGCAGAGCGCGCTGGTGTCCTGCGACTCTGATGGCTTCGCGTTCGCTTTCATTTTCCTGTTCCAGATAATAACGAATCAGCAACGCGGCTTCCTCGACCGAGGAATAGCAGCAGACCTCGCTACCGATCTGCAGGTAGCTTTCCAGTGTCGGCACATAGTCGGTTAACTGGAACCCGCCAAAGTATGGAATTTCAAAGTTTCGTGCCTTAATCTGGCTGGAAGCCTTGCGCGACTTCAGCGCGGTTAAAAACGCACGCAGCGAACTAAACAGATAGCTAAAACTGAAGCTGGTGCTATTCGAAATATTTAAATTTATCTTTGAGCGCACAAAAAGCTCAGACATCTGCTGACTGCTTAAAGCGCCCTGCGGCCAGCCATGTCCGAATGCAGACACGCTGATACCCTGCGCGACCAGCTGATTGATAAACCATTGTCGATAGGGATGATAGGCGCCGACAAAGCTAACATCGTGGGCATAGCTGCGCGCCCCGGACGGCACTTCATGCTCATTGATGGCTGCCCACTGACTATAGATTACGTTGTTCTGACCGATGCGGTGATACTTTGGAATGGAAAATTTATCGGTGGTCACACACCAGCTAAAACAGGGGGCGTACACTCGGGTAAAACTGTCAAAACGCCACTGGTCATCCCCGAACCAGTTGATGGTGGTATATTTTGACTTCAGGTATTGTAAAGTCGAAATCGAAAACTGATCTCTGAACAGGCAGAAAAAAATCAGATCCGGCTTGATCGAATCCGCGCATTCACGGACGGCCGTTTGCAGCGCAGGAATGTCTTTTAGATAATCGTCGTAATAAAAGGTAGAGACCTGATGCCCCAGACGCTCAAAGGATTGCTTGAAACCATCCTGACCGATCGCATTAACACCACGTGACTTGATGCCATAGTCATACAGCAGATCGACATATAGTATCTTCATTTAAACCGGTTCAAAAGCTGATGGAACTCCAGCAATGTCGGTTTGATATCGAGCTGGTGATTGCCGACAAAGAATCCATGCCTGTCAATGTATTCAGCGTTCTCGAGGGTGCCTGAAATTTCATAATCAAAATACTGAATCACGGCATTCTTGGCAAAATTACCGGTCACAATCGGACGGCACTCGACTCCATTTTCGATCAGATAGGAAGTCAGCTTTTTTCTCTCGATTCCCGAGCCCTGTTTTATCAGCAAGGAAAATCCGAACCAGCTACTTTGCCCCGTTTCCTGCTGGATCGACAGGTAAGGATGGTTAGCGAATAGCTGCTGGAAATACTCTCCGTTTTCACGGCGTACTTTTATAAATTCCGGCAACTTCTTTAACTGCTGTATGCCGATGGCTCCGCTCATTTCGAGCGGGCGTACGTTATAACCGGGCAGGATAAATTTAAACGACTCTTCAAAAGGGTCATCACTTTTTTTGCCGGAAACCAGATTGTTATCGGGCAGGTTACGGGTCCAGCCATGTGCACGCAGACACAGCAGAATATGATACAGCTCTTCATCATCGGTGAGCAGACAACCGCCTTCCATGGTCGCGATATGGTGGCTGAAAAAGGAGCTGAAGGAACCCATAACACCGAAGGTACCGGCCTGCTTTCCAGAGATTTCGGCACCCATCGATTCGCAGTTATCTTCCAGCAGGATAATATTGCGCTCACCGATGAGTTTTTGGATTGCGCTAAAATCATTCGGATTTCCGAGCAGGTTGACCGCCAGAATCGCGCGCGTATCCGGCGTGATCGCCTGTGCCAGTTCATCCAGATTGAGATTCAGCGTGTCTCGGTCGATATCGACAAACTTCACCTTCAGCCCGTATTGCTGCAGCGGAAAATAGGTGGTCGACCAGGATACTGCCGGTACGATGACTTCATCGCCACGCTTTAATCTCAACTTTTCATTGCGCGTATAAAACAGCGCCGCAATCATCAGTAGATTAGCGGTCGAGCCGGAACTCACCATCAACGCATATTGTGCTCCGAAATAGTCGGCAAACTGCTTTTCGTAGTCGTCCACATGCTGACCCATGGTAAACATATTGGAGTCGATCACCTGCTGAATCGCGGCTAACTCTTTGTCATCCCAGGTACTGCTGGCGAGTGGGTATTTGTTCATTGCTTTATATGGCTCAGATAAAAATCATAGGTCTGTTGTATGCCCGCGCTTAACTCAGTTTTATAACGCCACCCAAACTGTTTCAGTCGACTGTCATCGATCAGCTTTTGCTTCATCCCTACCGGCTTCGACAGGTCATGCTTAAACTCTCCCTGATAACCGATCACGCGTGCGATCTGCTGATAGTATTCATTGATAGTGTAATCGTGCCCGAGTCCGACGTTGATGTTTTGCGGCATCTTTTCAAAATTCTCAATCGCATAAAAGATAAAGTCGGCCAGATCGGCGGCAAACATAAACTCTCTTCTGGCTTCACCATCACCCCAGATATCGATAGCGTCACTGCCCTGCTTTTTTGCCGTTGCGATCTTGTTGATCACGGCGGGTATCATATGCGAATGTTCGGGATCAAACTTGTCATGTGGCCCGTAGATATTGCAGGGAATCACGGTTTTATACAGCAACCGCTCATCCTCACGATGGATATATTCACACAGGCGGGTGCTCGACACCTTGGCCAGCGCATAGCCTTCATTGGTCGGTTCCAGTTCACCCTGTAAAATCAGATCTTCCGATAAAGGATTCGCTGCATTGCGTGGATACATACAGGAGCTGCTCAGATTCATCAAGCGTGGCACGCCGAGGGCATAGGCATTGGTCAGGATGTTCAGCCCCATCTGCATATTCTCGACCAGAAACTTGACCGGATGAGCGATGTTGGCCTGGATACCGCCCACCACGCCGGCCGCATGAATAATCATGTCCGGCTGATGCAATTCGATATAGTCATGCACCTGCAGGTTGTCCAGCAGGTTCAGCTCACGACTGGCGGGGCACAGAATGTCATATTCAGCCGCGCTGGCATGCTCCAGAATATTCCTGCCGACCATGCCGTTTGAACCGGTTAGCAATATTTTCATAGCTGGTGTCTCACTCAAGCGTTACTGGAATATCGTGTCCGTGCAATTTCAACAGCGCATGACGGCACGCAATCTTAAGATCTTCCAGCACCATTTCCGCACACATTTCCTGCACCGTAATCTCCGGCACCCAGCCCAATTTTTGCTTCGCATTGGATGGATCACCGAGCAGTGATTCAACCTCGGTTGGACGAAAATAGCGCGGATCAATCTGGATCAGGACATCCCCAGTTTTGACTGCCGGAGCCTTATCGCCTTCAACCGCAACCACTACGCCTTTCTCGTTCAGACCTTTGCCACTAAACTCCAGTGTAATCCCGAGTTCAGCAGCCGACCACAGGATAAACTGGCGGACCGAGTATTGCACACCGGTGGCGATAACAAAGTCTTCCGGCAGTTCCTGCTGCAGCATCATCCATTGCATGCGCACATAATCTTTCGCATGTCCCCAGTCCCGCAATGCATCCAGATTACCCAGAAACAGGTTTGTTTCGAGCCCCTGTGCAATATTGGCCAGGCCTCGGGTAATCTTGCGCGTCACAAAGGTTTCGCCACGGCGCGGTGATTCATGGTTAAACAAAATGCCGTTACAGGCATACATGCCATAGGCTTCACGATAATTCACTGTAATCCAGTAGGCATACAGCTTGGCCACCGCATAGGGCGAGCGCGGATAGAAAGGGGTTTTCTCGGTTTGCGGGGTTTCCTGCACCAGACCATACAGCTCCGAGGTGGAAGCCTGATAAAAGCGGGTTTTCTTTTCCAGCCCGAGAAAGCGGATCGCCTCCAGCAGACGCAGGGTTCCATTCGCAACTACATCTGCAGTGTATTCGGGTGCTTCAAAACTGACCGCCACATGGGACTGTGCAGCCAGGTTATAAACCTCATCCGGCTCAATATCCTTGAGTATACGGGTCAGATTGGACGAATCGGTTAAATCACCATAATGCAACTTGAAGTGCGCATTCTTGATATGCGGATCCTGGAAAATATGATCGATGCGCTGCGTATTAAAAGATGACGCACGGCGCTTTATCCCATGCACTTCATAACCTTTTTCCAGTAACAATTCCGCCAGATAAGAGCCGTCCTGCCCTGTGATACCGGTTATTAATGCCTTTTTCATATTTCACCTTTACTATAAAAAAATTCTACTTTACACCCGAGGGAAACCAAATAGCGGGGCTGTTCCAATAAGAAAAAGCGGATTCAATCAAGATATTTGCATCATCTGGCGAGGTGTTTTAAAGCCTGAAGACTGTCGGGGTTTATTATTTAGCTTTTATACCGCATTGTAAACATCCTTTAGGACAACTGTACTCAGGATTCCCTGGTTCCAACCCTGAGCGAGCGCTGGACAGAATTGAACGGCATGCACGAAGGTCGGGTAATGTAGTTCTGGAAAGCCAATACAACAACATAGGCGAAAGCGATATAAAATAAATAATGCAGCAGGTTTTCAGTAATAGCACCGACCAGAAAACCGAATACAAAAGAAATGAAAACCTTACTACCGAAATTAACATTAAAGATATTTACAGAACTATATCTGATCCAGTTTTTTATAAACGCTAACCATAGAAGTAAACCGACCAGACCTGAGCTGTAGAATAAGGCTATATAGGAGTTATCAATCACTAAAGAATGAAAGCTACCAAAATCTCCATTCTGCACTCTTCCCATTCCAAACAATAAACTGCTTAAATCAATTCCATCGGGGTCGAGTAATAAGCCCCAGTTTTGAAAGCGAATCAGCAGGTTTGTTGGATCAAAAACCTTCAAAACACTATCACTAAAAATAAACCCAAAAATAACGATCGCTACGCTATAACGCCAGTTTTGCTTCATAAACTCAAATAGTTGGCTAACAATTTTCCCATTCGCATGAAAATATAAAAGCGATGCGACCGACACCAGCATCATCAGGTAAACCGTCCTCGAAACAGTGAATAGAATCGCAATAAAAATGATCGTTGCCGCAACAACTGCATACCAGGGGTAGTGCTTTTTTAGCAGCATCCATTCCACAGAGATCAAAAAAGCCAGTATGCAAACAATTCCCGACTCGACTGGAGACCGAAAAAATCCCTGCGAACGATATAAACCATTGATTTGATCAAACTTCACCTGCGGAAAATATTGAACTAAAAAAGCCCTGGCATCCGGAAAATGGCTATACACGGTTATTGATGACAGCCAGATATCAGTAAATATAAATTGAAGAATGGATAAGATCGCTGACAGCAAAATAAACCCGATAAACCCAAATACGATTATCAATAAATGGTTATTTTCTAGCTGGAAGTCATTCTTTGTAACAAGAATTAACAGTGGGACGACAAATAGAAATAAAGAATAATTATAAAGGTACGCCTGAATCGAAGAAAACACACCGGCATTGGGTACGGATAAAACCATTAACACGATAAAGCTATAAAAAATCAAAACAGCGAACTGGACTAGCAGCGATTGCTTCTGTTTTTTTATCGAGAAATATTTGAGTAAAAACCCTCCTGCAAAGATTAACAGGATTGCCAGGCATGCTTTTATCCAGATGGGCCCAACGACGACTTGTTTTAATAATATAAACTGGACCCAGACTATTGGCCCTGAAAAGAGGATTAGCGTAAAAAAGCTGAGCAACGCAATATTAGCAATATGTATTGAAACCCTTTGCATAACTCTATTTCCATTATTTGTCGGACTTAACGACTATTGCCAACAGGTCATTATTATACTTAATTACCTGTCAATAAACAGGGTATTAGGTTAAATACAGCGACACAAATGATGCTTTGATAAATCACCGCCGGGGAGGCTCGCATAAGCCATTAATTAATTAATTTTGCTCCGAGGCCAATCTCATCTAAAACACCTTCTAAAGACGTTTTTTGCGGTTGGTATCCAATTCCCTTTGCCACTTTATTCAAGGAATAATAATTTATCTTTGCGCCCGTTGCGTTGATTACGCTACTCGATCTTGAAATTTCATAGCGCAAACCAAACTGTTGCTCGATTGCCTCCAGTAAAGTCCATTTATCCACCGGTAATTTTGTATAGCAATCCAGCACCAGATTGGATGCTTTAAATTTTATTATAGCCTCGATTAAATTAAAAAAATCAACGGGGGTCATAAAATCACGAACGATATTATCCGGGGCCGTAATAAAGGTTTGATTGTTTTTTAAGGCCCTGAGCAAATCCGTTATCAGAAACCGGGCTTTAATATTCTGTGTATGGCTAAAATAATTAAACACCCTGACATCAACAATATTTAAATCAGATAATGCTCGATGCCTGGCCTCAGCATACAGCTTGGCGATACCGTACCAGTCAGAGCTATTTAAATGATTGACTGAAACACTTGCAACGCTTTGACTGCTAGCAGGCTGAGTAAAGTCTCCACCGTACACGGCCCCACTACTTAAAAAAATATATTTTGTATTCGGGTACTGTTGAAGATAACTCAGCGCCATACTGTCATATTGATAAGTCACATCAAAAATGGCGGAACCCATCTGTTTTGCCTGCGCAGGGTCACCGATGCCGACAAAGTTCAGTATCACATCATAATGATCCTTGCTGTTGAACTCAGGGTAACTTAGCAGTGCATAGTTATTTTCGGACTGAAGTGCACTGACCCATTCCAGCATATTCTCCCTGTCCCGCACAAACAGGGTGCAGGCATAATCGGTATGCCGTGCAAAGGATGTCGTCAGATCTTTCGCAATCTGACTACTGGCACCTAAAATTGCAATATTCACTAACGCTTCACGGTATCGAGTTCGGGGGTCTGCTGGTCGATAGAGTACCCAAACTCCAGACGCGGTCGACACTCTCGGGCATCGGGCATGATCACTTCCAGCAGGCACGGTCTGGGTTTAACCCGAAAACGTTCTATCTGGCGGCTAAAGTCAGCGATATTACGGATGCTAATGGATTCCATGTTATACGCTTCACCAATCTGCTTGAACTCGGATGAGTAGCCTCTCCAGTAGGTTGACTGATTGCGTCCTTCAAAATACATTTCCTGAAAGCCCCTGACCATACCGAGCGAATAGTTATTCATCACTATCACCAGAATCGGCAATTGCTCGCGCAAAATGATATCCAGTTCCTGAATATTTAACTGTGCGCCTCCATCACCGGTAATCACCACCACCGGACCTGCACTCGCACAACACACACCTATAGCCGATGGTATGGCAAAACCCATGGCACCTAAGCCACCCGAGTGATGAATCGCCTGCCCTTTACTTAAACGTAGATGATGCGCCGCCCACATCTGATTATTGCCGACATCGGCAACATAATGGACGGCCCTGTTTTGAAACTGCGTATTCAGTTGTTCAAATAACTGAAACGGGCTTAGCGACCACTCAGGGTATTCATCGATAGTCGTTTTAGCATAATGTGCGGTTAGCGCCTGTAGCCAGTTTTTCCATGGCTCGCTGGCATTGACTTCGGCATGAAGATAAGCATTAAAAAAGGAATCACAGTCAAGTTGTAGTGCCTGCTCGCACTGCACACGGTTATCCAGCTGGGCCGCATCTATATCTATCTGAATGATGTGAGCATTGCGCGCGAAATCGTCGGGATTGGCACCGGTCTGGCGAATATCCATGCGACTACCCACAACGATCAACAGATCACATTGTTGTATCGCATAATTAGCCGCTCGCGTTCCATACGCGCCAATCATGCCGAAACAGGAATTAGATGCCGTGGTTTTTTCACTACCTTTGAGACTGGCAACGCAGGGCAGACCGATGCTGGATAAACGCTCCAGCCAGGGCTCAAAGTTAGCCGCATTGACAGCCCCGCCACCGATTAGAAAAAGCGGTTTTTGCGCCTGCTCCAGAGCCTGTAAAACGGTATCAATATCCGCCGCTGACTGTGCGCTATCATTCCGTGACAGGGTATCCAGATAATCAAGCACGCTGTCATCCAGCTCGGCACGCTGGATATCCATCGGAATATCCAGCAACACCGGTCCCGGCCTGCCCTGCCTTGCAATATCGATCGCTTTTTGCAGACAGGGAATCAGTTCATCAGCAGATTTAATTTGCTGCGCATACTTGGTCACACTGTGTGCGATCGCAATGATATCCAGCTCCTGAAATCCCTGCTGGCGCACCGATCTGTCAGCTTTTAATTCATAGCTATTAACCTGCCCGGTAATAAACAGGCAGGGGTGGCTATCCAGCCAGCAATCAGCAATCCCGGTTAACAGATTGGTAGCACCCGGTCCGCTGGTACCCAGAGCGAGCCCCATTTGCTGGTGACGGGTGGTTCTTGATATAGCGCCGGCCGCGAACGCCGCACCCTGTTCATGGTGCATCGAGATCAGCCTCGTTTGCCCGAGTAGATTGATGCTATCCACCAGGTGCGCAATCATGCCGCCGATCAGCTCAAACCCATGCGTAATCCGGTTGGCGGCTAAAACCTTTGCTATCGCATCCGCAGCTTTCATCGGCTGTTAAAATCCTATCCCGAAAAATTCTTCAAGTTTGCTGGCGACAAACTCCAGCTGAGCCTCACCAAGACCCGGAAATACACCAATCCAGAAAGTCTGGTTCATCACCCTGTCAGTATTGGTTAGCGCACCCGCTATACGATATTGGCGTCCCTCAAAATAAGGCTGACGCGTCAGGTTCCCGGCGAACAGCAGGCGCGAACCTATTTTATGCTGGTCCAGATACTTTAACAGCTCAACCCGTTCAACCCCTGAGTCTTCGCGCAGGGTAATCGGGAAACCAAACCAGGATGGGTCAGAGTTCGGAGTCGCCTCGGGCAGGATTAAGAACTCTTCAACCGTAGCCAGACGTTGCTTCAGGAACGCAAAATTGTGTTTACGCTGACGGATCAACTCAGGCAGGCGCTCCAGTTGTGCCACACCACAGGCGGCCTGCATATCTGTGATTTTCAGGTTATAGCCCAGATGCGAATAGGTGTATTTGTGATCGTAACCGAACGGCAAAGTGCCGAGTTGCTGCTCAAAGCGTTTGCCACAGGTGTTATCGCAACCCGGATCGCAATAGCAATCACGTCCCCAGTCTCGAAACGATTCGACCAGCTTTTTGAGTTTTTTGGAGCGCGTAAACACCGCGCCGCCTTCGCCCATGGTGATGTGATGCGCGGGATAGAAGCTGAGTGTTGCGATATCGCCAAAGCTGCCCACCATTTGGCCGTTATACTCGGTTCCCAGCGCATCACAGCAATCTTCAATCAGCCACAGATTGTGCTTATCGGTGAAGGCTTTAACCGCGTCGAGGTTATATGGATTACCCAGCGTATGCGCGATCATTACGGCTTTGGTTTTATCAGAATACGCCTGTTCTAACTGCGTCGCATCGATGTTGTAGGTCGGAATGTCCACATCGACAAACACCGGAACCAGTCCATTCTGCAATATCGGGTTAACCGTGGTCGGAAATCCGGCAGCAACGGTAATCACTTCATCGCCCGGCTTGAGACTGCGTTCACCCAGCGAGGGTGAGGTCAGTGTCGTCAATGCCAGCAGATTGGCGGATGATCCGGAGTTGGTGGTGAGTACATACGGCACCCCCAGAAACTGACCCAGCTTCTGTTCAAACTCCTTATTGAATCGACCGGTGGTTAACCAGCCATCCAGCGAGGCTTCGACCATCAGCTGTAACTCATAAGCCCCAAGAACCTTGCCGGAAGGTGGTATCACCGACTCCCCGCCTACGAATTCCTTTTGCTGGTAGGCCTGCTCTGCATATTTTTCTACCAGGGCGGCTATCTCTTTTCTAATCTGCTGCTGCGACATCATGTTATCCGGTTGTGTTCATATATTCAGTGATTTGCTGCTGGCATAAAGCTCTGCCAGCGGTTCCTCCGGTATGGGCCTTATGCCAGTTAACGATCTGTTTTAAGGCATCCGCCAGCATCCAGCGCGGACGCCATTTTAACCGCCCATGCACGCGCGAACAATCCAGTTTCAGGTAGTTTGCCTCATGTGGATGCAGGCCGTCATCGATGGCCCAGCTTGAATCATCCCCCCATTGCGCCGTCATCGCCTGTACGATCCATTCGACCGGTCTGGCATCCTCTTCGGCCGGCCCAAAGTTCCACGCATCGGCCCACTCTGAACCTTCCACAAACAGGCGCTGTGCCAGCATCATATATCCCGCCAGTGGTTCTAGCACGTGTTGCCAGGGACGGATTGCATTCGGATTGCGGATGTGCACGGTTTCACCTTGCTGAAATGCCCGCACGATGTCAGGGATCAGCCGGTCTGCGGCCCAGTCCCCGCCTCCGATCACATTGCCCGCACGCGCAGAGGCTATCGCGACTTTATGCTGGGCATATTGCTCAGCCGGGAAATAGGAGGCCCGATAGGAGGCAATCAGCAGTTCCGCACAGCCCTTGCTGCTGCTATACGGATCATGCCCACCCATTGGCTCATTTTCGCGATACCCCCACTCCCATTCACGATTCTGGTAACACTTGTCGGTGGTAATCATCACCCCCGCCCGCACACTGCCGCATGAGCGTATCGCTTCCAGAATATGTAGCGTTCCCATCACATTGCTGGCATAGGTTTCCACCGGTTCACGGTAGGAATAACGTACCAGCGACTGCGCCGCCAGATGAAACACAATCTGCGGCTGATGCTGTGCAAAAATCGCCTGCATACGATCCAGATCCCGAATATCCGCACGCAGGCTGATCATGCCATCAGCGACCTGCGCCTGCTGATACAGGCTCGGGGTGGTGGGTGGATCAAGTGAAACCCCAATTACTTCGGCACCAAACTGCTGTAGCCAGAGTGACAGCCAGCTGCCCTTGAAACCGGTATGCCCGGTGATCAGCACCTTTTTGCCCTGCCAGAAGGCGGTATCCATTACCAGGTTCTCCATGGTGCTTTGTTTTTCGCCCACAGGTTTTCCAGATACTGCTTATCACGCAGGGTGTCCATCGGCTGCCAGAAGCCTTTATGCTCAAACGACATCAACTGTCCCTCCTGGGCCAGCTGGTTTAACGGATACTGTTCCCAGACCGTACTGTCTTCATCGATATAATCAATCACCTGTGGAGACAGCACAAAGAATCCGCCATTAATCATGCCGCCATCACCCTGCGGCTTTTCCTGAAAGCTGACGACCCTATGATCTTCAATTTTCAGCGCACCAAAGCGACCGGGCGGATAGGTCGCGGTCAGGGTCGCCAGTTTTCCGTGCTGTCGATGGAACTCAATGGTTTTTGTAATATCCAGATCGGCAACGCCATCGCCATAGGTAAACAGAAACTCTTCTTCATCCCTGAGATACTCTGCAACCCGCTTCAGGCGCCCTCCGGTCATGGTGTTCTCACCGGTATCAACCAGTGTCACTTTCCAGGGTTCAGCACGTTTTTCATGCACTTCCATGGTATTCAGCGACATATCGAAGGTGACATCAGACTGATGCAGGAAGTAGTTGGCAAAGTACTCCTTGATCAGATAGCCCTTATAGCCACAGCAAATGATAAATTCATGCACGCCATACGCTGAGTAGCCTTTCATGATATGCCATAAAATTGGCTTGCCGCCAATCTCGACCATAGGTTTCGGTTTTAGCCCGGTTTCTTCACTCAGTCGTGTCCCAAGCCCACCAGCAAGTATCACTGCTTTCATTTAGATATCCGTTGTTATTTATTCGGTTTATGTGCGGTAAAGGCGTCTGAAAAAAAGTGCTCCGCGAGCAGCCCTCTTCCGACAAACTCGGTTTTAGCGACCGTGATCATCTCCGCAGAGCCGCAGGCATAGACCTGGAAAGACTGCAGATCGGAATGATCATCCAGCACCGCCTGATGTACCAGACCGCGATGACCGCTCCAACCGGTGTCATCAGACGAGATGACCGGTGTATAACTGAAATTCTGGTATTTTTTGTGCCACTCATCGGGCAGTCCGCTATACAGGTGATCGACACTGGCAGCCCCCCAGTAGAGATGCAATAAGCGTGTAGAGTGTTGCTCGAACAGACGCTCGATCATAGCCTTGATCGGCGCAAAGCCCGTTCCACCCGCCAGAAAAATTATCGGGGCTTCGCTTTCACGCACAAAAAAAGTACCATGCGGCCCTTCCAGTCGTAACAGGGCCCCTGGTTTGAGCTGATTAAAGACCAGATCACTGAAAACCCCATGTGCCAGTTGGCGGATATGTAATTCAAGCCCCGCTCCCTGCGTATTTGCACAGGCAATGGAATAACTACGGCGCAGCCCTTTCCAGATCAGATCGATATACTGTCCTGGTAGATAGTTAACAATCGAATCAGCGGGCAATCGTAGAGTTAGAATAGCAATATCGCTAGCAGGGAAACTGATGCTATCCACCTTACAGGGAAATAAAGCCGCCTTTATCCCATCTAGTTCTGGATACCAGTCAGACTCAAGTTGAATATCTGAGTCTGCAGTCGCCACGCAGCTTAAGACATAGCCCTTGGCCAGTTCATCTGGAGTAATCCCGGCGCAGTTATCCGGGTGCGAGATCTGTCCGCTCAGCACACGAGATTTACAGGATCCACAACTTCCATCCCGGCAACCATGAGCAAGGCTCAATTGTGACCTGGCCGCAGCGTCGAGAATAGTACTGCCTTCTGCTATCTCAAACTGCCGGTTACTGGGGGCCAGAGTGACTTTAAAGTTCACACCGACCATACCCAGAATATATTATAGCCATCCCGATCGAGGGAAATTGGTTCAAACGTGCACAAAGGCTTTGCCTCAACGATGAATAATAGTGGCTCAAAATTCATTTTTCCCGGTCACTACTGCCATGTTAAACCCCAACTTTTCATCATCAGAAGATCGTTATTATCAATAACAGGCATTATAGAGAAAGTTCGGTCCAGGTAAAACGAACTTACCACCTTATATACCAGCCTCAACGCCACCTGGGTAAATATTCAGCCAGGGTATATTGAACTATAGACCCTGCTCACTCAGCGAAACCGAACTCTATAAAAAAACCCCTGAATTCAGGGGCTTAGTTACAATAATTAACAACTTATACGTATGTTTAAAACGGAATATCATCAAACCCGTCATCTACCGGAGGCTCTTCAAACTGGGAAGGCTTGGCAGCGGCAGTTCTTTGCTGTGGACTATTATAGTCAGAGGTTCCACCGGACGAATCGGCACGTCCACCGAGCATCTGCATTTGCCCATTAAATTGATCCAGCACTATTTCAGTAGAGTATCGATCCTGACCTGCCTGGTCCTGCCATTTACGGGTCTGAATCTTGCCTTCAAAATATGCCTGAGAGCCTTTTTTCAGGTACTGAGCGGCAACTTCAGCCAGCTTGCCGAAGATAACGATACGATGCCATTCGGTTTTTTCAACATTCTCACCGGTGCTTTTATCTTTCCAGGACTCGTTAGTAGCAACCGTTAAATTGGCTATAGCACTACCACCAGCAGTGTATTTAACCTCCGGGTCTTTGCCCAGGGTGCCCACGATGATTGCTTTGTTTACGCCTCTTGCCATAATTTACCTCGGTGTTGATGCTATTTTTTTCAGTCGAGTAGTTTACTCTGTGTACCCCTAAGATGCGAGTGCATATTCCACTTCCATAGTTGCCAACGGTTGTTTATTGCGCTGTAGAAACCGGTCTTATTGAGTCAACCGAAGGCATTAAAGAACTCTCGGCTAAACTGCTCCAGCTCACTCGCAGGAAGCTGATTAATGCCTGCCGCGGCTTTTCTACCACCTCCCGAATGAAACTTCCGGCACAGTTCATCAGCGCCGGTTTTATTTTCCAGCGGGGCTCTTACGCTAACTCTGAACTCATCTTCGCCCAGTGCGACCAGTACGGCATGGGCTCTTGCTGGATGAGCGTTTGCCAGATCATTAGAAAACACACCGTTCACCCGACGCGACCAGGGCTGATCCGGCATGATAAAAATTGCCCCCTGCTCTCGTACTTCTACCGGTTGCAGGTCATGGGTCTGCTGCAGATCCTGCTGGTAGGCATGCAACAGTTTTTGATAGTCATCGGTTGCAATAAAGTCGAGCGGGTTTTGATAAGGCTGGACCCGTGTATACAAATCTGCCGGGTGATACACCAGATCCTCCACGCTAAATCCATACCCATTGTAATTGAGACAGGTTCCGAGCTGTTTGCAGGCTTCACGATCTACCTTGTTCATCCCTGTTTGATCGGCCAGGCTTTCTGCAGCAGCAAACAGGTTATCCCCATAAGCCCCGGTAATCGCCCAGGCATAAAACTGATTTTGCAGATAATGATTAATAATCAGGCTGGTGCAGGTATTAGCATCGGTGTCGATATGCAGCTCAAGCTGCGCCGAGTCGATAAGCTCACCGGCAAAGTGATGATCCGCGTAGAAAACCTGAGCGCCCGCATTGAGTGCCGCACGAACTCCTTCACGATTTTTATCGAAAGATATATCCAGTGCGGTGATTTGATCATTCGCTTCGGCGTTGATCCTCGAAAACAGGTCGATTTCGCGTTTGATACCGGTTATGAGTGTACTCTGCAGAGGGTTTTTTAGACGTAGTTGTTGTAATGCGCAGATACCATCGGCATCTCCATTGAATATATCGTAGGCGGTCATAGGTTAAAATTATTGTTATTAAAGCGCTTATTTTAAGTGTTAGCAGCGCAATTTACGAGGTGAAATGCGGGTAATAAAAAAGTGATGGCGGTAATTCTGCATGAGCCACCGCTATCACTTTCCAGAGGGCTAGTTAAAGCAGGAGGCATTAAATGAATGAAAGCCAGCGCTTTCCGATCCGGCTCATTCAATCTCCTGTATTGCGTTACTTAAGCAGGATATCCTTTTTATTTCTATCATAGGTGGAATGCCCAATACCCTTCACCAGAGTAACATCCTCCGCCCTGTTAAAGGGGCCGTTCTGGTCCCGATAATTGACGATGGCCTGTGCTTTATGCGCGCCGATTCCATTCAGTGAACTGGCTATTTCAGTGGCGGACGCCGTATTGATATTAATCGGTGAAGCGCTAGCAAGCGATGACCAGAAAAGTCCGGCTGCGATGATGGTTATAGTTGATTGTTTCATAATGACTCCTTATTGATTCAATTCCTGTTGAAAGTTCCTGTAGGTTCCTGACGGGTCGATTACCCGTTCCGATCAGATTAATGATTGGATAAAAAAATGCAAGTACCTACCGGCTTTTACTTTGCCATCAAGCGCTCCAGTGCCTCATTATCGAACAGCTTTTTATCGATTTTTATATAGGCTATCTTGTCGTCCAGATACACCGTTAGCTCCTGCACCCCTGCCAGCTTTTCAACCTGCTGACGAAAATGAATGATGGATGGCTCATCGAAATTGCTCAGCGACACAATCCGTGAAGAAACTGGCTGCGGCTTCTGCATGAATAAAGCGACAAGCCACCATAGTACGATCATGCCAGCCAGCTCAAGAAAGGCCGGCTTATGGGTGGCATACGCGAGCATCGATCCACCCAGCATGCCGCCCGCGAATGCGCCCAGAAATTGCGCGGTGGAAAACAACCCCATCGCGGTCCCTTTCATATCAGCGGGGGCAATTTTAGCGACTAGTGATGGTAGTGATGCTTCCAGAAAGTTAAAGCCCGCAAAGAACAGCATCAGCATCAGAAAAATAGCCGGGTAAGCGTGAAACTGCGACAACCCCAGCTCAGCCAGTCCGACACATAGAATACCGAGTAAAAACATCGGCTTCATCTGGCTCTTCTTTTCCGCAAATATAATCATCGGAACCATGATCAGGATGGACAGCACAAACACCGACAGATAGGTTTTCCAGTGTTCAGCAACGTCGACATGTAATTGATCACGCATCATCAGCGGGAACAGTACGAAGGTCGCCGCCAGTACCATGTGCAGCACAAACACGCCAAAATCGAGCCGTAACAATTCCCGGTTGGCTAACACCTTACCAATATCAGAGACCGAAAGCTGGGCATCCCGATGGAAGCTCTGCTGCTGCGGATTGGGCGTAACGAATAGCACAATCAGAATACTACACACCGCCAGCACGGCGGTGATCCAGAAAATACCCGAAATCCCGACACTGGCGGCCAGAATCGGGCCTGAAATCATCGACACCATGAACGCCACACCGATCGACATACCAATAACCGCCATGATACGCATACGGATCTCTTCTCTGGTTAAATCGGCAGCCAGTGCCATCACCACGGCGGCGATCGCGCCCATACCCTGCAATCCACGGCCAAAGATAATCTGTTGAATCGACTCAGCCAGTGCCGCCACCACACTGCCGGCGCAGAACAGTAGTAACCCGAGGATAATCATCTTCTTGCGCCCCACCCGATCCGACAGGAAGCCGAATGGCAATTGAAACAGTCCCTGAGTCAGGCCATAAACACCGATCGCGAGCCCGATCAACAGGGGGGTAGCGCCGGCATAGTCGGTCGCATATAAAGAAAAAACCGGTAATATCATGAATAAACCGATCATTCGAAAGGCATACACCAGAGCCAGCGAAAACGCCGCCTGTTTTTCGGTTTTAAGCATCATGAACTATCACAGTGAGGGTTATAAAAAAGCGTCATATTAGCATAACCCAGAGCCCTGTAGTCAGCCATCCGCGCTATAAAAAACGGCAGATAATCTCAATCAGGTTTATAATATTGGGTTTTTCTTAAGCGAACTATTTATGGATTCGATCGTAATCAGGGGTGCGCGTACCCACAACCTGAAAAATATTGACCTGACCCTCCCCAGAGACAAACTAATCGTCATCACCGGGCTATCCGGTTCCGGCAAGTCGTCACTCGCGTTTGACACCATTTTCGCGGAAGGCCAACGGCGTTATGTTGAATCACTTTCAACCTACGCTCGCCAGTTTCTGTCGGTGATGGAAAAACCCGATATCGATCATATCGAAGGGCTGTCTCCGGCCATCTCGATCGAACAGAAAACCACCTCACATAACCCGCGCTCTACCGTCGGCACGATTACGGAAATCTATGACTACCTGAGGCTGCTGTTTGCGCGTTCCGGAACGCCGCGCTGCCCTGAGCATAATATTACCCTCGAAGCCAGCACCATCAGCCAGATGGTTGACAAGGTACTGTCGCTGTCGCCGGATTACCGCCTCATGTTGCTGGCGCCAGTAATCAGCAATCGTAAGGGTGAACATGTCCAGTTGCTCGAAAACCTGCAGCGCCAGGGCTTTCTGCGCGCCCGTATCGACGGTGAAATCTATGAACTGGATGAACCACCAAAACTCGATCTGCGTAAAAAGCATAGTATCGATGTCATTATCGATCGTTTTAAAGTGCACGACGACCTCAGTTTAAGACTGGCCGAATCGTTTGAAACCGCACTCAACATGACCGATGGTATTGTGCATATTGCCTCGATGGATGGTACGGATGGATTTGAGCAAATTACTTTCTCGGCCAATTTTGCCTGCCCACAGTGCGGTTACTCGCTCACCGAACTGGAACCACGCCTGTTTTCGTTTAATAGCCCGATGGGGGCCTGCCCGGAATGTGATGGTATCGGTACCATGCAGTTTTTCGATCCAGAACTGGTGGTAAAGTCCCCCGAACTTAGCCTCGCCGGTGGTGCCATCCGTGGCTGGGATCGGCGTAATGGCTACTATTTCCAGATGCTGTGCTCGCTCGCGAAACATTATAAGTTTGATGTCGATGCCCCGTTCCAGGATCTGGATAAAAAAATCCAGGATGTCATCCTGAAAGGCTCCGATGAAGATGTTAAATTTGTGTTTAATAATGAGCGTGGCGACAAGCGCGTCCAGGTACACCCGTTCGAAGGCATCCTGCCCAATCTGAAACGACGTTATCGTGATACCGACTCCAATGTGGTGCGTGAAGAGCTGGCCAAATATCTCTCCGATGCCGCCTGTCATAGCTGTCAGGGTGAGCGTCTGAATACCGCTGCACGTCATGTCTTTCTCGAAAACACCAACCTGCCGGATATCGTCAATCTACCGATTGGTGAGGCCCTCCACTATTTCAACCATCTCTCGATCGAGGGCAGCAAGGGCCAGATCGCCGAAAAAATCACTAAGGAAATCAAGGAACGATTAAGCTTTCTGGTTAATGTGGGTCTGGATTACCTGAGCCTAAGCCGCAGCGCCGACACCCTTTCCGGTGGTGAATCGCAACGTATCCGTCTCGCCAGTCAGATAGGTGCCGGACTGGTCGGCGTCATGTATATTCTGGACGAACCTTCGATAGGACTGCATCAGCGTGACAACGATCGCCTGTTGCATACGCTGAATTTTTTACGCGACCTTGGTAATACGGTGATAGTGGTCGAGCATGATGAAGATGCCATCGCCTGCGCCGACTATGTCGTTGATATAGGCCCTGGAGCTGGCGTCCATGGTGGTGAGATTATCGCCGTTGGTACGGCTGCTGAAATCGCTAACAATCCCGCTTCACTCACTGGTCAGTACCTGAGCGGCAAAAAATCGATCGCTATTCCAGCAAAACGGACACCCGTTGATATGGATAAGATGGTCGTTATAGAAGACGCCAGCGGCAATAATCTTAAATCGGTTAAGCTGGAGCTACCGGTCGGTCTATTTACCTGTGTTACCGGTGTTTCCGGTTCCGGGAAATCCACTCTAATCAACGAAACTTTGTACAAGCTCGCTGCGATACACATCAATAAGAGCGCGTTGCATCCGGCCAGTCACGGTAAGGTTTCTGGTTTCAATTTTTTCGATAAGGTTATCGATATCAACCAGAGCCCGATTGGAAGAACACCTCGCTCAAATCCAGCAACCTATACTGGACTATTCACTCCGATACGTGAGCTTTTTTCCGGCACTCAGGAATCCCGCTCGCGCGGCTATAAACCCGGGCGCTTCAGTTTCAACGTCAAGGGCGGTCGCTGCGAAATCTGTCAGGGCGATGGCGTAAAAAAAGTTGAAATGCACTTTCTGCCGGATGTTTACGTGACCTGTGACGTTTGCAAGGGTAAAAGGTACAACCGTGAAACGCTGGACATTCACTATAAAGGCAAAAACATCCATCAGGTGCTGGAGATGACAGTAGAAGATGCGGTTGTATTTTTTAGTGCGATCCCGGTGTTAAAACGCAAGCTCGATACCCTGATGGATGTCGGACTCAGCTATATAACATTGGGACAGAATGCGACCACTTTATCGGGCGGTGAAGCACAACGCATCAAGCTTTCACGTGAGCTCTCCAAGCGAGACACCGGCAGCACCCTGTATATTCTGGATGAACCGACAACCGGTCTTCATTTTCACGATATCGAACAACTGTTAAAAGTGCTGCACCGGTTACGTGATCATGGCAATACGATCACAGTGATCGAACATAACCTGCACGTGATTAAAACCGCAGACTGGATTATTGATCTGGGCCCTGAAGGTGGTGGCAAAGGCGGCGAAATCATCGCCACCGGAACTCCCGAACAGGTTGCCGAGGTAACAGCCTCCTATACCGGACAATATTTAAAGAAATTACTCACACGCAATTAGCCGAACTATTGGTTTAAAATAAGCGTTTTTAAGCCACCAAATAGATACGACTGAATTAACATCGATTAATGATTAAATCACCGACCAACCCCTGTAAGTAACGGAAATAACATGAAAAATAAAATAAGCTGTTTTAAAGCCTACGATGCTCGCGGCAAGGTGCCCTCCGAACTGAATGAGGATATCGCCTACCGAGTTGGTAGAGCCTATGCCGAGTTTTTACAACCGCAACAGGTTGCCGTAGGTCGTGATGTACGGCTGACCAGTGAGGCACTTTTTGCAGCCTTAACCCGAGGCTTAATGGATAGTGGTGTGGACGTCCTCGACCTGGGTATTTGTGGAACCGAACAGGTCTATTTTGCGGCTTTCCACTTATCGCTAGATGGCGGCATTATGATTACCGCCAGTCATAATCCGGTCGATTACAATGGCTTCAAGTTCGTACGTGAAAACTCTAAACCAATCAGTAGCGACAGTGGCCTTAACAAAATTCGTCAGATTGCCGAAGAGAACGTGTTTAAACCGGTTGATAAAAAGGGCAAGTTGATTGCTACCGATCTGTCAGAGTCCTATATTCAGCACCTGCTGTCTTATCTTCGATCAGTCAAAAATCTTAAGCCATTCAGGGTTGTCACCAATAACGGTAATGGAGTCGCCAGCCCGGTCCTTGACCTGCTGGAGAAACATCTGCCATTCGAATTCATCAAACTCCAGCATGACCCTGATGGACACTTTCCGAATGGCGTACCCAATCCCTTATTACCCGAGGGTCGCGCTCCAACCATCGACGCTATTCTGCAACATAAAGCAGATTTTGGTATCGCCTGGGATGGTGATTTCGACCGCTGTTTCCTGTTTGATGGCAATGGCCGCTTTATTGAAGGCTATTACATTGTCGGCCTGCTAGGAGCGCAACTATTACAGCAGAGTCCTGGCGAAAACATCGTACATGATCCTCGCCTGGTCTGGAATACACAGGAGCTGGCAAAAAAGTTTGGCGGACAGGCTGTACAAAGTAAGGCAGGACATGCCTTTATCAAGGAAAAGATGCGTGAAGTAAACGCTATTTATGGTGGCGAAATGAGCGCTCATCACTTTTTCAGGGATTTTGGTTACTGTGACAGCGGAATGATTCCGTGGTTACTGATTAGCGAAATAATGAGCGAACAGAATAAGTCGCTGGCACAACTGGTCGACGAACGCATTCAGGCCTATCCAGTCAGTGGAGAAATTAATATGAGCGTCACTGATAGCAGAAAAGTTCTGGATGCAGTGCTACAACATTTTGCCGGTCAGTCGTATCAGTTTGACGACACCGATGGTATCGGTCTCAGTTTTGACACCTGGCGTTTCAATATTCGCAGCTCTAATACCGAGCCGCTTTTACGCCTGAATGTTGAATCCAGAGGCGACATTCAATTGATGGAGCAGAAACGCGACCTGTTAATCGGCCTGATTAAATCTTGCAGTTAAAAGCAGACAAAAAAAAGGCCGGAATCTCCGGCCTTTTTTTATTCTTTAACGAACCTTACTCAGCAGGTCTATCGACCAGCTCGACATAGGCCATAGGGGCCTTGTCACCAGTACGGAAGCCGCACTTAAGAATTCGCATATATCCACCTGGACGTTCCTTGTAACGCGGCCCAAGATTGGTAAACAGCTTACCGACCATCGCTTTATCACGAATCCGGCTGAAAGCCAGACGACGATTAGCGACGCTATCTTCTTTAGCCAGAGTGATCAAAGGCTCGGCTACACGACGTAATTCTTTCGCCTTGGGCAGAGTTGTTTTAATAACTTCATGTTCAAACAATGATACAGCCATGTTTTTAAACATTGCCTTACGATGTGAACTATTGCGGTTAAGTTGACGACCGCTTTTACGATGACGCATAGTATATAAACCTCAATTAACTTGCTAACTTACTTTCATTTTCGATATTTGGTGGCGGCCAGTTTTCCAGACGCATACCCAAAGACAGGCCATATGAGGCGAGTACATCTTTAATTTCGGTAAGAGATTTTTTGCCCAGGTTAGGAGTCTTCAACAGCTCAACTTCTGTGCGCTGAATCAGGTCACCTATGTAGTAAATATTTTCTGCTTTCAGACAGTTAGCTGAACGTACCGTCAGCTCAAGATCATCGACAGGTCTTAACAGAATAGGATCGATCAACGATTCAGGCTCTTCAGGTTCTTCTTCTTCAGAACCTTCAAGATTAACGAATACGGATAACTGATCTTTCAGAATACTACCGGCAATACGGATAGCCTCTTCAGGATCGACCGTACCGTTGGTTTCGATATCGATAACCAGCTTATCCAGATCAGTACGCTGTTCAACACGTGCTGCCTCAACCGAGTAAGCAACCTTTAACACCGGTGAAAAGGATGCATCGATCTGCAGATGTCCCAGTGCATGATCTTCATCCGATACATTGCGCTGGTTTGAAGGCTGATAGCCACGACCTTTGATCACATGAATCTGCATGTTAAAGTCGATATCTTTGGTCAAATTGGCAATCACATAATCGGGATCGACAATTTCAATATCATGATCCAGCTGAATATCACCAGCTGTAACAGGACCTTTGCCTTTTTTGCTAATAGTAAGAGTGGCTTCATCACGGCTATGCATAACGATACCAACACCTTTCAGGTTCAGCATAATGTCAATGACATCTTCCTGAACACCCTCGATCGTTGTATATTCGTGCAGAACCCCTTCAATCTTAACATCTACGATGGCGCAGCCTGGAACAGAAGAAAGCAGTATTCTTCTCAGTGCGTTACCCAGCGTATGTCCGAAACCACGCTCCAAAGGCTCAATCGAAACCTTGGCATGGTAGGTATGTTGTTCTTCTACTTTAACCTGACGAGGTTTAAGCAGTTCTGACATTTTCATAGATGACATAGGTAATCCGTTAATTATTTGGAGTAAAGCTCTACTACCAGGGATTCGTTAATATCAGCAGGTAATTCACTACGCATTGGTAACGCTTTATAGGTGCCTTCAAACTTGGAGTGATTGATATCAATCCAGTCAGCAAAGCCTGCTTGCTCAGCCAGAGTCATGGCCTCAACAATACGAACCTGTTTGCGCGACTTTTCACGTACACTGATAATATCCGATGGCTTAACGCAAAAGGAAGGTACATTAACTGCTTTACCGTTAACCATGATTGCCTTATGGCTCACCAGCTGACGTGATTCAGCACGTGTTGACCCGAAACCGATACGATAAACAACGTTATCCAGTCTGGATTCAAGTAATTGCAGCAAGTTTTCACCGGTTGAGCCTTTCAGGCGTGAAGCTTGCTTATAGTAGTTGCGGAACTGCTTTTCCAGCACCCCGTAAGTTCTTCTAAGCTTTTGCTTTTCACGTAACTGAACACCGTAATCCGATAGTCGGGGTTTACGAGTGCCCGCACCATGTTGTCCTGGTGGGTTCTCAATCTTACATTTTGTATCTAAGGAGCGACGTGATGATTTTAAGTTAAGATCAACACCTTCACGGCGCATTAATTTACATTTAGGTCCAATATATCTAGCCATGACTTACTCCGTCTATACCCGACGTTTTTTTGGTGGACGACAACCATTGTGTGGAATGGGCGTTACATCATCGATTCTTAAAATTTTAAAACCAATAGAGTTCAGAGAACGTACAGCCGAATCACGACCGGGACCTGGACCTTTAACCATAACTTCCAGATTTTTCATACCCATTTCCTGAGCAAGGACACCAGCACGTTCTGACGCTACCTGGGCAGCAAAAGGTGTTGATTTTCTGGATCCCCTGAAACCTGAACCACCTGCGGTAGCCCATGACAGAGTATTACCCTGACGATCGGTAATGGTCACAATAGTATTATTAAAAGTAGCGTGGATGTGTGCAACACCATCCGATACGTTACGTTTAACTTTCTTTTTTGTACGTGATGATTTATCAGCCATAGTAATAACTCTTATTTCTTAATTGGACGTCTAGGACCCTTACGCGTACGCGCATTGGTCTTGGTACGCTGTCCACGTACAGGTAATCCACGACGATGACGGATACCTCTGTTAGTACCCAGACCCATCAGTCGCTTGATACTCATCGAGACTTCACGACGCAGATCACCTTCTGTTGCGAAAGCAACAATCTGATCACGAATCAAATCCAGCTGCTCTTCAGAAAGTTCACGGATCTTTGCTGCCGGATTGATTCCAGTAGAAGTGCAAATTGCGGCCGAACGAGTTTTTCCAATACCATAAATGGATTGAAGTGCGATCACCGTATGCTTGTTATCGGGTATATTTACACCTGCAATACGAGCCATAAAAACAAAGTCTCCTGAACTTAAAGCTGATTAAAAAAGGGCGCAGATAGTAGCTGACAAACCTTTTAAAATCAATATTTGATTTAAACTATATTCTGAAATTAACCCTGACGCTGTTTATGTCTTGGGTCTTTACAGATAATACGAACTGCTCCATTTCTGCGTATAACTTTACAGTTTTTACACATTTTCTTAACGGATGCTCTAACTTTCATAACAACACCTTAATTAACGGACAACGCCGTTTTTGCCATAACCTTTAAAATTTGATTTCTTCATTAAACTATCGTACTGATGACTCATTAAATGGGCCTGTACCTGCGCCATAAAATCCATCACCACTACAACAATAATCAACAAAGAAGTACCACCAAAATAGAAAGGCACATTCCAAAATAGAATTAAAAATTCCGGTAACAAACAAACCAGAGTGATATACAGGGCACCCACTAATGTTAGTCGTGAAAGCACACTATCAATATAGGTTGCGGTCTGCTTCCCTGGACGTATACCGGGGATAAAAGCACCTGATTTTTTCAAATTTTCCGCGGTTTCTTTCGAATTAAAGACCAATGCCGTATAGAAAAAGCAGAAGAAAATAATTGCCGCAGCATAAAACATGACATACAAAGGCTGACCAGGAGAAAGCGTGGCAGAGATATCCTGTAACCAGCGCATTCCTTCCTGTTGACCAAACCAGCTACCTAACGTCGCTGGAAATAGAATAATACTGGAAGCAAATATCGGAGGTATAACACCGGCCATATTCAGCTTCAATGGTAAATGACTACTTTGTGCAGCGTACATCTTATTACCCTGCTGACGTTTGGCGTAGTTTACCGTAATACGACGTTGCCCTCTTTCAACAAAAACAACAAATAGAGTAACAGCGATAACTCCAACCATCAGAAACAGTATAATCAAAGGGTTTAATTCACCGGTACTGACCAGCTCAACCGTACCACCTATAGCCGAAGGCAGTCCTGCAACGATACCGGCAAAAATTAACACCGAAATACCATTACCAATACCACGTTCAGTAACCTGCTCACCCAACCACATCAGAAAAAGTGTACCAGTAACCAGAGTGACCGCAGCAGTAAACACAAAACTAACGCCGGGGTTTACCACTAATGCTTCAGATCCTGTACCCTGACTTTGTAGAGCAACCGAAATACCTATGGACTGAAAAGTCGCCAATACAACCGTGAAATACCGGGTATATTGAGTAATTTTACGTTGTCCAGACTGTCCTTCTTTTTTTAGTTGTTCCAGTGTTGGCACTGCAACAGTCATCAACTGCATGATGATAGAGGCAGAGATATAAGGCATAACACCGAGAGCAAAAATTGACATGCGCTCAAGTGCACCACCTGAAAACATGTTGAACATGCCCAGAATACCTGTTTTCTGCTGATCGAACAGTTGTTGCATAACGGTTACATCTATACCTGGAACTGGAATAAACGTACCTATTCTAAAGACTATCAAGGCACCAATGACAAAGAAAATACGCTTTCTTAATTCACTCAGACTACCGCCTGACAAACTGGATGCCAGCTGTGATGCAGACGTAGACACTAGATTTCTACCTTGCCACCAGCAGCTTCTATAGCAACCAGCGCGCCTTTAGTTACTTTAATACCCTTTAGCACGACTGCACGAGTAATTTCACCAGACATAAACACTTTTACCTGGCGAGTAAACTCAGGCACAACGCTTTCCTTAATCAGCAGGTCAAGATCGATTGTATCTGCCGACATAGACGATAATTCGCTCAGACGAACCTGGGCGGAATATTTAGTTTTTCTAGCCGTGAAACCAAATTTAGGCAGACGACGATGAATAGGCATCTGACCGCCTTCAAAACCGACCAGGCTAACACCACCAGATCTTGATTTCTGACCTGTATGACCACGACCACATGTTTTACCGAGTCCACAGCCGATACCGCGTCCAACGCGCTTTGCAACCTTGGTTGAACCAGGAGCAGGTTTTAAAGTATTCAGGTACATTACTTTTCCTCGATACTCAACATATATTGAATCTTATTAATCATTCCGCGATTTTCAGGCGTATCCTGAACTTCTACAGTCTGATGCATGCGTCTAATTCCAAGACCAGATGCGCAGGCTTTATGCGCTGCAAGACGACCATTCAGGCTTTTAACCAGTTTGATAGTCACAGTATTATTTGCTTTTGACATCTTTCTAACCCGTAATTTGTTCTACAGTTTTGCCACGCTTGGCTGCAATCATTTCAGGAGTTTTCATATCCTGTAAACCACGTATTGTTGCCCGAACCAGATTTATCGGATTACGAGATCCATTGCATTTTGCCAATACATTTCTAACGCCAGCGACTTCAAGTACCGCACGCATAGCTCCACCGGCGATTACACCAGTACCTTCTGATGCTGGTTGCATATGAACCTTGGCCGCACCATGACGGGCATTGATCGGGTAGTATAAAGTACCGTCTGTTATGGCAACTTTGACCAGACTTGCGCGTGCCTTTTCCATTGCCTTTTGAATGGCCTGAGGTACTTCACGTGCTTTTCCATAACCGAAACCAACTCGGCCATTACCATCACCAACGACGGTTAAAGCTGTGAAACCAAATTGACGTCCACCTTTAACCACTTTTGCTACGCGATTGACAGCGACCAGCTTTTCGGTTAATTCATCGTTTGAAACTTGAGCATCTGACATAACGTAATCTCTTTAAAATCCTAAAAACCTAAAACTTAAGTCCTGCTTCACGTGCAGAATCGGCTAATGCCTTTACGCGTCCGTGATACTTATAACCTGAACGGTCAAAAGCGACAGTTTCAACACCAGAAGCCTTTGCTTTTTCCGCAATAGCCTTACCCACTGCCTTAGCTGCTTCGGTATTACCGGTGTACTTAAGACCCTCAGCAATATCTTTATGCAGGGTTGATACCGAGGCAATAACCATTCCAGTTTCACCTGAAATAACCTGGGCATAAGTATGACGAGGTGTACGATAAATCGTTAAACGATTAACGCCAAGCTCACTGATCTTCGCACGAGTTTTGCGAGAACGTCTAATACGTGATGATTTCTTATCCATAGTAGTTTACTTCTTCTTCGCTTCTTTTCTGATGACAATTTCATCAGCATATTTAACACCCTTACCTTTGTAAGGCTCAGGCGGACGGTACGCACGGATCTCGGCAGAAACCTGACCAACTTTTTGCTTATCACAACCAGAAATAATGATCTCTGTTTGACTTGGGGTTTCAATGTTTATCCCTTCAGGAATTTCATACGCAATTGGATGAGAAAACCCTAGAGAGAGATTCAGTACTTTTGGGGTGGCCTGGCCTCTATAACCAACACCAACCAGATTCAGCTTTTTTTCAAAACCCTGACTGACGCCCAGAACCAGGTTATTAGCTAAAGAACGCATAGTTCCAGCCATCGCCATATTTCCTGCCAAATCATTGGCTGGACTGAACGTTAAAACATTATCTTCATGCGCAAAGGATACGTTATCGTTAACGGTCATAGACAAAACACCTTTTGGCCCCTTAGCCGTAATAGTCTGGCCTGATACCGTCAAACTTACACCTGATGGCATTTCAACAGGTTTTTTAGCAACTCTTGACATAGTCTTTTACCTTAAACAACCGTACAGATAACTTCACCACCGTTTCCGGCGGATCTTGCTTGCTTCTCAGTCATCATACCTTTTGAGGTAGAGATGATAGCAATACCCAGACCACCATTAACTGACGGAAGTTCATCTTTTGATTTAAAAATTCTTAAGCCTGGACGGCTTACTCTTTTAATTTGCTCAATTACTGGTTTGCCCTGAAAGTACTTTAACTCAATGAAAAGTTCTTTTTTAGCATCGCCACTTACAGAATAATTTGCGATATAACCTTCATCTTTTAGCACTTTCGCAATACTCACTTTCTGAGTTGACGATGGCATTTTAACACTAACTTTAGTGGCATTCTGTGCATTACGAATGCGTGTTAACATATCAGAAACTGGATCTTGAAGACTCATAACCGTACTCTCTTACCAACTCGCTTTGACTAAACCAGGAACATCACCACGCATTGCTGCTTCACGAAGTTTTATTCTACTAAGGCCAAATTTTCTATAAAATCCGTGAGGACGACCAGTCAGTTTACAACGATTATGCTGTCTAACAGGCGCTGAATCTCGGGGCAATCTTTGTAATTTTTCAACAGCCAACATCTTTTCTTCAAAAGGTGTTTCCGGATTACGAATCAATTCCTTTAATACAGCACGTTTAGTAGCGTAAAGCGCAACCGTTTGGGTACGTTTTAACTCACGTTGAATCATAGAAGTTTTAGCCATAAATCTTTACCGTTATTTATTCTTAAAAGGGAAATTGAATGCTGCCAATAAAGCACGTCCTTCATCATCAGTTGCAGCTGAAGTCGTTATGGAAATATTTAATCCACGTATTTTATCGATCTTGTCATAGTCAATTTCAGGGAAAACGATCTGTTCCGTTAAACCCATATTGTAGTTTCCACGTCCATCAAAGGCCTTGGAACTTAATCCACGAAAATCACGTACGCGAGGGATAGAAAAATTGATTAATCTATCCATAAACTCGTACATACGATCTCTGCGTAGTGTAACCATACAGCCAACCGGCCAGTCTTCACGAATCTTGAAGCCTGCTACCGCTTTCTTGGACATCGTAATAACCGGTTTTTGACCAGTTATTAATTCCATATCACGGGTTGCATGCTCAACAATTTTCTTGTCGCCTGCGGCTTCGCCGATTCCCATATTTAAAGTAATCTTGGTTACTTTAGGAATTTGCATCGCAGAAGCAAAATTAAATTTTTCCTGCAACTGCTGCTTTACTGTATCGTTGTAAAATTTTTCTAATCTAGTCATGATAGCTTACCGTTAAACATCTATAACTTCATTGTTAGACTTAAAATAACGAACTTTTCGGTTATCATCTAACGTTTTAATACCAACACGATCACCCTTTTCTGTAGCCGGGTTAAAGATCATGACATTTGACTGATGGATAGGTGACTCCATATCGATGATACCACCCGTTTCACCCGCATTTGGATTTGGCTTAACGTGTTTCTTAATCATGTTAACACTTTCAACCAGTAGACGGTTTTCATCTACTCGCTTAAGGACCGTTCCACGCTGACCTTTACTTCTGCCTGCGATAACGATGACTTCGTCACCTTTTTTAATCTTGTTCATGTTGATACCTTAAACTATCAAAGCACTTCAGGTGCAAGAGAAATGATTTTCATAAACTTCTCACCACGTAACTCACGAGTTACCGGCCCAAAGATACGTGTTCCTATTGGCTGCAGATTGTTATTCAGAATAACTGCCGCATTACCATCAAATTTTATTAAAGAGCCATCGCCACGACGGACACCTTTAGCAGTGCGTACAACTACAGCATTGTAGACTTCGCCCTTTTTTACTTTACCACGAGGGATTGCATCCTTGATGCTTACCTTAATGATGTCGCCGATGCCAGCATAACGACGATGCGATCCACCCAGTACTTTAATACACTGAACTTTCCGAGCACCACTGTTATCTGCAGCAGATAAAACTGTTTGCATTTGTATCATGTTAGAACCCTACCAATCTCGTCTAAACTTAGCTTGCCTTCTCAACTACCTTAACCAGAGTCCAGGACTTGGTTTTCGATATTGGACGGCATTCAGTAATCTGCACAGTGTCACCAATTGAACACTCATTATTTTCATCATGAATATGAAGCTTGGTCGATTTCTTAACAAACTTGCCATATAAAGGATGCTTAACCTTTCTTTCAATCAAAACAGTTGCTGACTTGTCCATTTTGTTACTGGTAACAGAACCTGTCTGAGTTCTTACAATTTTTTCACCACTACTCATAATCACTCACCAACTTTAGCGGAATTTGCTATCCGCTTTTCAGAAATAACTGTTTGTACACGGGCAATATTTCTACGCACTATAGAAAACTGATTCGGACGTGCAGCCTGTCCGATTGCTCTCTGCATTCTTAAATTAAACTGCTCTTTATGAAGCGCGGTTAATTCGTCGCGTAACTCCTGATTGGATTTTGAACGTAACTCTTTAGCGTCCATTACATTACCTGCCTGATCACAAAATTAGTTTTGAAAGGTAGTTTTGCAGCCGCAAGCTTGAAAGCTTCGCGAGCAATAACTTCAGTGACACCTTCCATTTCATATAACATTTTACCTGGCTGAATCTTGCACACCCAGTACTCAACGTTACCTTTTCCTTTACCCATACGAACTTCGAGGGGCTTCTTGGAAATCGGCACATCGGGGAATACACGAATCCAGATTTTTCCACCACGTTTGATATGACGAGTCATTGCACGACGTGCAGACTCTATCTGGCGTGCCGTTAATCTTCCGCGCTCAACCGCCTGTAATCCATATTGACCAAAGCTAACTTTGTTACCATTGGTAGCAAGGCCACGGTTACGACTTTTGAACTGCTTTCTAAATTTTGTACGTTTAGGCTGTAACATAATTCAAACCCTTATTTACCTGATTTCTTCGAAGAGGAAGAATTTTTAGCTTCAAGATCGAACACTTCACCTTTGTAGATCCAGACTTTAACGCCCAGGATCCCATAGGTAGTCAGGGCTTCCGCAGTACCATAGTCAACATCAGCTCTTAGCGTATGAAGAGGAACACGTCCTTCTCTGTACCACTCGTTACGAGCAATTTCAGCACCATTTAAACGACCGGAGACGTTTATCTTGATACCTTCAGCACCGATACGCATAGCATTAGTGACCGATCTTCGCATCGCACGACGGAACATGACACGACGTTCGAGTTGCTGAGCGATACTTTCCGCTACCAGATACGCATCCAGTTCAGGCTTGCGTATTTCTTCAATATTTATCTTAACGTTGTTCGGATGAATATTGACCAGCGCTGAAACTTCCATACGCAGTTTTTCAATATCTTCACCCTTCTTGCCAATGATAATTCCAGGGCGCGCAGTATGCACAGTAACGACGATAGACTTTGCCGGTCTAGCGATACCAATTCTACTGATCGCTGCCTGAGATAATCTCTTCTTCAGAAACTTACGAATCTTTAAGTCTTCGAATAAGAAATCAGCGTATTGACCAGTTTCAGCATACCAGTTTGATGTCCAATCGGTGGCAATACCTAAACGTATACCAGTTGGATGTACTTTCTGTCCCATCAGTGCCTCTTCAACTATCTGCAACAGTCACAAAAATGTGACTAGTACGTTTTAAAATTCTATTACCACGCCCTTTAGCGCGTGCTCGCATACGCTTCATGCTTGGTCCCTGATCAACATAGATAGTTGATACTTTCAGCTCATCAATATCAGCGCCGTCATTATGCTCAGCATTAGCAATAGCAGATTCAATAACCTTGCTAACCAGCTCAGCAGCCTTCTTATTACTAAACTTCAATACAGTCAGGGCCTTATCTACTGGAAGACCACGAACCTGGTCTGCCACAAGACGAACTTTCTGTGCCGAAATTTTTGCATTACGGTGTTTTGCAGATGTTTGCATAGCAATATTTACCTTTTAGCCTTTTTATCGACAACATGGCCACGATAGGTTCTGGTCAGGGAAAACTCACCCAGCTTATGTCCTACCATATTCTCATTCACCAGCACAGGAACATGCTGTTTACCATTATGTACTGCGATCGTTAATCCAACCATCTCAGGAATAACCATGGATCTACGTGACCAGGTTTTGATTGGACGCTTGTTATTCGCTTCAGCTGCAGCAACAACCTTGTTAAACAGATGATGATCAACAAATGGACCTTTTTTTAGTGAGCGTGGCACGATGGATTACCTCTTATTTCTACGACGTACGATTAACTTATCAGTACGCTTATTTGTACGAGTTTTCTTACCCTTGGTAGGAAGTCCCCAGGGTGAAACAGGATGACGACCACCAGATGTGCGACCTTCACCACCACCATGCGGATGATCAACCGGGTTCATTGCCACACCACGTACGGTCGGGCGAACTCCGCGCCAGCGCTTGGCGCCAGCCTTTCCAAGAGAGCGTAAACTATGCTCACCATTTCCAACTTCGCCCAGCACAGCTCGACATTCTGACAACACTTTACGTGTCTCACCTGAACGAAGACGAAGAGTAGAGTAAGCACCTTCACGCGCCACAAATTGAGCAGACGTACCGGCAGAACGCGCTATCTGCGCACCTTTGCCAGGCTTTAACTCGACGCAGTGAATAATAGAGCCTACCGGGATATTACGTAAAGGCAGACAGTTACCAGATTTCATTCCAGCATCATCACCTGAGCGCACAACATCACCTTCATTGACGCCTTTTGGTGCAATGATATATCTGCGTTCACCATCCGCATACTTCAGCAGACAGATGTGCGAACTTCTATTAGGATCATATTCCAGCCTTTCAACCGTCGCATCGATACCATCTTTATTTCGTTTGAAATCAACGATTCTGTATCTTTGCTTATGCCCACCACCTTGATGACGAGTAGTGATACGGCCAGCGTTATTTCTACCGCCAGACTTTGATTTCTTTTCAACTAAACCTTCAAATGGACCACCAGTATGCAGACCCGGAGTTTTTACCGAGACTACAAAACGACGGCCTGGAGAGGTTGGTTTTGCTTTAACAAGAGCCATTATTCTTAACCACCTACAGCTGCCAGGTCAATTTCATGACCCTGTTCAAGAGATACGTATGCCTTTTTCCAGTCACTACGCTTGCCCATACGGACGCCCTGACGCTTGGACTTTCCCTTCACATTACAGGTACGGACCTTGGAAACCTTTACATTAAAGATCTTTTCGACAGCGGACCTGATTTCATCCTTACGCGCATCGGCGGAGACCTTAAAGACATGCTGGTTAGCTTTATCACCAACAATAGCCGCCTTTTCAGAGATATGAGGGCTTTTTATAAGCTGAAAAATTCTATGATCATTCATGACAAACGCTCCTCTAATCTTTTCAGTGCCGCCTGATCAACAACCACTTTCTCGTGACGCACCAGACTTAAAGGATCAACGATGGCTACATCCATAACCATCAGTTGGGGTATATTTCTAGCCGCCAGATAAACCGACGAATCCAGACCATCAGTTAGTACCAGCCCACTTGTAACGCCCAGATCATGCATCCGGGATATCATTAACTTGGTCTTCGGCTCTGCCAGTGTCATCGCATCAACCACGATCAAACGATCCTGCCTGATTAACTCAGAGACTATGCTACGCATACCAGCGCGATACATTTTCTTATTCAGCTTCTTGCTAAAGTCACGAGGACGTGCAGCAAAAGTTACACCACCGCTACGCCATAGCGGGCTACGAATAGTACCCGCACGAGCACGACCGGTACCTTTCTGACGAAAAGGCTTGGCACCACCACCACTGACATCTGAACGAGTTTTTTGCGCCTTGGTTCCAGAGCGCGAAGCACTCATGAAAGACACAACTAACTGATGCACCAGTGTTTCATTAAATTCTGCAGCAAAAGAGTCATCCGAAACAGACACTTTTTCACTGGAGTTATGTATTGATATATCCATGACTCTACCTTCTCTTAACCTTTTGTCGTAGGCCGAATAATGACATTACCACTCTTCGAACCAGGAACCGCACCTTTGATAAGGAGCAGATTACGCTCCACATCTATACGATAGATCTCCAGATTCTGGGTAGTCTGTCTGACGTCACCCATATGGCCTGACATTTTCTTGCCTTTAAATACTCTGCCAGGCGTCTGGTTTTGACCGATTGACCCAGGCACACGATGAGAACGTGAGTTACCATGAGTAGCATCCTGCATATGGAAGTTATAGCGCTTAATAACACCCGCATAACCTTTACCAATCGTAGTCCCTTGCACGTCTACCTTCTGACCCTGTTCAAAAATATCAACCTTGATTTCCGATCCAAGCTGAATATCTTCAACCGAATCAACACGAAACTCCGTGGCGAAACGACCGGCTTCAACACCAGCCTTTCTATAATGACCAGCCATAGACTTGGTCACTCGATTAGGGCGTCGAGTACCTGTAACCACCTGAACAGCAGAGTAGCCATCGTTATCCACAGTCTTAAGCTGAGATACACGATTTGGCTCAATCTCAATAACAGTTACCGCAGTGGATACACCGTCATCAGAGAAAACCCTGGTCATACCTACTTTTCGTCCAACTAAACCGAGAGACATTTCTAACCCCTAATCATAACTTCTGGAAATATCTTATTGATATTTCATGTTTTTTTAAAACTAACGGCCTGATACAGAGAACCGTATCAGGCCGCGAGGGCGCGCACTATAACAGAATATTTCTGATTAGTTAAGAACTATTATCGAAATACTTTCTGTTTTTTGATGCACTAAAACCCTCTTAACATATAACCTGTTCAAGCCTTAATTTAACTTAATCTGAACGTCTACACCGGCAGCCAAGTCGAGTTTCATCAACGCGTCTACCGTCTTGTCTGTCGGATCAACTATATCCATCAGACGCTTGTGAGTACGAATCTCGTACTGATCCCGTGCATCCTTGTTTACGTGAGGAGAGATCAGAATAGTGAAACGCTCCTTACGTGTGGGCAGTGGAATCGGTCCCTTTACACGAGCTCCTGTGCGCTTGGCCGTATCAACGATCTCAGCAGCTGATCTGTCGATCAGTCGATGATCAAAGGATTTCAGTCGAATTCTAATGTTTTGATTAGCCATAATTATTACTCAAGTATTTTAGCAACAACACCCGCACCAACAGTACGGCCGCCTTCTCTGATCGCAAAGCGTAGACCTTCATCCATCGCAATGGGGTTGATCAGCTTTACAGTCATTTTTACGTTATCACCGGGCATAACCATTTCTACGCCTTCCGGTAAATCACACGCACCCGTTACGTCGGTAGTACGGAAATAAAACTGTGGTCTATAACCATTGAAGAATGGTGTATGACGGCCACCTTCATCCTTTGACAGGATGTAGATTTCAGCTTCAAATTTGGTATGCGGTGTAATCGATTTAGGCTTGGCCAGTACCTGACCACGCTCTACGTCTTCACGCTTGGTACCACGTAACAGCAGACCTACGTTATCTCCTGCACGACCTTCGTCCAGCAGCTTGCGGAACATTTCAACGCCGGTACAGGTGGTTTTCTGAGTAACGCGGATACCCACGATTTCCAGTTCTTCACCAACCTTAACAATGCCACGCTCGATACGACCGGTTACTACCGTGCCACGACCGGAGATTGAGAACACGTCTTCAACCGGCATCAGGAAGGCACCATCGATGGCACGCTCTGGTTGTGGAACATAAGTATCCAGTGCTTCGACCAGCTTCAGTACCGACGGTACGCCCAGTTCACTGGTATCGCCTTCCAGCGCCTTCAGTGCCGAGCCCACAATAATCGGGGTATCGTCACCCGGAAACTCATATTGATCCAGTAACTCACGGATTTCCATTTCAACCAGCTCTAACAGCTCAGCGTCATCAACCATGTCGGCCTTATTCATGAATACAATGATATAAGGTACGCCAACCTGGCGTGACAGTAGGATGTGCTCACGGGTCTGTGGCATCGGGCCGTCAGCGGCCGATACAACCAGAATAGCGCCGTCCATCTGCGCCGCACCGGTGATCATGTTCTTTACATAGTCCGCGTGCCCAGGGCAGTCAACGTGAGCATAGTGGCGGTTAGCCGACTCATACTCTACGTGTGAAGTCGCGATCGTAATACCACGCTCTCTTTCTTCAGGTGCGTTATCGATATCGGCGAAAGCCTTCGCTACACCACCTTGAGCTTCAGCCATGACTTTGGTCAGCGCCGCTGTTAACGTCGTCTTACCATGATCCACGTGACCAATCGTCCCTACGTTAACGTGGGGCTTGTTTCTTTGGAATTTTTCCTTTGACATAGGATTAAATCTCCGACTAGTAGTTAGGGCCGAATCACAGCCGATTTATAATAAACAATCTAGCTTTCGCTAATTTGGAGCCCATAACCAGATTTGAACTGGTGACCTCTTCCTTACCAAGGAAGTGCTCTACCGACTGAGCTATATGGGCAGATACCAATAGCCCTTAAACCGGGCCCTCATATTTGGAGCGGGTGGCGGGAATCGAACCCGCTTCATCAGCTTGGAAGGCTGAGGTAATACCAGTATACGACACCCGCAATGCTATTACGCATAAAACCACTTTCTATAGCCGCTCATCACTAGCTATATCCAGTGGTTTCTAATCTTCAGACCAGACGCACACCGCCTAACCTATAAAATATGGTGGAGGGGGGTGGATTCGAACCACCGAAGGCTGAGCCAGCAGATTTACAGTCTGCCCCCTTTGGCCGCTCGGGAACCCCTCCTAAAGTAAGGTGCGTATTCTCTACACCGTGTCTCTACCTGTCAATAGCAAGAACAGGATAAAACCGGATTAATTTATTATTTCTTTATCACTGCCCAATTCTGTCGTAATTTCAAGCCTTAATTAGCCTCAAACCACATTTCTGTGTCGGAACGCTTAAAGCATCCCCTGTTTTATGATGAAGTTGACGATGGCATCCAGGCCCGTTCCATCTTTCAGGTTACTGAATACATACGGCTTATCACCGCGCATACGACGGGTATCCGTCTCCATCACTTCCAGTGACGCCCCCACATACGGGGCCAGATCAATCTTATTGATCACCAGTAGATCGGAGCGCGTAATCCCCGGCCCCCCCTTACGCGGAATCTTTTCGCCTTCCGCCACATCGATCACATAGATCATCAGATCGGCCAGCTCCGGACTGAAGGTGGCGGACAGATTATCACCACCACTTTCGATAAAGACCACATCCAGATTACCAAACCGGGTGACCAGATCCTCCACCGCCGCCAGATTCATCGACGCATCCTCCCGGATCGCGGTATGCGGACAACCTCCGGTCTCAACCCCGACAATGCGCTCTGCATCGAGCGCCTGACTGCGCACCAGAAACTCGGCATCTTCGCGCGTATAGATATCGTTAGTGACGACCGCCAGTTGATAGCGTTCACGCATCGCCTTACACAGGCGATCCAGCAGTGCTGTTTTACCGGAGCCCACCGGGCCGCCGATCCCCACTCGAAGTGGCTGCTTGTCTGACATATTAAATTCCTATGATCTGAATAATCGGGTGTACTGGGTTTCGTGTCGACTGCTGGCAATCGCGAGCGCCATCGAAGATGCGCCGATATCGTCATCCTGCAAGGCGCACGCCTGAGCGATAATCTGCGGGAACTTTTCGCTTAGCTTAAAAATAATTTGTTGACCGGCGGTCTGCCCGAGCGGAATGATCTTGATCGCGGATAAGGTCAGATTCTCCAGCCAGCTCCACAGCAGGCCGTAACAGGCCTGCTCCTGGTTCACACCCCATTCGGTGCAGGCGAAGCTGAAACAGGCATGCTGCGACTGGATCAGTTGCTGCCTGAACGGGGCCGCATTCGGTTGTAATGAGAGGATCACCTGGGTGAATGCGCGAGCCCGGTTTAGCTCTTCCTGGCGCAACTCAGCCGTTTCTCGACTGGCCAGCAGGTAGCTATTCCAGTGCGCCAGGGCATCCAGATCCTGCACTTGCCAGGCCTGCATCATGCGTATCAGTAACGGCAACTCAAGATACAACTGGGTGGTATCCAGTAAACCACCCAGCCACTCCTGCAGGTCATGTTCGGTTTTAATCCAGCCCTGCTCCACCGCCCACTCGATACCCTGTGAATAGGTATAACCCCCGATCGGTAGCGAGGGACTGATCAACTGAAACAGCCGGGTCATCGCTACCGGATTTTCAGTCATGCTGATGACTATGCGGGTGCTCATGTGCTGCCGGCTTGTGCTCACCATAGGCTCCCGCCTCCGGCTCGAACGCCTCTTTTTCCACCGTCACCTCCAGTCCCAGACCGCGTATCATGTCATCCAGTACGTGGTCATGCTGATAACGGATAAAGCCTTCCGCAATCTGTAACGGCACATGCCGGTTGCCAAGATGGTAACAACTGCGCGCTATCATCAGTGCGTCACTGACATACACACTACTGACCGCCTCCACCGCTGCCATAATCTCAACCAGTTGGCCCGTTTCAGCCTGAATTTTTTGCCCGTGCTGCAACACCGTTCCGCGCGGCAGGAATAGCCCGGCGATACGACCATTATCGAGCGCGATACGCTGGCGCGATTTTACGCGCTGATCAAACGTCAGGGTCAGGGTGGTGAAGCATTCAGCATCCGTTTTTACGATATGATTAAATCTAAGCATGGTATCAAAACAGAAAGTATTTTTGCGCCATCGGCAATTCCGACGCCGGTTCACACACCAGCAACTCGCCATCCGCGCGCACCTGATAGGTCTGCGCATCAACACTGATTTCAGGCAGGTAATCATTCAGCAGCATGGATGATTTGTTGATATTGCGGCAGTTTTTTACCGTGCCTATTTTTGACTGCAACTGTAATTGCGTATCGACGCCGGCCTCAATTGCCGCCTGCGACATGAAGGTCATACTAGTTCGATGGCGCGCCTTGCCGAGTGCGCCGAACATGCTGCGGTAATGCACCGGTTGCGGGGTAGGAATCGATGCATTCGGATCGCCCATCGGCGCTGCACTGATCATCCCGCCCTTGATGATCAGCGACGGTTTAACTCCAAAGAAGGCTGGTTTCCACAACACCAGGTCGGCCAGCTTGCCCGTCTCGACCGAGCCAACCTCGTGCGAGATGCCGTGCGCAATCGCCGGGTTAATCGTATATTTGGCGATATAGCGACGCACCCGGTTATTATCAGAACGCTCAGAGTCACCGGACAGCGACCCACGTTGAGTTTTCATCTTATGCGCGGTTTGCCAGCTACGGATGATCACTTCTCCAACGCGCCCCATCGCCTGGGAATCGGATGCGATCATCGAAAACGCGCCCAGATCGTGCAGGATATCTTCCGCCGCGATGGTTTCACGGCGGATGCGCGATTCGGCAAAGGAGACATCTTCGGCGATATTCGGGTCGAGGTGATGACACACCATCAACATGTCCAGATGCTCGTCCACCGTATTCACCGTATACGGACGGGTCGGGTTGGTGGAGGATGGCAGCACATGCTTAAACCCGGCAGCCTTGATGATATCCGGCGCATGCCCGCCACCCGCACCTTCGGTATGATAGGTATGAATAGTTCGACCTTTCATGGCTTTCAATGAATCCTCCACAAATCCGGATTCATTCAGGGTGTCGGTATGGATCGCGACCTGCACATCCATCGCTTCCGCTACCGACAGGCAGTTATCGATCGAAGCCGGTGTAGTGCCCCAGTCTTCATGCAACTTGAGACCAATCGCTCCAGCCCTGACCTGCTCTTCCAGAGCCCCCGGCAGACTCGCGTTGCCCTTACCCAGAAAACCCAGATTCATCGGCAGTTCATCGGCCGCTTCCAGCATCCGATGGATATTCCACGGCCCCGGTGTACAGGTGGTTGCATTGGTACCGGTCGCCGGCCCGGTTCCACCGCCCAGCATCGTGGTAACGCCTGACATCAGCGCTTCTTCCACCTGCTGCGGACAGATAAAGTGGATATGTGAATCGATACCACCAGCGGTCACAATCTGGCCTTCGGCGGCGATCGCTTCGGTTCCGGGTCCGACCACGATATTGACCCCGGCCTGGGTATCCGGATTACCGGCCTTACCGATGCCACTGATACGACCATCCTTGATGCCGATATCGGCCTTGATAATGCCCCAGTAATCGACGATCAGCGCATTCGTAATGACGACGTCGACCACGTCTTTCGATTCACGCTGGCACTGCCCCATACCATCACGGATCACCTTACCGCCACCGAACTTAACTTCATCGCCGTACACGGTTTTATCGTCTTCGACCCGAATCCATAGCTCGGTATCACCGAGGCGAACCCGGTCACCGGTGGTTGGGCCATACATTTCCGCATACGCCTGTCGGCTGATCATCACCATCTCATTCCACCTTTCCCATAATCTGTGCATTGAAGCCGTAGATCAAACGATCACCGGCATACTTAACCAGCATCACAACGCGCGACTGGCCCGGCTCAAAACGCACTGCGGTACCGGCCGCAATATCGAGCCGGAAGCCGCGGGTTTTTTCTCGCTCAAACTGCAACGCACTGTTGGTTTCATAGAAATGGTAATGCGATCCGACCTGAATCGGTCGATCACCGGTATTAGCAACATCAACTTCAACTTTTTCACGCCCGGCATTGAGTTCGATATCACCCGGCTCGGTGATCACTTCACCGGCTTTCAGGCTGGCCGCTCTGGTGGCCACGATCGGCTCATGCACCGTCACCAGTTTGGTGCCATCGGGGAAAGTCGCCTCCACCTGTACATCGTGGATCATCTCCGCCACTCCATCCATCACATCATCCCCTGTTAGCAGGGTACGCCCATAGTCCATCAGTTCAGCAACCGTTCGACCGTCGCGCGCGCCTTCCATAATCTCTGCACTGATAAAGGCGATAGCCTCCGGATAGTTCAGTTTGAGGCCTCTGTTTTTGCGCCTTTCTGCCAGTAGCGCCGCCGTGAAAAGTAGCAGCTTATCTTTTTCTCTGGGTGATAATTCCATAGCAATGCCTGTTTATTGTATTGAGGTTGGGGGTGATTTTGCCGCCATCAGGTATTCCAGATGCGCGGGCGACAAAGTTTTCTATCCAGCAGTGCCGGACGCAACAGCTCCAGCAGGCGAATGAAATAAGTATTCAGATCCGCCGTACTGGAACCCATATATCGCACCACCAGCAAGCTGTCCAGCGGCTGGGTTAATCCACTGATCCCCTGCCGGGGCTCTACCGCTCTGAGGGCTTCCAGCAGAGGCTTGTTCAACGACTGGCTGTAAACCAGCAGGCTACCACTGACCGGATGATGGCGCAGGCCGCTGGCACGTCTTATTTCAGCCGCATCGATACGCTGCTTTTCGATAAACACCGGTTGCTCATCAATCCGCACTTCGAGTTCGGTAATCACCTGCCCCGACGCAAAAAACTCCTGGTTGGCGGGCCGCCCGAAACAGTGTTTTTCCCAGACGATTGCGCTGCTATTGGGAGCCAACGATAAGCTTGTTTTCGCCTTCACCAGCGCACCGGGAAAATAGATATTTTCCTGTGGCAGAAATTCGAGCTGAGCCTGATCCTGTAGCTTTATTTGCTGCTCGACCCGGGCGTACTCACCGGCACTCAGATAAAATTTGTTAGCGCCGGGGGTGGTAAACAGCGCTTTGGCCCGCGCCTCCAGCTCTATCTGCAGATCGAGTTGATCACCACCGACCACGCCACCGGGTGGATGCAGTAGATAGACATGACACACCTCCCGTTCCGGATAGAACGGGCGTTGTACCGACAGTGGCCCGTAGCGTCTGAGTGGAATCAGCCGGGTTTTATCCTCGGCGTAGCGCAGGCTTAACTGGAGCAGGGCCTGCCAGTTAGTGGTGCTGGGTATTGCGGCATTCATGCGTCTTGATTTTGCTACTATTTCCGGGTGAGTTTGTTCATCTCAAACCGTCAGGTACTGGCTGATCAGTTCATCGCTTAAGGCATCAATCTGGCCGGAAGCCACTTTGCGGCCACGATCGAGTATCGAGAAATTGTCTGCGATTCGGCGCACAATGGGTAGTTTTTGCTCTACCAGCAATACGGTCAGGCCGATATCATTACTCAACTGGCGGATGATATCACCTATTTCCTGCACAATATTCGGCTGTATGCCTTCGGTTGGCTCATCCAGTATCAATAAAGAGGGATCCACCACCAGCGCACGGCCTATCGCCAGCTGCTGTTGCTGGCCACCCGACAGGTCACCGCCACGACGATTCAGCATATCTTTCAATACCGGAAACAGATCATAGATGAAGCCCGGTATCTCTTTCGCCCTGTCGGCACGCGCACCCAGCCCGATCTGCAGATTTTCCTTTACACTCAGCAATGGAAAGATCTGACGCCCCTGCGGGACATAACCGATGCCCAGCGAGGCACGCTTTTCTGCATTGATCCGGGTCAGCTCCTGCCCCTTGAACACAATTGAGCCAGAGCGCACCGCCTGCAATCCCATAATACAGTTTAACAGGGTGGTTTTACCGACCCCGTTACGCCCCATCAGACAGTTGCAACGGGCTTCTTCCAGCTCCAGATCGATATCCCACAGAGTATGGCTTTCCGAGTAGTACTGGTTTAATTTTTCTATTTTCAACATCGCTTCATTCTCCCAGATAGACCGACACCACGTCAGGATTCGCCTGCACCTGATCCATGCTGCCCTCGGCCAGTACACTGCCCTGATGCAATACCGTGACATCCGTTGCAATAGAACGCACAAAGTCCATATCGTGCTCAACCACCACCACCGAGTGTTTACCCGTCAGCTGGTGTAACAGCTCTGCGGTTTTATCCATCTCCTGATGGGTCATCCCGGAAACCGGCTCGTCCACCAGTAGCAGGCGCGGTTCCTGCATCACCAGCATGGCGATTTCGAGCCACTGTTTCTGCCCGTGCGACAGCATCGATGCCGGCACCAGCTTTAGCTCGATCAGCCCGGCCTGCACCAGTATTTCATCGATACGGTCGATCTGTTCGGCCGTTAACACGGCGCTCAGGGTATACCAGACACGCTTGTTGGCAGCCATCGCCAGCTCCAGATTCTCAAACACAGTAAGCTGTTCAAAGACGGTCGGCTTCTGGAATTTACGCCCGATACCGATCTTCGCAATCTCCGGCTCGCTGAACTGCAGCAGATCGATATCCTGGCCGAAAAAAACGCTGCCTTTATCCGGTTTTGTCTTGCCGGTAATGATATCCATCAGGGTCGTCTTACCGGCACCGTTAGGGCCGATAATACAGCGCAACTCGCCTTCGCGGATATACAGATTCAGATCATTGATCGCCTTGAAACCATCGAAACTGACCGACAGATCCTCCACATACAGAATGTATCCCTTGGAGGTATCCGGCACCATTTCATCCGCATCCACCAGAAAATTGAACACCCGGTCACGACGGGTAAAATTTCTTAATCCATCCAGTCCGCTCATTTTACTTCAACCTCCAGCGTCTGATTTATATCGGTGCGCGCAGGCTTGTTAAGCTTACGCAGAGAGCCGATGATGCCTTTCGGCGCGAAGATGGTAACCAGGATAAACAGTGCTCCCAGCCCGAATAGCCAGACTTCCGGAAACGCCCCGGTGAAATAGGTTTTTGCATAGTTCACTACCAGTGCCCCGAGTACCGCACCGAACAGGGTCGCTCGACCACCGACCGCAACCCACACCACAATCTCGATCGAGTTGATTGGAGAGAATTCGGACGGATTAATAATTCCCACCTGTGGCACATACAACGCCCCGGCAATACCCGCCAGCACGGCGGAAAAGGTAAATACCCAGAGTTTGAAATAGTCCACCCGATAACCCATGAAACGTACCCGGTCTTCGCTGTCGCGGATCGCCACACTGACCCGACCCAGCTTCGAATTTACGATATAACGGCAGGACAGATAACCCAGCGCCAGCGCGATGGCCGAGGCAATAAACAGGCCGACCCGGACATTATCCGATTGCAGCGAAAAGCCCAGCAATTCCTTAAAATCGGTTAAGCCATTATTGCCGCCGAAACCCATCTCATTACGGAAAAAGGCCAACAGCATGGCGTAGGTCATGGCCTGAGTGATGATCGACAGATACACCCCGGTAACGCGCGATTTGAATGCGAACCAGCCGAACACAAACGCCAGCAGCCCGGGTGCCAGCAACACCATGATCATGGCAAACCAGAACTGATCGAAGCCGAGCCAGAACCAGGGCAGTTCGTGCCAGTTGAGGAACACCATAAAGTCCGGTAAATCGGGATTGCCGTAGACCCCGCGATCGCCAATCTGACGCATCAGGTACATCCCCATCGCATACCCGCCCAGCGCAAAAAACGCACCATGGCCGAGGCTCAGGATACCCAGATAACCCCACACCAGATCGACCGATATTGCCAGTAGTGCATAGGTCAGATACTTGCCGAGCAGGGTCACCGTATAGGTAGGCACATACAGTACAGAATCCGGCGGCATCAGCAGATTGCCCAGCGCTATGGCTACGGTTGCCAGCACCAGCAACAATAGAAACACCTTGCCGCCGGTATCGCTTTGTAATAATTGTCTAATCATTGGTCTGCCGCCCTGCCCTTTTGAGGAAATAAGCCCCGGGGCCGTTTTTGAATAAACAGGATGATAAAGATCAGCACCAGAATCTTGGATAACACCGCACCTGTGACCGGCTCCAGAAACTTGCCGACCACACCGAGCGAAAGCCCGCTGATCAGGGTGCCGAACAGATTACCGACCCCGCCGAACACCACCACCATGAACGAATCGACGATGTAAGCCTGCCCCAGATTAGGGCCTACATTGGTGATCTGGCTGAGCGCCACACCGGCCACACCGGCGATCCCCGAGCCTAGCCCGAAGGTCATCGCATCGACCCATTGCGATCGTATCCCCATCGCGCGCGCCATCGCCCGGTTCTGCGAAACGGCGCGTACATGCAGACCCAGCGATGTCTTTTTCATCACCAGATACAGCAGACCGAACACGATCAGACAAAAGAAAAAGATATACAGGCGGTTATAGGTGATCGATAGCAGCGAATTGATCTGCATCGAGCCACTCATCCACTCCGGTGTTTCGACCGAGCGGTTGAGTGGTGAAAAAATACTGCGTACCGCCTGTTGCAGAACCAGGCTGATACCAAAGGTCGCGAGCAGGGTTTCCAGCGGACGCCCGTACAGAAAACGGATCACCCCGCGCTCGATCGCGATGCCGACCAGTGCCGAGACCAGAAAGGCCGCCGGAATCGATATCAGGATCGATGCACCGATATGCTCCGGCATCAATAGTTGAACCACATAGGTGGTATAGGCACCGATCATGATCAGCTCGCCATGCGCCATATTGATCACCCCCATCACGCCGAAGGTAATCGCCAGCCCGATCGCTGCCAGTGCCAGAATAGAACCCAGACTGAGACCAAAAAACAGAGTTTCGATATAGCCGAAGATCGACACCCGCTGTTCGATTTTCAGTACTGCTTTGGCTGCCGCCACACGTACCTCCTTATCGGCGGCATCTTTACTCAGGGCTTTTAATTTATTCAGCACCAGCGGGCTTAGATGCCCGTCCAGTAAAGCTATCGACTGCAGTTGCTGCTCGACCGAATCGGCATCCAGAGCGGTCACCGCAATCACGATATCGATGGCTTCCTGCACTTTAGGATCGGTTTCGGTTTGTTGAATTCGGATCAGTAGATCGATCCCATCCTGATCCGCCTTACCGATCAGGCTTTCTACCGCAATCTGGCGGTTAGCGGGATCGGGATGTGACAGTTGCAGGGTTGAGATTTCGAGTTTCAGCTGCTTACGCAACTGATTATTAATGGTTACTTTCTTGACCTTACGTGAACTCTCTACACCGAGGTCTGCACCGGTCAGTGCATCAATCAGCTGCAGGCCAGAGCCCTGTTCCTGCACAAATACAATCGCTTTATTCTTTTTGTGATAATACAGATCACCGTCCAGTATCGCATTCAGCAGGCGTTCGGTTTCTGCATGCCCACTCTGCACCAGCAGTGAAATCGCCTGGGCCTTAGCATCGAAATCTGAAGAAGCCAGCTTATCAAAGGCGTCATCCAGCACATTCGATGCTGCCATTGCGGTACTCGACAGCAGACAACAGATTAAAAATAGTAATGAATTGATGTTACGCATAATCAGAGTTTTTTTATTCGGAAAGCTTTTCGCACCAAAACTAAATTGCTGAAATGACCATTCCGGTTAGAAAACAGGGCCGGCCAGAGCCGGCCCTGAACTGAGATGTTGTGACCGTTTAGAAGTTCTGGCCTGAGCACTTGGCCGTTTTGACATTGTAATTTCCGCAGCTGAGAGGGGCTCTCCAGTCAGCGATGAGATCTTTTGATCCCGGCAGGTAATCCGACCAGGCATCACCAGGAACCAGGCCGTTGGTTTTCCACACAACTTCGAACTGACCATCGTCCTGAATCTCACCAATCAGTACCGGCTTGGTGATGTGATGGTTCGGCATCATCGCAGACAGACCACCGGTCAGATTTGGCACCGCTACACCGATAATCGCATCCTGAACTGCGGCAGGATCGGTAGTCCCGGCTTTCTTAACCGCTTCGACCCACATTTTGAAACCAATGTAATGAGCTTCCATCGGATCGTTAGAAACGCGCTTGCTGTTTTTGGTGAATTTCTGCCATTGCTCGATGAAGGCATCGTTTTCCGGTGCATCCACACTCATGAAATAGTTCCATGCCGCCAGATGACCGACCAGAGGTTTGGTATCGATACCGGAAAGCTCTTCTTCGCCGACCGAGAACGCGACCACTGGAATATCTTCAGCCGTTACACTCTGGTTACCCAGTTCCTTGTAGAAAGGTACGTTAGCATCACCGTTAATGGTCGATACCACTGCGGTTTTCTTACCGGCCGAACCGAATTTCTTAATGTCAGAAACGATACTCTGCCAGTCAGAATGACCAAACGGGGTGTAGTTGATCATGATATCGGAGCCCTTGACACCTTTCGACTTCAGGTAGGCTTCCAGAATCTTGTTGGTGGTACGAGGGTAGACATAGTCGGTACCGGCCAGCACCCAGCGCTTAACACCGATATCATTCATCAGGTAATCAACCGCAGGAATCGCCTGCTGATTTGGCGCGGCACCGGTGTAGAACACATTTTTAGAGGATTCTTCACCTTCGTACTGCACCGGGTAGAACAGAATACTGTTCAGTTCTTCAAACACCGGTAATACCGACTTACGCGAAACCGAGGTCCAGCAGCCAAAAGTCGCGGCTACCTTATCTTTGGAAATGAGCTCACGGGCTTTCTCTGCAAACAGTGGCCAGTTGGAAGCCGGGTCAACCACCACAGCCTCAAGCTGCTTTCCCAGCAAACCGCCCTTCTTATTCTGATCGTCGATCAGCATCAGCATGGTATCTTTCAGCGTGGTTTCACTGATCGCCATGGTGCCCGACAGGGAATGCAGGATACCGACCTTAATCGTCTCCGCAGCATACGCCGTGTTTAATGCGGCCGAACAGGCCAGCGCCAGTGCAGTGATTTTAAGGGTGTGAATTTTTGACATGGATTCTCTCCTGATAATTGAATGGACCTCCAATCCATATCAACTATCAGGCCAAGCCAATACTTCTCCCTAATTATTCAACAACTTAGCAATTCGAAAGCGGCCGCTACGCACCAATAAAACACCATCCACTGAAACCATTCGCCTTCATTTAGTGCGCATACCCATGAAGCGCCCCTTAATGGGGCGGCAGACAGATAAAACTCCAGCATTCAACGGCGTGGCCTGAATAATGTCTCAGGCAGGTTTTTAATCTCATAAAAATACCCACCCTTAAGGCTTTAGGATAACTCTTTTGTAACGGGATAATGAGAGGACTGCTTTAACAGTTGATTAAAAGCTTCTACGGGCAAAGGCCGGCTAATCAGGTAGCCCTGGATTTCATCACAGTGACTGCGGCGTAAATAGTCCACCTGTGCAGCGATCTCCACCCCTTCTGCAATGACGGTCATATTGAGCGCATGAGCCATTTTACAGATGCTGTGGGTGATGGCCGCATCTTCCTTGTTGCTGGTGATGTCCTGTATAAAGGATCGGTCAATTTTGATTTTATCAAAGGGAAAGCTGCGTAGATAAGAAAGACTGGAGTACCCGGTTCCAAAGTCATCCAGTGCCAGCTTGATGCCTAGCGATGTGATCGTAGTCAGAATATCAATCATCTTGACGGGTTGCTGCATCACTGCACTTTCCGTAATTTCAACTTCCAGGTTTTTGTAGGGTAGCCCCGACTGATTCACTATTTCAGTCAACCGCTCAATAAAGCCATCATCATCCAGTTGTCGTGCCGACACATTGACCGCGATGAGCAGGTCATGATTGAAATGCTCCTTCCAGTTTACGGCCTGCGCACAGGCTGTTTTTATTACCCAGTCCCCGATTGGCAGGATCAGATTGGTCACCTCGGCCAGAGGTATAAAATCAAGCGGCGAAATCAACCCCAGCTCAGGATGATTCCAGCGTATGAGGGCTTCTGCTCCCACGATTTTACCGCTAGCGAGATTAAGCTGCGGCTGATAGTGAAGTTCAAACTGATTTTGATCGATCGCTTCATGTAAAGCATTTTCCAGTTGTAGCCGGCGGATAGTTTGCTTATTTAAATCATCGGTGAAGAATTGAAAGCGACCGCCTCCCATGTCCTTGGCATGGTACATTGCCGTATCAGCCTGGCGCAGTAGAGTTTCCATATCCAGCCCGTCATCCGGCCAGATACTGATGCCGACACTGGTGGAAATATGCAGGCTATTTCCTTCAATGTTAACCGGTTCAGCGGTGACCGTTACAATCCGTTTGGCAATTTCAATCAACGTTTCAGGATGCGAAATACCGCCGGAAAGAAGCACAAATTCATCACCCCCATAACGCGCAATAGTGTCGCCAACACGGGATATATTTTTAAGTCTTTTCCCGATTTGGACCAGCAACTGGTCTCCGATACGATGACCCAGGCTATCATTGATAAACTTGAAGCGATCAAGATCCATCATCATCAGCGCCACCTTTTTATCGTCTCGCTGAGCCTGATGAACCAGCTGATCAAAGCGGTCGTTTAACAGAACCCGATTTGGCAGTCCGGTTAAATCATCATGGTAGGCCATAAAGTTGAGTTTATTCTCCATTTCCTTGCGCTCGGTAATGTCATGCTGAACACTGATAAAATGGGTAATTTCGCCCTGCGTATTACGCACCGGTGAGATCGACACCAGATCCCAGTAAAACTCACCGTTTTTCTTTTTGTTCAGCAGCTCACCCTGCCACACCTGTCCCGCTTTAATGACTCCCCATAATTCCTCATAAGTAGTCAGCGCGGTTTCATCTGACCTCAGAATATTAAACTTGCAACCGATCACCTCTTCAATGTCATACCCGGTAGTGATATGAAACTGTGGATTAACATACTCCGTGATACCCTCAACATCGGTCATGATAATAGAGCTGACACTTTGCTCTATCGCGGCAGACAACTTCCTCAGCTCGCCTTCTGCTGCTTTCACCCGACTACGGTCTGCTAACAGAGATCCGCGCATAAGCTCAAAGGCTTCAGCCAGCTCGCCGAATTCATCGTTTGCCAGAATTTTGGTAGAGCTGGAAAAATCTCCTCTAGCAATGGCATTGGCCGATAGTTCCAGTTCTTGCAATGGCAAAAAAATACGCCGGTAAGTCACCAGAAAAGCCATCATGAAAAGGCTCAATACGACAAACAATGCGCTAAAGAGAATGATCACGGTATCCCGGGCCTGCGCCTTGCTACGATCAATCTGGTTGTTAAAGTAATGATCAACGGCGCTGGATAGATTGAGAATGGCATCGACCGCAGTAGTGGCCAAACCAAACCACTCGCTAGCATCAATCGCATAGGCTTGCTCAGCCTGGCTTTGTTCAATCACCTGTCTTCGCAGTGCATGATAACGCTCGGAGTAACTGGTTTTGAGTTCAGCCTGGGCCTGAGTAATAGAGGGAATCTGTGGCAAATAGCCGAGCACTTTGTCAAGACGCTGACTCATGAGGTTGTGGATCAGTTGATAATTACTCAACTCGACATATTCTGCATCAACAAAAGAGCGCCGCTGCGCAATCACCGCACTGATCAGAGCGCGCTCTCGCCCGGCATTTTCACTCAGGGTAAAAAAAGTCTCCTTGAGAAACATATCATAGCGAATGACATCATACCCCTCTCTCCGTGGAGCCATTGCAATCATATTGATATCGGCCACTTCTTCAATGCTACGATTGATGGCCGTAATCCAGTCGCTGTAACTTAAGCGGGCAGTGTCCTCTTTGCGAATACTTCGACTGGCCTGAACACGTTTATCAGCCAGACGCTGTGCCATTCCGTCCAGTAAATCACGGATAATGTCACGCGTCGGGAACTCTGCGTGTTCTGCCAGTTGTTGATGAATCCGACGTAAAGCAGTGTTGCTACGCTCACGCAGGTCAGACAGGTATTTAGTTTCCTCAACAGTTGCACTGGATGAACTGGCGATCTGGGCGGTGGTAAGTCCTCTCTCGCGAGCCAGGTGCGCATTTAAAACAAGTGCCAGACGACTAATTTCATTCGCCGTAGACAGGTGTTCAGCATCACCATATTGACGATACACCTGGAGTGCATTCCAGCTCGTACTGATAATAGCAACGAGGCCCAGCAGCCCGAAAACGATAAGCAGTAACTGACGGATACGCAGCTGGCAAAGCAAGCCCCATAAATCAGTGCGCGCAGAAGCGGTTTTTGCGGTATCGGACATAGTTTCCTAACGAAAAATCATATTCCAAATTGAAGGGATTATTCATGCCTGCGGAACATCCCGTTTTAAACCTTTGCACCGAGTATAGATGAGAAATTCGACATGACGTTGAATTAGAGAGTTATTTTCGGGAAACATCCCCCAGCCGCTCCCGCACCACCCGGACTCATTATCCGGGCGTACGGAGTCAGTTGGAGATTGGTCTATTGCATACCCCTGGAGGGTATGCGGAGACATTTATTTATGCCGATTTCTTGCTCGCCTTGCTGGCTGCTTTCTGGGCTTTTTTAACTTTTTTGACTTGCTTTTCGACTATTTTCGTGGCCTTTTTCTCGACCTTCTTGACTGCTGCCTTGAGTTTTTTCGCTTCCTTTCTGGCGGCCTTCTTAGCTTTTTTTTCTTCCTTTCGTGCAGCATTCCTGGCGTCCTTCTCAACTTTGTGCTCTGCCTTCAACTCCCTTTTAATTTTCAGCGCGGCTTTTTTGGCGGCCTTTTTCGCCGCTTTTTTGGCTTTTTTCTTGGCGTCTATTTCAACGCTCTGAACCGGCTTTTTGGCTTTCTTTTTGTCTTCTTTATTTGCTACCTTTTTATCTTTTTCCATTAGGCTTTCCTGTTTCAGTTTTGTTTTTGGTTTCGTTGTTGCTTCTGTTTTTGTGGCCCCGCCTGATTCAGCGCCTTCAACCTTAACGGCGACAGGCTCGGCAGTCGATTTTTCCACCCTTTTCTTTGCCCCGGTAAAAACCGACAGCCCCAGTTTTCTAAATCGGGCAAGCCAGTATTTAACCTGAGCTTCCGACAAACCGGTTTGCACCGCAGCCTCTGCCAGAGTGCCCTGCTGATGGAGTATCAACAGCGCCCCAGCTCGTTGACTATGCGGAGCCTCGCCCTGCGCGATTTCTTCACAGGCTGCCTGTTCCTGTGTCGTGAACAGTTTGCCCGTTGCAGCAACCTGTTGGTTTTCCTGAAGTATGTTCATAACAGATCCTTTTTTAACATTATAAATTGAGGGATTAATATACACGGATAAAAATTCGACACCATTGTTTCATATCAAGTGCATTTCGTTTAGCTACAGATCCGATTTCCGCCTTCATTTCTGGCCCGCTACTGGGCATCATCGGCCTGTTTTATCCATTGATCAGGGTTAGCGGCAGGCAACCAGACCCGTGTTTATTTTATCTCGTGGTTAGCCATAATTTCCAGCGCACGCACCATGGCGGAATGGTCTTGATCTCCCAGCCCATGTCCCTGACAGGCATTAAACAGCTCCTGTGCATTCGCGGTATTGGGCAGGCTGATGCCCAGAGCACGCGCTCCACTTAAGGCAATATTCAGATCCTTCTGGTGCAGGCCGATACGAAAACCGGGATCGAAGGTGCGCTTGATCATGCGCTCGCCATGCACTTCCAGAATTTTGGAGTTGGCAAATCCACCCATCAGGGCTTCACGCACGCGCGCCGGATCGACCCCGGCTTTGGATGCGAATAACAGCGCTTCACCGACCGCTTCGATATTAAGTGCTACGATAATTTGATTCGCAACCTTACAGGTTTGCCCGGCACCGTTGCTTTCACCGACCAGCGTAATGTTCTTACCCATCAGCTGAAACAGGGGTTTGGCGCGATCAAAAGCCGTTTGCGGACCACCCACCATGATGGTCAGGCTGGCCGCTTTGGCACCGACTTCACCACCGGAAACCGGCGCATCCAGGTATTCACAGCCGAGTGCATTGAGTCGTGCGGCAAACGCTTTGGTTTCGATTGGTGAGATCGAGCTCATATCGATAAACAGCTTGCCGCTGCTGACCCCTGCCGCCACGCCGTCGGCGCCAAACAGCACCTGTTCCACCTGTGGTGTATCCGGTACGATAGCAATAATGATGTCTGCCTTCTCAGCCACTTCTTTAGCACTGGCGCAGGCTACGGCTCCGCCATCCAGTAACTCCTGCGGTATCGCCGAACGGTGTTTGAGTACAAACAGCTGATGCCCGCCAGCCTGTAGATGCTGTGCCATCGGGCGCCCCATAATGCCTAAACCTATAAAACCAATTTTGCTCATTGTTAGTCCTCAGTTGTCCTGTTGTTTTTGCTCTGACTCATTTCATGGTTGGCATATGGAAATCTGCACCCGCACGGATGCCGGTCGGCCAACGTGATGTAACAGTCTTCAATTTGGTATAGAAATGCACCCCTTCCACCCCATGCATATGGATATCGCCAAACAGCGAGCGCTTCCATCCTCCGAAGCTGTGGAATGCCATCGGGACAGGGATCGGCACATTGACCCCCACCATACCCACCTGGACCTGTGACGAATAGGCACGGGCGGTATCTCCATCGCGCGTAAATATCGCGGTGCCATTGCCGTATTCGTGATCATTCACCAGTTGCAGAGCCGTATCGAAATCGGGCACCCGCACCACACATAACACTGGCCCGAAGATTTCTTCCTGATAGATACGCATCGAACGGGTGACTTTATCGAACAGACAGCCACCCAGATAAAATCCCTGCTCATGCCCTTTGATTGTCAGGCCACGACCATCGACCACCAGCTCGGCACCTTCTTCCACCCCCAGATCGACATAACCACGAACCTTCTTTAAATGTTCTGCACTGATCAGTGGACCCATCTCAGCGGCGGGATCTTTGCCCGGTCCAACCCTGAGTGCCTGCACGCGCGGGGTCAGGCGTTGAATCATCGCATCGGCCGTTTCTTCACCAACTGCCACCGCCACCGAGATCGCCATGCAACGCTCTCCAGCAGAGCCGTAAGCAGCCCCCATCAATGCATCGGCCACCTGTTCCATATCGGCGTCTGGCATCACCACCATATGATTTTTAGCCCCGCCCAGCGCCTGGCAGCGTTTGCCATGCCGGGTTGCAGTCTGGTAGATGTATTCCGCCACCGGGGTGGAACCGACAAAACTGACCGCTGCCACCTGCGCATGGGTCAACAGCGTATCCACGGCTTCTTTGTCACCATTCACTACATTGAACACACCATCCGGCAGACCGGCTTCGGTCAGCAATTCGGCAATACGCAACGCAGTAGAAGGGACTTTTTCAGAGGTTTTCAGAATGAAGGTATTGCCGCAGGCGAGTGCCATCGGAAACATCCACATCGGCACCATGGCGGGGAAATTAAACGGGGTGATACCGGCGCAAACGCCAAGAGGCTGACGCACCGAATGACTATCCACGTTGCGCCCGACATTTTCCGAGAAATAACCTTTTAACAGATGCGGCGCGCCGGTGGAAAACTCGGCCACTTCAATTCCGCGAATCACCGAACCACGTGCATCGCTGAGTACCTTGCCATGCTCCGCTGATACCAGCGCGGCGAGTTCGTCCAGATGCGCATCCAGCAATTCCTTGAAGCGGAACAGGATACGTGCACGACTCAGCGGCGGTGTATCGCGCCAGCCGGGAAAAGCCTTTGCCGCCACTTCAATCGCTGCAGCCGTTTCAGCGCTGGAGGCGAGTGGCACCCGGGCCGATACGGCTCCGGTTGCGGGATTATAGATATCACCAAAACGGCCGCTGCTACCGGTTACTTTTTGGCCGTTGATGTAGTGATGGAGTTCTTTGCTCATGTTAGTCTCCCCTCTGTAGAGCTTTATTTAAGCCCTTTTATGTAATTTCTATTATCATTCGTTATGTACAGCAATCATCATACTCGCCAGACCGGCTTTGTATACCCGCGAACATTTATAAGCCACACGACCCGCAGCTTGTTACTTTTTCAGTGTCTTCAGTTCACCGAAGCTCTGTTGCACGGCCTCGGTCAGCTTGTCACGGCTTTCCTCAGGCGCAAACACAAAGATAATGACCCAGATAATCAATAGCAGGATGGCGGCACCCTGTAACAGGGACGCTACTTTTTTATGCGTTAACAACATTCCAAGACGCTGTCGATTGCTGCGGTAATTACGCATAAAAAAATCGAGGACCGCGAAAATCGGGCCATACAGGAACTGAAATATTTTTTGCCAGGGCTTTTGCACAGAGGTTTCCGGAGTATTTTTTTATGCCCCTGGAGCACAGGCTTAAAGGGCATGATGAACAATCGGTCAGCGCAGTATAAGCATGCTTAGAGTAAGCAACAAGCACACAGTTCGTAGCGCAATACGGCATCCAGTTCAGGTTTTCCGGTACTTTTCCAGCGCCAGAATCAACGCGCTATGATCCAGCTCGTCCTGACCCTGCGCAATCAGCTCACTGTAGAGTGCCCGATTTAACTCGCTGGCCGGTAACTGCTGCCGATACTCGGCAGCCAGCTCAATCGCCTGAGTCAGGTCCTTGTGCTGAGTGGTTACCTTACCTCCCGGCTGGAAAGTTGCATCGATCATTCGCTGGCCATGTACCTCCAGAATGCGTGAAGCCGCGAAGCCACCCATCAGCGCCTCGCGCACCTTGACCAGGTCGGCACCGGCCAGTCTGGCCAACGTGAGTGCTTCTGCAACCGCACCAATATTAAGCCCCACAATGATCTGATTGGCCGCCTTGGTGATCTGACCACATCCGACCTCACCGATATGGATGGTGGCCTTACCAAGCACATCGAATATCGGTTGCGCGCGCGCGATGGCATCGGCTGATCCACCCGCCATGATACTCAGACTCCCATTGATCGCGCCAATCTCTCCACCGGAAACCGGGGCATCGATAAAATCAATGTGTTTGGCACATAAGCGATCGGCAAACTGGCGCGTGGCGGTCACCGCCGTCGTACCCATATCAATCACCAGCGACCCCGGTCTGAGCGTACTGGACAAACCATGCGGGCCAAACAGAATGGATTCAACCGCTGCCGTATCTGCCACCATCAGGATCACGATATTGACCCGTTGCGCCAGCTCAGCGGCTGACGCCACCGCCGTTAAATGTGGCTGCTGCATCGCTTCAGCTACAGAATGCGTCCGGTTATAAACCGTCAGTTCGGCTCCCGCATGCAGTAGATTGAGACACATCGGACGCCCCATCAGACCTAGCCCGATAAACCCTGTCTGCCAGTTCTCCAGAGCTGCACTCATGATCGTAACCCTGATGCATGAATACCCGCCATCACACATTCTTCATCGTCACTCGACACCCCGCCAGCCGCACCAACCGCAGCGATAATGTCGCCTTCCGCAGAACGTACCAGTACCCCACCTGGCAATGGAATCAACTGCCCCCCACTCATGCTATTCAGGGCCGTGATAAATCCACGCTGAAGTTCATCCTGGGTATAGCGTTCGGCGATCTGCGCTGAATTTATACCCAACCCAAGCGCCCCCCAGGCCTTGGCCTGTGCAATCTGTACGCGCAAAAAGGAAACACCATCTTCACGCTGCAGCGCTTTCAGATGAGCCCCCGTATCCAGCACCGCGACCGCGATGGGCGGCATTTTTTTTGCACGCGCTCTTTTCAGCACGGCTTCGATCAGCGTATTCGCCTGTTGTAATGTCAGTTCAGCCAAGAGACCTCCGAATGGTGTTGATTTATAAAATGGATTATAGGCAGCTTTTATAACAGATTACACTCCAGCGGCCGCTAAGGACTTGTATTGGTACAACGCCTGTATATGCTGCTAGTATTGGTCGACGGCATGAATGGTGATCATTAGACCGCTTACCACCTCTTTCCAGCAGCGCAGTTTCGCGCATAAATTAAGGTAAACAACCATGATTAAAAAACCCGTTGTACTGGTCACCCGCAAGTTACCCGACACTGTCGAGCAAAAACTAAAACAACATTTTGAAGTCATTCTTAATCCGCATGACCAGTTGTACACGCCGGATGAAATCCTGCAAATGGCAGAGCATGTGGATGCGATTCTACCCTGTCATACCGAAAAATTTTTTGCCGACACGATTGCTCGCTTACCGGCCAGAGTAAAGGCCATCACCAATTTTTCGGTTGGTGTCGATCATGTTGATCTGCAGGCGGCGGCACAGAAAAAAGTCATCGTGACCAATACCCCCGATGTACTGTCCGATGCCACCGCTGAAATTGCCATGCTGCTGATGCTGGGAGCTGCACGCCGCGCCAGCGAAGGTGAGCGACTGGTGCGCAGCCAGCAATGGAAAGACTGGAGCCCCGCCTTCATGGTTGGCAAACAGATTACCGGAAAACGCCTCGGCATACTCGGCATGGGCAGGGTTGGGCAGGTCGTTGCCCAGCGTGCACGCGGTTTTAACATGACGATTCATTATCACAATCGACACCCTCTGGCTGAAGATAGTGCGCACGGAGCGATATTCCATGCCAGCGTCGAAAGCATGCTGCCGGAGATAGACGTGTTATCGATTCATTGTCCGTCAACGCCAGAAACCCGTGGCCTGCTGAATAAGCAGCGTATTGCACTATTGCATCCAGACGCCATCGTGGTGAACACTTCCAGAGGCGTAGTGATCGATGATGAAGCACTGGTGGAAGCCTTAAAGAATCGAAAAATTGCCGCCGCCGGTCTGGATGTCTTCAACGGTGAACCGGATGGTATTCACCCTGAATATCGCAAACTGGAGAATACTTTTCTGCTACCGCATATAGGCAGCGCCACCGAAGAAACCAGAGAAGCGATGGGGTTTCGGGTCATCGACAATCTGATCGCCATTTTCAACAATCAACAACCAGGCGACAGGGTGGCCTGATACCGACGCTGCTCACGCCCAGGTTTAAGCATAAAGCGTACCATTTATAGCTCATCGCAACCCGTCTGATTATTCAATCAGGGCTAAAAAAAGTCGTCATCGGCATACGCGCTTTGTTCTACAGGTTTATTTTATTTTTTGTTTTAAAAACAAAACCTTTCAACAAAAGGCTTATAAAATTTGATGGAATATGCAGGCCTAAATCTGCCGTCACAGCTGTATAAACACCCCCATCTCACAGGTTTTATTCTTTATTAGCTGAATTACTCAGGTTTTTGATTGTAAATATTACGACCTCTCATGTAGACTTCGTACAGGAAAAGCTTTGAGTCTATGAATCGTTTATTCAAAAACGCTTTAACTGAAATCCATAATAAATACAGTGGTAGCAATTCGTTAACCACGAAAATCATCAATATCTGAGGAAAAAAATAATGAGTGAAAACAAAACATCCCGTCGTAAGTTTCTAACCACCGGCGCAGCTGCTATTGCCGGGGGTGCTGCCGCTATGGCCGCTCCATCCGCAACCTTTGCTGCCTCACATTCAAAAAAGCCCGTCGTGCTTAAAGTACAGGCGGCCTGGGGCGGCGGTATTTTCCTCGAGTTCGCAGAGGATTACGTGCGACGCGTGAATGAAATGTCCGGCGGCTCCCTGAAGATTGACCTGCTCGGCGTTGGTGCCGTGGTTAAAACTGCAGAGATGCAAACGGCGGTTCACAAAGGCGTTCTGGATGGCGCTCATCTGGTTACCGCCTACTGGTATTCTAAAAGTCCGGTTGCCTCCTTATTTGGAACTGGCCCCTGCTTTGGCTGGTCGGCTAACGAATTGATGGGCTGGATTCAATACGGTGGCGGTAAAGCACTGTACTACGAACTGATGCATGAAAAGCTCAGACTGGATCTGGTCGGATTCTTCTCCGGCCCCATGCCAGCGCAACCACTGGGCTGGTTCCAGAAGCATATTACCGATAGCTCCCAGCTGAAAGGCCTGAAATATCGCACAGTGGGACTGGCAGCCGATGTTCTGCAGGAAATGGGCATGTCAGTAGTCCAGTTACCCGGTGGCGAAATCCAGCCGGCCATGAAAAGCGGTTTGATCGACGCAGCCGAATTCAACAATCCGACTTCTGATAAAGATTTTGGTATGCAGGATGTCTCCAAGCATTACCACCTGGCCAGTTTCCACCAGTCTCAGGAAAGCTTTGAAATTATTTTCAACAAGCGTCGTTTTGACTCTCTGGCGAAAGAACATCAGGCCATTCTGGAATATGCCGCTGAAGCAGCATCTTCAGATATGGCGTGGAAAGCCATGGAACGCTACTCACAGGATCTGGTTTCACTCAAAAAAGATCATGGCGTCAACGTTTACCGCACCCCCGATAGTGTTATGAGTGAACAGCTGAAGGCCTGGGATATCGTGGTTAAACGCTTTACTGATTCTGATCCTTTCTTCAAAAAGGTTGTCGAGTCTCAAATGGCATGGGCCGAAAGACATGGCGCCTATGCATTGAACAACGCTCCTGATTACGCCGGTGCCTACCGACATTATTTCGGCAAGCTGTAACCAGCGGAGCTGCTTGACTCTCTAGCAGTAACCAGGGTTGGCAACCATTGACACGGAGGGCGGTGCTACTAAAACCGCCCTCATCTATTTTTGCCAGCCATAATCAATTTTGTAGATATGGTTTTATGGTGATCTATGACTCGCATCCTCCATTTCATCGATAGTTTAAGCGCCTGGTCAGGGAAGGCTTTTGCCTGGTGTATTGTGATTTTAACGTTTTCAACCTGTTACGAAGTGTTTGTACGTTATATCCTTAATTCGCCCACCACCTGGGCCTTTGACATGAGCGTGCAGATGTATGGCGCACTGTTCATGATGAGTGGTGCGTATGCCCTGTCACAAGGTGCACATGTACGCGGCGATGTGCTGTACCGCTTACTCAGCAACAAAACTCAGGCCACAATTGATCTGGTTCTGTATATCCTGTTTCTCGCACCCGGCGCGGCGGCACTGATTTATTACGGCTATGGCTTTGCTGAAGACTCCTGGTTTTACAAGGAAGTCAGCTGGAGCAGTCCGGCTCGCATTCAGATCTATTTTTTCAAATCATTAATCCCTATTTCTGGCACTCTGCTTTTTCTGCAGGGTGTCGCCGAAGCCACACGCTGCGTCATCTGTATCAGAACCGGCGAATGGCCAGCACGCTTACACGATGTACAGGAAACCGAAACCATGCTGATGAATGAGCGAGAAGACTTAATTAAGCTGGGAGAAAAATAATGAGTGATCCACATGTCGCCATCCTCATGCTGGGCCTGTTCATTGTCATGGTCATGCTCGGCTTCCCGATTGCTTTCACTCTGGTTGCGATGGGCATAGCCTTTGGCTATTACGCCTATTACGATGCCGAGCGCATGCTCTCGATCTTCGATAACCGTATCTTCGATTTATTCGTACAAAATACTTTCTCGGTGATGTCGAACGATGTTCTGGTTGCGGTACCACTATTCCTGTTTATGGGTTATGTGGTCGAACGTGCGAATATCGTAAATCGCCTGTTCTTCAGTATTCAACTGGCCGCACGTAACCTGCCCGGCTCTATGGCGGTAGCAGCACTCTTTACCTGCGCCATATTTGCCACCGCAACAGGCATTGTTGGAGCGGTGGTGACCCTGATGGGGATGCTGGCTTTCCCCGCCATGCTGGCAGCCAAATACGATGAGAGCTTTGCCGCAGGTGTCATCTGCGCAGGTGGCTGTCTCGGCATCTTGATACCGCCTTCGATCATGCTGATTGTGTACTCTGCCATAGCCGATATATCACCGTTACGGCTGTACGCTGCAGCACTCTTCCCCGGCCTGTTGCTAGCCGGTTTATATATGGTTTATGTAGTCGGTAGAGCCACCTTGAATCCAGCTCTAGCGCCCAAGCCAGCCGAGGAGGATATACCGCCAATGGGTCAAATCCTGTGGCAACTGTTAACCTCTTTTGTTCCGCTGGCAGTTCTCATCATGAGCGTGTTAGGCGCTATTTTGATGGGGCTTGCCACACCGGCTGAAGCGGCGGGTGTGGGCGCTTTCGGTGGTCTGTTACTGGCGGCGCTGTATCGCTCTCTCAGCTGGGAGCGTCTGAAGCAGGCAGTTTACCTTACCGCTAAAACCTCGGCCATGGTGTGCTGGCTGTTTGTCGGCTCATGGACATTTGCCTCGGTATTCTCTTACCTCGGAGGGCATGATCTGGTCAGGGAAATGGTGCTCGCACTCGATCTTGGAACCGTTGGATTTTTGATTCTGGCGCAGGCGATTATCTTCATACTGGGCTGGCCGCTGGAGTGGACCGAGATCATCATTATCTTCGTGCCAATTTTCCTGCCAATGCTGGAAACCTTCCACGTGGACCCGCTATTTTTTGGCATTCTGGTCGCGCTCAATCTACAGACCTCATTCCTCACACCACCGATGGCAATGGCGGCCTATTATTTGAAAGGTGTGGCGCCACCACATATCAAGCTAATCGATATTTTCCGCGGAATCATGCCCTATCTTGGGATCATTATATTCTCGATGGTAATGCTGTATAACTTCCCCGGCATAGCCCTGTGGCTACCCGATTACCTGTTTGGAAAATAAACCGCTGATGACACAAAAGATTAACCGAGAACTCGCACATCGATGAATAACGCAAACTTTTTAACCGCTCTGGAGGTGCGTGAAGCGCTGCAACAGGGCTTGCTTTCATCAACTCAACTGGTTGAAGCCTGCTTTGAACGGATTGACGAAATCGAACAGGAGATAGGCGCCTGGACCCATCTGGACAAAGCGCTGGCACTGGAACAGGCGCGCCAGGCCGATGAGTTTCGTCGCCGTGGACTGGCGCTGGGGCCCTTGCATGGCATTCCGGTAGGCATCAAGGATATCATCGATACCTTCGATTACCCGACCGAGCGCGGAAGTGTGATTTATCAGGGGCGTACACCATCCGAGGATGCCACGCTGGTAGCCCTGCTGCGTGAAGCAGGTGCGATAATTTTAGGCAAAACCGTCACCACTGAACTGGCAGTCATGGCTCCGGGCAAGACCAGGAATCCGCATAATACCGCGCATACACCCGGCGGTTCATCGAGTGGGTCTGCCGCGGCCGTTGCTGCCGGCATGGTGCCGTTAAGCGTGGGGACTCAGACCAATGGATCGGTGATTCGACCTGCATCCTATTGCGGGGTATATGGGTTCAAACCCAGCTTCGGACGTATTTCACGCTACCGCGTGCTGACCCAGTCAGAACCCCTGGATACGATCGGCGTGTTTGCGCGCAGCCTCGAAGACCTCGCCCTGATCGCCGATGTGCTGATGCGCTACGACAGTCGAGATAGCGCGATGCAGCCCATGGCAGCACCCGCAATAGCCAGCATCATGGCGCAGGAGCCACCGCTCGATCCGCATTTCGCGTTTGTACGCACGCCGATGTGGGATCAGCTTGAAGCTTCATCCAAGGATGGACTACGTGAACTGATCGACAATGTTAACCAGGAAAACCGCAAGATCATCGATGTGATCGATCTGGCGGCCCTGTTTAAAGATATTTATCAGGATCATCAAAACATCATGGAGGCTGATCTGGCACGTAATTTTGCCCGTGAGTATCGCGATGGAAAATCTCAATTGAGCAGCGTGTTGTGCGAAATGATTGAACGCGGACAAGGTGTATTAGCCACCGACTATAATGCCGCCCTTCTGCGCATGCGTGAATATAACCAAAGCCTGGAAGAAATATTCGATGAATACGATGCGATCATCACCCCTTCTACCTTTGGCCCGGCACCGTCCGGACTGGAAAAAACCGGCAGCCCGCTGATGAATACGATCTGGACTTTCTGTGGCAACCCTGCGCTAAGCATTCCCCTGTTACAGAGCCCTGAGGGTCTTCCGGTCGGAGTCCAGATGGTCGCCGGAAAAAATGATGATGCCCGACTGTTTCGCACTGCCCGCTGGTTATTGGAGTATCTGAATGACTAGCGCCATTTCTTATAACGCAATGAGAGATCACCATGGATAATTTAATTACCGGCCTGATTGCCGTAGGGATATTCCTTACTTTCGTCATCGGGCTTGCGGTATCGATAGGCTCGATACCTTTTGGCGTAATCGTCGCAGCCGTTACCGTGATGATACTGGTTGAGTTTTTTCAATCGGCTAAACAGGGACTGCAGGAAGAGAAGGAAAAAAAGCAGCAAGCCAGCTCTCAACGCTGATTGCCGTAGCCAGACTATTTGACTACCAACCTGCTCTGGTCACCCGAGCATCAGAGCGTTTCCCTTTGAGCTTAAGCTGAACAGGAGGAATCATGACATCACCCGCAACTCTACCACTGGAACTTCCTGTACCCGAGGATGATGGTGCCTGCAATCATCTGCCTGGCATGCCGCTCGCAGATCTGGAGCTGGTGACCACACATCAGACTTCGGTTAATTTTGCGGCCATTAACGGCGACCTTGTGATCTATATTTACCCCATGACCGGACGTCCCAACGTGGCACTGCCAGACGGCTGGGCTCAGATTCCAGGCGCGATGGGTTGCACACCGCAAGCCTGCGCTTTTCGAGATCACTATCAGGAACTGTGTAAATTGAAAGCTACAGTGTATGGACTGAGTACTCAGACCACGGAATATCAGAGCGAAGCCGCCAGTCGGCTGCAACTGCCCTTTGCGCTGGCTAGCGATAGCGAATTGAAATTCATTAACAGCCTGTCGTTACCGACAATGCAGTCCAATGGCCAGACTCTGGCAAAACGGGTCACACTGGTTGCGCATGATGGCGTCATCCAGAAAGTATTTTATCCGGTGTTTCCACCTGCTGAGAATGCCGACCAGGTGATTGATTATCTACGCAACAAAAATAATAGCCAAGGAACCTCCGTTTAATTCGGTGTTCCTGCGCCATCGGCTATGCCGGTATCATTCCTGGTTTAGTCGCGGTCAGGTGAAACCAGGCCAACTGGAGAAAAGCCATAACGCAAGGCGACTGTCCCGATGAAGTAGACTAAAGCTTATTGGAGTTAGCCCCCAATAAGCTAGTTTTCTGTCTGCCAATCTAATTTGGCTGAAAGGTTATTTTTTACCGGTCATGGTGTTCAGAAATTGCTCAGCCTGTTCACGCCATTGGTCCTGCATAATACGACCTTTGGCCTGTAAATCCGTGTCCAGGTTTTTTAACATCTGATCCGACATGGAGGCCAGCTGCTGCAGGTTATGAATACCCTGTTCGTGCAGCTTGTCATTGAACTTCTTGCCGACTCCGCTGATCACGGTAAAGTCATCGGCCCCACCTTCGGCTCCGCTTTGTTTGTCTACGGCACCTTTCTTAATGTTTTTTTTTAACGCTTCAAGCTCTGCCTTAAGCATATCCATTTGCAGGGTAACCGCTTCATACTCAGCGCGCGTTACCAGTCCCAGATTTTTCGCCAGGCTTAAACGGTATTCTTCATAATCCGCTTTAAGAGTCTGTTGAATAGTTTCCAGCTGAGCCTGAATCTTGGTATAGGGCTCGCCCATTTTTTCACGATTAAAAACATCCTGACTAGCCTTCATCCACAACTCAAAAACTTCTTCCAGGTTTTTACCTTTCATCTGATCCATCTGTTTCTGCACCTGAGCAAGGCTGTCAATTCCGACCTGAGCCATCAACTGGTTGTAATGCATCATTGAACTCTGATATTGCTGCAGGCTGTTTAACAATTGTTCACCGGCCTGCTTCTCTTCACCTTTAAACAGATTCTGCAACAGGTTTAACACCGAAGAGTTCATCGCATCGGTCAGTTGAGAAGGGTTAAACTGATTCTGCATCCACGGCATACCCATTCCGAAAGGCGCCTGTAACTGCTGTTTGAACTGGTCATTCATGCGATCAAACAGGGGATTTACCGATGAACTCAACTTCGACCAGTCATTAAACTGATTATTCATGGTGTTATACCATTTCGTCATATTCTGGACTTTTTCCGCCTGCTCCTGCATGCCACTTAATGGGTTCTGCATAAACCCCATGCCAACATGAGACATATTTTTGAAAAAACTATCAAAGTCGTTCTGTCCTGATTTTGGAAATTGCTGCCACCATTGATCAAACGGATTAGCCGCAGCTGCCGGTTGCTTCAGGTTGAAAGCCTGCTCAAGATTTTTTAAATACTGCTGTTGCAAATCAAACAGTTGATTCATGTACTCTTGTGGCTTTTGCTCATTGGTGGTCATTTTCCAGTCCTTATTTTGATTTAATTCTTACAACACTAACATTACCATTATTGCACCGCAATAAAACAACGCGTTAAATAGAAGGTCATTATTTCAATACAAATTATCAGCCCAGCCAGGTATCAAATATGTCGGACTCCATCGTCATCACGCATGCAACACGAACAGCGGTAGGTTCATTTGGGGGAAGTCTATCGACAGTTCCTGCCATTGATCTGGGTGCACAGTGATCTGGTCACTACTCGATCAATCCTGCGTCAAACCCGACGCTATCGATGAAGTCATTATGGGTCAGGTCCTCACCGCCGGAGCCGGACAAAACCCTGCACGTCAGGCTGCGTTAATAGCCGGGTTACCAGAAACAACCTCCGTCATGACCATCACAACAAGGTTTGCGGCAGCGGACTGAAGGCGGTGCATCTGGCGTTTCAGGCTATCAGTTGCGGAGACGCCGATATCATGATTGCCGGTGGCCAGGAAAATATGAGCATTTCTGCGCATGTCCTGCCCAAGTCCCGTAATGGAAAAATGATGGGCAACTGGGAGCTGGAAGACAGCATGATAATCGATGGTCTGTGGTGCGCGATGAATAATATTCATAAGAATCGTGTATTTTTCCAGCGCCGGCGCTGACCCTGCGATCATGGGAACTGGAGCAATTCCGGCGACTCAGAAATGCCTGCACAAAGCAGGCTGGGATATCAGCGATCTGGATCTGATTGAATCGAATGAAGCCTTCGCAGCTCAGACTCTTTCGGTTAATAAATCGCTCGACTAAGGCACGGATAAAGTGAATATCAGTGGCGGAGCCATCTCTATCGGCCATCCGATCGATGCATCCGGTGCGCGCATTCTGGTTACCCTGCTGCATAGCATGCAACGCAAGTCGGCGCAGAAAGGACTGGCCACATTATGTATCTGCGGCGGTCAGGGAGTCGCTATGGCGCTGTAACTTATCAACTAGCTTACGCACACAAGCCCTCAATGAGCTATGTCATGGCTTAAGCATAAAACTTAAGCTATGATGCGCTCGTTTAAAGCCAAAGATGCATAATAGTGACTGCTGAAAGTGACAACATCCGACTGATCAAAAAATACCCCAACCGTCGACTCTACGATACCCAGGAGAGCTGCTATATCACGCTCGATGAAGTACGTCAGATGGTTATACAAAACGCCCCATTTAAGGTCATAGACCAGAAAACCGGTGAAGACCTGACCCGCAGCATTCTATTACAAATTATTCTTGAACAGGAAAATGCCGGCGACCCGCTATTCAATAGTGACGTACTGTCTCAGTTCATTCGCAATTACTCAGATACCAGTCGAGATAATTTTTCCAGCTTCCTGCAGGCCAGTATGCAAATGTTTGCCGAACAGCAGGCGTCCCTGGTGGACCAGCTGGATAAGGCACTGGAGGGTTCCCCTTTCGATTTATGGACAAAAATGTCGAAGCAAAACATGGATCACTTCCAGAAACTGCAACGCAATTTCTTCAACGCCAGTCAAACTGAGAAGAACGGAAAATAAAATTTAATTTTCCGCTTCCCCCAACCCATTGATTAATAACGCGTTAATAAGCCGTCAAAAAATATTTTAAGTTTTTTTTCATTTCCAGCTTGACATTTATTCCCCCGGACATATTATTTGTGCAGTGCAGCATTGTGCAGTGCACAAATAACTAACTTAAAACCCCGGAGACTCGTACCATGAATACTCAAGCAATCGATTTCATCAATGAATACAACACAAAAGCAATGTTAACTCTGCGTGCTTTTGGCGATCTGAATGTAGCCTCTACAGAATGGTTCATCAGCAAGCAGGTTGAATTAACCAATAACCTGATGGATACCGCACTGGCCAGCAGCACAGTAATTTTCGCAGCCAAAACTCCTGCTGAAGCAGCGCAGGCTTCCAGCAAAATGATGCAGGCAATGGTTGAAACCGTAACTGGCTATGTCAAAGAGTCTACCGACAACGCTTTAAAAACTCGTGAAGGCCTGAAAGTTGTTATCGACGATGCATACAAGCTGAACACTGAGTATTCCACTAAAGCGATGGATTCCAGTGTTGAAGCGATCAAGAAAACGGCTAAGAAAGCAGCTTAATCTAGTTCACTCATTATAACTCAAGAGGTATTTATGACTAAACGCATCGCACTTGTAACCGGTGGCACCGGTGGAATTGGAACCAGTATCTGTAAAGAACTCGCATCTACCGGTCACACCGTAGTCGCGAATTATTTCCCGGCCGATAAAGAACTGGCTGAGAGCTGGTTAGCTGAAAATAAAACTGGCAATCTGGATTTACACATTGCACCAGCCGATGTTACTGATTACGACAGTTGCACAACGATGGTTCAAAGCATCGAATCTGAACTGGGCCCGGTTGACATACTGGTAAACTGTGCCGGCATCACTCGCGACAAGACCCTGAAGCGTATGACTCCGGATCAGTGGAATGCAGTCATAAATACCAACCTGAATAGCGCCTTCAATGTCACTCAACAGGTTGTTAACGGAATGACTGAACGCGGTTTTGGACGCATTATCAACATTTCTTCAGTGAATGGTCAGAAAGGCCAGTTTGGTCAGGCTAACTATTCAGCGGCCAAAGCAGGTCTGCATGGCTTCACCATGGCAGTTGCTCAGGAAACAGCTGCCAAAGGCGTTACTGTCAACACAGTATCACCCGGTTATATCGAAACGGCTATGACCAGCTCCATGCCTGAAGCCGTACTGACCGCCATTGTTGGCGCAGTACCGGTAGGCAGAATGGGTAAACCAGAAGAAATCGCCTACACCGTAGCATGGCTGGCCGATGAACGTAATGCCTATACCACTGGAGCTAATATTCCAGTCAACGGCGGCATGTTTATGTCAGCTTAGTAACAAAGCTTCTCTACAACGGCTGGAGCACCTCAATCTAGTCGTTGCCTCAGAAGGTATTTGATGACTCCTCTTCAAAATACCAGTTTGCGCCCCTTTTAGGGGCGCTTTTTTTTATGTTCGCTATTAAATTTAAGTTGTTTATTTTGCACTCGATAATCCAACTTAGACTGACTTCGTTAATACGGTGCGAAGGCTGGCAGCCAGAACGTGGGTAAGAATTCTTCGCTGGTCTACCGTAACCGTCCGGCGAACACCGTATTTCACTGATCAATAAAATCCTTCAGGCTATAGCCTTTCAATTATTTTATGGAAGGTAACATGGCCACGCTTCAAAAAAGACTCACAGTTAAACAACAGCTCTGGCTGGATCGACTGGCACAGTGGGAGAAAAGCGGATTAAGCCAGGTGGCTTTTTGCAAAAAGCACCAGCTGGTTTACGGGACTTTTGTTTACTGGCGTAGCCACCTCAGAAAGCTCAATTCAAATTGTCACACTTCAAATCCAGTCACTTTTTTTCCGGTCACGTTCAAAGCCGAGCAGGACACCCCGCTGGTTCTTCAAATTAATCAGCATTACCGGATCGAACTCCGGACAGGTTTTAATGCGAGGCTGCTGGCACAGGTGATCCAGGCCGTACAGCAGATCGCATGATCCATGTGGATCAGCATACCCGCGTGTATCTCGCGGCGGGTATCACGGATATGCGTAAATCGATCAATGGACTTGCGGTGTTGACCGAGGAAGTTCTGCAGCTCAATCCGCTCTCCAGTCATCTGTTTGTGTTTTGCAATCGGCAGCGTGACAAGCTCAAGATTTTATATTGGCACAACAATGGGTTCTGGCTCTTTTACCGGCGCCTTGAAAAGCAGCGGTTCTACTGGCCTGCTGAATTAGACTCCGCCTCCGTGCAGATCACGGCACGTGAGCTTTTATGGTTACTGGAAGGGCTCGATATCAGCCGTGTCACGGCCCATCAAAGGCTGCATTATTCTGCCATTTGAGGTCTGTTTTAGTGTTTCTGGCAGTCGCTTTCTGGTAAAATATGCGCTATGCCAAAGACCGCTAACCCCTTGTTCAATAAAGACAATATCACCCCGGAAGGAGTGCATGCCTTAGTCTCTTCACTCGAACAAAAAGACTCTCTCCTGGTTGCGCAAAAGCAGCGACTCGATGAAAAAGATCAGGAGATCGATCGTTTACTGAGCATGATCCATCTGTTGCGCCAGAAGCGCTTTGGACGTAGCAGTGAAGCCTTTAATCCTGATCAATTACAGATCTTCGATGAAACACAACTGGATGAACTGTTAACGCTGGATGATGGGGTGGACGAGCAGGAGAAAGATGCGGCTAGCGTTTCTTTAGTAGAACCCCCTAAGAAGAAACCCGTGCGCCGCCCGTTACCGGCAGCCTACCACCGTATTGAAACCATTATTGATCTGTCGGATGAAGAAAAAAAGGCGATGGGTAGTGACTGGGTACTGATCGGTTATGACAGCTCTGAGCAACTGTGTGTTAATCCGCGTCAACATTATGTCATGGTGACCAAACGCGCGAAATATGCCCCGCTAAATGAGTCGGTGGAAGGTGCCGAACAGGGTATCCGTACGGCCCCGCGGCCCGATCAAATCATTCCCAAATCCATTGCACACAGCAGCGTGATTGCCGATGCACTGGCCAACAAGTTCATTGATGGCCTTCCGTTTTACCGTCAGGCCAAACGCTACCAGGCAGAAGGCGTTGATTTAAGTCGGCAGACCATGAGTGGCTGGACGGTACAGCTCATCGATCCTTTGACCCCTTTAATGAAACTGTTAAAACAGTTTCTCTATCAGGGGCCGGTCTTGCACCTGGATGAAACTCGATTCCAGGTACTGGGGGAAGCCGAGCGCGAAAACACCCAGAAATCGTATATGTATGTGTATAAAGGTGGTCCACCCGAACAACAGGTCGTGTGGTATGACTATGCCGATAATAAAGGCAGTCAGGTACCGCTTGATTTCTTATTCCCGTCAGGCGAAGTCATTCCTGAAGCAACCTCGATGGTGCTGGTGACGGATGACTATTCCGGCTTTAATGCACTGGCAGCGCATCCGGCGATTAATGGGCATGCCGCCTGCTGGGCGCACACCCGTCGTAAATTTCACGAAGCCTCACAAAATAGAAACAAAACGGCTTCTGTCTTCCAGATGCTGGCGCTGATCGGCAAGCTATATCTAATCGAACGACAGATCAAAGACATGTCGCCGGCTCAGAAACACAGCACTCGCCAGCAACAGGCCAAACCGATTCTCGACAAAATCAGGCAATGGCTGGATAAGCAGATTCCGCGCGTGACGCCCAAAACAGACCTGGGTAAAGCGATCCGCTATACCGATAAACTCTGGAACAAACTCACGCTGTATGTCACAGACGGGTTGACGCCGATAGATAATAACCCCGCTGAAAATGCGATCAGGCCGTTTGTTGTTGGGCGCAAAAACTGGTTGCATGCCGGCAGTCCCCAGGGCGCAAGAGCCAGCGCCATGATTTATACCCTGATCGAAACGGCCAAAGCTAATCAGCTGGAACCGCGTCAATACCTGGAGCAACTGTTTGAGCGCTTACCCAAAGCTAAAACGGAGTCTGCGTTAATGGAACTGCTTCCGCAAAATTTTAAAATGGCTGAGTGATGCGATTGGGGTGGTATATGGATTGCCCGGACGGTTACGTAAGTGCAACTCAATCAGTCGAGAAGAAAGGCGAGCTGTTATAGCATTAGCGATTTTCAGCTTATTTTTCAATACCATAGCGCTTCATTTTCTCCCATAAGTTTTTACGTGAAATGCCCAGATGTTTTGCTGCCAGGTTAATTTTGCTTTCATTTTCAGCTAGCGCTGTATTGATCGCTTTTTGTTCTGCTTCTTCAATAGATTCCTTTAAGGTTACAGAGTGAATATCATTATTATTGATATCCTCAAACATTAAATCTCTGGATCCTATCCATTGGCCGTCACATAAAGCGACGGCCCTTTCAATTATATTCTTAAGTTCACGTACATTACCTCGAAACGACATAGATTGGAGTTGTCGTTCAGCTTCGCTGGATAATCCTTTGATCGTGCTAGCTGTTTTAGTTGTAAGTTCACTAACAAATAACCGGGCGAGATAAATAATATCTTCACGACGCTCTCGTAACGGAGGAATGTGGATATGGATTACGTTAAGTCTCCAGTACAGATCAGAACGAAACTCACTGTTTTTAATCGATTCATCAAGATCGACTTGTGTTGCAGCGATGACTCTGACATCCAGCTTTATTGGTGATACTCCACCAACGCGTTCAATTTCACGTTCCTGCAATACTCGCAGTAACTTGACCTGAATATTGGGCGACACCTCTGCTATTTCATCCAGAAAAATAGTTCCGCCCTGTGCCTGCTCGAAACGCCCAATACGTTGATTGATTGCACCTGTGAAGGCCCCCTTTTCATGCCCAAACAACTCACTTTCAATCAGGTTTGAAGAAAGCGCAGCACAGTTAACCTTGATCATGGGGCCCTTTTTCCGCAGGCTGTTATTGTGAATGAGTGATGAGACCACTTCTTTACCCACTCCAGATTCACCGGTGATCAAAACTGAGCTGTCACTTTTGCAAAGACGCGCTACCAGACGTTCAATCCTGCGCATCTCGGTACTTTTACCTAATCGTCCACTTCCGGCTTTAAAGCTATCATTTAATTCGGGGTGATCCAGTATTAAATGCGTATCAGCAATTCGCGACAGGTGGTGTTTTACCTTGTCGATAAATTCGCTGATATCAAATGGTTTAGTCAGGTAGTCCAGTGCACCGGCTTTAACCAGGCTAACTGCATCCGATATATCTCCATAGGCAGTCATAAGGATGACTGGAATGCCTGGATAATGTGTTGAGATATGTGTAAAAAGTCCAATACCGGTACCATCTGGCAAGCGAATATCCGTGATAACCAGATCAATATCACCTTTCGAAAGTTCTTTTTTGGCGCTTGCAATATCACCAACTGCATTTGCTGGTATGTGCTCCAGTCGTAGTCTGTCTATAAGAGACAGGCGCATAATTTGATCGTCTTCAACCAGCAGTACACAGTATTCAGTGATTTCTTCGAGATTCATTGTTTTTTCGGATACATTTTGCATTACGCGGCCTGCTTGCTAATTACTGGTACAGCCACGTGGAAGGTGGTGCCCGCGTTTATACCACTCGTTACTTCAATTACGCCTTCCATATTGTGAACCAAACGGTAAACGATCCATAACCCTAATCCGGTACCATTCGGCTTGGTGGTAAAAAAAGGATCGAATAGTTGGTTTCTTATACTGGATGGAATCCCTGGTCCATTATCGCTGACCTCGATAATCAGGTAGCTTTGCCGTTGATACATGCGGAAAATAACTGTCCCGTTTTCTGTAAGAATATCTAATGCATTCTTGAGCAGATTACAGATGATCTGCTCAAGCTTGCCCGGTATCTGCAGATTCTTATCGGCGCTGTTTTCCCAGATAATTTCAATGTCGCGATCACCGATCTCGGCAATCATCAAGTCATGCAGTTTGTCGATATGATCGATACCAACGTGATCATCGCCTTCTTCTATCTTCAGTCCAACCAGCAGGTTATGCACAATCTCCTTAATTCTATGCAGCCCCTGATCGATTACCGGCAGGTAGCGACCTATCAATTCTTTATCATCCGGGTGTTTGCGTAGCGTATCGATACAGTTGAGCAGGCCGGCCAGCGGATTGTTGACTTCATGTGCTACCCCAGCCGTGATGCGACCTAATGCAACCAGTTTTTCACTCATTGCGACCTCATCTTCAAGCATCTTTTTTTCTGCCAGCTCCGCCATAATCTGGTTAAAGGTTGCACTCAAGCGACCGATCTCATCTCGCCGCTTTACTGGAATGGGGTCAAACTCGGTCATTTCACCTCGACCAACCGCTTCCAGACCCTGGGTCACGGCGGTCAATGGCTGCACCATTCGCCGGGCTACCAGAGTTCCCAGCACACTGCCGGCAATGACGAAAAAGAATGTCAGGGTGAGTACGATGAAGGCCGAATATCTGGCCTTTTCATAGAGCTGGGCAACCGACAGTCGAACACGCACCACACCCAGATATTTTTGATCAGAAAAAAGTGGAACAACCCCTTCAAGAAAACCGCTGGATGAATAGCCCCCACTACTTAATACCAGTGGTACCCGTGCATTCATAGCCTGTTTAAATAGATCTTCTTCAGCTTCATTTTCAGGAGCAAAAACCAGCCCCATGGGATTGCTGGCGGGTTGCAGATGAGCCTGAACCTTACCTTCGGCATCGAGAACCATAGCGGAAATAATCTGCTGCTGGCTCTTTAGTTCAGAGGTTCGGGAAGACATGTTCTTGAGGCTCAGATAGAGCGACCAGAAATCCTTACGTATCATGGCTTTGGGCGAGGTAATGGCAATGGATTCAGCGAGTAATATTGCATTTTCGCCTAACACTTCGTGAAACCGGTACCAGTTTTGTATCACCATTACAGCACCAATCATGAATCCAACCATCGTCACTGCGGCAGTAATGGTGAGCGATAATTTGATCGCTAACGGCCAGGACCTGGGGCTTATGAAGGGCATTTATGGATTCCCCTCTATTCACTGGGTATTTGGTTAAATTCAGCATCAACCCGCTGAATCTTATTCGCCATCGCTCTGATATCGTTGTATAGCGAATCGGTGTAGTGGCCAAAACTATCCAGTTTAAGTTGTGCCAGTAAAGCCTTACCGGACGAATCCTCATCCATGTTTTCAAGCGTAGTCTTCATTAAATGGACGGTCGATGGATTAACGCCTAAACGAGAAACAATCGGGGGAAACCCAAAACTCGGTGAGGTATTGATGATGCGCGTCTTTTCAGTAATCTCTGGTTTAAAGATGGCCAGATATTCCCAGATATATGAATCGACTGCTCCGCCATCGGCAAAGCGTTCAGAAACTGCTTGCACCGTTTCCGCATGGTTAAAGGTGAAAAAAGTATGGCGGAAATAGCTCGCAGGTTTCTTATCCTGCGCAGCCATTAAAGCGAGCGGGTAGAGAAAACCGGAGTTGGAGTCTGGATCAGAAAAGGCAAACACCTTACCTTCAAGTTCACCCAGATTTTTTACCGTGCTATCTTGCGGAACAATAATATACGAATGATAAAGAGGTGCGCCCCGATATTCGGGCACGCTGAGCAACTCGATTGTTTCAGGCTCTCTACTTTGCACAAAAGGATAGCCGCAGATCCAGGCGAAATCGAGATTACCTGCATCCAAAAGATCCATCACTTCCTGATAGGATTTTCGGAGTTCAAATTCCACCTTGCGTCCCATTTTTTCACTCAGATACTCGCTCCATTGATCGAGAAATCGGAGATTTTCGGTCACTACCACCGCAGTGAGACCAAAGCGAATGGGCGGGCGGTTATCCACGCCATAAACGGGAATCATCCAGAAAAGTAGAAGTAAATAGAATGCTCTCACCTTGGCTCCATTATCATGTTTATTTCAGGGCCATACTTAAACTGTCGGTCACACCTTTTTTCTTATGGTGTGTGTACCGTTGGCCATAGAGGCGCTAGTTCCTAAGCATTTAAGATCAATACTCCATCGGGATAACAGGACAACACAGTCGTCCTGGGTACGCTGTCCGGTGAATAAAAACATCATTTTGCGGACCTGATGATTCCATTCTTACTCTTTTTACGGCAAGAGTGAAGCTGGTTTTAATGTTATTTCCTTTTATTTTAAATGGTTGTTACCAAACGGTAACTTATATTTTTTGATATCGATGTAACTGCATGAATTAGAAATAAATATTCCATGGGTAACGGAATATTCAGAAAGGTTACTGTTCGGTAACAAATAGCGGCATCTTTATCTCCTTCTCATTTTTTCCCCAATGATTTCAGACAGATATCGGACTGGCTCGGTTCTTGCTGAATAGCTTTAAGTTAATTGTGAATAATAAAAATAATTTAAACCCAAGCTGAGGAGCGATAGAAGCCTGAATGAAAAAAGAGACCGGATTTTTACTGACTCGAAAATTAATCATAATTATTGCTTCGGGCACTATTCTGTTCCTGATAACCAGTTATGCGGGTGTTGAATACTACACTGCACAATCGTCATTTTGTGGTGGAAGCTGTCATACCATGACCGAACAGTATGAAGCCTGGAAAACCAACTTTCATCACAAGGATAATAACCCTGACGGCATCCAGGCTGAATGTGTCGACTGCCATTTCCTGCCGGGTGAACACAATTCGATGCATGCTAAATACGAAGGCTTACGTCACCTCGCCGCTTATTTGTATAACCCCGATGCCCCATTACCCATTCGTCCGGTGATCAAGGATGGCGCCTGCCTTCAGTCCGGTTGCCACAACCGGGAAACTCTGGCTCAGAAAGAAATTCAATACACCGACAAGGTTCGATTCAAACACGAGGTGCATTTCTCAGACAAGGCTCTGGATGGTCATCAGATTACCTGCGATACCTGCCACTTCAAAACCACCGAAGCCAAACATTTCGAGGTGCCGCAGGATATCTGCTTTCTGTGTCACCTGAAGCTGGAAAAACCCACTCTGGATAAAGCCGAGATCAATAGCGTAGATATGAACAAGGTGTCCTTTGCCAGCAGGCCCTCCATCGATTTCAATCAGGGGGCTTCACGTTGTGATATCTGCCACATCATCCCGACCCAATCCTTGCAGGGCCAGTTAGAGGTGAGTGAAGAATCAAATACCAAAAAACCGATTACCCACCAGACGATTCAGCAAGCTGGTGTCGCCTGTGAGAGCTGTCATTTCGAGGTCGTCAAGGGCAGTGGCGAGATCGAAACCGGAAACGTGGTCTCCAACGGTTGTCTCAGCTGCCATAACCGCAGCCAGACCCTGCTGGCAACCGCCGGCGACAAGAAATTTATGCATGATAAACATGTACCAAACAAGGCCGATTGCTTTGATTGCCATACCGTTGTCGAACACCGCAACCGGACCGATCATCTGGATTTTGTACGTACCGACTGTTTGTTGTGCCACGTCGACCAGCATAAATATCAAAAGCTGCTACTGTCCGGCTCCCCAGCGAGTGATGAAGTCTCTGGACCGCCTCATCTGATGTTCAAGGTGAATACCAACTGCATGGGTTGCCATTTGAAGAAAACCCTGAGTAATGGCCATGATGTCAGAACCGCATCCGCCGACACCTGTGTCGCCTGTCATACCGAAGAGCACGAAAACATGCTGGAAAAATGGAAAACCACGCTGGAGGATGAGGTTGCAGGCGCAGAAGAGCTGGAGCAAGAAGCACAACAACTTTTAACAGAACTCAAAAACGATCTCGACACTGATCTGCAGCAGCAGGCTGAGGCCATGATCGCCAGGGGGAGTGAACTAATCAATATTGTGCGCTTTGGAAATGGCGTACATAACAAGAAGTATGCAATCACGATTCTAGATGGCGCATTCGGCAACTTCGAAGACACCATTGATCTGCTTAAACAGTCCAGGAAGGCAGAATAAAGCGAAGTACTCGAATGAACCATAACCTGCTAGGTAAAAAAATGAAGAGGAGAAGACAATATGAGTGAATCAAAAACACTAGACATCAGCCGTCGTGCATTTCTAAGTGGTGCCGGGGCTGCAGCCGTTGGCGCTGCTACACTGGTAACACCAGGAGTGAGTCAGGCCGCAACATCAGACGTTCCGCGCTGGGGCATGGTGATGGACCTGAGGAGATGTATCGGTTGTCGCGCCTGTACCGTGGCCTGTAAATCAGAAAACGATGTTTCACTGGGCCGTTTCCGCGCGGTTATAACGGAGAAAACCACGGGCACCTTCCCGAACACCAAGAAGACATTCCTGCCCTTGATGTGTAATCACTGCGAAGGCAATAAAAAGGATGGTGTACCACCCTGCGTAAAGGCCTGTCCGGAATATCCCGGCAAACGTGCCAAATTTACCACCCCTGACGGACAGAAGATAACCTACCGCACCGGCGCAACCTATAAACGACCCGACGGGCTGATCCTGATCGATAAGGAAAAGTGTATCGGTTGTGGTAAATGTATCGATGCCTGCCCATACGGCGTTCGTTCATTCGACCCCTTCGTCAAGGCCGGTGGCGATCCAACCAAGCAGGCTGCAGATAAATGCGATATGTGCGCGCATCGCGTCGATAACGGCCTGGAGCCATCCTGTGTCAACACCTGCCAGGGTCGTGCTCGTATCTTCGGTGATCTGAATAACCCGAACAGCGAGATATCCAAACTGGTGAAAAAACACAATCTGGCTCAGGACGCTAATGTATTACTTCCTGATAAGGGGACCGATCCACACGTCTACTACATAGACCCGGACAATCTACTGCATGCGATTTATACCGAGCGCAAGAAGAAGAAATTGGATCATTTTGTGGATCAAATAACCTAACCCTTAGTGATTAATTTAGAGAGGAAATAATATGAAACAGTTTAATCGTCGAGATTTTGTAAAACTAGCGGCTGCGACTGGTACGGTGATGGTGGCCGGGCTGTCTACCAGCCAGAATGCACTCGCGGGTGATGTGAGGCTACAGGAAGGTGGTCGTGACTTTTCCCCCATCACCAAGAAAGAGAGAGTAGCGATCCCAACGACCTGCTGGCAATGCGTCACGCGTGACTCAATGATCGGTTATGTTGAAGACGGTCGCGTAGTCAAACTGGAAGGACATCCAGATTCTATCCGAACCTTAGGCAAGCTCTGCGCCAAGGGTCAGGCCGGCATCAATCACGTCTACTTTCCAGATCGAATTCTGTATCCCATGCAACGCGTAGGTAAACGCGGCGAAGGAAAATGGAAACGCATATCCTGGGATGATGCGCTGGACTTGATGGCATCTAAAATGAAGCCTCTGCTGGATAACGGCACACCCGAGTTATTCATGTACCAATATGGTCGTCATAAGGGCAGCCAGTCTTCCATCATGCATGACTTCATGGATGCCTTTGGTTCGCAGACCATCGGCACCCACACTTCGGTATGTGAAGGCCCGAAATGGGTAGGCCAGGAAAGCCTGTGGGGAGGAATGTACGATAACTGGGATTACGATCATACCGATTTCGTAGTGAATTTCGGTTCCAACCAGTTCGAAACCCATACCAATCACATACCGACATCGCAACGCCTTATCCGGGCCATGGTTGATCGTAACGTACCTCTGTACACCTTTGATGTGCGCCTGTCGAATACCGCTGCCAAGTCTACCGAATGGGTACCGATCAATGTCGGCATGGATGGTCTGGTCATGCTGTCCATGGTGAATGTCATCATGAACGAAGGCCTGTTCCGCAGAGACCATCTCCAGTATATGCGCGTGTCTCCCGACTATCATGCAACCGACGATGAAAAAATCGACGCGATCAAGCAGCACGTGGCTAAATTCACCCCTGAATTTGCATCTGAGAAAAGCGGCGTTCCGGCCGATAAGATCCGCATGATTGCGCGTGGATATGCAAAAGCCAATGCAGCATGTTTGATCGGTTATCGTGGCACTGTAATGCATTACCATGGAGCGGATCAGGAGCGTGCTGCAATGCTGCTGTCAGCAATCACCAATAATCTAGACAGAAAAGGTGGACGAGTGATGGGTGTGGGCGCAAGCTGGAAACATCCCAGTTCGCCAAAAGCCAAACTTCAAAAAGGGCTGGATATCACCAATGGCTTTCCCGGTGAAGCGGCATTTCCAACGCATCAGTGCAGCCAACAAAATCTGCCAATGATCAAAGACGGTCGAAATGGTCGTCCACAGGTCTACTGGTCAAGCTGTAACAATCAGGCCTTTATCAACGGTAATAACAATGAAGCGGAAGCCATCCTGGCGGATGAGAAACTGATTCCCTTCTATGTAAACACCAATATCGTGTATGACGAATCATCACAATATGCCGACCTGATACTGCCCGACGTAACTTACCTTGAGCGCTGGGATTACGAAGATATGGTATCGCCAACCGGTGTAGGTGAATACTCTATCCGTCAACCGCTGATAAAACCGCTAGGTGAAGCCCGCGATCAGGGCGAAGTGTTTTATGGTCTGGCCCAGCGTTTGGGAATTGAACTGGCTTATAAAACGAAAGAGGAATATGTACGCAAGTCCTGTGAAATGACACCCGGGGTAAAAGAAGCTGGAGGCTTCGAATACATGAAAAAACACGGCGTGTGGCATGACAAGAAAGCGAAGCCCAACTATGGATTCTATGAAGCCAAGGTAGATGTCTCTGGAGATGGCGTCATTCTGGACAAGAAAACCGGTGTCTACTGGGATTATAAAAAGGCAGGTGTGAGCAAGACAGAAGCGGAGAGCAAGGGCTACCTAGGTGTTGAAGGTGCAAAGAAAGCCTATGTCGCACAAAATATCAATGGAACACCGCGCCTGGCTTATCCACCGAACACATCGTTCACCAAGTCTGGCCTGCTGGATTTCTATTCAGATAATTTCGCGGCCAAGGGTTTCCCGGCATTTCCTACCTACACGCCGATCCCTGAGCACCAGAAAATGGATAAGGATGATCTGCATCTGACCACCTACAAGGTCGCGGTGCATACCCATTCGCGTACCGCTCATTGCAAGTGGCTATCCGAGATTAAGCATGATAACCCTGCCTGGATCAACAGCAAGACAGCGGCGGCACGCGGTATCAAGGACGGGGATAGTATCAAGGTCAAAAGCGATATCGGTGAAATCACTACTACGGCACATGTCACGGAAGGTATTATTCCGGGCATTATTGCTATTTCGCACCATTTTGGACGCAAGCATTCCGGTATCTACGGCTCCGGTAAAAAGTCACCGACTACGGTTACTGCTTCGTCAGATCCGGATGCGAAGAATATGTGGTGGGATAAGCACGGTACACACCCTAACTCGATCATTCCAAACAGCTCCGACCCCATTAGTGGTGGCCAGAGATGGATGGATACTGTGGTTAAAGTGAGCAAAGCCTGATAGCGCCATTAACAGCATTTAACTGGAGAACCGAAATGGGAACTAACTGGAAAGAGTCGGCCGAAAGCGCCAAATTCCGCAGTAACATTTATGGTCTATTGGCCACTGTATTCCGGAAGGAACCTAGCGAAGCACTCATCAAGGAACTGAGAGATCCCCGCCTGGCGGGGGTCTTCCAGGACCTGGGAGTTGATCTGGGTGAAGTGCTCAAAGATATACCCGAGCATGAGGTAGTGGAAACGCTCAGTATTGAATTCACGCGTTTGTTTATTGGACCCAAAGATCATATATCCGCGCATGAATCGATATTCACCCAACTGGATGGAGGCATGTCTGCACTATGGGGCACAACTACCGTCGCGGTAAAAAGTTTTATCGAAACCGCCGGGCTCGATTATAAACAGGAGTTTACCGGCATCCCCGATCACATCAGCGTTGAGCTTGAATTCATGCATAAACTAGCCCAGTGGGAAGCCGAAAAATGGGAGCAAAAAGAGAGCAAGAGTGCAGAATATTGTCAGAGTATTCAGCGCATGTTTCTTGAACAGCATCTATCCTGCTGGCTACCCAGATTCTGTGAAGAAGTGATGGACAAAACAAGCGTGCCGTTTTATCGAAACATGGCGGAATTAACCCGGAATTTTATGCGGTTTGAACAGCAGAGCACTGCACACTAATCCGCTCCTGATGATGTTGACGAAATGAAAAATCCACTAACCGAAGTCGACCAGACCAAACTGGTCGACCCCTTTGGTCGGCCGATTGAATATGTGCGGCTTTCGGTGACAGATAAATGCAATTTACGCTGTTTTTACTGTATGCCTAAAGGCTGTAAAAACTTTGAATCATCCAGCAACTGGTTGTCATTTGACGAAATAGAAAGAGTGATGGCGGTCTTTGGGTCGTTAGGAGTAAATAGGGTTCGCCTTACCGGTGGTGAGCCTCTGGTGCGTAAAGGTCTTGCACAATTAAGCTTAAGAATATCAAAATTACCCGGTATCAATGATTTATCACTTTCAACTAATGCCACGCTGTTAAGTCAGCAGGCTGAATCATTATATGCAGCGGGTATCCGTCGCATCAATGTCAGTCTGGATACGCTAAACCAGCAACAGTTTTGTCAAATCACCGGTGGAGGTAAGCTCAAACAGGTATTGACAGGTTTAGACAAAGCCCAAGAGGTCGGCTTTAAGCCGATCAAGGTCAATATGGTCGTTATGAAAGATACCTGTCTTGATGATTATCAGCAGGTTCTGGAATATTGTATGCAGAATGATTTTACCCTTCGTTTCATCGAGACCATGCCAATCGGTTCTCCTGGGCGAGATGGCAGTAAACAGTATCTCAGCCTGCAAACGGTGAAAAAGCGACTAGAAAAGCAATATGACCTGATTCCCGGCATTATGACCGGCGGTGGTCCAGCACGATATTATCGGATCAATGGCACCAGTTTCGAAATTGGATTTATCACACCTATTTCACAGCACTTCTGCGAAACCTGTAATCGGGTCAGAGTGTCTGTTGACGGAACCCTATACCTGTGTCTGGGACAAGATGACAAGGTTGAATTACGACCTTTATTGCGCGCAGGTATCTCTGATGATGATTTAAAAAAGGTCATTATTGATGCCATTGCTAAAAAACCAGAACGTCATGAATTTAATAAAAAGCCAGACAAGATTGTGCGTTTCATGTCGATGACAGGCGGCTAGTGCTAGTACGCAACTTGAGGATAATTCATGATGCTATCTCACTGCTGTCCCGTTAAGAACTAAATAAACAGGCCTGAACTCCACCTTATTTTGTTACAATGAAATCACGACAAGTCATTGATAAACAAAGAAGAGATCAGGCCATGAGTCATCATAATACCGTGTTTTCACAGCTACTCAAACTACTACCGAGACATGAATTCGAGTCCCTTGCAAATCAGCATCATAGTGGACGCGCTTTTCGTAAAGCGTCCCGTTGGTCGCAGTTTGTAACAATGGCGATGGGTCAAATATCCGGTCGTCATAGTTTACGGGATATCGTCGCGAATATGTCCGCACAAATGCACCGCCTCTATCATCTGGGCAGCGCCAAACTATCTCGCTCCAACTTATCCCGTATTAATGAAGACAAGCCTTATGCGCTCTATGAAGCGTTATTTGGGAAACTCTTAAGCCGGTGTCAGGGGCTGACACCGGGCCATAGTTTCCGATTTAAAAACCCGCTCTATTCGCTGGACGCATCCACCATTGATTTGTGTTTATCCGTCTTTCCATGGGCAGATTTTCGAACCACTAAAGGTGCGGTAAAACTCCATGTCGGATTAAATCATGATGGCTACCTGCCCGAATTCGTAAGCATTACAGAAGGCAGGAATCATGATGTCACCATTGGCCGCTTACTAAAGTTTCCGAAGGGGAGTATTGTTGCAATGGATAAAGGTTATAACGACTATGGCTGGTATAAACAGTTGACCGATAAGGGAATATTCTTTGTGACGCGCCTTAAGGCAAATGCTAAATACCGTGTTGTAACGCGTCGAATCGTGTTAAAAGACAAAGGACTGACCAGTGATCAGACGATCGAATTTACCGGTAAGCAAATCACAAAAAAATGTCCAACCTCACTACGCCGCATTGGTTATAGAGATGCATTGACGGGAAAGCATTACATCTTTCTAACCAATAACTTCAAGCTTTCAGCGAGAACCATTGCCGACATTTACAAAGCCAGATGGCAGGTAGAGCTGTTCTTTAAATGGATTAAACAAAACCTGAAAATAAAATCATTTGTTGGAACGAGCAAGAATGCGGTGCGGACACAGATATGGATCGCGATGTGTATTTATCTACTTTTAGCCTTCCTCAAATTCAAGTCAGGCCTGCAGAAAAGCATGCAACAAATATTAAGGCTGTTGCAGTTGAATTTGTTTGAAAAACGCGATTTGATGGCCTTGCTTCGCGGAGACCCTATTCGCGATAATCAGCCCGATCTTAACCAGATGGTTTTGCTATGAAAGTTAACGGGACAGCAGTGATGATTTTATAAAAGAAGCAAATGCCTATGCCACCTGGTGGAACAAAGGGATAGAGCAAGCATCAGAAATTTTACCCTATGCAGATGAAACAGAAAAAAACGCTGTTATATTCGAAAAAGTAAGAGCGAAAGTCGATGATTATTTCACCCGTTGTCGCTTTGCTAAATTTGATGCACGTTCAACCGCACATTTAAACCGCTCCGAGGATGATTACAAATCACTGGCAGCGAAAGATTTCTCAACGTCTGTTGATGATATAGCGGCTTTTCCGCTTGCTCAGATCGAAGTTGATAAAGCGTTACCTTTAAATGATGAAATAAATCCTGCATGGCAAGCAGCCATTGAAACATTACGCGAACAGGTCGTTGTTCCTTTATTTGGTAATGTGCGACAATTAAACCTTGAGCAATGGCAATCAATTACCAAAAAATTTGGCGCTTATGAACAATGGAAAAATAACAAGCCCGTCACACAAATAGAAAAGCTAGGGTTCGAGCGCATTAACGATATTTTACACACTGACAATCTTGATGAAATTAATTTTTTGATTGAACAGGATAAACAACTAGAGGAAGAAGCGAATAATATCGCTGACGTAAATAAGCTGGTTAATCTGTACTGTCATTTGCATCAACTGTTAAATAATTTTGTTTCTTTCAGTGATTTTTATACCTTTAAAGAAAAGTCGATATTTCAGATAGGTACACTATATCTGGATGGTCGTAGTTGTGAGCTCTGTACCTCAGTTCAGGATATGGCGAAACACAGTAGTCTGGCTACACTCAGTAAAATCTACCTGGTGTATTGCGAATGTACACGAAAGAATGGCGCTGAAAAAATGACAATTGTTGCTGGTTTCACCGGTGGTGATTCAGACAATTTACTGGTTGGTCGTAACGGTATTTTCTATGATCGCCAGGGTAATGACTGGGACGCTACCATTGTCAAAATCGTGGACAATCCGATTAGTATTCGACAGGCTTTTTGGGCGCCGTATAAACGCATTGCACGAATGATTGGTGAACAAATAGAAAAAATGGCCGCCGCGCGTGACAAGGCTGCACAGGATAAAGCAGCAGCAGGTAAGTATTTTCCAATTAACAAATGAGTCTGAAATAACCAAAATCATTCAAGCGGTTTTATCCTGTTTGAATATCAAACTGAATAGCTTTTGCCGTGCTTTTTTCAAGCATTGGGCCGCTTCATTATCACTCATTTGTAGAGCGTATTCATCTACTACTTCAAATGAGATTTCTGGTTTCAGATACTGTGCGGCATTAGGCAGTGATTTTAACTTGTCATAAGGCGTCATCATGCTCTTATAGGGATAAGTTTTTTGTTGCTTTCCTTTGGCATCAATGACCGTCTCAGGAAAGAAGCAAGGTCGGTGATAATTGAGATACGGATTTAAAAAAATTCTATTAAATTCATTGATCTCTGGTGCCCACTTTTGAGGGATATGTGTATAACCAAACACCTTTCTGACAACCGATGCATTTTTACTTTCACACAGGGCATTATCATTGGAATGTCTGGATCGAGATTTGGTGAATTCAATGAAGAGTTTTTGGAGTAATGTTGCTACCCGTTGATTCACGTATTCAGAGCCGTTGTCACTATGAAAGCCATGAATAGTAAAAGGGAAAGATTCTAGCATTTGCTCCAGTGCGGGCATTAAATATTGCTCACTGATTTTTTCTACTGCACAGACGATTTCAAACTGTGTGACTTCGTCTACGGCATTGATGTGATATACCCCTTTGATCTTGTCCTGGTCGCCCTGATGTACCGTATCAATACGAATATAGCCAGGCTTTCCTTCAGGGTAAGGCTTTCTTCTTTCGCCGATAGCAACTTGTCGAGATTGCGTTTTCGTAAAGGTTCTTCGTTGTTGTTTATAGCGATCAGAAGCCCTTAAATTGTACAGGTGAGAGACGGATAGTTTTGCCAGCCTCTCATAGGCTTTATCATCAAACACATCGTGGGCGCGTTCACAGAGCTTTTTAACTGCATGACCGCAGGGGGTATCGTGAATCTCATCAGTTTTAGCCAGCAGCGTAACATCGTTAAGACTGTACTTTTTTGCGAAGCCATTAGTGCGGCAAGGTGACCAGTTAATGTTACCGGTTTCCGAGTATTTTTTAATCAATCTCGTGAGTTGTTGGCGTGAATATCCCGTCATTTTTAACAGGTAACGGATGACGATACCTTTGTCTTTTTTTGGCAGGGTTTTATAGCCAAACTTTACCAGCGCTTTTCGAGCAAAGTTGTAGCGATCTGCTTTATTCCCTAAAACAGAAAAAGCCACAAGCTGATTGCCTTGAAGAAACTCCTCAAGCGCCTCAATAGTCGTTAACTTCTCAATCTTCATAATCGTTCTCATCGGGTGATTATGAACAATTTTGGCTATTTGAGACTCATTTCATGTTAGAAATACGCTACCCTTTCAGACTCATTTCATATTGGACAAGGCTGTACTTAGAGATGAAACTGTATAGAATTTAATATAACTAAATAGCTGTAAAACAGACAAATAGTATGCAAAACCCAAACTTATAAACATCAAACCAGAAAAAAATAATGAGTGAATTCCTGAGCAAATATCGAGGCTTTCTGGCCGGCGTCATGAAATGGGACGATCTAAGCGCACTGTGGCTGCAGATTCGACGACAGCCGGAGAGTCGCTGGTACGTTTACGCGATCGGTGAGCCGGTGCCGGAGTCGCCTGCCAGTGACGAACAGCTGGATCAGTTCATCGATTCCATCGACCGCCTGTTACACGAGGAACATGAGCATGATTACTGTGGCATCGTGTATGTGGATAATGTGACATCCCCGACCTTTGTCAAGATTTATGATCCGAATAACCTGGGCGTGGTATGTGGTTACAGCGATAACCCGCCTTTACCCGGCTGGGTGATGAGCCATCTGGCACCGGTCGATCTGCAGCAGGCATTTCCACCGCCAGCCAATCGTAAACGCTGGTGGAAGCGAATTTTTTCCTGATTACTGATCAGGCTGACTGATGTGAAGCTGTACTTTGGCGATCTGTCAGTTTAGCCGAGTTCAAGCTCCAACCCGAAGCCTCGTCCAGGCAGGAAATTCACAGGTAAAGCATTTAAGGTCGTCATGCCAGACCTGATCTGGCATCCATTGAGCCGCTTGCAGGGCTTAAAATGGAATGGTTTTTGGTGAAGCATCGTCGTAGTTAAAGCAGTTTACGCTGTCTCGTTGAAAGTCCCTCTAGCAGTATAAGCAATTTATGCGATCTCGTTGAAAGTCCCTCTCGCACGTCCTTGTGCTTCGGGACATAAGGCCATCCCTGGCCAAATACTGCTCCTGCGCGTCCATGCGCTCGCAGCATAAGCACATATCCCTGTGCAAACACCCTTCTCGGCCTTCCGTGGCCTTCAGGGTATAAGCACATATCCCTGTGCAAACACCCTTCTCGGCCTTCCGTGGCCTTCAGGGTATAAGCACATATCCCTGTGCAAAAAAAACCGCCCTCGGGGGGCGGTTAACTAAACTCAGGAGCTTTTCTGAGTTCAGGTACAGGTTCTTTGTGGGCAATGAGTAAAGTGTAGCGGGACAGGGGTGTTGTTGTGTGACGCTACTCACATGCTGTCGATGATGGATAATCGGCTTGTTGTAAAATGTGAAGCTGTCTACACTTTGAAGCCTGTTACACATTGTATTTATCGATCTAGAGCTTCACTATCGCGCTTTATCGATTTCATTCGCCAATCTGCAGGAATTTAAAAAACCATGAAAATAGCTTCACACCAACCTCTGACCCGTAAAACACGCATCATCGCTACGCTGGGTCCGGCTACCAGTGAGGAGGATACGCTGGTTAAACTGCTGCTGGCGGGGGTGAATATTATTCGTCTGAATATGTCGCATGGCAGTCATCCAGTGCATCGCAGCAGTTTCGAGATGGTGCGCAAGGTTTCGGCCAGAATGAATTTGCATGTGGCGATTTTTTGCGATCTGTGTGGCCCGAAAATCCGTGTCGGGGTGCTGGAGGGCGGTGAAATGCTGTTGAAGTCACGAGCTAAGGTGATCGTCACGACGCGCGCGGTCACCGGCAAGGATGGGGTGATTCCGTGCCAGTACCTGTCGCTACATAAAGATGTTAAGAAAGGCGATCGTATTTTGCTGGATGACGGCAAGATGGAGCTGAAAGTGATCTCGGTCGAGCAACGTGATATCAGCTGTAAGGTGGTTTACGGCGGTGTGTTGAAGGATAAAAAGGGGATCAACCTGCCGGATAGCCAGGTTTCGTCGTCTTCATTGACTGCAAACGATAAAAAAGATGTGCTGTTTGCGCTGGAGATGGATGCGGATTTCATCGCACTCAGTTTTGTCCGCAGCGGCAAGGATATTCTGCAGCTGAAACGTTTCATGCAGAAGCAGGGGAAGGTGCTGCCGATTATTGCCAAGATCGAAAAGCCGGAAGCGCTGGTTAACTTTGATGAAATCATGCGTGAGTCTTATGCGATTATGGTGGCACGCGGTGATCTCGGTATTGAGATCGATGCTGCCCAGGTGCCCATCGTACAGAAGGATTTGATCAATCGAGCGCGCATCGCCTGCCGCCCGGTGATCGTGGCGACCCAGATGATGGAGTCGATGATCAACGAGTCACGCCCGACCCGTGCCGAAGTTGGCGATGTCTCGGGTGCGGCAATGAATGGAGCCGATGCGGTGATGCTATCGGGGGAAACCTCGGTCGGTAAGTATCCGGTGCAGGCAGTGAAATATATGGATCATATTCTGCACGAAATGGAAAAGTGGCAGCGTTCACATCCGCAAAGCCTGCAGTCGGTCGATATGCAGGTGACGCAATCACCGCGCCGAGCGCTGGCGAATGCGGCGGTCGGTATCGCCCGAGATCTGGACCTTCTCGGCCTGTTTATCCCGACCACCAGCGGCACCACTGCCGGTGTAGTGGCGGCGTTTCGACCCTCATCACCGATCATCGGCATCTGTCCGGATCTAAAAACAGCCAGAATTCTGATGCTGCACTGGGGGGTTGCCCCGATGGTCATGCCGGAAGTGCAGGGCAGTGACTGGGAAGCCATGAGCCGTGATATTGCGCGTAAAATTAAGATAAAACTGGCGGGTCAGTCGGTGGCGATACTGTCGGGTTTCGGTAAGCGTTCGGATAATAATCAACCGGTGTTAAAAATATTGAGGTTTTGATGCGTTTTTTTCTATCCATTCTACTGTTGTTGCTGACCGCCTGTGAGCGCCAGCAGGCCGAGTTCCCTGAGACGCTGGTGGTGGTGACGCGTAATGCGCCAACCACCTGGTATGAAGACCGTGAAGAGGTTGCCGGTCCAGAGTTCGATCTGGTCGCCGCTTATGCCAGTTATCATGAGACGCCGTTCCGCTTTGTGGTGGTGGATACTATCGATGAAGTTTTTCTGCTGTTAAAACAGGGCAAGGCGCATATTGCGGCGGCAGGCTTAACCCTGACCGAAAAGCGTGTGCAGCAGGGCTATGTGTTTGGCCCGGAGTATTACCAGGTTCAGCAGCAGGTGGTGTGCCGACGCGATAATGGATCGGTTCCGCGTAAGATTGAAGATCTGGTGGGCAAAAATATTGAAGTGATTGGGAGCAGCAGTTATGTCGAACGACTACAGGAACTGAGCCAGCAGATACCCGATTTAAAATGGACCGAGGTGAATGATGCGGGCACCGAGCAGTTGCTGGAAAAGGTCTGGCTGAAACAGATTGACTGTACCGTGGCGGATTCGAATATTGTCAGCATCAACCGGCGTTACTATCCCGAACTGCTGGTGGCGTTTCCACTGGCTGAAAATCAGTCGCTAGCCTGGATACTGGCCGACAACTGGAAGCATCTGGGTTCGGATCTGGAGAGCTGGCTGGAGCAGATCGAGCAGAACGGAGACCTGGCCGCGATACTGGATAAATATTATGGGCACGTTGACATCTTCGATTATGTCGATATGCGTCAGTTTATCAGCCGCATTAAATCGCACCTGCCCAAATACCGCGAAGACTTTATGCGCGAAAGCGAGGTTGCTGGAGTCAACTGGACATTGCTGGCGGCGCAGGCCTATCAGGAGTCGCACTGGAATCCACATGCGAAAAGCCCGACCGGGGTGCGTGGGTTGATGATGCTGACACTCAACACCGCAAAATCGGTAGACGTAAAAAACCGTCTGGATGCCAAACAGAGTATTCGGGGCGGGGCGAAGTATCTGGCTCGAATGATCCAGCGTGTTCCTGATTCGGTGCAGGGGGATAATCGGCTGTGGCTGGCTCTGGCAGCCTATAACATTGGATTTGGGCATTTGCAGGATAGCCGGGTTCTGGCCGAACAGCTGGGTAAAAACCCGGATAGCTGGATCGAACTTAAACAGGTGCTGCCGCTGCTGTCGCAGAAAAAACACTACAAACAGTTGAAGTATGGATATGCCAGGGGTACCGAGCCGGTGACGTATGTGCAGCGTATCCGGGATTATCAGCAGGTGCTGTTACAGAGTTTAAAATAGGCCGGACACACCGGGGCTATATGAATACCGAACTGGCTATTTTTGTCGCTCTGATCGCTGCCGGAGCGGGGAAGCTGGTTGAATGCCGGGGTTATCGGATTACCAGCAAACGATGCAAGCCGCTGCGACTGGTATAGGTTGTTGAGTAAGGGGAATGGGGTCAATGCAAGCTGGCATCGGCTAGAATAGGATGCTGAACGCAGCTGTCAGTCGCTGCGGTCGGCAGGTTTAATGGCCTATGCGACACCCTGTTGACGGGGTTGTGGCCAGGTATGGAAATTTTACCCACTCTGGAACGGTTTATAGCCGGGCGGGAAATTGTATTGCCGCCGCTGATGATTGAGGTTACCGATAAACGTCTACTGCTAACCTTGAACTCAGGGTGCGAGACGGTTGATTTCCCAGTTATCGTCGGCACTGCGGGTATACTGGAAGCGATCGTGTAAACGATCTGGCTGCCCCTGCCAGAACTCGATTGTGGACGGTTTTACGCGGTATCCACCCCAGAACTCTGGCAATGAAATATCACCCTCTGCAAAGCGCTGGCGGATTTCTTCCAGCTTACTCATTAACAGCGAGCGTGAACTGATGATCGAGCTTTGTGCGGACACCCAGGCACCGAGCTGGCTACCTCTCGGCCGGGAAAGAAAGTAACGCAGTGATTCACTGCTTGGGATACGGTGAGCCTGGCCGGTAATCTTGACCTGTCTTTCCTGTGCCAGCCACGGAAAAAGTAACGCCACGTTTGGGTTTTCTGCGATCTGACGGGCTTTCTTCGATTCGTAATTAGTGAAAAATACGAAACCCTGCTGGTCATAGATTTTTAACAGCACGGTACGGATAGTCACTATGCCATTGCGGTCGGCGGTGGCCAGACTCATCGCGCTCGGGTCTTTCAACTCGGTCTGGCGAGCCTGTGCGAACCAGTGATCGAACTGCATAATGGGGTCGGGGTTCATTTCTTTGCGAGATAAACCTGTCTGACTGTTGTAGTCTCTTCTTAAGTCACCTATATCCATAACCGTAATGTGTTCGGAAAAAAAGAGTGCGCAGCATACTTTTTGTTCTGACTTGCATCAACCGGATTTCGTTATTGCGGCTGAGATATGCGGATATCCGCTGTTGGATGATGCTGCAGAATACTATTGCTGATACGTTCAACTTCTGTTTTTGGCGTGTCCACCATCAGCAGAATGTCACCATGATCGATTTCCCGCTTGAAATTATCCAGCTGGTGATTGTGTTCATGACCCTTCACCAATCCCAGGATGACGACTCCAAATCCGATGCCGGCCAGGGTGCCAATCAACAGGGCGTTCAGGCCCAGCTCCAGTCCGCCGGGTGGAAATAGCAGTGTAAACAGGCTCCCGGAAAAGCCTGCCAGGCCGCCTAGAATGGTTCCCCAGATCAGTCCACTGGCAAGTTCTGTTCTTTGCCAGATGGTTGCCTGTGGAAATCCTTTCAATGAGTATTCGATGCTGGCTACGACATGTAAATGGGACGCTGCAATTCCCTGCTGCTGTAGTTCAGCAATAATAACTTCAGTGAGGGGCAGACTGGGTATTAAAAAATTGATACGACGCATTTTTTTTGTTCCTGTTGATAAGGCCGTAACAAAATAGCTTTGACCCGAATCGATAGTACCGAAGTGTAACGCTTATATGAGTAAAATTAACAGATTCATGCGCTGCTAGAATTGATATGGAGCAAACATATATCGTTTATTTGTATCGGCGATAGAGTTGAAAAATGAGAAATCAATTTCAATTTAACTATTTATTGAAGGTATTTAATCCAAACTCTAAAAATCTCTACTATATTCATTGATTGTGTATAATTTCTGAAAATTGATTGTATTAAATATGGCATCGCAGCAAAGAGTCGAGGTACTGGATTTCGGAGGAACTGATAATATCGATCTACTGATTAGTGAGGTTGATAAACTGGTCAGTTTGCCGGATGTCTATTATCGACTCGAAACCCTGATTGAACATCCCGGTTCGTCTATTGCTGATTTTTCCAAGGTGTTATCCAGTGACCCCGACCTTTGTGCTCGCCTGCTAAGCCTGGCGAATAGTGCGTTCTATAGCTTTCCTGCCAGTATCGAGTCGGTGGATAAGGCGATTCAAATCATCGGTGTGCGTCAGGTACGTGAACTGGTGCTGGCCACCAGTATTCTGAATGTATTCAATAAAATGCCATTAGGCATGATAAACATGAGGTTGTTCTGGGAACACTCTATCGCAGTTGGAGTGATGGCAAAATCGATCGGCCAGTATTGCAATATTAGTCAGCCAGAGCGTTTTTATGTTGCAGGTTTGTTGCACGATATCGGTCGACTGGTGTTTTTTCTGAAATTACCGGGCCTGATGCACGATCTATTATTACTGCGGGAGTCTCGTGAAGAGTCGCTGTATGCACTGGAGCTGGAAAGTCTCGGCTATAGCCATGCTGAGGCGGGCGGACGCCTGCTGGAAAACTGGCGCGTACCACTGTCGATAAATGACCAGGCCAGCTTTCATCATAAACCTGATCAATCGCTTGAGTTCCCGCAGATAACGGCGGCGGTACATGTTGCTGATTTCTGGGTTAACAAGCAGCAGCTGGGCAGTAGTGGCGATCGCTTTACCTTACCGCTCTATCAGTCGGCATTGAAACTATTAAAATTACAGAGTTATGAGCTGGAAGAAATCTGGATTCTGGCAGAGGATGCGATGAAGGATGTGATGCATCAATTTTTAAGTCAGTAGGCAAAAAAAAAGCTTCAATTAATGAAGCTTTAAAACTAACACGTCCCTGTGTTAAAGAGGAGATAAAACATGGGGGAGTGGATTAATCCTGAGCTTCGAGCTCAACTTCATCGATGACGCCATCAGCTGGAGCATTATCGGTTAACTTGACGAAAGTACCGGTTGCCAGCTGATTATAAAAAACAGGTGCCGTGATAACCGCTTCCAGACTGTTTTTATAGACCGCCGTTGAACCCACAACGAAGGTCTGACCGAACATGGTGACGCTTTGAACAGTAGCATCGAAAGATTCAACCGGTCCCTGCAGTCTGGAATCATCAGGATTATCCTTTTTCAGCTCTACTGCGTTGATCACTGATGTGCCATCAAAGAAGGCTTTTACTTCGACAAAATCACCGGCGACCAGCTGGCTCAGTGTGATGGCCTGATTATTGACCTTGTCATCCAGTTTGGTTTGCTGATTGACCCGGACCGTGATGTTATTGCTGCCGTCAAACAGATTGAAGCTGGCGCTGCCACTGGTAGCGTTAATGGAGCTGATTTCTGCAAAAACCTTGATTTTCTGGCCTCTGAGTTTGATCTTGTCGGCAAACAAGGTTCCACCTACCAGTGATCCTTCCGCTTCTACCTTGATGCCATCGGCCAGGGTCAAGGTTGAGGGAGTGAATACCGGTGCTGCGGAAAAATCGATCAACTGGCCCTGAATCGTGAAAGTGCTGGCGGCAGCATTGTAGTCTGCCACGAACCCTTCGATTTCGACTTCATCGGCATTGTCACCCAGAGTATCTTCTCCGGGCTCAATTTTGGCGGCTACCAACGCATCACCCGCGCCGTTTAACAGGCCTTTGACTTCTACATACAGACCATTGCTTAAGGCGCTGATGCTATCATCCGGTATGGTGGAACTGTACTGGATGTTAAAACCCCGGATCGTGAAAGTGTTCGGTGTAGCATCCAGATTAGCAATCACACCCTTGATTTCGACCTGATCGATAGCCGGGTTGAAGGTTCCGGCTGGCTGTCTTTCAATAAAGGTTGCGCTGATGCCGGTGCTGGAAAGCAGGCCACTCACTTCGATAAAATCAGTGTTTGCCAGATCGGTCAGTGTGAGACCCTGATCGAAGCGTGTATCGGCATTGATTTCAACCTGCTGGCCCAGAATAGTCATCGTCGCCAGAGTCGGGTCTGTCGCATCAATCGCCAGATTGCTGACAGGTCCTTTCAGTTCATTCTGATAAATCAAACTGGTAGCGGTGCCGGTAACGCCGTCATCATTGACCGTGCCGTTAATCTTGACGCGCATGCCGATGCGTAAATCATCCTGGCTGGCAGTCGGATTATCATCGACGTTCATGCTGGTGGTAGTGGTTTCGAATTTCACACCATTCACATACACACTGCCGAAACCGGTGATGATGCCGGAGGAGATACGGCTGGCCCTTGGCAGGGAGTCTGATGAGTCATCGCTACTGCTGCCGCCGCAACCGCCGATGATTAATGTGGTGGTGATTAATGCCGGTAAAAGAGCTTTTTTAAAGGGTGTATTCATTGAAGTAATTCCTCGTTTGGTTAAGATTTTTGGATACCGCGTATCCGATAATTGGGAATATAGTCCCAAATTAAAAAGGATGCAAACTTATTTGCTGGTTTGGTAATTGTTCACAATTTACTCAGGATGATTCCGGCTGAGGGTAGTTTTTACGCGGCTGGATTAAGCTATGAGGGTTGTATTATAGCAGGAACAGGGTTGCCATACCGAGAAAGGCGAGGATACCGATCACATCGGTAAAGGTCGTTAATACCACACTGCCTGCAAGCGCCGGGTCAACTCCGATTCTTTTTAGCAGTACGGGGATGATGGCACCGGCATACGCACCCGCCAAAAGATTGATGACCAGTGACAGCGCAATGATCCAGGCCAGATTAAAGTCTTCAAACCAGAGGATGGTAAAGGCGGCGACGACGGCTGCCCATAACAGGCCATTGATCAGGCCGACCGTGATTTCCTTTTTGACCAGGCTGTTAAAATTGGAACTGCCGAGCTGGCCCAGCGCCAGACCCCGTATCACCAGCGTCAGGGTCTGTGATCCGGCAATGCCTCCCATGCTGGGCACGATGGTGAGCAGGATCGCCAGTGCAACGATCTTGTCCAGTGCATTTTCGAACAGTCCGATCACCGAGGCGGCCAGAAAGGCGGTGAGCAAATTGAATCCCAGCCATACCGCCCTGCGTCTAGAGCTGCTCCAGATCGGCGAAAACAGGTCTTCATCTTCGTGCAGGCCAGCCATGCTGAGTACGGAGTTATCGCCCTCTTCACGAATAACATCGACCACGTCATCGATCGTGATACGTCCGAGCAGGCGGCCATTTTCATCGACCACGGCGGCGCTGATCAGGTCATTGTCTTCAAAGATGCGCGCAACATCATCGTCGATCAGCTGTGCCTGCAACGGCAGGATGTCGATATTCATCACCTGTTCGACTCGGATTTCGGTGTCGCTGGTTAACAGCCTGCTCAGGGAGAGTGTACCGATCAGTTTGTCATAACGATCGGTTACGAAGAGCTGATCGGTATGAGCCGGTAATTCTCCGCGTATACGCAGATAACGCAGTACCACGTCGAGTGTTACGTCGGCACGAATCGTAATCGGGTTGAGATCCATCAGCCCGCCGGCAGTATCTTCCGGGTAGGCCAGCACCGATTCCAGTTTTTCGCGTTTTTGCTGATCCAGTATAAATAGTACGCTGACCAGTTTTTCTGCTGGTAGAGAGAGCATCAGGTCAGCCTGATCATCCACATCCGGTAGCGTATCGATGATTTCTGCAATTTGCTTTGAACTGAATTTTTTCAGTTTCTGCTGTCGCACTTCATCGCTGGTTTCGAGTAGAACAGGGCCCAGGTTAAACGGGTATACCTGCGGCCAGATCTGTTCGCGTTGCGAGGAAGGAGTGGAGTCAAGAATGTCCGCGATCTGGGCAATATTGATCCGATCCAGAATCTGCGCTATTGCGGAAGAATCAGACTGTTCGAGTGCTGAAGAAATATCCTGCCGGAGGTTTTCCGTGATCAGATCAGGCATAAGGGTAGCCAGAAAAAATTAACCTCTAAATTTTAGCAAAGTTCTGTTTTATTTGCGGAACTATTAAATCGAAATTGGAGAGACTGGTCGAGTGGTTAGTATCGATAAGGCTGACGGCTTACTCTTCTTCGTCAAAGCGATTATTGATCAGCTTGACGATGGCTTCGAAACAGGCTGTTTCATCGTCACCGTCAATCTCCAGCTTAATCAGGGTGCCCTTGCTCGCCGCCAGCATCATAACGCCCATGATGCTTTTTGCATTGACCCGGTTACCCTTGTTATCGAGATGCACTGAACTGCCAAATTGAGAGCATAGATTAACCAGCTTGGAAGCGGCTCGTGCATGTAACCCGAGTTTATTAATGATGGTGATGTCTTGAGTAATCATAGTAATAGCAGTTGTATTGTTTTATTGCTGATGCTGAAATTTCAGTAAATCAGTTTGCGGGTCATTATCTGGCGCATCAATATACAACAGATATATAATTTAGCCTATTACGCTTTTAGCTTAAATCGACAGGCCGTCTTCTTCCTTGCTGATACCCTTATTAGCACCCTGGATTGCACTCAGCGCCATTTCAGGAAGACTCTGTTCGTCATAGTTGATGATCCGGATCAGCATCGGAAGGTTGAGCCCCGTCACTATTTTTACGTTATGGTGATTAGCAAAATAATGTGCCAGATTACTTGGGGTTGCACCGAAAATATCGGTCAGTATTAAGACTCCCTGACCCTTGTCCAGGGTATCGATGTCAGATTTTATCTGATCGGCATACCTGCCCAGTTCTGCCGCAATCAGGTCTCCCGGAATTCCCACCGTACGGATGGTTGCCACACATTTCCCGACTATGGTTTCAGCGGTTTTTAGCATTTCCTTGCCAATATTGTTGTGAGTGACGATTAGGATGCCGGTCATTAGTCAAACTCCCGGTGTCTGATCGATACGTTGTTTCGATTTTTTTGCAATGCGGATGCGATTTTTTGTACCAGATAGACGGATCGATGCTGGCCACCGGTACAGCCGATGGAGATGGTCATATAACTACGCCCTTCTTTTTCAAAGCAGGGTATCCATTGCTGCAGAAAGTTTACTATCGACTGTTCCATATCATTCACTTCAGTGAATCCTTCCAGATAGTCAATAACCGGCTTATCTTTACCGGTAAAAGGACGCAAATGACCCTCCCAGTGGGGGTTTGGCAGGCAGCGCACATCAAACATAAAGTCGGTATCGGCCGGCAGGCCATGTTTAAAACCAAACGATTGAATCAGTATCGCCATCGAGTCGATGTTGCCGTTCAACAGTCGATTGTTAATGATATGGCGTAGTTCATGCACGTTGAGCTGGGTGGTGTCGATGGTGATATCGGCTTTGGAGGATATGCTTTTAAGTATGCTGCGTTCCATATGTATCGCTTCCTCCAGTGGCAGGCCCTTGCGCGAAAGAGGGTGTTTGCGCCGGGTTTCACTGAAGCGGGTGAGCAGCTTTTCGACTTTGGAGGTCAGGAACAGGATTTCCACCTTGATATCAAGGGCCTGGATTTCGGAAATGATACTATCGAAATGAACAATATCCTGGATATTGGCGCGTGCATCGATGGCGACTGCGATCAGATCGTATAGCGCCGGTTTACTGGTTTTCATGGAGTGGACAAAATCATTCAATAGACCGACTGGCAGATTATCCACGCAGAAATAACCGGCATCTTCAAGTGTGTGTAGCGCGATGGTTTTGCCGGAACCGGAAAGTCCGCTCACAATCACCAGTCTCATTGAATTTTCTCCTGCATCAGGCAGATTCGTGTGGGTATAAAGCCCAGATCTTGACCTGGGTATTTTGCTGCTGATAGTAGCGCGTTGATTTTCATCTAACTATGTCCTGCATCACTGTTTAGATTAAATCTATAATTGGCTCTTGGTATTTGCCAGAATGGCGAGTCGCTGTCGTTCGATAAAATCCTCTGCCGCATTATAGCCGCTCAGTTTTTGCTGATGATTACGCGCGGCAGCTTCGACCAGTACGGTCAGGTTGCGGCCAGGAGAGACGGGCAGGGTCATTTCAGGAATCGCAGTGCCCAGAATGGTTCTGGTTTTATGGGTGTCACCCAGGCGGTCAAACTGGTGGCTGTTTTCTGAGGTGTAGTGAATCATATTCACGATCATACGCAGTGTTTTGTTTCTACGTAGAGCATTACTTCCGAACATGGCGCGTATATTCAGGATACCAACGCCACGCACCTCGATGAAATCGTTGGACAGTCCAGGGTGAATGCCGTCAATCACCCCCGGTGCTAATCTTGAGAACTGGACAATGTCATCGGCAATCAGGCGATGACCTCGGGAGATCAGTGACAGAGCGAGTTCTGACTTTCCTACGCCACTATCGCCGACAATCAGGGTACCGACGCTATACACCTCGATAAATACACCATGCATGGTCGTGGTTTCGGATAATGCCTGATTCAGGAAATAGCGTAAATTACTGAGTAGCGGTGTATCTTCCAGCTCGGAGCGGAAGATCGCGATAGCGGCTTTGCTACAGTACTTGATGGTCGAGTTCGACAGTGAAGCGCGCTGACTTAATATCAGACTGCAAACTGACTGCCGAAATAGCTGCCCGAGCAGGTTGTGCTGGTTTTCGGAACTCATGGAGGCCAGATAGTTTGATTCGTGAACGCCGATCACGGCAACGCTGGCGGGTCGAATGAGATTCAGGAAATCGGCGGTTTCATAGTTTCCGCTATCTTTTGAGGGGGAATGAATCTCCTTTTCCATGCCGACCTGTCCGGAAACAAAAGACAGCTGCAGACGTTTCTGGAAACGCTGATGAAACTCTCGAATGCTGAGGCTGATGGACATGGATATTCAATCCTGACCCGCTAGTTTAAAGAAGGGGTAACATAAGAACAAATCGGAACCGGGTTTTCAAGCGAAACATCGAAAACTCAGGGTTAAAAACTAATCTCAGCTTATTTGAACTGTTCCAGCTCAGCCTGCTGAATATGGCTGATGATTTCGAGAGCGGAGCTGCTAACGCGGATTTTATCGGTGACGGTCTTCTGGCTGAAAATTCTGGCCAGAGCGGCAAGGATCTGAAGATGTTCCTCGGTTGACTCTTCCGGAATAAATAAGGCAAAGATTAAATCTACACTCTGTTTGTCGATGGCATCATAGTTGATACCTTCATCCAGCTTTACCAGGCAGGCATGGGCCTCTTTCAGATTGTCCAGACGCGCATGCGGAACGGCAATGCCCTGTCCAAGGCCGGTGCTTCCGAGTCGTTCTCGTTCCAGCAGTTTGTTGTAGATAGCATTTTGTGGCAGTTCAAGTTCTTCAGCCGCTTTTTCGGCGATAAACTCAAGTAAACGTTTTTTACTTGTAATATCGGCCTGACTGAAAATACGATTTTCCACTAAAAGCGAAGTTATGGACATGGTCGTTACATGTTAAATTTTATTGCGGGCATGTTAGCTAAAAAAATATTCCATGCAAGATAAAAAATCAGGGAGAACGAATTCTCCCTGATTTTATGTTCAGGCCATTTCGGTGAGATTTCCTTTCACGCGGTGACTTTTCATTTTTTCTTTATGCTTTTTCCCCTGTCGATCCAGTTTATCGACCATCCCGTCGATAGCTGCATACATATCTTCCTGTTCATCATCGGCATACATGTTACCGCCGCTGACATGCATGGTGGCTTCTGCCTTATGACGCATTTTCTCTACGGTTAAAACCACGTGAATATCAAGCGCCTGGTCAAAATGTCTGTCCAGTCTTTCAATTTTCTCATTGACGTAGTTTCTAAGAGAATCCGTGATGTCAACATGGTGACCGCTTAGACTTACTTGCATAAGATACCTCCTGAAGGTTACTAATTTCTCAACTTTACAGGTTGAGAGGTTGTGACAGTGATGTTTGATTAACTGTCATTTAACTGATCAAAAAAAACGTAATTAAACGGTTTAAATTGTCAGTCACAATATCTCAAAAGAGACGTTTACGCTCGTTGGATGGCGGTATGTTCATCGCTTCACGATATTTTGCAATCGTGCGTCGTGCGACGTTGATACCCTGGTCATCCAGCAAAGCGGCAATCTTGTTATCACTTAACGGTTTTTCGGGCTTTTCAGCAGAGATCAGCTTTTTGATAATCGCTCTGATAGCCGTAGCCGAGCATTCCCCTCCATCCGCAGTACCAACGTGGCTGGAAAAGAAAAATTTAAACTCCAGGATGCCCCGCGGAGTGTGCATGAACTTCATCGTGGTTACCCTGGAAATGGTGGATTCATGCATTTCCAGTTCTTCGGCAACATCTCTTAACACCATCGGTTTCATCGCTTCATCACCGAATTCAAAATAGCCCTTCTGCCGTTCTACAATCGATGTGGCGACCCGCAGCAGGGTGTCGTTGCGACTTTGCAGGCTTTTTATAAACCACTTGGCTTCCTGAATATGGTCACGCAGGTAATTATTCTGTTCGCTATTAACGCCGCGCTTAACCAGCTTCGAGTAGGTTTCATTGACCCGCAGACGCGGTGCATTTTCGCGGTTTATCTTTACCGACCATTGCCCGTTAACTTTTGCAACATACACATCCGGCTTGATGTATTCAGCATGTGTGGTGCTCACCAGTTGACCCGGATGCGGGTTGGTGGTCTGGATCAGTTTAATGATTTCCGATAGCTCAGCATCATTCGCCTGCAGTCTTCGCTTCAGCACCGCCATATCATTTTTGGCCAGATATTCCAGATATCGATCAACCAGAGCCAGTGCTTTTTTCAGGTGCGGGGTTGCCGGATCATATTGCTCGAGCTGAATCTTCATGCATTCTGAAGGGGTTCTTGAGCCGACCGCGAGTGGATCAAAGTGCTGGATAAAATGCAGCATGGCTTCAATTTCGTCGAGTTCAACATCGGGATGCTGGGGGAGAACGCCCTGGTGTATTTCCTGTAAGGTTTCTGTCAGGTAGCCTCTGTCATCGATGCCGTCGATAATGGCGAGGCCTATATCCTTGTCGGTTTCGGTGAGATGGGCGCAATCCAGTTGCCAGATCAGATGGTCGTACAGTTCATCGGTTGTTTTTGCCTGATTTTCAAACAGGTCCCGGTAATCTTCGCCGTTATTGGAGGCGGGCTGAGACATGGATGCGGTGGCACTGGTGTCATAAAAGTCATCCCAGCCGGTATCCATGTCGAGTTCATCCGGCAGGGTCTGCTCTGAGCGGTCTTCGCTCAGGGAGTCGGATGAAGATTTAAGATCAATGTCTTCTTTATCGGCGTTGCTGTCCTCGGCCGAGGCTTCGGACAGGTTGTCGTCCTGTTCGAGTAAAGGATTAGAGTCCAGTGTCTGCTGAATTTCGGCCTGTAGTTCGATAGATGAAAGCTGGAGTAGGCGTATTGCCTGCTGCAGTTGAGGGGTCATGGTCAGGCTTTGACCAATCTTCAGTTGCAAGCTTTGCTTCATGTTAAATTATAAGCGTATTCCGCATGTTTTATTATTGTTCTCATAGTTACCTTTATAGCTTAAAATCCTTTCCCAAGTAAATCTTTCTTACAACTTTATCTGCCAGGATATGATCCGGGTCACCTTCAGCCAGCAGCGTACCCTCTCCCATTACATAGGCCCGATCACACACTCCCAGGGTTTCCCGAACATTATGATCGGTGATCAGAATGCCAATGCCACGTTCAGCCAGCTGGCGGATAATGGACTGGATATCGATCACTGAAATCGGGTCAACACCCGCAAACGGTTCGTCGAGTAATATGAACTGTGGTTCATTCGCCAGCGCGCGTGCGATTTCGACGCGCCGCCGTTCCCCGCCAGAGAGTGAAATGCCAAGGCTTTTACGGATGTGCTGAACCTGAAATTCATCCAGCAGGTATTCCAGCTTGTCCGCCTGCTGTTCCGCCGATAGATCTTTTCTAAGTTGCAAAATGGCGCGGATATTATCTTCAACGGATAAGCCTCTGAAGATAGAGGATTCCTGTGGCAGGTAGCCTATGCCTTTCTGTGCGCGTTTATGCATCGGCAGTCGGGTGATGTCCTGGCCATTCAGGGTGATAGATCCGAAATCACTGTTGACGAGGCCGACAATCATGTAAAAGCAGGTGGTTTTACCGGCGCCGTTAGGGCCCAGCAGGCCAACGATCTGACCGCTCTGTACCTGCAGGCTGACGGATTTGACGACGTTACGGCCCTTATAGCTTTTGGCCAGCTGTGTCGCCTGTAATTGATGGCTGTGCGGGCTGTCTGCACTCATTTGGGCAGGGACGGGTTCGCTGTACCGGTCAGGTTTTTGGGCTGGATTAACATACGCACGCGGTTTTCACCTTTTTTGCTACCGGCCCTGAGTGCATCGGTATCGGTGTTGACGCTGATCCAGTCACCCTCAATGGTATCGCGGTCGCTGTTAAAGCGAGCTTCGCCTTCCAAGTTAAGCAGCAGTTGATTGTCGGTATAGATGATCTTTCTGGCTGAGCCAGTGAGCTTTTGATTCTTGTCACTGAGCTGTTTCAGCGAGGCCGGGCTGCCTTCGATTTCCAGCCGTAACAGGTCATTATTACTGTCGAAGAAAAAAACAATCTTGTCAGCGATGATATGCAGGCTGCCCTGATGCATCTCAACATTACCCTGATAGATACTGATATGCTGCGCATCATCGATATCGAGTTTATCGGCCTGAATATCAATCGCCTGAGCCCGATCGGTGGATAAGGCGTTGACGTATATAGGAAAGCTAAGCAGTGAGATAATCACTGAAAGTAAGGGTATATTAACTCGCTTCATGTAGTTCTCTGGTTTTTTTATTGGCCTGATGGGTGGCTTTGACACGATTAAATTGATAATAGTTTTTATCGATATTCAGTGTGGCACCTGCTGCCTGTAAATGGATGGTGCTGGAAACCAGTGTTAGTGCTGCCGGAATTTCGATCAGATTGCTCTGTGGTCTGAGTATCATCCGTTCTGTATTGAGGCGCATCGGGTCCTGCGCTGAATTGCGTAGCATTTCGACCTGATGCTGTAGCTCGAACACTTCCTGCTGATGCTGCAGGGTTCCGTTGAGGGCCTGGATTCTCCAGCGCGACTGCTCACCGTTGAGTTGTAAATCCGGTTGTTGAATCTGTGAAATATCTTCACGGATAAAGTGCTCCAGATAAGGGGATAATAGTTGATAATGAAGGGTGCCCTGCTGATTCATCGCGCGATAGTTTACCTGGCTCAGATAGTAATCGATATTATCCGGTAGTAATAAGGCCTCGGTCGTTGTGGGGGCGAGCCTGCGGTCATAAAACCAGCCAATACCGATGGCCAGTGAAACCAGCACAATAACCGTGAGCATGAAGCCGCTGTTGACTCTCTGGCTCATGCCAGATAGCTTCCCAGCTTGTCTTCGAGCAGGCCCTGGGCCTGCAGGATAAATTCAATCGCTTCGCGTGCCGCACCCTGTCCACCACTGTTTTCAGTGATGTAGTCGGCGTGCTGTTTGACGAAGGCATGCGCATCCTGCACCGCAATCGCCATACCAACCTGAGTCATCACTGGTAGATCGATCACATCATCGCCCATATAGGCAATGTTCTCGGGCTTTAGCCCGGTTTGCTGTAACAGTTTGGAGAAGGCCGGGCGCTTGTCTCTATAACCCTGAAAAACGATGTCAATGCCGAGGTCTTTCATGCGGTGTTCAACCACATTCGACTGGCGTCCGGTAATCACCGCGGCCTGCAGGCCGCACTCCAGCAGCATTCTCAGGCCATGCCCATCCTTTGAGTTAAAGGCCTTGTATTCCTGGCCATCGTTATCGAAGTACAGGGTGCCATTGGTTAAGACACCATCGATATCAAAGATGACCATTTTTATGTTCTGTGCGAGTTTTATGGTTGAATCCATCTGATCTTTCCTGTGTTGGCTATACGATGCCGGCCCTGAGTAAATCATGCATGTTTAGGGCACCCAGAATGGTGCCGTCTTTATGCTTAACGATGAGCGCATTTATCGCGTTGTTTTCCATTAAAGTCAATGCAGAGCTGGCAATAAGATCGGCATCGATGGTCACGCAATTCGCAGTCATATGATCACGAATCATCGCGCTCTGAATGTCGGCGTTGCTGTCCAGTGTGCGTCTGAGATCACCATCGGTGTAGATACCCAGTAGTTTATTCGACTCATCCGCGATGGCGGTCATTCCCAGGCCCTTTTTAGTCATTTCGAGCAGCGCCTGTTTCAGGCTGGCGTCTCTGCCAACCACCGGAATACGTTCTCCTGTGTGCATGATGTCGCGTACGCGCAGCAGCAATCGTCTGCCCAGACTGCCGCCCGGATGCGAGCGTGCAAAGTCTTCTTCGGTGAAGCCGCGTGCTTCCAGCACGGCAATGGCGAGGGCGTCGCCCATGGCCAGACTGGCGGTGGTGCTGGAAGTCGGTGCCAGTCCAAGCGGGCAGGCTTCCTTCTCTACCGCGACGTCGAGATTGATATCGGCCATCTCGGCCAGCGTCGAATTTTTATTTCCGGTCAGGGCAATCAGTGGTACCGGCAGGCGTTTTAATAATGGTAGCAGGGTAATAATTTCTGCCACTTCACCGGAGTTGGACAGCGCGATCACCAGATCCTGCCCGGTAATCATGCCCAGATCGCCATGACTGGCTTCTCCCGGATGCATAAAAAAAGCCGGGGTGCCGGTGCTGGCCAGGGTTGCGGCGATCTTGTTACCGATATGGCCGGATTTGCCCATGCCTGTCACCACAATCCGGCCCTTGCAGGCCAGTATCATTTCACAGGCATCATGAAACTTATGGTCGATGCGCCCGATTAGAGCGTTGATCGCTTCCGCTTCTGTTTTTAAAACGGCGATGCCGAGTTGTTGAAAGGAGTGTTTGCTCATAAGGAGTGCCAGTGTGCCATAGTTTCAGACTGCGATAACCTGAAAATACAGAAGAGACTGATAGGCGACAAAACTGCCGAGCAGCAACAGTCCCTTAAAGCGGGTGAGAATACAGCAGCTTTTTTTGGGTAGATACGATAACAGGTAAAGCAGTGCGGTGAGTGCCAGCATCACCGGCAGATCACGCGTGATGGCTTCCTGTGATATCCGAAAATCGATCATTACCGCCGGGATGCCAATCACCGCCAGTGAATTGAATAGATTGGAGCCGATCACATTGCCGATCACCAGTTCTGGTTCACCCTTGCGTGCTGCGGCGATGGCGGCCGCCAGCTCGGGCAGAGATGTTCCCAGTGCGACGATGGTCAGGCCGATGATTAATTCGCCGACGCCGAGTTGGGTGGCAATGTTAACTGCGCCCCACACCAGCAGTTTGGAGCTTCCAACCAGGATCAGTAAGCCGACCAGGGTCCACAACAGTGCACTTTGGGTGGGCATGTCGCGAGGGATCTCCTGTTCCAGCTCGTCAGCCAGGGTGTCATCCATATCGCTGCGCGAGAAGTGAATCAGATAAACCATCGAAATTGCCAGCAGCGCCAGCAACAGTATTCCATCCATCAACGTCAGCTGTGCATCCCATAACAGCCCGGTCATCAGCGCAGAGGCGATGAGTAGAATAGGGAATTCGCGTTTCAACAGTTTGGAAGTAAAGGCAATCGGTAAAAACAGCGCAGTGACGCCCAGAATCAGACCGATGTTGGCAATATTCGACCCCAGCGCATTGCCGATAGCCAGATCGGGGGTGTCATCAAACACGGAAAACACGGATATCATGATCTCCGGAGCCGAGGTGCCGAATCCAATAATAGTAATCCCGATGATCAGCGTGGAAACGCCCATGTTACGGGCGGTTGCAGAAGCGCCCTCTACAAACCGGTCAGCACTCCAGACCAGTAAAGCCAGGCCGATGATGATGGCTGCCAGTGATAAAAACATGATGATTACTTCAGATTAAAAGTCGTCGGTAGAGGTGAACAGGCCAACACGCAGATCTTTGGCGCTATAGATTTCGCGTCCGTCAACCTGCATCGTGGCGTCGGCTATGCCCATCACAAGCTTGCGCATGATCAGGCGTTTGACGTGAATTTTATAGGTGACTTTTTTGGCGCCCGGTAAAACCTGACCGAAGAATTTGACTTCACCGGAGCCCAGCGCGCGACCATGTCCCTTACCGCCTTTCCAGCCCAGGTAGAAACCAACCAGTTGCCACATCGCATCCAGGCCCAGACAGCCGGGCATCACTGGGTCGGTTTCAAAATGGCAGGCAAAAAACCACAGTTCGGGTGTAATATCGAGCTCTGCTTCGATATAGCCTTTGCCGTGGTCACCGCCATCTTCGGTGATATGGGTGATACGGCTGAACATCAGCATCGGAGGTAATGGCAGCAGGGCATTACCCGGCCCAAAGAGCTTTCCTTTTCCAGCGTCGATGAGTTCCTGGTATGTGAAGCTGTTTTGACTGGTGAGTTCTGCCATAATATTCGTTCGTAGTTAATCAGGGAGCGAACACTAACGATTCAGTCTGGGTTTTTCCAGTAAAATCTTTGGCTGAATTTAATTTTGGGCTGGTTTTATGATGTCTTTTTTACTCCTTCGATTAGCTTTATCCTGTTGCCATGCCAATTAAGCTGGGCGTTTATAACTGGCAGAGCTTCGCGCCTGATGCGGGTTACTATCCGCAGGATCTACCGCCGGACTGGAAGCTATCGTATTACGCGAATGAGTTTGCATCGGCCGCTATCGATCTGGCTTCTGGAAGGATTGGTATACAGCAACTGCAGCAGCTGGTCGATGGATTGGCGCAGGAATTTGAGCTGACGCTGGCCTTTTCCGGGCTGGCGCAGCTGGATCAATGGCTCACGCCCCTGCATCAGCAACCGATAAAGCTACATAGCCTGATGTTACCACCGTCTGCGTTAGCTCAACTGTTACGGGATCAGACCAGGCTCAAGCCGCTATCCACCCTTGGCATAGTCCATTCCACACAATTGATTACAGCGGATGCTCTGTGGAGCCCGGATAAACCGGATCAACATTGTCGGATAGCGCTACTGGAGGCGCATAGCGATTTGAAACAGTATCGTCGCTGGATCGAGCAATGGGTCGGGGATCACCCTGAGCGCTGTGAAACACTGTGGCTACAGGGTGAAACAGCGAATTATTCACAGTTGACTAAATTACGTACGCTGTTGGAGTTGCTGGGGTATTAAACTGGGCATGGAGTTCAACGCCGCTTATTGTTAGACTCGCGCCACATTTATTGCACTTTACATCATGACTCAGGCATTAATTCAAATCAGGAATCTACATTTCAGTCGAGGCCAGAATAAAATATTCGATGGCATCGATATGGATATCAGCGCAGGCCGCATCACCGCTATAATGGGCCCGAGTGGAACCGGCAAGACAACGCTACTAAAAATGATTGGCGGACAGTTGCACCCGGATGCTGGTGAAGTGATCGTGGATGGCCAGAATGTGCATCGTCTGAAACGTTCCGAGCTGTACCAGCTACGCAAGAAAATGGGCATGTTGTTTCAGTCGGGTGCGTTGCTGACCGATCTTACGGTATTTGAAAATATAGCCTATCCGCTGCGTGAACATACCAATCTGAGTGAGTCGATGATTTACTCCATGGTGTTGATCAAACTGCAGGCGGTGGGCCTCAGTGCAGCGCATACGCTGATGCCGGCTGAGCTTTCCGGTGGGATGGCGCGACGCGTCGCACTGGCTCGGGCGCTGGCGCTCGATCCGATGATGATTATGTATGACGAGCCTTTTACCGGTCAGGATCCGATCTCGCTGGGGGTACTGGTGAAGTTGATCCAGGAAACTAATTCTGCACTCAAGCTGACCAGTATTATGGTGTCGCATGATGTTAATGAAACCATGTCCATTGCCGATGATGTGAAGATTATTTCACAGGGCAAGGTGGTGGCTGCTGGCACTCGACAGGAAATTGAGCAGTCGGATTCTGCCTGGGTACGTCAGTTTATCGACGGACAGGCCGACGGGCCGGTGCCGTTTCATTACCCCGGGGAAACTATCGAGCAGCAGCTGATGAAGGTGACCAAATGAAAGCGCTGACCCAGATGCTAACCCGGCTGGGGCGTGGCTCGCTGTTTCTAATCAAGATTCTGGCCGGAATTCCACAGCTATTTCTGCGCTTCCGGCTGGTGGTGCAACAGCTTCATTCAGTCGGCGTTCAGACCCTGATGATTACGCTGGTTGCCGGACTTTTTGTGGGTATGGTACTGGCGTTACAGCTGTACTATACGCTCAGCACGTTTGGCGCTGAAGACACCCTGGGGATGGTGGTCGACCTTGCACTGGTTCGCGAGCTCGGCCCGGTCGTTGCAGCTTTGCTATTTGCCGGGAGAGCGGGTTCTGCGTTAACCGCAGAGATAGGTCTGATGAAAGCGACCGAACAGTTGTCCGGGCTGGAAATGATGGCGGTCGATCCGGTCAACCGGATTATCGCACCGCGTTTTCTGGCCGGGTTTATCTCGATGCCGTTATTGGCTGCAATCTTCAGTGCGGTAGGTATTCTGGGTGGCTATAGTGTCGGGGTTGACCTGCTGGGGGTGGATTCAGGTGCGTTCTGGTCGCAGATCCAGGACAAGGTTGATTTTTATGACGATGTGTTAAACGGTGTGATCAAGAGTTTTGTGTTCGGTTTTATCGTTAGCTGGATCGCCGTTTTTGAAGGTTATGACTGTATTCCAACCTCGGAGGGGGTATCGCGAGCGACTACCCGAACCGTGGTGCATTCCTCCCTTGCCGTACTGGGAATGGATTTTGTATTAACTGCAATCATGTATCAGTGAGGAAATAAGATGTTTCGCAGTATCGAATTAAGTGTAGGTCTGTTTGTCGGCATCGGTCTGGCGGCGTTGTTTATGCTGGCCATGCAGGCGAGTAACTTGAGTAGTTTTACCAGTGCCGGGCATTATCAGGTGAATGCCCGCTTTGATAATATCGGCGGTCTCAAGGTGCGTTCGGCGGTCAAGGTTTCCGGGGTCAAGATCGGCCAGGTGACTACGATTGATTATGATTCGGAAACCTTTGAGGCGGTTGTTAGCATGCAGATCGATGAGAAATTCAGTAAGTTTCCACGCGACACGATTGCCAGTATCTTTACCTCCGGGTTACTCGGTGAGCAATACATCGGTCTGGAACCGGGTGGCGATGAAAAGCTGCTGGCGCATCAGTCTGAGATACGGCATACCCAGTCAGCGATGGTGCTGGAGCAGTTAATCGGTCAGTTTCTGTTCAGTAAATCCAAAGACGAATAGTATCCGATCATGAAACTTGTCTATTTCATCTGTTTGTTACTGCCGTTTATGCCGGTTAACGCTGCGACGACCTTAAGTCTGGATCAGGCTATTGAGATGTCAATGCAGGCTGATCCGCGTATCGAGGAAAAAAGAGCTTTTGTGCGTAAAGCCGAAGCGCTGCTGCAGGAAGCGGAAGGCAGCGGTGGTGTGCGCTATTCGGTAGATGCGTATATGGCGCTGGCGACCGGTCTGGATGGTGGTTTCTATGCTGGCGGTGCGGATAGCTGTAGTGCCGGTGCCGACTGCACACCCAGAGACGATGCCTATGATCTGGATGATGGCTTTTCGTTCTGGACCGGATTTACCTTCAGCATCATCAAACCCCTGACCACCTTCGGTCAGCTGGAGAGTTATCAGGACGCTGCGCGGCATAATATCCTGATCAAGCAGCAGGATATTACGCTGGAGAAGGAGGCTATCAAGCTGGATGTGGTACGCGCCTATTATGGCTATCTGGCGGCAAGGGACGGGCGCTATCTGATGCTGGATACGCAGAAAAGATTGCAGTCGGCGCTCGATCTGGTGCTGGAATGGCTGGCCGAAGACAATGGTAAAGCGAAGCTTTCGGATCGCTATGCACTGGAAGCGGGCCTCGGATTGATTGAACGTTTTCTGGCCGATGCCAGTGCGCTGGAATCGATCGCTATGGAAGGCATTAAGTTGCTCACGGGTGTTGCACGCGAAGAAACAGTCGAGCTGGAGGATACACGCCTGCGAGCCGTGGCTTTACCGGAGCGAACGCTGGATGAGTGGATCGAACTGGCTTTGGCCGGACGCGCCGAATTCAAACAGGTAGAAGCCGGGCTAGCGTCCAGACGTGCACTGGTTGAGGCCAAACGGGCGAGTAGTAAGCCAGTGGTGTATGCCGGTCTGGCAGGTTCTGCGGCTTATGCGCCGGAGCGTGAACGACTGGATAACCCGTATATCACGGATCCTTTTAATCATGTTGCCGTGTCACCTTTGATAGGAATGCGCTGGCAGTGGGAAGCGGATGCGCAGCCGGCGCGGGTTGCACAGGAACAGGCCGAGCTGGATGCGCTGGTGCATAAGGCTTCTTTTGCACGTAAGGGTATCCCGTTTCAGGTGGCCGAGCAGTATCACCTGGTACAATCGAAATACAGCGGGATGGATGCAATGAAGAACAGTGCCCAGGCCGCCCGGCGCTGGATGATCGCGAGTTATACCGATTTTGAAGCAGGGCTGGAGAAAGCGGATAAAATTCTCACTGCAATGCAGGCGTATGTACTGGCGTATGCAGAGTATTTAAAAATTGTGAATGAATACAATAATCACGTGTCGAAATTGAATAGTGTCAGCGGAGTCTATGAATGAGCATCAAAACTTTAACTACGGCGTTTATACTGATCTGGCTGAGTCTGCTTCAGTCACCTCTTTTTGCGGCTGAATCGGCACCGGAACAGTTGATTCGGCAAACGGCGGATGAAGTGCTGGCAACGATTAAAACCAATCAGGATGAGTATAAGCAGCAACCTGCCAGGCTGTACGCGATGGTGGATGAAAAAGTATTGCCGCATTTTGATTTTGAACGCATGACAGATCTGGCACTGGGTCGTTATAAGCGTCAGGTTGAAGCTGCGCAACGTGAAAAGCTGGTGCAGGCCTTCCGCAATCTGCTGGTCAGAACCTATGGCAAGGCATTGCTCGAATATACCAATCAAAAAATTCTGTATTTGCCTATGCGCGGTAAACTGGCCGAAGGTGAAGTCACCATTCGAACCGAGATCGAGCAGCAGGGCGGGTTCCCAATTCCGATCAATTATGAAATGTATATCAAGGATGGCAGCTGGAAGGTGTTTGATATCAGTATCGATAATATCAGTCTGGTCACTAATTACCGGTCCAGTTTTGCACAGGAGATCAAGGCCAAAGGGGTCGATAGCCTGATTAAAACCCTGCAGGATAAGAATAAGCAGGAGAGTTAAGGGGATGGGCGTAGAGATCAGCTTCGATAGCACGAAGCAGTATATTCAGGTCAAGGGTGAGCTAACCTCGGCCACGGTGATGTCTGCATTAAAGCAGTTTTCACGCGAATGTAAGGCTTTGCCACGCTGGGTGATTGATTTTACCCAGGTCACCAGAGTCGATAGCTGTGCACTTGCGTTATTGATTGAGTTGAAGCGTAATGCTGCACAAAAAAATAAAAGCATTTCGTTTATTTACCTGCCGGCTGCACTACTCAGTATTGCCAGGCTGAGTCAGGTAGAGCTGTTACTGACTGGAAAAGACTGAAGCTTATTCACACCGTGAGCGCCTGTTTTAGGTCCGGGTTAAGCGGATTCTTTAGTGTCCATTTAGTTTTATACTTAGGGTTATGACTAATTAACTTATCTATCGGCGTTCTGCTACAATGCGCCATTTTTTGATCCGTCTTTCTGATCCAGCGTTTTAAAACAGAAATTATTATATGAATAAACTGATTATCAATGGCGGGATTCCACTCTCCGGCACTATCCGTGCGTCGGGGTCGAAGAATGCCGTATTACCGATACTGGCCGGCACCCTGCTTGCCGACGGGCCGGTTATTGTGCGCAATGTCCCGCATTTACATGATGTTACCACCACCATGGAATTACTCGGGCGTATGGGGGTGCAGATTACAATCGGTGAGAAAATGAGCATCGAGGTGGATGCTACTCATCTTAAAAATACCTTTGCTCCGTACGAGCTGGTGAAAACCATGCGCGCTTCGATTCTGGTGCTGGGGCCCCTGCTGGCACGTCATGGTACGGCTGAAGTAAGTCTGCCCGGCGGTTGCGCGATCGGTGCTCGTCCAGTCAATCTTCATCTGATGGGACTGGAAGCGATGGGTGCTGATATACGGGTGGAAGAGGGCTATATCCGTGCTACCGCCAAACGCCTGAAAGGCGCCCGTATCGTGATGGATCAGGTGTCGGTAACCGGTACTGAAAACCTGATGATGGCGGCTTCTCTGGCAAAAGGGACCAGTGTCATCGAGAATGCAGCCAGAGAACCTGAAGTTACCGACCTGGCAAACTTCATTAATGCCATGGGTGGCAAGATCAAAGGAATCGGAACAGATACCCTGAGGATTGAAGGGGTCGAGAATTTAACCGGTTGTGATTACCGTGTTTTACCGGACCGGATTGAGACTGGCACCTATCTGGTGGCTGCAGCCATTACTGGCGGTAAGGTGCTGGTAAAGGATACCGATCCCAGGTTGCTGGATGCGGTGCTGGCCAAGCTGGAAGAGGCGGGTGCCATCATCGATATCGGTGATGACTGGATTGAGCTGGATATGGAAGGGCGCAAACCACGCTCGGTGAATATCAGAACGGCTCCTTACCCTGCGTTTCCTACCGATATGCAGGCCCAGTTCTGTGCCCTGAATGCGGTCGCTTCCGGCACCGGTTCGGTGACCGAAACCGTATTTGAAAACCGTTTTATGCATATTCAGGAAATCGTCAGACTGGGCGCAAATATCCAGCTGGAAGGCAATACGGCCATCATTAAAGGGGTCGCAAACCTGAATGGTGCTCCGGTCATGGCGACTGATTTACGCGCCTCTGCCAGCCTGATTCTGGCCGGACTGGTGGCCAAGGGTGAAACCATTGTGGAACGTATCTATCATATCGATCGTGGATATGATCATATCGAAGAAAAGCTCGCCTGTCTGGGGGCACGCATCCGAAGAACGACCGATTAACGCCTCCGATTTGACAGTTAACATGAATAATTTGATTACTATTGCACTCGCCAAGGGCCGTATCCTGAAGGAAACGCTGCCGCTGCTTGAACGAGCGGGTATTCTGCCTCTCGACGATCTGGAAAAAAGTCGCAAGCTGATCTTTGAAACCAATCACCCGAATATCAACCTGGTATTGATACGCTCTGCCGATGTGCCTACCTATGTCCAGTATGGTGCTGCCGATATGGGCATTGCCGGTAAGGATGTGCTGCTGGAGCATGGCGGGGAAGGTCTTTACGAATGGCTCGATCTGAAGATTGCGCCCTGCCGCCTGATGACGGCTGGTTTTGCCGATCGCGAGTTACCCGCTGGTCGTCTCAAGGTAGCGACCAAATATACCGCTATTACGCGTGATTATTTCACCCAGCAGGGGCGCCAGGTTGAACTGATCAAACTGTATGGTTCGATGGAGCTGGCCCCGATCGTCGGGCTGGCGGATATGATCGTTGATCTGGTCGATACCGGCAACACACTGAAAGCAAATGGACTGGTTCCTCAGGAATTTATCATGCAAATCAGTTCCCGTTTAATCGTCAACCGGGCTTCTTTGAAGATGAAGAACCGGGCGATTAAACATGTGATCACAAAAATAGAAAATGCAATCAATCCACCCATTGAATAAGTGAGCGTCATGAGTATCGAAATCAAACAATTAAATAGTCAGGATGTAAATTTCTGGCAGGAAATGGAGCAATTACTGGCCTGGGAATCTGTTTCTGATGATCAGGTTTTCAGTACCGTATCGGAAATTATTTCCAGTGTACGGACCCATGGCGATGCTGCCGTGATGGATTTCACTATGCGTTTTGATGGTCTGCATGTGTCCAATATGTCTGAGCTGGAGATGCCTACGAGTGCACTGAAAGCCGCTTTTGATGGTTTGCCGGAAGGCCAGAGACAGGCATTGCGCATTTCTGCCGAGCGCATCCAGCGCTACGCAGAGAAACAGAAATTGAGCTCCTGGGAATATACCGAAGAGGATGGAACGGTACTGGGGCAGCAGATTACCCCGCTGGATAGAGCCGGTCTTTACGTGCCGGGCGGTAAGGCTGCCTATCCATCGTCGGTGCTGATGAATGCGATTCCTGCCAAGGTGGCCGGGGTTGGAGAACTGATTATGGTGGTACCGACGCCGAATGGTCTGGTGAATGACCTGGTACTGGCGGCAGCGCATCTATCCGGTGTAGACCGGGTGTTCACCATTGGCGGAGCACAGGCCGTTGCCGCACTGGCGTATGGCACTGAAACCATTCCGCAGGTCGATAAAGTCGTGGGGCCGGGGAATATCTATGTGGCGACCGCCAAACGCATGGTATTTGGCGCGGTCGGCATCGATATGGTAGCCGGGCCGTCCGAGATTTTGATCATCTGTGATGGTAAAACGAATCCGGACTGGATTGCGATGGATCTGTTTTCGCAGGCTGAGCATGACGAAGATGCGCAGTCTATTCTGGTTTCTCCGGATGCGGATTTTTTAATTCAGGTAAAAAAGAGTATCGATAAACTGCTCGAAGAGATGCCGCGTAAGGCGATCATTCATGCTTCGCTGAGTGCTCGTGGTGCCCTGGTAAAGGTGAAGGATATGGCAGAAGCCATTGAAGTCGCGAATTACGTCGCGCCAGAGCATCTTGAGTTATCGGTGGAAGATGCGCCGGAAGTGGCGAAAAAGATTCGTCATGCGGGTGCAATATTCATGGGACGTTATACCGCTGAAGCACTGGGTGATTATTGTGCTGGCCCTAACCATGTGTTGCCGACATCTCGCACAGCACGCTTCTCTTCGCCACTCGGGGTGTATGACTTCCAGAAACGTTCCAGCCTGCTCGGATGTTCGGCTGCAGGTGCCTCAGAACTGGGTAAGGTCGCGTCGGTAATGGCGCATGGCGAAGGCCTCACCGCACATGCCAGATCGGCAGAGTACCGGATTAAGTAGTGAAGGTCCCGGCAGCTGCCTGATGGCCGCTGCCGGAGCTTTTCGCGTTATCACTACTGTGGTCTCTCCATGGTCACCATAATCAGGTCGAGCGGTTTTCCAGCTCGTAACAGGCTGATTTTGACCTGATCGCCCGGGCGGTGTCCGGCGATATTTTCCAGTACATTTCTAACCCGATAAACTGGACTGTCGTTGATAGCGGTAATAATGTCGCCGGTCTGAACACCGGCAATATCGGCCGGGCTATCGATAAAGACCCCAACAACCAGCACCCCGCGTACATTCGGATTGCCTGATGCGATCGCTGCCTGAGCGGTGATTTCAGTGCCTTCCACGCCCAGCCATCCGCGACTGACTTTTCCATTTTCGACGATCTCCTGCATGATATCGATTGCCAGTGTGGCGGGAATCGCAAAGCCTATTCCCTGTGAGCCACCAGACTGGCTGAAGATGGCTGTGTTGATGCCAATCAGGTCGCCACGAGCATTGATCAGGGCGCCTCCTGAGTTGCCCGGATTGATCGCGGCATCGGTCTGGATGAAATTCTCAAAAGTAGTCAGGCCGACCCGGTTTCGGCCGGTGGCGCTGATGATACCCATCGTCACCGTTTGTCCGACATTCAACGGGTTGCCTATGGCCAGGGCGATGTCACCCACCTGAATTTCATCGCTATTATTCGCGATTTGAATATTTTGCAGACCTTTTAGCGGTATATGTAGCACTGCAATATCGGTTTCCCGGTCCTGGCCGATGAGTTCCGCTTCACTGCTGCGCCCATCCGGTAATGACACCAGGATTTCATCCGCTCCGTCGATCACGTGCTGGTTGGTCAAAACATAGCCGGAGCGAGTAATAATCACTCCCGATCCCAGATTGGTTTCGGTACGGCCTCGCTTTAAGTTTTTAAGCTGTTCGCCGAACAGCTGATCGAAGATTGGATCATCCAGCAGCGGGTGTAGTTTAGGACGAATTTTTTTACTGGTATAGATCGAGATGACCGATGGTGAGGATAGTCTTACCGCATCGGCATAGGATAACGGACCGGTTGAGAATGGCAGTTGAGGCGCGGCAGTATCGATATGATCCTGTTTTTGTGGTAACAGGTTGAGGATTTTATCGGTATCGAAACCCTGTTGCCAGAATACATAGGCTGCCGCAATAATCAGGCCAAAAAAGACGGACTGAATCAGGAACAGGAATAGTTTTAGCGTTTTCATCGGTTTACTTTATCATAAGGAGAATATATGAGGCGCGGGAGATGATAATGCAATTAGATGAACTATGTCATTTTTGTAATGACTATCTTTGTGTGGATGATTTCGCAGACTTTTGCCCGAACGGATTACAGGTGGAAGGCAAACCGAACATCAGTCGGCTGGTGTCCGGGGTAACGGCCAGCCTGAAGCTGATTGATGCGGCCATCGAACAGGAGGCGGATGCGATTCTGGTACATCATGGCTATTTCTGGAAAGGAGAGTCGCAGTCTCTGGTGGGGTACAAGGGCAATCGCATACGCAGACTGATGCAAAATGACATCAGTCTACTGGCCTACCATCTGCCGCTGGATGCGCATCCTACGGTAGGGAATAATGCGCAACTGGCGCAACGTATGGGCTGGCTGGTGACCGGGCAGCAGGGCATGTTATGGATCGGGGAGCTTGCCCAGTCGGTTAGTGTTGACAGGGTGCTGGATGATCTGGGGGAAAAAATCGATACCAACCCGCTGTTGATCGTGGGTAGCAATAAGCCGGTTCATCGAATCGCCTGGTGTACCGGTGCCGCTCAATCCTATATCGATCAGGCACTGGCACAGGGTGTTGATCTGTTTATTTCGGGCGAAATTTCGGAGCAGACAGTACATGTCGCGCGTGAGGCCGGGATACATTATATTGCTGCAGGGCACCATGCGACCGAGCGCTACGGGGTTCAGGCGCTGGGACAGGTGATCGCGAACCGCTTTAGTATTCATCATGAATATATCGAAATTGATAATCCGGTATAGCGCTGTGAGCCTGATGAAAGCAGGGCCTTGATGGATGGGTCATTAAATTGACACAGGCCGGGTTAGTACTTATTAGCCCTCGACTAAATAACAAAATTAGGATACTCTTTCCGCCGATTTTTTGCCGGTTTGTAGAGCTGTAATTGCGTGCAGACCATACAACAATTCTTATATGTTGGAGAGTTATTCATATGTCATCTGATGGTATAGATAAATCCCGTCGACGCTTTCTTACAGCCGCAACAAGTGTTGTGGGTGGTGCGGGTGTTGTCGCCGTAGCAGTGCCTTTCCTTTCGAGCTGGAATCCAAGTGCTCGGGCTCAGTCAGCAGGGGCTCCGGTCCAGGCCGATATTAGTAAGCTGGAGGCTGGTGCTCAAATAATAGTTAAATGGCAGGGTAAGCCGGTCTGGGTTGTTCGTCGTGACGAAACTTCACTGGGAACGCTGAGTAAAATCACTTCACAGTTGAGAGATCCAGAATCGAATGAAAGCATTCAGCCTGCATATGCTAAAAACGAAACCCGTTCGATAAAGCCGGAGTATCTGGTTGTTGTTGGTATCTGTACACATCTGGGTTGCTCACCCACTTATCGTCCTGAAATAACGGCTGACTGGATGGGTGGCTTTTTCTGCCCCTGTCATGGTTCCAAGTTTGACTTCTCTGGCCGTGTTTATGCGGGTGTACCTGCACCTACTAACCTGGACATTCCGCCACACAGATTTGTTGCTGAACATGTGGTGTTAATCGGTGATGACGGAGAAGCATAATGAGTAAACCAAATAATCTGATGGGCTGGATCGACGCACGTTTCCCGCTTACAAAAATGTGGGAAGAGCATCTTTCCAAATACTATGCACCAAAGAACTTCAACTTCTGGTACTTTTTTGGCTCACTGGCCCTGCTGGTACTGGTTCTCCAGATCGTTACCGGTATATTCCTGACCATGCATTATAAGCCCGATGGCGCCACCGCCTTTGCATCGGTTGAATACATCATGCGTGATGTGGACTGGGGCTGGTTGATTCGTTACATGCACTCTACCGGCGCCTCAGCCTTCTTTATCATCGTCTATCTGCATATGTTCCGTGGATTGATGTACGGTTCCTACCAAAAGCCGCGCGAACTGATCTGGCTGTTTGGTATGTTCATCTTCCTGGCGCTGATGGCGGAAGCTTTCATGGGCTATCTACTGCCCTGGGGCCAGATGTCTTACTGGGGTGCGCAGGTTATTATTTCCCTGTTCAGTGCGATACCGGTGATTGGCGATGATATTACGCTGTGGATTCGTGGTGACTTTGTTATCTCCGATGCCACCCTGAACCGTTTCTTTGCGTTACACGTGATTGCGGTACCGCTGATTCTGGTGATGCTGGTCGTGATGCATATCCTGGCGCTGCACGAAGTCGGTTCTAATAATCCGGATGGCGTTGAAATCAAAAAGAAAAAAGATGAAAACGGTATCCCGCTGGATGGTATTCCTTTTCATCCTTACTACTCGGTAAAAGATATCGTAGGTGTGGTTGGTTTTCTGATCCTGTTCAGTGTGGTTATTTTCTTCATGCCGGAAATGAATGGTTATTTTCTGGAGCATGCTAACTTTGAACCTGCTAACCCGTTCAAGACGCCAGCACACATCGCGCCAGTCTGGTATTTCACACCGTTCTACGCCATTTTGCGTGCGGTTCCAGACAAGTTGATGGGTGTTATTGGGATGTTTGCCGCGATTATCGTGCTGTTCCTGTTGCCCTGGTTTGATCGCGGCAAGGTGCATTCGATTCGTTACCGTTCCACCGCTTTTAAAGTGCTGCTGACAACCTTTGTGATCAGTTTTATCGCTCTGGGTTATCTGGGTGCCATTCCGGCGACTGAAACGCGCACCTGGTTCGCACGTTTGTTTACTTTTGCTTATTTTGGTTATTTCATTGGATTATGGTTTATCAGTAAAAATGAAAATACCAAGCCTGTACCAGAGAGGGTTACATCATGAGAAAGACGATCATAGTTATAGCCAGTTTACTGTTCCCGGTACTGGGCTGGTCCGCCGGCGGTGAAGCAATGTTTCCGAACGATGATATCTCGGTTGACTGGGATGACAAGGAATCCATGCAGCGTGGTGCCGCATTATTTACCAACTATTGTCTGAGCTGTCATTCGGCCGCTTACTCACGTTATAACCGGGTGGGTAAAGATCTGGGTATTTCGGATGAAGATATGTCGAATAACCTGATTTTTACCACCGATAAGTACGGCGATAAAACCAAGGTTGGCTCCCTGATGACAACCACCATGACTATCGAGTATGCGGAAGCTGCTTTTGGTACAGCACCACCCGATTTATCGCTGGTTGCCCGCTCGCGCGGTACCCATTGGCTGTATAACTATCTGCGTGGATTCTATCTGGATGATACGCGTCCGCTGGGTGTGAATAATGGTGTTTTTCCTGCTGTCGGGATGCCGCATGTTCTGGTTGGTCTGGAAGGACTAAAAAAAGCCAAAAAAGAAATGAAGGATGACGGGCATGGTGGACAGCACGAAGTTATCGTTGGTTTTGAGCAGGTCAGTAAGGGCAGCATGTCGACCGCAGAGTATGATCAGGCAGTGAAGGATCTTGTGTCTTTCCTGGATTATCTGGCTGAGCCTTACAAACAGAAACGTCAGAGTGTTGGTACGGGCGTCCTTATTTTCCTGTTTTTCTTCCTGATACTGACGTACATGTTGAAGAAAGAATACTGGAAAGATATTCATTAATAGTGCTATTTAATTATCAGGAAACCTTAAATATATGTCAGCAGTAGCCAATAGACGTTCTGTGATGACCTGTTTTTCATCACCGGTTGACCCTCAATGTCATCGAAGCCGTATCGTGTTAGCCGAAAAAGACATCACTGTAGAGATATATGATGTGGATATGGATAATTTGCCCGAGGATCTTCTGGATCTAAATCCTTATGCCACGGTACCTACCATGGTGGATCGAGATCTGGTGTTATACGATGCGCGGGTACTTATTGAATATCTGGATGAGCGTTTTCCGCATCCCCCGCTGATGCCTGTTGATCCGGTTTCCCGGGCCAAGAGTCGCCTTGGTTTGTTCCGTATTGAAAGTGACTGGTATAGCCTGTTGCCGGATATTGAACATGGTACCGAAAAGAAAAAAGCGCAGGCCAAGAAAGCATTAACCGAAAGTCTGATTAATTCGATTGATGTTTTTGCGGCCATGCCTTATTTCCTGTCGGATGATTTCAGTCTGCTGGATTGCAGTATTGCCCCTATCCTGTGGCGCCTGCCTTATTATGAAATCGAGTTACCAGCAACCTCTCGGCCGATAAAGGATTACATGAAGCGAGTATTCTCCAGACCATCGTTTCAGCATAGTTTGTCTGAACAGGAAAGGGATATGGTCGAGTAAGCATCGCTTACTGGTCAACGACTGTTAAAGACCGGTATCATCCGTGATACCGGTTTTTTTTTGGCCAGGGAAGGCCTTATACCCTGAAGCCCAGGGACGGGCGAGAAGGGTGTTTGGCCAGGGAGGGGGCCTTATACCCTGAAGCCCAGGGACGGGCGAGAAGGGTGTTTGGCCAGGGAAGGCCTTATACCCTGAAGCCCAGGGACGGGCGAGAAGGGTGTTTGGCCAGGGAGGGCCTTATACCCTGAAGCCCAGGAGCCGATAAAAGCTCCAGGCATGATCGGCATTCAACATCCCTGTCGTTCAAGGGCGAGAAGGGTGTTTATTAATAAACTTGATGATATTCGCAGGCTTACAATGATGACTTCTAATAAACCTTATCTGATAAGAGCGCTGTACGAATGGCTGGTCGATAACGATGCGACTCCCCACATTATGGTGGATACCACTAATGCCGAGGTGAAGATTCCGCGCGGCATCGATAAGGATGGTCAGGTGGTGCTGAATATTGCAGCGCGTGCGGTACAGCGGCTGGAGATGAGTAATACCTACGTTTCTTTTTCTGCGCGATTTAGCGGCGCATCGCAGAATATCTATATTCCAATAGAAGCTGTGATGGCTATTTATAGTATGGAAGATGGCGAAGGCATGATGTTTGCCGGTGAATCAGCCAGTGCAGGAACATCCCGCACGGAAGGTAAAGAGGCTACCGATAAAAATAAAAAAAACCGGCCTGGATTAAAGGTGGTTAAGTAAACGATGGGCTTTAGCGCATTGCAAGTTGAGCTCAGAAGTTTAATAAAAATCTGATGAGCTGGCTTCAAACGCGTTACGAATCCATTCATAGCGATATTCAGTGCCTGAAGTTCCAGGCTCGATCAATAGCGCATCGAATCTATAGTTGCTGTGCTGGCAGGCTTTATGGGTGGCAATGAAGCTGAGAGCCGAGCGCGTGATCTTTTCCTGCTTGGAGCGGGGAATGCTGAAAGCGGTGCCGCCGAAGGCATTGTTTTTACGGTATTTGACTTCGATGAAGCATACGGTCGACGCATCCAGCATGATCAGATCAATTTCACCGAAGCGGCAGTTGAAATTCTGTTCAATCATTCGCAGTCCCTGCTGCTGTAACCAGTGCAGGGCTAACTGCTCAAAGTAATCGCCCTTTTCTCTGCCTCCCTGCATGTGAATACTTACTTCACGCTCTCTACCGATTTCTTCAGCAATTCGGCCTGACCGTTGTTAAAGGTTGCTAACAGCAGTTCGCGATGCACTCTGCCGCTGGAATCAACCGTGATGGTACCGGTGTTGAGGTTGATTTTTTCTTCTGGATTGATCAGCAGGCGGCGTAGTGATGGGATCAGTTTGTAGGCATCGATGCCCAGAGCAAAAAAGCGTGAGTACTGTTCGCTTTGTTCCGGCCATAATTTTTTCACCGCAATGTAATCGCTATTTTCCTGTTGTTTGAGAGACCATGGCATATCGACGAACAGGGTCTCATTCAAGTCTCTATCGGCATCCTGATCGTTAACCCCACTGGAAATGCTGGACGTGGTATATACCGGTAGATCCTTGGCATGATGGAATTTAAGCTGGGGCTTGATCAGGCGCGCCTGACGTGGATTGCCTGCTATAAAGATCATGTCCACATCCTGACGCCGACGCGGGATAAACTCAGAGGTCTGCCCGGTGATCTGATCCAGAATGGAGTGGCGGCGTTCGCTGCTGTTCAGGTTCAGCATCTGTTTGATCGTCGGTGAGTAATCGTTTTTGCTGGATGGGTAGGAAGCCCTCTCGACCACCTGTCCGCCAAGCTTTTCAAAGCGGCTGCTAAAGGCCTGCTGCAGACGTTGTCCCAGGGCGCTATCCGGGGTCAGCGTGACGGCATGGTAATGCCCGTTGGTGAGCGCATAATCAGCAATCTGTTCGGCTTCATCTTCCGGTCTGAGACCGAACTGATACAGGTTCTTAACCGCCTTCAGTTCGTCATCGGCATAATTCAGGGTTAAGGTCGGCACCTCCAGTTTATGGTTTTGCTGGAGTTCATTGACCAGTTGTTTATCGAGAGGGCCGACGATAAAGTCGGCTCCATTTTGTATCGCCGCACGGTATTGCTGGAAAAATTGCGGTGCCTCACTGCTCACGTTGATGATTTCAAGCACGGGTTTGCTTTCTGGATCATTGTAATAGGCATACAGAAAGCCGTTCTGAATCGCTTCCGATACGTTTTTCAGGTTATCGGTAAGCGGCAGTAACAGGGCTATCCGTAGTGGATCGATATAGATCAGCTTGCTTTCTTCGACCAGGCGATCGGCAAAGCTGATGGACGCTTCATGACCCAGATAAATTTCATGCCATTTTTTGATCCAGGGTTCTATCTTGGATGGCAGCATGTCGGAGCGGCGTGCAATCAGATTCAGCTCCAGCCAGCCTCTGAGAGGCATGGTCTGTTGCTGGGCAAGTGCATTCAGGATATTCGGTTCGGTGATACGGTTAAGCGCATCCCAGATGAAGTCATAGTTTTCCTGTTTTTCAACATCACTTTCCAGATGCTGGCCAATCTCGATACGCAGTTTGGCGCTTTCCAGTGGTTTACCGATCGCCAGCACACCCCTGGAGCGGATATTCAGCGCGATCGCTTTGTAAATCGGATTGCTGATACTGTCCAGTTCGGGCAGATTGCCCAGGCTCTGATAGGTTTTACCCTGTTCAAAATAGATCCCCGCCAGCAACACATTTTTATTGATCGCGTCCTGTTCGAGTAAATCGTTTTCTGCCAGGCCGTCATAAAAAGCGATGATCTCCGCGTTTTGCTGCAGACGGTACATCATCAGTGCGGTTTTCTGTAGATACAGGGAGCGTTCAGGCTGAGTGGTCTGCTCGCTCAGTTGGCGGAACATACTGGCGGCTTCGGCCCACTGGCGCTGCTGTTCGTAGTTTGCGCCAATAATCTTCGCTTCTACTGTGGCCTGTACGGTCATGTCGGGCTTGATCACCGAGGTGGTGGTCTGACAGGCTGCCAGCAGTAACGCGGTTAGTGCAAACAGAGCGAAATGGGGTAACCCGGATAGGCGAAATTTAATCATGGCTAAAGTCAATATTCTGAACGAGCGCAACGCTGGAGTCTGATAAAATAGGTCGCCTAGTTTACATGGATAAAGAATAAAATGTCAGGCGTACTTTATATTGTAGCCACCCCGATCGGTAACCTTGATGATATCACTCTGCGCGCGATTGAGGTGCTCGGTAGTGTCGATCTGGTAGCGGCCGAAGATACCCGTCATAGCCAGCATTTAATGGCGCATCTGGGGCTACGCAAAAAGATGTTGTCGCTGCATGAGCACAATGAACAGGATCGAGTGAATCAGATCCTCGGATTGCTGGCGCAGGGCCAGCAGATTGCACTGGTTTCGGATGCTGGAACCCCGCTGATTTCGGATCCTGGCTTTCCGCTGGTCAGGGCGGTGATCGAAGCCGGATATAAGGTCACTCCGATACCGGGTGTCAGCAGCATCATCGCCGCGCTCAGTGCAGCTGGTCTGGCCACCGATTCGTTTAGCTATCATGGCTTTCTGGCGCATAAAAATGCAGACCGGTTGACGCGTCTGCAGGCGCTGAAAAAAATCGGCGGTACGCATGTGCTGCTGGAGTCTACCCATCGTATCGAACGCCTGCTGGAGCAGATCGACGAATTGATGCCCGCCTCCCAGCTGGTGCTGGCGAAAGAACTGACCAAGCGCCATGAGTCCTTTATCCGCGGTACGGCACAGCAATGTCTGCAGATCTTTAGCGATGACCCGCTGCGAAAGAAGGGCGAGTTCGTGGTGCTGATGTATCATCCTGCACCCGAAGAGGACGAGTCGGTACGACTTAATGCACAGAAACTACTGCAACTGCTGATGGCTGAAATGCCATTAAAAAAGGCCGTCAAACTAGCGGTTGAAATCAGCGGCGGCAAGAAAAATGAACTGTACCGACAGGCATTGCTGCTTAGCGAAAACGAGCAAACCTGAGCCGGCCTGGACCTCCTCTTTGGCTGTAAGGTATTACGCCGTCCCCTTGTTTCAGGGGTGGTGAAACCCGGTGCTAATGGCATAGACTAGCGACTCCTGGACCCGAGCTTGAGATTCTTGAAAGGTTTATCTGCCCCCTTCAAACTGACTTTACCTGCGCTTCCACCTCGGCAGTCGATACTGGCTTTACTGACACTGGTTTTTGTGCTTAATGCGCTGCTGATTTACTTCATGCTGGAGCAGCCGCGTTTTGGTATTTCGCTGCAACTGGTGGACGGTAAAATCTTTGCGACTGAAACCAGCCCGTCCTCCCTGGACGATCAGCAGGTGCCTCGTGAATTGACTGCGCTGGCTACTGCAGAATACCGGTTCGAGCTTGAAGCTGAAGATTTACTCGAAGAGCCCGATTTGCTGACCCGCTACAGTGAATATAACCGTTTCATGCAACGCCAGTCGATGCTGTTCGATTTACTGCAATACCCTCGCGTCGAACTGTTCTGGGCAGATCAGGCTAGCTCTTCGTTGGCGCCGCGCAAAACCGTCTGGAGTGATTTACCCCTGATGTTCTGGTTTCAGTTGATCGTTGCCAGTTTCAGTCTGCTAGTGGGGGCCGCTGTCTGGTTGTTCCGACAACGCGACCGTTCCGCACTACATTATTTTCTGATTGGCGTTTTCCTCGCGCTGGTCATCTTCCCCGCTGCCATCTATAGCAGCCGGGAACTGGCGCTGGATGGCGAACTGTTCAGGGTGTTATCGGTTGTTGATCATCTTGGGCTGTACATCGTGATGGCGGCCATTGTGTCGCTGGTGTGGTGCTATCCACAGCCTTTATGGACATTCCCGTTCCCGGCTTTGTTTTATTCGCTGATGTATCTGTGCTGGGTGGTGGATACCGTGCAGTGGTTTCCTGATCTCGATGTGAGCACCAGAATTGTTCCCCTGCTGATGCTCGTACTCGGTTTTGTACTGTTGATTGTGCACTGGAAGCGATCTGCCGGAAATTTGCTCTACCGTCAGTCGATCAAATGGTTCCTGCTGGTTATAGTCGCTGGCAGTGGCTTGTTTGTAGGGGTGGTTTTTGTGCCACCGTTATTCGGGTCCGCGCCGCTGATTTCTCAGGGACTCGCTTTTGTCGCTTTCCTCAGTATTTACCTGAGTCTGGCCATCGGTGTCATCCGTTACCAGCTGTTCGAGCTGGATCGCTGGTGGTTCAAGGTGTGGATCTGGATTGCAGTCGGCATCATACTGATCGGTTTTGATATTCTATTCATTTCGCTGCTGAACCTGTCTCAGGACCAATCCCTCTGGCTGGCACTGGGTATTACCGGCTGGCTTTACTTTCCACTACGCCAGTGGCTGCTTACCCGGTTTCTTTCGATCCGCGACAGTTCTCTTGAGAGTTATCTACCGATGGTTGTTCGCAGTATTGCACAGGCCAGAACGGCTGATGATCTGCTGGCTGGAAACCGCGCCTGTCTGGTAACGATCTTTTCACCATTGTCGACGTTGATGAGGGATGAGCTCGATCCGCTGGTGGCTATCTATGAAAACGGACTCAGTCTGCATGTACCGTTCCCGCGTTCCAGCCAGACCCTGTTTCTAAAATGTCCGGGACAGGGCCGTCAGTTATTTCAATCTGCCGATGTGGAGATTGTGCAGGCATTAATGAATCTGTTCGAACAGGCCTATATCGCGCGCGAAGCCAGAGACGATGCGATTCGTCAGGAGCGGGAACGCATCAAGCAGGATATGCACGATACGCTGGGCGGGCGTCTGTTATCGATTATGCGCCAGAATACAGAGCCGGAAAGCGCGCTGATTGCGACTTCCGCCTGGCGTGAATTACGCGACATTCTGACCGCTCTGGAAGGTAAAAAAGCGCCACTGATGCATGTTATTGATCAATGGCATAAGGATGCACGACAGCAGGCGGAACAGTCAAAGGTTGCTCTGGAATGGTTAATAGAGAATGAATTGCGCGATAAGTGCTGGGTGATCGATGGAAATCAACGACTCAATCTGGGCCAGATTCTACGCGAATCCCTGACCAACGCGCTGCGCCACTCTAACACCAGGCGGATTAAGGTAGCGTTTAGCGCCGACCAGCATGAACTGGTTCTGAGCGTGAATAACGATGGCGTGAATGCGCCTCCTGCAACCTGGGTAGCAGGTCGTGGCCTGCATCATATTCGCAAACGCGCACACAAGCTGGATGCTTCGCTCGAATGGAATATGCAGGGAAATAACGCGGTTGAATTGAGCTTGAGGCTGACAATGAGGGAAGAGTGTAATGGATAAAATATTAGTAGTTGAAGATCAGACTGAAATACGTGCCTGGATTATCCGATTTGTGGCAGAGGTGTTTACCCACGCCCGCTTTGTGGAGGCCGTTAGCGTGGAGCAGGCGCGGCAGTATATCGATAGCTCGATCGACCTGTTATTGGTCGATCTAAGTCTGCCGGATGGTAGAGGGGATGAATTAATCCGGCTTTTCAAGCATATCAATCCCGATGTTCCGTGTGTGGTGATTTCGAGTTTTGAGGACGATGATTTTTTGTTTCCTGCGCTCAAGGCTGGCGCCGATGGTTATCTATTGAAGGATCAGACAGAAGAGGAACTAAAGTCGCTGTTGATGGGCATTGTCAATGGGAAGCCCCCACTTTCGCCGGCAATCGCTTATCGTCTGTTTGATTTTTTTCGGAAACCGGCCGATGACGAGACAGAGGTGAAACTGACCGACAGAGAAAAGGAAACGCTGCGACTGATCGCAAAGGGTTATAGCGTCAAGGAGTGCGCACGCAAGATGGAAATAAGTCCACATACCGTGGCGGGTTACATCAAGGAAGTGTACCGCAAACTGCAGGTCAATTCGCGCGCTGAGGTCGCGCTGGAAGCTGCGCGCCTGGGATTGAACTGAGTCGATCCAGCATACAGAATTCGCCTGTACCCCTGATTCAAGGGGTACATTCCTGTTCCAGACGGGTTTAGATTAAGTGCTTCTATATAATCTGAGGTGGCGACATGAAGTTAATCCAATCCAGTTTTGTCAAACTATTTATTCTGCTGATGGCAGGTTTTATATTATCGGCCTGCGGAGGATCGGACAACGACGACGCTCCAGCCAATACTACAGCGACCCTGAGTGGCACTGCAGCGGTGGGAGCGGCTCTGGCCAGTCGACAGGTGACTATAGTCGATAAGAGTGGTGCATCAGTCACCACTACGACGGATGCGAATGGTAAATACAGTGTAACGGTAACGGTATCGGCAAAACCATTTATGCTTAAGGTGGAAACCGATGGTGAACCGTTGTATTCGTTTGCAGCGGAAGCAGGTATCAGCAATATAACGCCTCTGACCAATCTGGCGCTGCACGAAGCGAACAGGAATGGCAGTACCTATACGCCTTTAAGTAGTCTGTTTAGTTCGTTTAAGGATTCATATGCCGGAATTACCGAAACCAGGCTGAATGAAGCGAAAGCAAAAGTGAATGCCAATCTGGCCAGTGTCTATTCCAGCGCCGGCGTGGCAAATGGTTTTGATTTTTTTAAAACCGCTTTTAATGCGGACGGTAGTGGTATCGATCAGGTGCTGGATAATGCGGGTATCAGCATCGACAGTAGTGACCCGGGTATTATCACTATCAATGTTACCGGGGCTTCTGCATTTTCTTTCAACCCCGGTATAGATTTCAGTCAGTTTGTGGTTGGTGGTGGAGCGGGCAGCGGTGGCGACATCGGGACACTGCCTTCCTATGTGGCTAGTCAGGTTGTGGACATGGAATTCTGTTGTGCGGCGGCAGGTGCCCCCTATAGTAACGGCGAGGTCGTTAAATTCACTTTCAGCGGTAGCGGTATGCTGTTTCTGACCGAGTCGTTTACCGTTGTGGCGCCAACCTTTACCGATAACAGTAGTGCGTCGCCTGGACCTTATGTATGGGATAACGGGACCTACAAGTATGAGCTGTCGGTGCTGAATAATGCGATTCATGAAGTGAATGTGTTTGCCTCTACAGCGGGTACATTTCTCGGTCAGTTTACCCCGGTTACTGGTAATAGCGGTGGTACTGGGACAGGAGCTGGTACGGTTGAGATTCCCACTGGAGAGTTCGGGCTGGCGTTTAAACTGGATGGAGTGGTGACGGTAAAAACCACAGCAAATCCAACCCTGCCGGGTATTGCGCTGGCAATCACCGGCCTGGGAGATGATCGCTATCTGGCTTTTCTTGGAACCGGCCTTGCAGATCAGTTAAGGATGATTCCTATCAATACGCCCGGAACCTATACCTGTGGCGCTGGCCCGAACTCGTTCCGTCTGGTCGAAATGTGGCTCAGCCTGCCCGGATTGCATAAAGCTGATGCGAGCAGAGGAAGCTGTACCATTACTGTTAACGCTGTCGGTAGTGTTTATGAAGGAACCTTCTCCGGTACCGTTATTCGCGACAGTGATGGTGTGACCGCAGTTCAGATCACCGAAGGTGTTTTCAGGGTGGATGGGTCTACTTTGTAAATAAAAATACTCATTTTTAAAGCCCGCGTAATGCGGGCTTTTTTTTGCCCCCAATTCAGGTATCATGCGCGCCAAGTCAGCTGGATAATCGCTGGCACCGTCAGGTGCTGGAGGAAAGTCCGGGCTCCACAGGGCAGGGTGCCAGGTAACGCCTGGGAGGCGCGAGCCTACGGAAAGTGCCACAGAAAATATACCGCCGGACAGCTTGCTGGACGGTAAGGGTGAAATGGTGCGGTAAGAGCGCACCGCGCGACTGGCAACAGTCGTGGCAGGGAAAACCCCACCCGGAGCAAGACCAAATAGGAGAGCTATGGTGCTGCCCGCACTGCTTTCGGGTTGGTTGCATGAGGGTCCTGGTGACAGGGCTCCCAGATGAATGATTATCCTCGACAGAACCCGGCTTACAGGCTGACTTATCTACATTCCACCTTTCCCGTCTGCTCATTTTTTACCCAGAGCGGCGGGAAAATGTGGTAACCCATGCAAATTATTCCAATATTTTCCCCGTTACATTAGCAACACTTAATACTTCACTTTAACTATTCTTGTTTAATGTTTGTTTTTAAATGGGATTGCCCGTTCGTCATAAAAAATTTTGCTAAGTCATTGTTGTTATTAAAGAAATTCTATTCTGCAAAGAGGTTTTTTACTTGACTTGTAGTGCTTTGGAGCCATACTGTGTAAATTGGTGGGGTTATGTGTCATAAAGTGGGGAATAGGGTCTAAAAAGTGCTGAAATTCAGAGGGGCTTCAAATTTATCTTTAGATGCGAAAGGCAGAGTGGTTTTGCCTGCGCGCTATCGAGAGCAGCTGTCTGAAGTCTGCAATTGCCAGCTGGTCGTGACTATCGATATAGACCAGCCCTGCCTGCTGATTTACCCGTTGAATGAATGGGAAATCGTCGAACAGAAGATTAATGCATTGCCCGGTGGTGTGAATAAAGCAGTCAGACGTATTCAACGCAAACTGATTGGTTACGCCACTGATATCGAAGTCAACGAAAGCGGTCGTCTGCTGTTGACGGCTCCCCTGAGAAATTATGCCAGGCTGGACAAAAAGGTTGTGCTGATCGGTCAGGGCAATAAGTTTGAGCTGTGGGATGAGCAGTTGTGGGACAAGCTGTGCATGGAAGATGATACTGATGAAGAGATTCCAGCCGCGCTGGCGGAGTTGTCGTTATGAGTCAATCCGTGTTTTCCCATCAACCAGTCCTGTTTAAGGAAGTGCTTGAGTGTCTCCAGGTCAAGCCTGATGGCGTGTATGTGGATGGGACTTTCGGTCGTGGCGGTCATGCTGCAGCGATTCTGGCATTACTAAATGAACATGGGCGACTGGTGGTGATGGATAAAGATCCAGAGGCGATTGCATTTGCCAGGCAACTGCATGCAGATGACGCGCGTGTCACCATTATCCATGACGATTATTCTCAGATGTCGGCCTGTATTGAGCGCCTGGGCTTAACTCAGCAGGTGGATGGTGTATTGCTGGATCTGGGTGTTTCATCGCCGCAACTGGATGATGCCAGCCGCGGCTTCAGCTTTCAGCAGAATGGTCCGCTGGATATGCGGATGAATCCTGCACAGGGAATCTCCGCATCCGCATGGCTGATGAGCGCGAAAGAAAAAGAGATCGCCGATGTGTTGTGGGAGCTGGGTGAAGAACGCTTTTCACGCCGGATCGCCAGCCGCATCGTACAATTCCGTGAGCAGCAGCCGATTCTGGATACGGCGACTCTAGCCCGAATTATCAGTGAGTGCGTACCCGCCTATAAGGAAAAGAAGCATCCTGCTACGCGTAGCTTCCAGGCGATCCGGATCAAGGTAAACCAGGAGCTGGAACATATTGAGCAGGTTCTGGCGCAGATTTTTGAGGTGCTTAAGATCGGTGGTCGATTGCTGGTGATCAGTTTTCACTCGCTAGAAGACCGTCTGGTTAAGCGCTTTGTAAAAAAACAATCAAGCGCGCCCGCCATACCCAGAGGTTTGCCGGTACGTGATAGTGATATTGCAGTGACTGTGCGACTGCGCAGTATCGGAAAAGCGGTAAAGGCAACAGTGGAGGAAATAAAGCAGAACGCACGCTCACGTAGCGCGGTTCTGAGAGTCGCTGAGCGGGTGTCCTGATGCAGCGTATCTACTGGGTTTTACTGCTGACCGTGGTGGTCATCGGCAGTTCGATGGCAGTGATCTATGTGAAGCATGAGAGTCGCATTCTATTTTCTGAGCTAAGGCTCAATCAGAAACAACAGGACGAGAAGCTTCTGTACTGGAGTCGTTTGCAGATTCAGCAAAGTACCTTAATGACCCAGGCAAATGTAGAGTCTGTGGCGAGCAAACGGCTCAATATGGTTTTACCGGACAATATTCAGATCGTGACCCTGATTGATTATGAGTGATAGCGTTCCTACCAGCTCTTTTTTTGCGACCAGACACTATTTTGTGCTGACCCTGATTGCGTTGTTGTTTTCAGGTCTGATTGCACGCTCTGCCTATCTGCAGGTTTTTAATCAGGACTTTCTACTCGATGAAGGTAGTCAGCGTCAATTAAGAACGATTGAAACACCGGCTTACAGAGGCACCATTATGGACCGATTCGGTACTCCGCTGGCGGTCAGTACACCGGTTGATTCGGTATGGGTCAATCCAAAACTGGTGTTGCAGGATATTAACGGGCTTAAAAAGGTGGCGAAGTCACTGGGTCTAAATTTTGCAGACACCGTGGATAATCTAAAGCAACGCGCGGACAAGGAGTTTGTCTATCTGAAGCGGCAAATAAAGCCCGAACTGGCGAGCAAGGCGGTTGAGGGTGTGGAAGGGGTCTATATTCAGCGTGAGTATTCGCGCTTTTATCCGGCTGGAGAAGTGGTTTCGCACGTGCTCGGTTTTACCGATATCGACAACATGGGCCGGGAAGGTCTGGAACTGGTATACCAGGACTGGTTGAAGGCTCGTGCCGGCAAACGTCAAATACTGCGTAATCGTAAAGGTGAAGTGGTTGAGAATATTTCACAGGTTGAAGCGGCGCGCGCGGGTAATGATCTGTACACCAGTATCGATATGCGATTGCAGTATATAACTTATCGCAGCCTGGCAAAGGCGATCAAGTATCATGATGCTAAATCAGGCAGTGCCGTATTGCTGGATGCGAAAAGTGGTGAAGTTCTGGCAATAGCCAATCTGCCGTCCTATAACCCGAATCAACATAAAGATAAATCCGCCGCAAGTCGCCGCAACCGAGCGATAACGGATGTGTTTGAACCGGGCTCTACGATCAAGCCATTCACGCTGGCTGCCGCACTGGATAAGAAATTATATAGTCAGGATAGCCGCATCAATACGGCTCCCGGTTATATGAAAGTGACCGGGTTTCCAATCCGTGATTTTAGCAATTATGGGGTGCTGGATCTGGCTGGTATCTTACGTAAGTCGAGTAATGTCGGGGCTTCAAAAATTGCCCTCTCCATGCAGCCGCAGGATCTATGGCAGGCCTTTAAAAATTACGGTTTTGGTGAGCATCCCGGGGTTAGTTTTCCGGCTTCATCATCCGGTTATTTTAATCATTACAGTAACTGGCAGCCACTGGATCAGGCCACCATGGCATTTGGTTATGGTCTTTCCGTTTCAACACTGCAGCTGGCGCGCTCTTATTCGCTGTTTGCGAATGAGGGCAGAATTCAGGATGTGAGTTTACTCAGGCGTGATCAACCTGCCGAGTCTACTCAGGTTATGCAGGCAGCCACCGCCAGGATGGTGTTAGAGATGATGGAAGAAGTGGTTGGCCCGAAAGGTTCGGCTAAACAAGCGGCCATTCCCGGTTACCGTGTTGCAGGCAAGACCGGTACGGCTAAAAAGAGTAGCGCCGGTGGTTATCTCGAAGACAGTTATGTGGCCGTATTCGCGGGTGTGGTGCCTGTCAGTAATCCCAGACTGGTGATGGCAGTGATGATCAATGAACCGCGTCAGAATGGATACTATGGGGGCATAGTCGCTGCACCGGTGTTCCAGGAAGTGTTAAGCCATGCCTTACGTCTGATGAATATATCGCCGGATGACTTGCCGGGCAGCGGGGAAGTCGTCAGGGTCGCGACGAGGGCGATTTTATGATGGCTTCTTTAAGACGACAATCAGGCATAACTCTGCAGACCTTATTATCAGACTTTGTGATTGATCGAGTGTTAGCGGATGTTGAAGTGACCGGTATTACCGGTAACAGCGTTCAGGTAAATCCGGGTGATCTATTTGTGGCGCAGGCGGGGTTTACCCAGCATGCGATCGATTATGCAGCTGCTGCGATTAAGGCGGGAGCGATTGCGGTTATCTATGATGCCGATGATCACTACTGTAAGCAGCGGGTTTTGTTACTGCAAAAAACGCATGCGGTCGAATTTATAGGAATACCAGATCTGGCGTTCAATTGTGGACTTATCGCGGCAAAATTTTACGCTGATCCGAGCAAAAATTTTAAGCTGATCGGTGTCACTGGCACGGATGGGAAAACCAGCGTCACCCATTTACTGGTGCAGGCCTTAACCCGCATGGGTAAGAAAGCGGGCAGTGTTGGAACACTGGGTTATGGTATCGCCAACAAATTAAAAATGACCCGTTTTACCACACCGGATGCGATTACATTACAGTCGATTCTATCTGAACTATCGGAAACTGGCTGTGAGTATGTGGTGATGGAAGTGTCGTCTCATGCACTCGAGCAACATAGAGTCAGTGGCTGTCATTTCGATGTGGCCGTGCTCACCAATCTGGGTAGCGATCATCTCGATTATCATGGCGATCAGGCACAGTATCGGGATGTCAAATCACGCCTATTCGATATGCCTGGCCTGACGGCAAGAGTTCTCAATCTGGCGGATGAATTTGGTCGGTCTCTCCAGTCTATGCATAAAGGTAACAAAGTGATGGGGTATAGTGCCGATCTTGCCAATCATAAGCCTTCTCAGGTGAATCTGGTGTTTAGTGAAATGATGCCGCAGGGCATTAAAATATCGGCATCGACCGCAAATGGCCTGTTTGAAATCCAGACCGGTCTGATTGGGAAATTCAATATTGATAACCTGCTGGCCTGTCTATCGGTATTGTTGCAGCTTGGTTTTAAGCATCAGCAGATTGAAACCAGTATGCAGAATTTGCAGCCTATTCCTGGACGCATGGAATATTTTCCTTCAAGTTCTCAGTTACCCGCAGTGGTGATCGATTTTGCACATACCGAGCAGGCGCTGGAAGCCTGTCTGAGTTCGCTAAAAAATTACACCAGAGGGCGTCTCATCTGCGTTTTTGGTTGTGGTGGTGATCGTGATCAGAGCAAGCGCCCCAAAATGGCAGCGGTGGCGGAACGACTGGCCGATCAGGTGATTGTGACCGATGACAACCCCAGAAACGAGTCAGCACAACACATCATGCGAGATATTCTGTCAGGCTTTTCCGCTCCGGAACAAGCCAGAGTGATCCATGACCGGCAAAAAGCCATTGAAATCGCGCTGGCGGATGCAACGCCGCAGGATCTGGTGGTGATAGCCGGCAAAGGGCATGAAGAGTATCAGATTGTGGGAAATCAGCGCCTGCCATTTAGCGATCGTTATGTAGTCAGGCAGGCTTTTCAGAAGAGGGTTTCACTATGATTCATATGAGCTCTCAGGAATTATTCAGCGTGTTTCCACAGACTAGTCTGGAGCATCTGGATTTTCATTTTAGCGGGGTCGAGATCGATAGTCGAAAGTCCTGCGCAGAGATGCTTTTTATTGCGCTCAAGGGTGATTCTTTTGACGGTCATGAGTATGCCGCTGCAGCTGCCAGCAAAGGCGCTGTCGCTGCCATTGTGGAGCATGAGCTGGCGCTCGATATTCCGCAAATTGTGGTGTCAGATACACGTCTGGCTCTGGCCCGGCTGGCTAACTACTGGCGCACCAGGATTAATCCGTTAGTGGTTGCGATTACCGGCAGCAATGGTAAGACCAGCGTGAAGGAAATGCTCGGCAGAATCCTGTCATCGCAGGCCAGTACGCTGGTGACGCCGGGTAATTTTAACAATGATATCGGCGTGCCTTTAACCCTGTTTAAGCTCTCCGCTCAGGATCGCTATGCGGTGATTGAAATGGGCGCGAATCATCCACAGGAAATCAGAAACCTGCTAAGCATAGCCGAACCGGATGTGGTGTATGTGAATAATGCCCAGGCCGCGCATATACAGGGCTTTGGCTCATTACAGGGCGTCGCACAGGCGAAGGGCGAGATGTATCAGTACTGCAACAGCGATGCGATTGCGGTGTTTAATCAGGATGAGCCCTTCTGTGACTACTGGATGTCGGTTGCATCGAGTCAGCGCAGGATTCGTTTTTCCAGTCAGCAGCCGAGTGATGTGAGCGCAAAAGGGGCCATGTTGAGTGATGGCATTCGGTTACAGCTTGATTACCAGCAGCAAGCGTTTACCTGCGAACTGAAGGTTTATGGTGAGCATAATATTCAAAACGCGCTGGCCGCTATTACGCTGGCGATAGCCTGCGGCATTGATGCGGCAAGCTGCTGTCAGGCCCTGCAGGGTTTTGCGGGTGTAAAAGGCCGCCAGCAATTCGTCAGCGGAGTGAATAACAGCCTGATCATTAATGACAGCTACAATGCCAACCCGGGTTCACTTAAAGCGGCGCTCAAGGTGCTGTGCGCTCTGCACGGGCATGCCTGGCTAGCGCTGGGTGATATGGCCGAAATGGGATACGAGTCACTGCAAATGCATCAAACAGCGGTGGCTGAAGCGCGCGCGATGGGTGTTGAAAAACTGTATACGATTGGCGCTATGAGCTGCCAGGCTGCGTCGCTGTTTGGTGAAGATGGATACTGTTTCGACACACATGAAGAGATGGCTCATGCTCTGGCTGGTCAGCTGGGTGAGGGTGTAAATCTACTGGTGAAAGGCTCACGCAGTGCAGGGATGGAAAAACTGGTCGAGTTAATAACGCCATTTCCAATTAATAAAGGAGCCAATCATGCTGTATAGCCTCGCCAGTTATCTGACCCAGTTTTACAGTGGATTTAACCTGTTTCAGTATTTGACCCTGAGAACCATACTGGGGGTACTGACCGCACTGTTGATTTCGTTACTGGTTGGTCCCTGGATGATTCGTTATCTAAGCCGTTATAATATTGGCCAGAGCATCCGTGATGACGGACCGAAATCGCATTTCAGTAAGGCGGGAACGCCCACCATGGGTGGCGCGTTGATTCTCATCGCTATCGTGGTGAGTACCCTGCTGTGGAGTGATCTTTCCTCCCGTTTTGTCTGGATCGTGTTATTTGTGACCATGGGTTTCGGACTGATCGGCTGGGTGGATGATTATAAGAAAATCGTCTTTGGTAACTCAAAAGGACTGTCTGCGCGTTATAAATACCTGTGGCAATCCGCGGTTGGACTCACCGCTGCGTATGTCCTTTTTTCAACGGCCACGGTGCCGATCGAAACCCAGCTTATCGTACCATTTTTCAAGTCCGTGGTGTTTGATCTGGGCTGGATGTATATCCTGCTGGCTTACTTTGTGATTGTCGGTAGTAGCAATGCGGTCAATCTGACAGATGGTCTGGACGGTCTGGCAATACTACCTACGGTACTTGTCGGTGGTGCGCTGGCAGTTTTTGCGTATGTCACCGGGAATACCAATTTTGCGGCTTATCTGGGGATTCCGTATATCCCCGGTGTCGGTGAAATGGTGGTGTTCTGTGGTGCCATTGTCGGCGCCGGTTTGGGCTTCCTCTGGTTTAATACCTATCCAGCTCAGGTTTTTATGGGTGATGTCGGGGCGCTGGCACTGGGTGCGGCGTTAGGCGTGGTTGCGGTCATCGTACGTCAGGAACTGGTACTGTTCATCATGGGCGGCATCTTCGTGGTGGAAACCATCTCCGTGGTGTTACAGGTGGCATCCTATAAATTAACCGGACGACGCATCTTCCGCATGGCGCCGTTACATCATCATTTCGAATTAAAGGGCTGGCCTGAACCCCGAATCATTGTACGGTTCTGGATCATCACTGTCATCCTGGTGTTAATCGGTCTGGCGAGTCTGAAGGTCAGATGATGAATTCAGCAACCGCCCTGCATCCCCTGCACCTGGATCAGTGCTATCTGGTCGTTGGTCTTGGCATGTCTGGATTTTCGGCGGCTAAATACCTGCTGCAACACGGTTACCGTTGTGCGGTTCAGGATAGCCGACAGCAACCGCCTTATCTAAGCGCATTGCTCCAGCAATTCCCTGCAGTCGAGCTGGTGCTGGGTGAGTTAAACGAACAGCTGATTAAGCAGTATGACTGTCTGGTGCTAAGCCCCGGCTTATCACTGCATACCCCATTGATGCAAAAAGTGGCACAGTCAGGCAAGCGTATAATTGGTGATATCGAACTGTTTGCAGAAGCAGTAAAAAGTCCGGTGCTGGCGATTACGGGTTCAAACGGTAAAAGTACCGTGACCACTCTGCTCGGCGAAATGATTGCCGCCGACGCTAAAAGGGTCGCCGTGGGAGGCAATATCGGGGTGGCCGCACTCGATCTAGTTTCGGACGATGTTGAGCTGTATGTACTGGAGTTGTCCAGTTTTCAGCTCGAAACTACGTACAGTCTGAATCTGGCAGTGGCGAGCGTGCTGAATGTGTCCGAAGATCACCTGGATCGCTACCATGACTTTGCTGAATATCAGCAGGCCAAAAAATCGATCTACCGTCATGCGCAGCACTGTGTAAGTAATCAGGATGATCCCTGCACGTTTAATGATGAGCAGGATTATCGTTTTTCCTTAACAGACCCGGACGTGCCCTATACGGTGATAGAAGATGGCCAGTCCTGGCTGGTCGTACACGGTGAAAAGTGGATCGCGACCTCCGAGCTGAAGCTGAAAGGTCGGCATAACTGGGCTAACTGTCTGGCGGCGATAGCGATGGCGCAGCTGGCGGGCATCTCGAAGTCAGCCATACTGCAGGCATTGACAGCATTTGCTGGACTTGCTCATCGCAGTCAATGGGTAGCCGAGATTGATGGCGTGAGCTGGATCAATGATTCCAAGGCCACCAATACCGGGGCTGCCAAAGCCGCCATCGATGGCATCGATGAGCCGATCATATTGATTGCCGGTGGACAGGCTAAAGGTGCCAATGTGTCAACATTGTGCGAGAGCCTGCAAAAACATGTTAAAACCGTTTTAGTGTTCGGACAGGACGCCGATATCTTGCTGCAAAACTGGCAACACTGTGTAGCTGTTGAGCGGGTGCAAAACATGGATCAGGCAGTGCAACGTGCGCATCAACTGGCGCTTACCGGTGATCTGGTATTGCTGTCCCCCGCCTGTGCAAGCCTGGATATGTATAGTGGCTTCGCCGCGAGGGGTGAGCATTTTTGCCGTCTGGTCGGTGAGCTGTCATGAATACACAGGCGTTTCGCGCATCCCAGCTGAAACCACTAAAATTTTCAGCCATTCCGGGTCATATCGATAGCCAGATTCTGCTTATTTTTGGCTTACTCGCAGGGATTGGTCTGGTGATGGTTACTTCGGCCTCAATCGGAGTTGCCGATGTGCAAATGGGTGATCCGTTTTATTTTGGCAAGCGCCAGTTTTTGCGCCTGCTGCTGGGTGTCCTGCTGATGTGGATAGCCTACCGTATTCCGACTTCCTTCTGGGAAAAGCATGGCATGACCCTGATGCTTAGCTCACTGTTTTTGCTGGCGCTAGTGCTGGTGCCGGGGGTCGGTCGAACCATCAATGGATCTACCCGCTGGCTAGACATGGTATTTTTTACGGTACAGGTTTCTGAAATCGCCAAGCTTTTTCTAATCATCTATCTGAGTGGCTATCTGATTCGCCGTTCCGATGAAATCAAAAGCGGATCGATGGGCTTTATCAAACCGATGATTATTCTGGCGCTGGCCAGTGGCCTGCTGTTACTGGAACCGGATTTCGGTGCCGCAGCGGTATTATTGATGACGGGACTGGGTATGATGTTTCTGGGTGGCGTGCGCTTTGGCCAGTTCCTGCTATTTGTACTGGGCACGCTGAGTATCATGGTGCTGCTGGCGTTGTTATCACCCTACCGGATGGCCCGTATCACTTCCTTCATGGACCCCTGGGCCGACCCCTTTAACAGTGGTTTCCAGCTAACTCAGTCGCTGATTGCGATCGGCAGCGGTGGCGTATTTGGCACCGGACTTGGGGGCAGTATCCAGAAACTGTTTTATCTACCTGAAGCCCATACTGATTTCCTGTTTGCAATCTATGCAGAAGAGTTTGGTCTGATCGGTGCGATCTTCCTGATCCTGATTTATGTGTGGTTTGTATTGCGCTGCTTTCAGATTGGAAAGGTCGCATTATTAAGCGGTAAGCCTTTTGGTGCCTATCTGGTTTACGGGGTAGGGTTGCTGGTGAGTATCCAGGCCGTGATTAATATCGGTGTGAATATGGGTGCGTTGCCAACCAAAGGTTTGACCCTGCCGTTTATCAGTTATGGCGGTAACAGTATTTTGATTATGTCGTTTGCAATGGGCCTGGTGCTGAGAGTTTTTTATGAAAACAAGGTGCAGCAGGCGGATCTAGAGAGTCCAAAAAACCCGCGTATGGTGGTGCAATAATGGCCTCGATGCGCAAACCTATCATGATTATGGCCGGTGGCACCGGCGGACATGTATTCCCGGCGCTGGCGCTGGCAAATTATCTGCGTGATCAGGGGGAAACCATCGTCTGGATGGGGACCCGTTCCGGTATCGAGGCTCGTCTGGTACCGGCTGCAAATTTTCCGATTGAGTGGCTTTCCATCGAAGGACTGCGTGGTAAGGGACTGGGCGTGCTTGCTATGGCTCCTTTCAGGCTGCTGAAGGCCTGTCTGGAAGCGCTACAGTTACTCAGAAAGCATCGGCCTCGTGCGGTACTGGGCATGGGTGGGTTCGCCTCCGGGCCGGGTGGACTGATGGCCTGGCTAATACGTATTCCGGTGGTCATTCATGAGCAGAATGCGGTGATCGGGTTAACCAATAAATTACTCAGTCGCATTGCCCGGCTGAATTATTTTGCGTTTCCGCAGGCCGCCAAAGGCGTCAAAAGAAGCCATGTTATCGGTAATCCGGTGCGTCAGGATATCCTCGGCATAGAGCCACCTGAAACCCGCCTGCAGGGGCGTGATCAGGAAAGCATGAAGCTGCTGGTACTGGGCGGTAGTCTGGGTGCCAAAACACTCAACGATGCGATCCCTGCCGGTATCGCCCTGCTCGACCCTGCGCTTAGACCCGTGGTCAGGCATCAGTGTGGAGCAAAGCATGTGCAGGATTGCAACACACTTTACCAGCGCCATCAGCTGGAAGCTGACGTAGTTGATTTTATCGATGATATGCAGGCCGCCTATGCATGGGCCGACCTGGTGATCTGTCGTGCCGGGGCGCTTACCATTGCCGAGCTGGCAGCAGCGGGCGTGGCCTCGATACTGGTGCCCTATCCGTATGCAGTGGATGACCATCAGTTCTATAACGCGGGCTATCTGGCACAGGCCGATGCCGCCATTGTGATCAGAAATAACCGCTTTGATGCTGCCACCGTAGCGCAGCAATTAAAGCATTTTTCCAGTCAGCGCGAGGCATTAAGAATGATGGCGATACAGGCCAGAAAAATGGCTTTGACCGATGCGACCGAGAAGCTGGCAGCAGGATTATTAGCGGAGGCGCTGCAATGACACGCACATCCAGACAGTTGATGCGAAGAATCAGAAACATTCATTTTGTTGGCATTGGTGGCGCCGGAATGAGCGGGATTGCGGAGGTTTTTCATAATCTCGGCTATCGAATCAGTGGTTCGGATATCAATGACAGTAGCACTGTGCAGCGACTGGCCGATCTTGGCATTCAGGTGCATATCGGGCACCGTGCAGAAAATATTACGGACTGTCATGTGGTGGTGGTTTCGACCGCTATCGACCAGACCAATCCGGAAATTAAAAGTGCCAAGGAACTGCGTATACCGGTGGTCAGACGGGCAGAAATGCTGGCTGAATTGATGCGCTTCAGAAAAGGTATTGCGGTCGCCGGTACCCACGGCAAGACCACGACGACGAGTCTGGTTACCTCGTTACTGGCGGAGGGCGGACTTGATCCGACCTATGTGATTGGTGGCAAACTAAATAGCTCCGGCAGTCATGCAAAACTGGGCGACAGTGAGTATCTGGTGGCTGAAGCGGATGAATCCGATGCTTCGTTTCTGTATCTGCAGCCGATCATATCGATCGTTACCAATATCGATCAGGATCATCTTTCGACCTATGAAGGGGATTTTGAGCGACTCAAGCATACCTTCGTTGAGTTCCTGCATCATCTGCCATTTTATGGGTTAGCCGTGCTGTGTATCGACGACCCTGTGGTACGTGAAATTCTGCCCCAGGTGGCACGCCCGGTGCTGACTTATGGATTTTCTGAAGATGCCGATGTGCGTATCAGCGAAGTCAGGGCCGATACTGTAAGAACCCATTTCAAGGTCCGCTTTCCGGATCAGGGCGAGTTCGATATCGTACTCAATATGGCCGGCAAACATAACGTACTGAATTCGACCGCAGCACTGGCAGTAGGCTGGGAACTGGAAGTTACCGCTGCCGAAATGCAACAGGCGCTGGCAAAGTTCGAAGGTATCGGGCGTCGTTTTCAGGTCACTGAAAAGATTAATTTTGACGGCAAGCTGATCCGTCATATCGATGACTATGGTCATCACCCGAATGAGATTAAAGCCACCATCGAAGCGATTCGGGCGGCCTGGCCAGATAACCGTTTAACCGTCGTGTTTCAACCACACCGTTTTAGCCGTACACGTGATCTGTTTGAGGATTTTGCCAGTGTGTTATCCGAAGTGGATCAACTGGTGTTGCTGGAAGTGTATAGTGCTGGAGAAAAGCCGATCAAGGATGCGGATAGCCGCTCCCTGTGCCGTGCGATCCGAACCCGTGGTCGCATTGACCCCGTTTTTGTCGAGCATATTGCTGAGCTGGAAGATGTGCTGAAAACCGTGGTTGCGAGTGATGATGTGGTGGTCACCCTCGGAGCCGGTAGTATCGGTGCGTTCGCGGTCGACTTTTTAAAGCGCTATAAAACGGATTTTACAGGGTGAATAAAATGGCGATTCAACACGGAATTCGTGGTCAACTGCTAAGCAATGAGCCTATGTCGAAGCATTGCAGCTGGCGTACGGGTGGCGTGGCTGAAACCTATTTCATGCCGGCAGATAAACAGGATTTACAGACGTTTCTGGCACAAACCAGTGCCGAACTGCCAGTTTACTGGATTGGTCTGGGCAGTAACCTGCTGGTGCGAGATGGTGGATTAAAAGGCGTGGTAATCGGTGCACTGAACCGGCTTAATAAATTGCAGCTTCTGCCACAGGGACTGGTGTATGCGGAAGCCGGTGTGAGCTGTGCGAAGCTGACCCGTTTTTGCCAGCAACACAATCTGGATGGGGCTGAATTTCTGGCCGGGATACCGGGTACCGTGGGTGGAGCGCTGGCGATGAATGCGGGAGCTTTTGGAAGTGAAACCTGGCAGTTTGTAGAATCGGTAGAAATGATGGATCGGCAGGGCAATCTGTTTGAGCGTGAAGCGGCCAGCTTTGCAGTAAGTTATCGCTCGGTGGATCTGGCTAAGGATGAATGGTTCAGTGCGGGTGTTTTCAGCTTCCCGATAAAACTCAATGATAAGCCCTCTGTTATCAAGCCATTGCTGGCAAAAAGAAATTCTTCGCAGCCTATCGGGCTGCCTTCCTGTGGTTCGGTATTCAAGAACCCTGAGGGTGATTATGCGGCAAGACTGATTGAAGCCTGTGGCCTGAAAGGTTTTTGTATAGGGGGTGCCTGTGTTTCTGAAAAGCATGCAAACTTTATTATCAATGACGACCAGGCGAGTGCATCCGATATTGAGAAATTGATTGGCTATATCCAGCGTGAAGTTAGCGAAAAGCATCATATACAGCTGCAAACTGAAGTAAGAATTATCGGAGAGAAATTATGAATTTTGATCATTTGATTCCTGCGCCAGATACACCAGCAAAATGTGGCAGAGTCGCTGTTCTGATGGGCGGCACTTCTGCAGAACGGGCAGTGTCACTGAAATCCGGCAGTTTCGTATTACAGGCTTTACTGGATGCCGGTGTCGATGCGTTTGGGGTCGATCTGAATCAGGACAGGCTGGTCCAGTTACAGGATCTGCAGGCCGATAGAGTGTTTAATATTCTGCATGGACGCGGTGGTGAAGATGGCGAAGTGCAGGCAATACTTGAGATATTAAATCTACCCTATACCGGGAGTGGCGTGAAAGCCTCTGCGGTAACCATGGATAAGTTGATGACCAAGCGACTGTTACTCGGTAGCGGTATCCATACACCGGCTTTCATGCAACTGAAAACTCTGCAGGATTGTCAGCAGGCGCTGGATGTAATCGGCCTGCCACTGATTATTAAACCGGTAAATGAAGGCTCCAGTATTGGTATGAGCAAGGTTACCAGCGCAGAGGAACTGGAGGCTGCCTTTTTACTCGCTGCACAGTACGGTGCGGTACTGGCCGAACAGTGGGTAAGCGGATCTGAGTATACCGTCGCCTGGGTGGGCAATACGGTGTTACCGGCCATTCGACTCGAAACGCCGCATGTGTTTTACGATTATTCGGCAAAATACGAAGCCAGCGATACGCGTTATATCTGTCCCTGCGGGCTGGATCCACAACCTCTTCAGAGCCTCAATGAAATCGTTGCTCAGACCATCGATGTGTGTGAAGTGCGTGACTGGGGAAGAGTCGATCTGATGCGTGATGAGCAGGGCCGGTTTCAGGTGATTGAAGTGAATACGGTGCCGGGCATGACCGATCACAGCCTGGTACCTATGGCCGCGAAACAGGCCGGGTTGAGTTTCCAGCAACTGGTTTTAAAGTTGATTCATCTGACGCTCAGAGAGGAGGTGCAACATGTTTAAACTGTTTAGCCTGAACAAAACTGCTGCAGTGAATAGTCGTTCGCCTGAGCCGCTAAAAAAGAAGCCAAAAAAGAAAATGCAGGCGAGTAAAATGCAGTCCGATACACCACTCGATCTGAGCTGGTTAAAACCCTTCTGGCAACCGAAGGTGATCGTGGGCTTAACCCTTGCTAGCACAATTCTGATGTTGTCGATTATGTTGCATGGCAAGGTGCTGTTACCGATTGAAAGAATAAAAATTTCGGGTGAGTTCAAGCAGCTCAATAGCGATCTGATCGAGCGCCAGTTATCGGTGTATCTGGGGCAGGATTTTTTCTCGGTGGATATACAGTCGATACAGCATCTGATCGGACAGCAGCCCTGGGTGCAGACGGTTTCGATCAAACGCATCTGGCCGAATCTGTTACAGGTGAATGTGCGCGAAAAAAAGGCGTTCGCGAGATGGGATGATGATCAATTGCTGAGTACCCAGGCAGAGATATTCAGTGCCCGGGTTGCCGATTTTGCCAGCTTGCCAAAAATCAATGGTTATTCCGGTAAAACCGCCGAATTGCTGCGCAGTTACCTGAATCTGCAGCGCCAGCTGGTTGGGCTGAATATTGTGGTAACGGAATTTAGGGAAGACAGTAAAGGGGCGCTCAGTCTTTTATTGAATCAGACCTTGAAGGTGAATATTGGTAGTGAGCAGAGTGATATGAAGATCAGGCATTTAATAGCCGTCTATCCAGAACAGATTAAACCTAAAACTGAACAGATTAAATATATCGATTTTCGCTATAGCAATGGCTTTGCTATCGCCTGGAAAGACGAGTATCAAAAACAGCAGGATGAAATAATGCAACGAGGCAACAACAATGTCTAAGAAGACAGAAAATAATCTGATCGTGGGGCTCGATATTGGAACATCAAAAGTCGTTGCAATAGTTGGAGAAGTGACTGCCGATGGGCAGATTGAAATCATCGGTATAGGGACTCAGCCTTCGCGTGGCCTGAAAAAAGGTGTCGTAGTCAATATCGAGTCTACGGTACAATCTATCCAGCGTGCGGTTGAAGAAGCGGAGCTGATGGCCGGCTGCCAGATTCGTTCGGTGTATGCGGGTATCGCGGGTAGTCATGTGCGCAGTATCAATTCGCACGGTATCGTCGCGGTAAAAGATAAGGAAGTGACCGCTGCGGATGTGGCGCGTGTTATCGATGCAGCAAAAGCGGTAGCGATACCGGCCGATCAACGCATCCTGCACGTTATTCCGCAGGAATTCCTGATCGATAATCAGGAAGGTATCCGTGACCCGATCAGTATGTCTGGTGTGCGTCTGGAAGCCCGGGTGCATCTGGTCACCGGTGCGGTGAGTGCCGCACAGAATATCATCAAGTGTGTACGCCGTTGTGGTCTGGAAGTGGATGACATCATTCTGGAGCAACTGGCGTCGAGCGCCTCAGTGTTAACCGAAGATGAAAAAGAACTCGGTGTGTGTCTGGTCGATATCGGCGGTGGCACCACCGATATCGCGGTATTTACCGATGGCGCGATCCGCCATACCGCGGTGATTCCAATTGCGGGTGATCAGGTCACCAATGATATTGCGGTCGCATTACGCACACCAACCCAGTACGCGAATGACCTGAAGATTAAATATGCCTGTGCCTTACGTCAGCTGGCAACAAGCGATGAAACCATCGAAGTGCCCAGCGTAGGTGATCGCGAACCGCGTCGCCTGGCGCGCCAGACCCTGGCCGAAGTGGTCGAGCCGCGCTATGAAGAACTGTTGAGTCTGGTGCTGGCGGAGCTCAGACGTTCCGGCTTCGAAGACATCTGCGCCGCCGGTATCGTGTTGACCGGTGGTAGTTCCAAGATGGAAGGGGTAATCGAGCTGGCAGAAGAAATATTTCATATGCCGGTCAGACTGGGCGTGCCACAGCATGTTTCCGGTCTGGTCGACATTATTAGTAATCCGATCCATGCAACCGGCGTCGGATTACTACTGTTTGGTCACAAGCAGAAGTCCAGTTTCTCCAGCCGCGAGCTGGAAGAAAACGCTGGAGACAGCTTATGGGAGAAAATGAAAAGCTGGTTCCAGGGTAATTTTTAAGTATTAACTGTCAATCAAAGTAAGAGGAGAGATCTCATGTTCGAATTAATGGATGCATTTTCGCAAAATGCGGTAATCAAGGTAATCGGAGTCGGTGGCGGCGGCGGTAACGCTGTGCAGCATATGGTCGAGTCCGGTATAGAAGGTGTCGATTTTATGTGTGTCAATACTGACGTACAGGCACTCAAGAAAATGGATGCTAAAACCACTATTCAAATTGGTAGCAGCATCACCAAAGGGTTGGGCGCAGGTGCAGACCCTGGTGTTGGACGTCAGGCTGCGATGGAAGATCGTGAGCGCATTCAGGAAGCCATATCCGGCACTGATATGCTGTTTATTACCGCCGGTATGGGTGGCGGTACCGGAACCGGTGCGGCTCCTGTAATCGCTCAGATCGCTAAAGAAATGGGCGTGCTAACGGTTGCCGTGGTGACCAAGCCGTTTGGCTTTGAACGCGGCAAGCGCATGGCGCAGGCTAATCAGGGCATTGAAGAGTTAGCTGCTATCGTGGACTCTCTGATCACGATACCGAACGACAAGCTGATGCCGGTACTCGGAAGAGAGACGTCATTGCTGGAAGTTTTCCTGAAGGCCAACGATGTTCTAAGAGGAGCAGTCCAGGGGATCGCAGAGCTGATTACCTGTCCCGGTCTGATCAACGTGGATTTTGCCGATGTCAGAACCGTTATGTCGGAAATGGGTATGGCAATGATGGGTTCCGGTATCGCTACCGGTGAAGGCCGTGCCAAGGAAGCCGCGATTGCCGCGATTTCTTCACCACTGCTGGAAGATATCGATATCTCCGGAGCTCAGGGCATACTGGTGAATATTACCGCTGGTCTGGATCTGGCGATTGGTGAACTGGATGATGTCGGTTCTACTATCACCGAAATGGCTTCCGATAATGCAACCATCGTAATCGGCACCGTAATCGATTCAGAAATGGTTTCCGGTGAGTTACGGGTAACGCTAGTTGCAACAGGTCTGGGTAAAGGCAAGAAAAAAGCGACTAAAGTGGAACCTTCTTTCATCAAGCCTGACCGCACCGGTAAGGTCGATTACTCCAAGCTGGATCAGCCAACCGTTATTCGCGGTTCGTCCACCAAAAAAGTAGTCGGTGACAGTATTGAAATAGGGCAGGATAAAACTAGCCTGGAATATCTGGAAATACCCGCCTTTTTAAGGCGTCAGGCAGACTAAAAAACGACAGTACTTCTCTTACGACCCTGTTGCAGGCAAGGATGCCTGTTGCGGGGTTATTCTGTTAGCAACAGGTGAGTCTCGGGGATCGAGTTGAAGGTCCTGTCGGGTTCTTCCTGGAGTCTGAGCCGGCTCAGTGCATCTATCAGATGAATTGTTTTGCCCCTGTTCGGGCTTTCCTTCCTGTGCCGCAGGCGCATTCATAGTCGTGCTATAGAAACTGAATAAAAACACTTATTTAGTCATAAGGAATCGTTATTTAACTTGTCCTTGACTCTGTTAACACTGGGCAATAGACTCGCCGACTCATTACTAAAATGACAAGTTAAGCACAGGGGCAAGCAAATTTTATGCTAGGTAACTATTTACCCATTCTCATTTTCCTGATGGTTACCACCGTTATGGGCTCTGCATTTATCATACTGGGTAAGCTGTTAGGACCCTCACGCCCCGATGCGGAAAAGAACTCTCCTTACGAATGCGGATTTGAAGCGTTCGAAGACAGTCGGATGAAATTCGACGTACGTTACTATCTGGTTGCCATCCTGTTTATTATTTTCGATCTGGAAATCGCGTTCCTGTTTCCGTGGGCCATCGTGCTGGATGAAATCGGTACCTTTGGACTGGTTTCTATGGCTATTTTCCTTGGGGTTCTGGTCATCGGTTTCATCTACGAGTGGAAAAGAGGGGCGCTGGAATGGGAATAGAAGGTGTTTTAGAGCAGGGCTTTGTCACTACCAGTGCCGACAAGCTGATTAACTGGGCACGTACCGGTTCGATGTGGCCGATGACCTTTGGTCTGGCCTGTTGTGCGGTTGAAATGATGCAGGCAGGCGCTTCGCGTTACGATCTGGATCGATTTGGTATCCTGTTCCGTCCGAGTCCGCGACAGTCCGATGTGATGATCGTGGCCGGCACCCTGGTGAATAAAATGGCCCCCGCGTTGCGCAAGGTCTATGACCAGATGGCGGAGCCGCGCTGGGTTATTTCGATGGGTTCCTGTGCCAATGGTGGTGGTTATTACCATTATTCCTATTCCGTTGTTCGTGGCTGTGATCGTGTGGTGCCGGTTGATATCTATGTACCCGGTTGTCCGCCTACCGCAGAAGCACTGCTTTACGGTATCTTGCAGTTACAGAGCAAGATTAAACGTACCAATACCATAGCCCGCTAATCATGTCTGAATCCTTACAGCTGCATGCCGACGCGCTGCAGAAACACTTTGGCGATAAAATCCAGAATCTGATTCTCGAATATGCCGAGATCACCATAGATATTGCTCCCGCTGCGCTGATAGAAGTATCCACGGCACTACGCGATACAGCGGATTTCGCCTATCAGCAACTGATCGATCTGTGCGGTGTCGACTATTCACAGCTGGGTCAGTCTGAATGGCAGACCGATAAAGCCAGTCACTCTGGATTCAGCCGTGCGGTCGAGCCGGGTACCATGGGGCATCTGACCTTTGGTGATGAGCTGGAAGCGGTTGCAACCGGTATGCCACGCTTTGCCTCGGTGATGCATCTGATCTCCTACACCCATAACCGTCGTCTGCGAATTCGTGTGTTTGCCGAAAACGATGACTTTCCGATGATTCCTTCGGTTACCGACATCTGGTCCTCGGCCGACTGGTATGAGCGCGAGTCGTTCGATCTGTTTGGGATTCTGTACAGCAATCATCCCGATCTGCGCCGCATTCTGACCGATTATGGCTTTATCGGGCATCCTTTCCGTAAGGACTTCCCTCTGATCGGGCATGTTGAAATGCGTTATGACCCTGAACAGAAGCGGGTTATCTACGAACCGGTATCGATCGAACCACGGGTACTGGTACCCCGGGTGATTCGGGAAGATCATCGTTACCTGAAAAATGATCCGCAAGAGGCTGCCAAATAATGCCTGAGATTAAGAATTACACGTTAAATTTCGGCCCTCAGCACCCCGCTGCGCACGGTGTATTACGTCTGGTGCTGGAGATGGATGGTGAAGTGATCGAACGCGCGGATCCGCATATCGGATTATTGCACCGGGCAACCGAAAAACTAGCCGAATCCAAGCCCTATAACCAGTCGATCGGTTATATGGATCGTCTCGATTACGTCTCTATGATGTGCAATGAGCATGGCTATGTGCTGGCGATTGAAAAGCTGCTGCAGCTGGAAGTGCCCATACGCGGGCAGTACATTCGCGTTATGTTTGACGAAATCACGCGAATTCTGAACCACCTGATGTGGATCGGAACCCATGCGCTGGACGTTGGTGCAATGACCATGTTCCTGTACGCTTTTCGCGAACGTGAAGACCTGATGGATATGTACGAAGCCGTTTCCGGTGCGCGTATGCATGCCGGTTACTACCGTCCGGGGGGTGTGGCACGTGATCTGCCGGATCGTATGCCGCTGTATGATATAAGCAAATGGCGCAGCAAAAAGGATGCTGATCGGCTGAATGCCAACCGTCAATCCAGCCTGCTCGATTTTATCGATGATTTCTGCAAGCGCTTTCCGACTTATATCGATGAATACGAAACCCTGTTAACCGATAACCGGATCTGGAAGCAGCGTACCGTTGGTATCGGTGTGGTATCGCCCGAGCGCGCCTATCAGCTTGGTTTTACCGGGCCGATGCTGCGAGGATCTGGTATCGAATGGGATCTGCGTAAAAAACAGCCGTACGAAGTGTATGCCGAGATGGATTTTGATATCCCGGTTGGCACCAATGGCGATAGCTATGACCGTTATCTGGTGCGCATCGAAGAGATGCGTCAATCCAACCGTATTATTCGACAATGCGTGGACTGGTTACGCGCGAACCCCGGTCTGGTGCTGAGTGATAACCATAAGGTGACACCGCCCAGACGTGAAGAAATGAAGGCGGATATGGAAGGTCTGATCCATCATTTCAAGCTGTTTACCGAAGGCTATACGCTGCCGGCCGGTGAAGTGTATACCGCCATCGAGCATCCAAAAGGTGAGTTTGGGGTGTACCTGATCTCCGATGGGAGCAATAAACCCTACCGCCTGAAGATTCGCGCCCCCGGGTTTGCCCATCTGTCGAGTATGAATGAAATGGCCAAAGGCCATATGCTGGCTGACGTCGTCGCCATTATTGGAACCCAGGATATTGTATTTGGTGAGATTGATCGATAATGACTGATACGACTACCCACACGCTATTGAATGAGCATACCCGTGAAGAGATTGATCACTGGTTGGCAAAATACCCTGCAGACAAAAAACGCTCTGCGGTACTGGCTGCACTGAGTGCGACACAGCATCAGAATCAGGGCTTCCTGACCACTGAACTGATGGATGCAGTTGCGGACTATCTGAGCCTGCCGAAGATACAGGTGTATGAAGTGGCAACGTTCTACTCCATGTACGAAACCAAACCGGTCGGTCGCCATAACGTCGCGATCTGCACCAATATCTCCTGCATGCTGATGGGTTCTGACAGTGTGGTCAGCTACATCGAGAAAAAACTCGGTTGCAAGGTGGGGGAAAGTACTGCTGATGGTCGCATCTACCTGAAACCGGAAGAAGAATGTCTGGCGGCCTGTGCTGCTGGTCCGATGATGCAGGTGAATCACGTCTATCACGAAAAACTGACACCGCAAAAGATTGATGAAATTCTGGATGGGCTGGAATAAGCATGGCCAATGAAGTTTGTTTTGCAACCTTACAATACGATCAGCCATGGTCACTGGAGAGTTACATCAAATCCGGTGGTTATCAGGCGATCCGTAAGATACTGGACGGAAAAATACCTCAGGAAGACGTGATCGAAGAGGTTAAGGCTTCCGGTCTGAGAGGTCGTGGTGGTGCTGGTTTTCCGACCGGCCTGAAGTGGAGCTTCATGCCGCGCAAGGCGCCCGGCCAGAAATACATCGTGTGTAACTCGGATGAGTCCGAACCTGGCACCTGTAAGGATCGCGATATCCTGCGTTTCAACCCGCATGCGCTGGTGGAAGGGATGATCATCGCCGGTTACTGTATCGGTGCCACGGTCGGTTATAACTACCTGCGCGGCGAGTTTATGGACGAGCCTTATCTGCGCTTTGAACAGGCGGTAAAAGAAGCCTACGAACAGGGCTTTCTGGGCAAGAATATCCTGGGCAGCGGGGTCGATTTCGATCTGTATGCGACCCTCGGTGCCGGTGCCTATATCTGTGGTGAAGAAACCGCCCTGCTGGAATCTCTCGAAGGCAAGAAAGGGCAGCCGCGTTTCAAGCCGCCATTTCCGGCCAACTTCGGTCTGTATGGCCGTCCGACCACCATCAATAACACCGAGTCGCTGGCTTCGGTTCCTGCCATCATCCGCAACGGCGGAAAGTGGTTTGCCGATCTGGGTATTCCGAATAATGGCGGGGTCAAGCTGTTCTCGATGTCGGGTCATCTGAATGCACCGGGCAACTTTGAAATCAATATGGGTACCCCGTTCAAGGACCTGCTGGCTCTGGCCGGTGGGGTTAAAGACGGGCGTAAGCTGAAGGCGGTTATTCCGGGCGGATCATCGGTGCCGGTGTTACCGGGCGACGTGATGATGAATTGCAACATGGATTATGATTCGATTGCCAAAGCCGGTTCGATGCTGGGTTCCGGTGCCGTCATCGTGATGGATGAAAGCACCGATATGGTGGTCGCACTACGACGCATTTCACGCTTTTACTTTTCCGAGTCCTGTGGTCAGTGTACCCCCTGTCGTGAAGGCACCGGCTGGATGTACCGCGTACTGACCCGAATCGTGGAAGGCAAAGGCCGTGCGGAAGACATCACCATGCTGGAAGATGTCTCGCATAAGATAGAAGGCAGAACGATCTGTGCTCTGGGTGAAGCCGCGGCGATGCCGGTGTGGAGCTTTATCAAGCATTTCCGTCCTGAATTTGAATACTATGTCGAACATAAACGTTCGATGATTAGCGCCAGTTGACTGGCTGACAGCCACTGCGCATAAAAGGTAAAAGGCAACCATGAGCGATACCATTACACTCACTATCAATGGTCAGGAGATCCAGGCGAAACCGGGTCAAATGCTGATTGATGTGGCGGATGAAAACAATATCAGCATCCCGCGTTTCTGTTACCACAAAAAACTGTCGGTCGCAGCAAACTGCCGTATGTGTCTGGTGGAAGTGGAAAAAGCACCCAAGCCGATGCCGGCCTGTGCTACCCCGGTGAATGCTGGCATGGTGATCAGAACCCGCTCTACCAAAGCGCTTTCTGCACAGAAATCCACCATGGAATTTCTGCTCATCAATCATCCGCTCGATTGCCCGATCTGCGATCAGGGCGGTGAATGTGAGTTACAGGATGTGGCGATGGGTTTTGGCGGTGATATATCGCAATACACCGAACAGAAACGAGTGGTCTGCGACAAGAATATCGGTCCGCTGATCGCTACCGATCTGACCCGTTGTATCCTGTGTACCCGTTGTGTGCGATTCGGCGAAGAGATTGCCGGATTACCCGAACTGGGAGCCACCGGTCGTGGAGAATATACCCAGATCGGCACTTATATTGAGAAAGCGGTCAGTTCTGAACTTTCCGGCAACGTGATCGATCTGTGCCCGGTTGGCGCGCTGACGGCTAAACCGTCCCGTTACACTTCACGTCCGTGGGAATTGATTCAACATGCGACGGTCGCGGCTCATGACTGCGTCGGATCCAATCTGTATGTGCATACCCGCAATCAGCAGGTGATGCGCGTGGTGCCACGTGATAACGAGCAGATTAACGAAGCCTGGATTGCAGATCGTGAGCGCTTCAGTTATAGCTCTCTGGAGCATGCTTCACGTCAGCTCAAACCGATGCTGCGTGAAAAAGGCAAGCTGAAGGAAATTGACTGGGAAACGGCGATCAATCTGGCACTGGAAAAGTTACAGGCTGCGGCGAATCAGAAAGGCGATCTGGCGGCACTGATCAGTCCTCAGTGTACCCTGGAAGAGCATTACCTGTTGCAGAAGCTGGTACGTGGACTGGGTTCCAATAATATCGATCATCGACTCAGACAGATCGACTTCTCGGTGCAGGATTATACCCCGGTGATGCCGTGGCTTGGTCGCTCCATCGAATCGCTGGATACACTCAACAGTGCTTTACTGATTGGCGGGAATCTACGTCTTGAACAACCTATACTGAATCACCGTCTGCGTAAGGCCGTGGTGCATAATGGCGCGACGATCTCTTCAATTTCAACCCTCACGGGTCAGTATAACTATGATCTGACTGAGGATCTGGCCGGCAGCGCCGAGCAGATGCTGCATGAACTGGCAAGTGTGCTGGTGGCACTGGCAACGGCCAGCAAAACCGAACCGGGTAAAGACCTGAGTGAGTTGCTGGATAAGGTAAAAGCCAAAAAAGAACATAATGCGATTGCTAAATCGCTGCTTAAGGGCGAGCAATCCGCCGTCATCGTCGGGGTACAGGCGGTTTCACATCCACAATACGGTTTACTGATGCAACTGGCAGAAACGATTGCCGGTATGAGTCAGTCCAGCCTGGGTTATCTGTCAGAATCGGCTAATAGTGCCGGTGCCTGTCTGGCCGGTGCCTTGCCGCATCGTACCACCACTGGTTCTACCTCGGAGCGTGCAGGGCAGAATAGTTCTGAAATCCTGACCGCAAAGCATCGTGTGTTAGTCACCATGGGAGTCGATCCAGAGCTCGATATCAGCAATGAAACCTCTCTGCAGCAACTGGCCGATAATAACGACTTTATTATTGCAATCAGCAGTTTCGGTAATGCATTTAATGCCGCGCATGCGGATCTAATTCTACCACTGGCGACCTATCTGGAAAGCTCAGGTACCTTCGTAAACGTTGAAGGTTTCTGGCAGTCTTTTAAGGGCTGTGCAAAGGCCGCGGGCGAAAGTCGTCAGGGCTGGAAGATATTAACCACGCTGGCGCAACTGCTGTTACCGGGCGATGCCATCGACTATGCAGATTCAACGGCTGTACGTAACGAATTGAAAGAGCAATGCCGAAATCTGACGCTGGATAACTTTGTTTCGATCCAGTCCGGACAGAATAAGCTACCAACACGACCGAGAGCCCTGCAGAAGATTTCGTCAACTGCGATCTATGCGGTGGATGCGATGGTCAGAAACTCTGCCGCATTACAGGCAACGGTAAATATGCGCGATGCAGGCTGTTTGCGCATGAGTTCAGAGCAGGCCGAAAAACTCTCGTTAAGCACTGGCAGTAAGGTGCATGTAAAACAGGGTGAGGGTACCGCAATACTACCATTGTTGATTGATGATAATGTGCCTGCCGGTTGTGTGTGGATGCCGACCGGGCTTGAGTCGGTTAAAAACCTGTCGACCTTGTTTGGCAGCGTTGACGTGGAGAAGGTGTGATGAAGGACATTATCGCTACGTTTGTTTCCTATCTGCCTGAGTGGATGCAGTATTTCTGGCCAGAATGGTTTCAGTACCTGATTTCGAATGTTGTGCTGGCGTTGATCATTCTGCTGCCGTTATTTATCGTAGTGGCTTATTACACCTTTGCCGAACGCAAGGTGATCGGCTATATGCAGATCCGGGTTGGTCCCAATCGGGTCGGCCCGAAAGGCCTGTTTCAGCCTTTCGCGGATATGTTCAAGCTGATGTTCAAGGAAATCATTATTCCGACCAACGCGAACCGCTACCTGTTTCTGATTGCACCGGTACTCGCGTTTGCACCAGCGATGGCGGCGTGGGCGGTGATTCCATTCAACGATACACTGGTATTCAGTGATATTAATGCTGGCCTGCTGTATATCCTGGCGATGACCTCGCTGGGTGTTTACGGCGTGATCATTGCCGGCTGGGCTTCCAATTCAAAATATGCACTGCTTGGAGCGATGCGTTCCGCAGCACAGATTGTGGCTTACGAAATCGCCATGGGTTTTGCGCTGGTGGGCGTGCTGATGGCCGGTGGCAGTCTGAATCTGGGTGATATCGTCAACAGTCAGGCAGGTTCGGTGTATAACTGGTTCTTTATCCCGCTGTTTCCTCTGTTCATGGTGTACTTTATTGCGGGTGTTGCGGAAACTAACCGTGCACCGTTCGATGTGGCCGAGGGCGAATCAGAGATCGTAGCCGGCTTCCATGTTGAATATTCCGGTATGACGTTTGCGGTATTCTTCCTCGGTGAATACGCCAACATGATCCTGATCTCGTTGCTGACTTCATTGTTGTTCCTGGGCGGCTGGTTATCGCCTTTTCCATCGTTGATGGGCGATAGTATTCTCTGGCTTTTCCTCAAGACCGGCTTCTTTATGCTGCTGTTCCTGTGGTTCCGGGCAACTTTCCCGCGCTACCGTTATGACCAGATTATGCGTCTGGGCTGGAAGGTGCTGATACCGGTGACCATCGTCTGGTTACTGGTGGAAGGGATTGCGGTCTATTATAAAGTCGGCCCCTGGTTTGCTTAAGGAGGTAATGACAGCGTGATCGAAAAAATAAAATATTACCTGAAAAGCTATCTATTTCTGGAGTTGCTGAAAGGTCTGAGTGTGACCGGTGGTTATTTCTTTAAAAAGAAAATTACGGTGCAGTATCCCGAGCAGAAAACACCGATCAGCCCGAGATTTCGCGGCCTGCATGCGTTAAGACGCTATGCCAATGGCGAAGAGCGTTGTATAGCCTGTAAATTGTGTGAAGCGGTCTGCCCGGCATTGGCGATTACCATCGAATCGGAGCAACGTGCGGATGGTTCACGTCGTACTACGCGTTACGACATCGACCTGTTTAAGTGCATTTACTGCGGATTCTGTGAAGAAGCCTGTCCGGTGGATTCGATCGTTGAAACCAATGTGTTCGAATATCACTTTGAAAATCGTGGCGAAAATATCATGACCAAGGAGAAGTTACTTGAGATCGGTGACCGTTATGAAGCTCAACTGGCAGCTGATCGATCAGCTGACGCTCCTTATCGATAAGGTTATTGGACACTATGGCTATTGATTCTATTATTTTCTATTTCTTTGCGATCAGCACGGTGCTGTCTGCAGCCTCGGTGGTGACGGTGCGAAACCCGGTGCATGCGGCTCTGTTTCTGGTGCTGACCTTTTTTACCACCGCCTGCCTATGGATGCTGCTGGAAGCTGAATTCCTCGCGATTACGCTGATCCTGGTGTATGTCGGTGCGGTCATGGTGCTGTTCCTGTTCGTGGTGATGATGCTGGATATCAACATTGCTCGTCTACGTGAAGGCTTCATCCGTTTTCTACCGGTTGGTATCGCACTTGCCCTGATCATGTTTGGTCTGATTTATAAGGTGGTTTCGGATAATCAGTTCTCGTTGGAGTCGATGGCCGCTCCGGTGGCCAAAGCAGCAGATTATTCCAACACCAAAGAGCTGGGCAAGGTGCTGTACACCGAGTATGTGTTCGCATTCGAGATTGCCGCTGTCATTCTGCTGGTGGCGATCATCGCGGCCATATCGCTGACCCTGCGTAGACGTCCGGGTACGCGCTATCAAAATCCGTCAGAACAGATGAAAGTCCGTAAGCAGGATCGCCTGCGTATCGTCAAGATGGAGGCGGAAAAGCAATGAGTATCGCGTTAAATCATTATCTGGTACTGGCCGCTATACTATTTAGCATCAGTATCGCCGGTATCATTATCAATCGTAAGAACCTGATTGTGCTGCTGATGTCGATCGAGTTGATGTTGCTGGCGGTGAATCTGAATTTTATTGCCTTTTCCCATTTTCTGAATGATCTGGCAGGCCAGGTTTTTGTATTTTTTATTCTAACCGTAGCGGCTGCCGAAGCGGCTATAGGCCTCGCCATACTGGTCGTGCTGTTTCGAAATAAGCAGACTATTAACGTGGCCGATATTAACGAGATGAAGGGGTAATGCTAGGTATGGAATCGATATATCTGGCCATTCCTCTGGCCTCACTGTTGGGTGCGATCGTTGCTGGCTTCTTTGGTAAACAGATCGGCCGCACATCGGCGCACTGGGTCACCAGCCTGGGTGTCGCAACTTCTTTCGTACTATCCCTGATCGTGTTAAAAGACGTGGTGATCGATCACGCGGCTATCTATAACCAGTCGGTGTATACCTGGATGGTGAGTGATGGTATTCGCTTTGAAGTGGGCTTTCTGATCGATAGCCTGACCGCACTGATGATGACCGTGGTTACCGGCGTGTCGTTGATGGTACATATCTATACCATCGGTTATATGAGTGAAGACCCGGGTTACCAGCGTTTCTTCAGCTATATCTCGCTGTTTACCTTCTCCATGCTGATGCTGGTGATGTCGAATAACTTCTTACAGCTGTTCTTCGGATGGGAAGCGGTAGGACTGGTTTCCTACCTGCTGATCGGCTTCTGGTACAAGAAGGAAACTGCTATCTATGCCAACATGAAAGCCTTTCTGGTGAATCGCGTTGGTGACTTTGGCTTCCTGCTCGGTATTGCCTGCGTGCTGATGTATACCGGATCACTGGATTACTACGAAGTATTCTCCAAGGCGGATGTGATGTCATCTAGCACCATGGAGATTTTCACTGGCAGTCCCTGGTCGGTGATCACGGTAGCCTGTATTTTACTGTTCATCGGCGCGATGGGTAAATCAGCCCAGGTGCCACTGCATGTATGGCTGCCCGATTCGATGGAAGGCCCGACCCCGATTTCTGCACTGATCCATGCGGCGACAATGGTTACCGCCGGTATCTTTATGGTTTCCAGGATGTCGCCGTTGTTTGAGCTGTCTGAAGTGGCGCTGTCGTTCGTGATGATTATCGGTGCGATTACTGCTTTCTTCATGGGTCTGATTGGTATCGTACAGAACGATATCAAACGGGTGGTTGCCTACTCGACATTGTCACAGCTCGGTTACATGACGGTTGCACTGGGTGCTTCGGCTTATTCGGTCGCAATCTTCCATCTGATGACACATGCCTTCTTCAAGGCCTTGTTGTTCCTTGCGGCCGGTGCGGTCATTATCGCGATGCATCATGAGCAGGATATTCGCAAGATGGGCGGGCTCAAAAAGTATCTGCCGATTACCTACTGGGTATCACTCATCGGTTCACTGTCACTGATTGGTTTCCCCGGCACTTCCGGCTATTTCTCCAAGGATGCAATCATCGAAGCGGTGCATCATTCGAGTCTACCCGGTGCTGGTTTCGCCTATGTGATGGTGCTGCTGGGTGTTTTTGTAACCGCCTTTTATTCCTTCCGTATGTTCTTTCTGGTGTTTCATGGCAAAGAGCGGATGGATAAACACACCAGAGAGCATCTGCATGAACCTCCAGCCGTGGTGTGGTTACCGCTGGTACTGCTGGCTATACCATCGGCTATCATTGGCTGGTTAACGGTTGATGCTATCGTGTTTGGTCACTACTTTGATAACGTTCTTCTGACACTGCGTGAGCACGATACCGTTGCGCTGATGAAGCAGTTTTATCACGGTGAGTTTTCTTTTGTACTACACGGTTTTTCCGGTCCGGCGGTTTATCTGGCTGCTCTGGGTGTGATTTCCTCCTGGTATATTTATCTGAAAAAACCTTCGATTGCCGAAGCCTTTCGCCAGAAGCTGGCACCGCTGCATCAATTACTGGAGCAGAAATATTATTTCGATCGCTTCAATGAAATCGCTTTTGCCGGTGGCAGTCAGGTAATTGGCAAGCTGTTGTGGCGTGTCGGGGATGGTATTCTGATTGATGGTCTGCTGGTGAATGGCAGTGCCAGGGTTGTAGGCTGGTGTTCAGGCGCTATTCGCGGTGTTCAGACCGGTTATCTGAATCATTATGCTTTTGCCATGGTGACAGGTCTGATCCTGTTACTGGGCTGGGCGATATTAGGTTGATGGGCACGGGGATGAGTATGTTTGCAGATTTACCTTTATTAAGCCTCGTGGTCTGGCTGCCGATTATCGGCGGCATTGTAGTGCTTTTTGCGGGCGATAAAGAGCCTTCCGGTGCCAGAAAAATAGCGCTGCTGTTTTCAGTGCTGACCTTTCTGGTTTCTATTCCGCTGTATAGCCAGTTTGATTCAGCCACCCATCTGATGCAGTTCAGCGAACGCCATCTGTGGATCGGTGAGTTTAATATTTATTACCATCTGGGCGTGGATGGCATCTCGATGCCGTTGATTCTGTTGACCAGTTTTACCACCGTAATCGTTATTATTTCGGCCTGGGAAGTTATTCAATACCGGGTTTCCCAGTACATGGCCGCTTTCCTGATCATGGAAGGTTTCATGATTGGAACCTTTGCCGCGCTCGATTCGATCCTGTTTTATATCTTCTTCGAAGCGATGCTGATACCGATGTTTCTGATTATTGGTATTTGGGGTGGTGCGAATCGAATCTATGCAACATTGAAATTCTTTCTGTATACCTTTATCGGTTCGGTGCTGATGCTGGTGGCATTGATCTATATGTATTCCAAGTCAGGCAGTTTTGCGATTCTGGATCTGCATAAACTACCACTCAGTCTGAACGAACAGATTCTTATTTTTCTTGCATTTCTGGGCGCTTTTGCGGTTAAGGTACCGATGTGGCCGGTGCATACCTGGTTACCGGATGCTCACGTCGAAGCGCCTACCGGTGGTTCGGTGATACTGGCCGCGATCATGCTGAAAATCGGTGGCTATGGCTTCCTGCGCTTCAGCCTGCCGATTACACCGGATGCCAGTTCGCATCTGGACTGGCTGATTTTGACCATGTCTTTAACCGCCGTGGTGTATATCGGCTTCGTGGCACTGGTGCAGCAGGATATGAAAAAACTGATCGCCTATTCGTCGATCGCACATATGGGCTTCGTTACCCTGGGCTTTTTTATCATCTTCCGCATCACTGCCGGTGGCGATAGTCAGGGTGCTGCACTGGCGCTTGAAGGCGGCATGGTACAGATGATCTCTCACGGTTTTATTTCAGGTGCGATGTTCCTCAGCGTTGGTGTCATGTACGACCGTATGCATAGTCGTCAGATCGCCGATTACGGCGGCGTAGTGAATACCATGCCAATGTTCGCTGCGTTCCTGGTGTTTTTTGCGATGGCGAATGCCGGCTTACCCGGCACCTCCGGTTTCGTCGGTGAATTCATGGTAATACTGGCCAGCTTCAAGGCCAATTTCTGGATTGCATTCCTGGCGGCTACCACGTTGATTCTGGGTGCGGCTTATACCCTGTGGATGGTTAAGCGCGTCGTGTTTGGTGATATCGCGAATGATAACGTGAAGGCCTTAACCGATATCAACAGGCGTGAATTCTTCATGCTCTCGTTACTGGCGATTGCGGTGTTGTTATTAGGTGTCTGGCCTGATCCTCTGGTGGATGTAATGCATTCGACGATTAGTAACCTGTTGCAACACGTAAGTGTTTCAAAACTTTAGTATATTTTAGGATAGGAACTTTCATGACAAGTTTTATTCAACCTGACCTGTTACCTGCTTTACCTGAGATGGTGATGCTGGGAATGGCCTGTCTGGTACTGGTTGTTGACCTGTTTCTACCTCAGGAAAAACGCGGTTTTACCTTACTGCTATCTTTGCTGACACTGATACTGGTTGCCGTAGCGACGCTGAGTGTGGCTCCTGCGATAAGCGTCAGTACCTTTGGTGGCAGTTTTATCCTGGATAAAATGGCGGTCGTGCTGAAGCTATCGGTTTATCTGGTGACTTTCCTGGTGTTTGTGTATTCCCGTGACTACCTGAAGGATCTGAATATCTACAAGGGTGAGTACTATGTACTCGGCCTGTTCGCTGTGCTCGGCATGATGATCATGATTTCGGCGCATAGCTTTCTGCTGATCTATCTCGGACTGGAACTTCTATCTCTGTCGCTGTACGCGATGATTGCGTTTAACCGGGATTCAGCCAGATCATCCGAAGCGGCGATGAAATACTTTGTGCTGGGAGCTCTGGCTTCTGGTCTGTTGTTATACGGTATCTCCATGTTCTACGGTGTTACCGGTACGCTTAATATCACAGAGCTTGCTACTGTAATAAAGCAGCAGAGTGCTGAAAATCCAGTCATGATGGCTTTTGCATTAACCTTTATCGTGGTCGGGCTGTCGTTCAAACTGGGAGCTGTTCCGTTTCATATGTGGCTACCCGATGTTTATCAGGGCTCACCCACTTCAGTCACGCTGTTTATCGGTACGGCCCCCAAGATTGCCGGTTTTGCGATGGCGATCCGGCTACTGGTTGATGGCATGTCTGATTTACAGGTCGACTGGTCGCAAATGCTGATGGTGTTATCGATTGCCTCTATGGCATTAGGTAATATTGTTGCCATCGCGCAAACAAATTTTAAGCGTATGCTGGCCTATTCAACCATCTCTCATGTTGGTTTTATCCTGCTCGGACTGCTGGCTGGTAACGAACTGGGCTTTTCTTCAGCGATGTTTTATACAGTCACCTATGCAATCACTTCTTCCGTCGCCTTTGCGGTCATTATGCTGTTAAACCGGGATGGTTTCGAGGCTGGTGAGATAGCTGATTTGAAAGGCCTCAATGACTCTAATCCCTGGTATGCCGCGATGTTGGCGATATCTATGTTTTCGATGGCGGGCGTGCCTCCAACGGTAGGCTTTTATGCCAAGCTGACGATTATCAACTCTATCGTTCAGGTTGATCTGGTGTGGCTGGCTATACTGGCGGTGCTGTTTTCAGTGATCGGGCTGTTCTACTATCTGCGCGTGATTAAGGTGATGTACTTTGACAAGCCGGAACAGCAGGTGATTACGATTAAACAGGCGCTGGATGTCAAGATCCTGCTGAGTGCAAATAGTCTTAGCCTGTTGCTTCTTGGCCTGTTCCCATCCCTGCTGATGGCATGGTGTGTAGCGGCTTTTGCCTGATGCTCTAACGCTAGTTCTTTAGAGCAGATTATTCATTGTTCTGCTTCACCAGCATCGGAATAAAATAACAACAGGATCATTACCCTGCAGAAAACTACAGATCAGTTTGTACTGATCTTTCTGCTGTCAGGGGTAATGCTCCTGATTGCAAAATAGTGTAATTAAACACACTACTTAGTGTCTTTCTTCTCTTTCTTCGCCGCTTTCTTTTCCTTCGCAGTCAACAGGGGTTTCTTTTTAACTTCTTTATTGGTTTTTTGCTCTTTGCTCATAATTTTCACCTGAAAGTAAATTAATCTATACCCACCCGATCTTTCGAAAGAAGGCATTATGTTTAAAAGGTTGAAGCTCCTTTTGCGATTATCGTAGCAGTAAAATTGCCTGAAATCAGTGCTATTGGGACAAATAAAATATTATTTTTTAAACGAGTGACTAAAACAATAAATAAACTGGGTTTAGGGATTAAATTAGCGGGATGTCAGGAATTAATCTAAATTATATTTAACGCGACTATACCTCAGCACGCTCTACTCAGCGGCAAGCTACCTGATATATATTAAGGCTGAAGCTCAAAAGGCGGTTACAATTATAATAAAAGAACTGCTTTTAGCCGTTTGCAGAGTAAGCCAATCAAATAACCAAGATATATACATTATGAAGACAGGTCTCCCTACTAAACTATCCGTTGTAATTGCAATGTCGGTCTTTCTGTCACCTTTATGGGCTGAGAGAGAGGTTCCTATTCCGTCAAATCCAGAATTCGAACTCGCCATTACCTTAACGCCTAATCCTGAGAATGGAAAAAAGCTGTATGGTAATTGTGTGGTATGCCATGGTCCGGAAGGGTGGGGGACTCCTTCCGGTAATTATCCCCAGATAGCGGGGCAAATACGCAGTGTTATTATTAAACAACTGGCCGATTTTAGAGCTGGTAACCGGGATAACCCGATTATGCGTGCGTTTGCCTCGCGTCGAGCATTGGGCAGTGCTCAGGATATTGCGGATGTGGCCGAGTATATCGCCAGACTTCCAATGACCTCTGAAAATGGGCTTGGACCTGAAGTTACTTTACTGGCAGGAGAGGAACTCTATAAACGGGACTGCGTCGAGTGTCATGGAAAACGAGGTGAAGGAATAGCGGAGGACTATTCACCGATGATTCAGGGGCAGCATTTTAACTACCTGATGCGTCAGTTTGAGTGGATAAGAGTGGGTAAACGACGTAATGCAGACCGTAAAATGACTAAACAAATCCAGCACTTTTCTTTGCAGGATGAGCTTGCCGTTCTATCTTATGTGTCCAGATTAAGACCACCGGCTGAAAAGCTGGCACCTGCTGACTGGGTGAATCCTGATTTTCCGCGCTTCGTACGTATCGGTGATTATTTGAATGTAGTCAAGTAAGGCTTAATTCTAAATATTATTCAGTCGAAAAAAGGGAAGCGTTCAAATTAGAGCGCTCCCCAGATTGTGAAGTTTACTTAGTCAGGAACAGGCTTCTGATACTTTCTTTGCGGCATTCTCTACCCATTTCGATCGCTGTTTTTCCTTCCTTGTTGACCCGCAGAGTATCGGCACCTTTTTTCATCAGTAACAGCACCAGATCTTCATTACGTGTTGCGATGGATTCCATTAACGGCGTGATGCCTCTGAGGTCCTGTGCATTGATATTCGCACCATGGTTAAGTAAAAGTCTGGCGGCTTCCAGCTGGTTTTCACCTGCCGCCCATATCAGTGGTGTGGCACCATCGAATGACGCATTGTTGATATCAGCGCCAGCTTCGATCAACGCACGCATAGCCCCAAGGTGACCATGACTGGTTGCGTGAATCAGAGGTGTTTTACCATGCTTGTCGGCTACTTCCACTAGCGCACCGGATTTTAGTAAACGGGTAGTGATGTCACGGTGACCAAATTGTGCCGCCATCGCCAGAGCGGTAAGACCAAACTGATCGGTCTGACGGGTTGATGCGCCTTTGAATAATAACTGCTCAACCATCTCTTTGTTGCCGTAACGCGAAGAGATCATCAGCGCATCCCAGCCGGAGCGTGTACGTGCATTCATGTCGGCACCACGTTCCAGCAGCAGTGCCGATAACTCGGATTGATTGTTTTCTGCGGCAAAAGTCAGAGCTGTACAGCCGGCTACCGTGGTCTGATTGACGTTGGCTCCACGTGATAACAGCAAGGAAACGGTAATGATATTGCCGTTTTCAACGGCATTCATCAAGGCTGAGCGGCCAAATTCATTTGTCTTGTTAACATCGACGCCCTGATTTAATAGATTTTCAACCGCTTCAAAGTCATCGATCATGGCGGCATTTCTAAGCTCAACATCCGCTGAAGCTAGAGTGGCTTGAACCGGTGCCAGCTGTAACATCACGATGGCCAGCATGGAAAGCCATATTTTATTATTAAATGTTATCTGCATTCTATATTCCAGGTTTTTTAAGTGAATGGTTTGACGATAGATCACACATGTTCACTCAGTTATCAATGTGAGCGAACCAGTTAGAGACGGTTACGCTCCAGTGTACAGGTGCTTCATCCTCATCCCAGTCGTCCGGTTCATCGGGTTCGCTATGAGCGATGCCTTTATGGCAGTCAATACAGGTATTGTCCTTGTCTTCGGCGGTTCCATGTTTGTTACGTGCTGAACGGTCCTGCAGGCTGAGTTCCATATTATTGAATTCATGGCAGCTGCGACATTCGCGTGAATTGGAGGCTTTCATCTTTTGCCAGACAGACTGAGCCATCTGCCAGCGATAGGCTTCGTATTTTTCTTCGGTGTCGATAGTCCCCAGTATTTCATGATAGACATCTTTGGCAGCGACGATTTTGGCGACCATTTTGGGAATGAAGGCTTTTGGTACATGGCAGTCTGAGCAGGTTGCCTGAACCCCTGTCCTATTCTTGAAATGAACCGTATCCTGATATTCTTCGAAATTGACCTGCATGGAGTGGCAGGAAGTGCAAAACTCCATTTCGTTGGTCGCTGAAAGTCCCATATTAAAAAAACCGGTAAAAACAATACCGGCGATAAAGATGATAAGTATGCTGATAAGGCCGAGTTTTTTGGCCATAATGAACCCCTGATTAGTTTAGTTATAAAGTTATTTGTTATTTGCGGATTATCACAAAAATATTGGTATTTAGAAATACTTTAAACCTTTTAGTATTAATTTATATTTAGTCGCTAAACAAGTTCTGTAGTTTTTCGATCCTATTGCTTGATAGAAGAACCGTCATAATCGGCAGTAATCCAACGCTATGACTTATTCTTTTATCTGGATCTGTGGTGAATGTGACGCAGCTCAGGTCTATGGGCCTAAGTGGATTATCATCGACTTTTACCCTGGGCAGCGGTGGCGGAAATGGATAGCAGACAGCTTTTATAAAAACAAGATAGAAATCAGTTCGGTTTTTGTTATTCTTGTGCCCAATTTTAACGGGCAGGAAAAACTCAGGAATTACCATGCAACAAATACTGACACAGAATTACTATGGCAACTCACTGCAAAACTGGTTGATTGCATTATCGATCATCGTTCTCTCGTTGCTGCTGGGTAAGGTTATTTACTGGGTGTTCTCAAGATTTATCCGTCTGTTTACTGCTAAATCAGTGAATAAGCTGGACGATATCATTGTTGATATGGTTGAAGAGCCGGTGGTTTTCCTTGTTGTCGTGCTGGGTATCTGGTTTGCGCTGCAGTCACTGGTTCTCTCCGCCACGGTCACAAAAATCGTCGCCAGTGCCTATCAGGTGATTGTTGCCCTGCTGATAGGCTGGTTATTGAGCCGTCTGTTTGATGCGCTTTACCGTGAATATATGATTCCTCTGGCGAGTCGTACCGAAAACGATCTGGATGATCAGTTGCTGCCGATTTTAAGTAAGGGCATCAAGATGATTATCTGGGTGATGGCGATCATAATCGGTCTCAATAATGCGGGTTACGATGTTGCGGCTCTGATTGCCGGGCTTGGTATCGGTGGTCTGGCGCTGGCCATGGCTGCCAAAGATACGGTATCTAATGTGTTTGGTGGCTTTACCATTTTCACCGATCAGCCGTTTAAGATTAACGATCGCATTAAAATAGCAGGCTATGATGGTACGGTGATCGAGATCGGGGTTAGAAGTACCCGTCTGAAAACGCTGGAAGGGCGTATCGTCACGATACCGAATGCCAAGTTTGCTGATGCGCCGGTTGAAAACGTTTCGCGCGAGCCTTCACGCAAGGTCAAGCTTGATCTGGGACTGACCTACAGTATGTCACCTGAGCAGTTGCAAACGGCTATGGATATACTCAAAACGATCAATCGGGAAAACTCCAGCACCGAGGATAGTCCGGTGATTTCGTTTAACGCGTTTGGAGATTTTGCGATGAATATCATGTTTATCTACTACATCAGAAAAGGTGAAAGCATTGCCGATACCCAGACCCTGATCAACCTGGAGATATTACGCCAGTTTAATCAGGCTGGGCTTGAATTTGCATTTCCTACGCAAACGCTTTACCACATTAAATCCTGAATCGATGTGATTAAAATAATTGCAATATTGAGTTTTTTCAGGATCTTTTTAAGTCCAGCCCGTTGCGTCAAAACTATTCCAGATTGATGCTCGAAACTGCTTGTATTCTGTAACCAACATGGCTAAACTCTCGCTCCTCTAATGCGGGGTGGAGCAGCTTGGTAGCTCGTCGGGCTCATAACCCGAAGGTCGTAGGTTCAAATCCTGCCCCCGCTACCATATTTAATAAGTTAGAGGTTTAATGATTGCTTTCGCGATTATTTAATCTCTTTCACGACCGATAGGCGTCGGGTCGGCTAGCACAGCGACCAAAGATCACAGTCTGTTTTCGCTGTGTATCGACATACATGCTTGGCCTGAACTTATTCTGCTATTGAGTCAATAGGGGATGACAGGTTGATAGATAAAAGGCCCTATATGGGCCTTTTTTGTTGCAGTTAAATGCAGATTTAAAGATCTGTAAATATAGTGTCTCTGACTGAGGTTTCCTTTTGCAGGATTTAACAACTTTATTTGAACCTGTCGTTGAGTCAATGGGTTATGAACTGGTGGGAATTGAGTACCACAGTAGTGAGCATCATGGCGTGCTCAGAATTTATATTGATCATGACGATGGAATAACCGTCGATGACTGTGCCAAAGTCAGTCGCCAGATAAGCGCTGTGATTGATGTTGAAGATCCCATCGAAATGGCATTTGATCTGGAAGTCTCTTCTCCCGGGGTCAACAGGCCTTTATTCAAGTTTAGTGATTATCAGAAATACACGGGTTCACTGGCGAAGATTAAACTTGCGGTTGCGTTGAATGGACGTAAAAACTTTAACGGTATGTTAAAGGGTGTCGATGAAAATCAGCAGGTGATTGTCGATGTCGATAATGAAATTTTTGAACTCCCTTATCAGGATATTGCGAAAGCGAATCTGGTAACTAAGGTATAAATTAGCAAGCATTACACAGAAGAGAATCACTATGGAAAATAAAGAAATTCTATTAGTTGCTGATACGGTCTCGAACGAGAAAGGTGTGGACCGTGAGATCATCTTTGAAGCGATTGAAGCCGCACTGGAATCAGCAACCCGTAAAAAACATCAGAAGGAGATTGGTGTTCGTGTCGAAATCAATAGAAAAACCGGTCATTACGATACCTATCGCCAATGGCAGGTTGTTGAACCTAGTGATAATGGACTGGAAGAACCACTTAAGCAGATCACTCTGGAAGCGGCTCAACTGGATGATCCTGATATCCAGCTCGGTGACTTTGTCGAAGAGCAGATTGACTCGGTAGAGTTTGGACGTATCGCCGCACAAACCGCCAAGCAGGTTATCGTACAAAAGGTTCGTGAAGCCGAAAGAAGAAAAGTGATCGAAGCCTATAAGGATCGTGAAGGCTCTCTGGTGATGGGACAGGTCAAGCGTGTCGAGCGCGGCAATGTGGATGTCGATCTGGGCGATAATGCGGAAGGCTTTATTCCACGTGAAGAAATGATTCCACGGGAAGCGGTGCGTCCCGGTGATCGTATTCGCGGTTATCTGTATAAAATTGCGAGTGAGCCACGTGGCCCGCAATTGTTTATCAGCCGTACAGCTCCAGAATTTCTGATCGAACTGTTCAAGCTTGAAGTACCCGAAGTCGGTCAGGATTTAATTGAAATTCTGGCGGCAGCTCGTGACCCCGGCATGCGTGCCAAGATTGCGGTTAAAAGTAATGATCCACGTATGGACCCGGTCGGTGCCTGTGTGGGTATGCGGGGCTCACGTGTTCAGTCGGTATCAAATGAGCTGGCCGGTGAACGTGTTGATATTATTTTATGGGATGAAAACCTGGCCCAGTTCGTGGTGAATGCGATGTCGCCCGCTGAAGTCTCTTCCATCGTGATCGATGAAGAATCCGGCGTGATGGATATTGCGGTTCCCCATGACAAGCTGTCACAGGCCATCGGTCGAGGTGGCCAGAATATTAAACTGGCCAGCCAGCTCACCGGCTGGACGCTGAATGTGATGGATGAATCCGAGGCTGAAACCAAGTCCGAAGAAGAAATGAAAAAGCTGGCCAAGGTGTTCATGGATCAGCTCGATGTGGATGAAGAAGTGGCCATTATCCTGGTACAGGAAGGTCTGTCCAGCGTCGATGAAGTGGCGTATGTGCCCGCATCCGAGCTGCTCGAAATTGAAGAATTTGATGAAGAAATGGTGGAAGAGCTACGTGGTCGTGCGCGTGATGCACTGCTGACCATGGCGATTGCCTCAGAAGAGTCGGTTGAAATGAATGATCCGGGTCCACCGGGTGAGCCGAAAGAAGATCTGCTCAAGATGGAATTAATGACCGCGGAAATTGCGGCTACGCTGTCTTCGCATGGCATTCTAAGCATGGAAGATCTGGCCGAACAGGCAGTAGATGATATAGAAGAGTATCAGGGATTGAATCGTGAACTGGCAGCGCAACTGATCATGAAAGCGCGCGAGCCCTGGTTTGCAGAAAAGTCAGAATAGCGCGCCTGTTCTGAAGTTAAAAGTCGAAAGTAAAACACTTAATCAGGATCGAAAACGATGTCAAATGTAACAGCAAAACAACTTTCAGGAGTCATAGGGGTTTCTGTTGACAGGTTATTAGAGCAATTACGTAACGCTGGCGTAACCGTCAAGGGTGCGGATGATCCGATCTCTGATGAAGATAAAATGAAACTACTCGACTCTCTACGCACCAGTCACGGTAAAGGGCAGCCTGAAGAAGGTCCCAAGAAAATCACCCTGATCCGAAAAAGTAAATCTGAAATTAAGGTGACCGTCAGCAGTGGACGCAATACCACTTCACGCTCGATTAACGTTGAAGTGCGTAAAAAGCGTACCTATGTACGACGCAGCGATGTGGAAGCTCAGGAAGCTGAAAAGCAGGCGCAGATCGATCAGGAACTGGCGCAGAAAGAAGCCCTGATTGCGCAGCAGAAAGCGCAGGAAACGGCGCGTATAGCAGCCGAAGAGAAAGCGGTTAAGGACGCTGAAGAAGCCAGACTGAAGGCTGAGCGCGAGCAGCGCGAGCGCGAAGAAGAAGCGGTACGTCTGGAAGCAGAACGTACTCGGCTGGAAGAGAAAGCCAAAGCCGACGCGGAAAAAGCCAGACAAAAACAGGCCGCTAGCCCGGCCAAGCCAGCCAAGCGTACGCTTCCGGTACTTGATGCCGCTACGGTAGAAGCCGTTGCTGCTAACAAGGAACGCGTGGAAGACAAGGGGCGGCATGCTAAAACCAAACAGAAAGATGATGATAATACGCGTTATGGGCGTAAGGAACTGCATGTCAAAGCGGGTGCGGATCATGCCAATCGTAAGAAAAGCAAGTCCAAGAAAAACTACCGTGGATCATCCTCTGATAGTGTTAACGCACATGGTTTTGAAAAACCAACCGCACCGGTGGTGCGTAATGTGGATGTGCCGGATGCCATTTCGGTCTCCGACCTGGCGCAGAAAATGGCGGTTAAAGCGGGCGATGTGATCAAGGTACTAATGCGCATGGGAACCATGGCGACCATCAATCAGGTGCTGGATCAGGACACCGCCATTCTGGTGGTTGAAGAAATGGGCCATACGGCCAGCTCAGCCAAGGTTGACGATTTTGAAGATGTGTTACAGAAAAATGTAGCGGTTAACGAAGAGCACCTGGTTTCACGGCCTCCTGTTGTGACCATTATGGGCCATGTTGATCATGGTAAAACCTCTCTGCTTGACCATATTCGTAAAACCCGGGTGGCTTCCGGTGAAGCGGGTGGTATCACCCAGCATATCGGTGCTTACCATGTGGAAACCGATCACGGTGTCATTACCTTCCTGGATACACCCGGACACGCGGCCTTCTCGGCGATGCGTGCACGTGGCGCTCAGGCGACCGATATCGTTATTCTGGTGGTCGCCGCTGATGATGGCGTGATGCCCCAGACCAAAGAGGCGATTCAGCACTCCAAGGCTGCTGGTGTTCCGCTGATTGTGGCGGTTAACAAGATTGATAAAGAAAACGCAGATCCGGATCGTGTGCGTCACGATTTGAGTGCAGTGGATGTCATGCCAGAAGAATGGGGTGGTAATTATATGTTCGTCAATGTCTCGGCCAAAACCGGTGAAGGCATCGATGCACTGCTGGAAGCGGTTTTACTGCAGTCTGAAGTGATGGAGTTAAAAGCTTCTGATCAGGGACTGGCCAAAGGCCTGGTGGTTGAGGCTTCGCTGGATAAAGGGCGTGGTCCTACCGCGACCATACTGATACAGTCCGGCAAGCTGGAAAAAGGCCAGATCCTACTGGCGGGGACCGAATGGGGGCGCGTGCGTGCCATGTACGACGAAAACTCACAACCGATCAAATCGGCCGGTCCATCGATACCGGTTGTAGTACTGGGTCTGTCAGGTACACCGAATGCGGGTGATGAAGTGTTTGTGGTTGAAAATGAGCGCCGCGCACGTGAAGTTGCCCAGATCCGTGAAACCAAAATCAGAGAAACCCGTCTTGCTGCACAGCAGAAAGCCAAGATTCTGGGCATGTTCGATGCGATGACCGAAGGTGAGGTTGCTGACCTGAACCTGCTGGTTAAATGTGATGTTCAGGGTTCATCCGAAGCTCTCAATGATGCATTGCTTAAGCTTTCCACCTCCGAGGTCAGAGTCAAGCTGGTCTCCACCGGTGTGGGTGGTATCAATGAGTCGGACATCAATCTGGCGGCGGCTTCAAATACGCTGGTAATTGGATTTAATGTGCGTGCCGATGCCGCAGCTAAGCGTATTGCTGGAGATTATGGCGTCGATATCCGTTATTACAGTGTGATCTATGACATCATCGATGACGTCAAGGCGGCCATGAGCGGTCTGTTATCGCCAGAAACCAAGGAAACTATTATCGGTCTGGCTGAGGTTAAGGATGTATTCAACTCACCCAAGTTTGGCTCCGTTGCCGGTTCCATCGTTATCGAAGGTAGTGTCAAGCGTGGCAAGCCGATCCGTGTATTACGTAACAACGTAGTGATCTATGAAGGCGAGCTCGAATCACTGCGCCGCTTTAAAGATGACGTCGATGAAGTGCGTAACGGCACCGAATGTGGTATCGCGGTTAAAAACTACAAGGATGTCAGACCGGGCGATCAGATCGAGGTATTCGATCGAGTCGAAGTCGCTCGTACTATCGATTGATTATTTTAGATTAGCCAATACTGATACTGCTATGCCTAAAGACTTTCAACGTAGTGATCGACTGGCCTCACAGATACATCGCGAGCTATCGACACTGATCAGTCAATCCCTGAAAGATCCACGCCTTGCACAGCCCAGTATTCTGGATGTGCAGGTGACCAAGGATATTTCACTGGCTAAAGTCTATTTCAGCGTACTGAATGCGGAAGCCAGTCAGGCTACCCAGGATGCACTCAATCATGCTGCCGGTTTTTTGCAGCGTGAACTGGGCAAAACACTGAAATCGAGGATTACCCCAAAACTGATGTTTATCTTCGATGATACCGATATCCGTGGACGTTCCATGGATGAACTGATCGATTCAGTGATTGCCCATGATCGGGCGCATCCCGCAAAAGACTGAGGTTTTTCACCATGAGCGGTAACACTAGAGCCTCCAGAGGCTTTACCGACGTGAACGGTATTCTGCTGCTGAACAAGCCGTTAGGTATCAGTTCGAACAAGGCCCTGCAGGCTGCGCGCAACCTGTTTAAGGCGAATAAAGCCGGCCATACCGGTAGCCTCGATCCAATGGCGACCGGCCTGTTGCCGGTGTGCTTTGGTGAGGCCACCAAATATTCCGGCTATCTGCTGGAGTCTTCCAAAAAATATCGTGCCATTTGTAAACTTGGTATTACCACCACCACCGGTGACAGCGAAGGAGAAATCCTGAGCGAAAAACCGGTTCAGGTAAGCCCTGAGTTAGTGCAACAGCTAGTGGCCGGCTTTGTTGGAAAGATTGAGCAGATACCACCGATGTATTCAGCGGTCAAACATCAGGGTGAGCGGTTGTACAAGCTGGCCCGACAAGGGATTGAAGTTGAGCGTAAAAGCCGCGAAATAGAGATTTATAGTCTGCAGCTACTGGCGCTGGAAAAGGATCTGCTGACTCTCGATATTCATTGTTCGAAAGGAACCTATATCCGAACCCTGGCGGAAGATATCGGTGAGCAACTCGGTTGCGGCGCCTATCTGTTCGGGCTGGAGCGTACCGGCGTGCAGCCTTTCTGGGATGCCAGAGCCTATACGCTGGATGAATTACGCACTATCAGTGACCAGTCTCATATCGAGGGTAATCCTCAATTGCTGGATTGCCTGTTAACCATCGACGCCGCCTTATGTGAATGGCCGCAGATCGATTTAACCCCTGACATGAGTTTCTATATGTCGCAGGGTCAGGCCGTCCAGGTTCCGCAGGCACCCACCGAGGGGCTGGTGCGGCTGTATGACCCAAACTCCAAATTCATCGGGCTGGGGCATATTCTGGCAGATGGTCGGGTTGCGCCTAAACGCATGCTGAGCAGTAAATAAGCGGCCATTTCTGGCTATTTCGGTGGTTTGTCGGATAAACCGGCTGGTGGTAGCGAATTCGGGCCGATGTTCAGTCATTAAGCCATTGAAATAGCTTGTTACCAGCCCTTCTGATAGGTAGAATACCCACCTTTTTCGGGTCCTTAGAGGTTTTTGACTATGTCAATGTCGGCTGAACAGAAAAGTTCAATCATTACAGATCATGCTCGCGTAGATGGTGATACAGGTTCACCAGAAGTGCAGGTAGCGTTACTATCACATCAAATCAGTCATCTGACTGAACATTTTAAACAACACATCCATGATCACCATTCACGTCGTGGCCTGTTACGTATGGTAAACCAGCGTCGTAAGCTGCTGGATTATCTGAAGACCAAGAATCTGGATCGCTATAGAGATCTGATTGCCAAACTGGGACTACGTCGCTAAATGCACCAAACAAGGGGATGATTGTGAATCCAATTAAAAAGACATTTCAATATGGCGAACATACCGTCACGTTAGAAACCGGAGAGATTGCTCGTCAGGCGAGTGGTGCGGTTATTGTAAATATGGGTGACACCGTGGTTTTCGTAACCGCTGTGGGGATGAAGGAAGCGACTCCGGGTCGTGATTTCTTCCCGTTAACCGTAGACTACATGGAAAAAACCTATGCTGCCGGCAAGATTCCCGGTGGTTTCTTCAAGCGTGAAGGGCGTCCTAGTGAAAAGGAAACATTGACCTGCCGACTGATTGATCGTCCGCTACGTCCATTGTTCCCTAAAGGATTCGCAAACGAAGTTCAGATCGTCGCTACCGTGGTTTCCATGAACAGCGATATCGATCCTGATATTCCGGCTCTAATCGGAGCATCCGCTGCAGTTTCTATCTCTGGTATGCCATTCAACGGCCCGATTGGTGCTTGCAGAGTTGGTTACAAAGACGGTGAATACATACTCAATCCAACCAATAGCCAGCTGAAAGAGTCATCTCTGGATCTGGTGGTTGCCGGTACTGAAAATGCGGTGCTGATGGTTGAATCAGAAGCTAAAATGCTATCTGAAGAAGTCATGCTCGGTTCAGTGGTCTTCGGCCATGAAAAGATGCAGGTCGTAATCAATGCGATCAAAGAATTCAGTGCCGAAGTGAATAATGCCAAATGGGCATGGGAAGCACCGAAATCGGACGAATCTCTGATTGACAAGGTTGCTGCCCAATGTGCCGATGCGCTGGGTGCGGGTTATACCATCGCCGACAAGCTGGCGCGTCAGGATAAACTGGCGGAAGTCCGTGCAGCCACGGTTGCAGCCCTGACTGCTGAAGAAGGCGCTGCCTCTGAAGCGGATATCCTGGGTGTGATCTCCAAGCTGGAAAAGAAAATTGTACGCGGCCGTATTCTGGCCGGTGAAAAGCGTATCGATGGACGTGATACCAAAACAGTACGTCCTATTTCGGTGCGTACCGGTGTGTTACCCCGTACCCATGGTTCGGTTGTGTTCACGCGTGGTGAAACTCAGGCGCTAGTGGTTACTACGCTGGGTACTGGACGTGATGCACAGATCATCGATGCGATCGAAGGCGAGCGTAAAGAGCATTTCATGCTGCATTACAACTTCCCGCCTTCCTGCGTTGGTGAAGTGGGTCGTGTTGGTTCACCCAAGCGCCGTGAAATCGGGCATGGGCGTCTGGCCAAGCGTGGTGTACAGGCCGTGATGCCGACTCAGGATGAATTTCCATATGTCATCCGTGTGGTTTCAGAAATCACCGAATCGAACGGTTCCTCTTCGATGGCTTCCGTATGCGGAACCAGTCTGGCGTTGATGGATGCTGGCGTTCCGATCAAGGCACCGGTTGCGGGTATCGCGATGGGACTGATCAAGGAAGGCAATGATTTTGCTGTGTTAACCGATATTCTGGGTGATGAAGATCACCTGGGCGATATGGATTTCAAGGTTGCCGGTACTAATGATGGTGTGACTGCACTGCAGATGGATATCAAGATCGATGGTATCACTACAGAAATCATGTCACAGGCATTGACTCAGGCTAAAGAAGGCCGTCTGTTCATTCTGGGTGAAATGGCGAAAACCATTACTACACATCGTGAAGTGATGTCTGAATTCGCCCCACGTATGGTGACTTTCAAGATCAACCCCGAAAAAATTCGTGATGTCATCGGTAAAGGTGGCGCGACGATTCGTGGCATTACCGAAGAAACCGGTGCAACGATCGAAGTTGATGATGACGGTACCGTTAAAATCTCTTCTGTTGATAAGTCTGCCAGTGACGAAGCGCGTCGCCGTGTTGAACTGGTCACCGCTGAAGTCGAAGTCGGGACTATCTACGAAGGCAAGGTTGCCAAGATTATGGACTTCGGTGCA